>OODJ01001245.1_pt1 | contig 21174 bp, 14 predicted proteins | sample 1671611 | NCBI WGS metagenome assembly OODJ01 (sample SAMN06348174, study PRJEB24527) | human gut metagenome | biome: human gut; feature: ankylosing spondylitis patient; material: feces | host: Homo sapiens | place: China | collected 2015-10 | reverse complement strand
GGCGGCATGGCTTGGAGATGAGCTTTTCCGTGGCTTCGGCGCGGCAGGCCGGGCATACCGGATTTTCGTCGCCGAAAACAAGTTCTTCAAATTCATGACCGCAGCGCGTGCAACGGTATTCAAACATGGGCATGAAGCTTCTCCTGTAAACGTATTCAGTCAAGCATGGGCTTGATGGCCATCACATTTTCGAAAAGATAGTAGTCCGTCAGCGCGCAGAGCATATGCCCGATGGCGGCGTGCGTCTCCTGCACGAGCGGCGTGGACGGATGCCCCACCGCAAGCAGGATGTCGCACAACGGAGCCATGCGCCCTCCCCCGTCCCCGGTCAGGCCGATGGTGAACAGGCTTTGCTTGCGGGCCGCCTGCAACGCGCCGATGACGTTGGCGCTGTTGCCCGAGGTGGAAATGCCGACGAACACGTCGCCGGGACGCCCGAGCGCCTGCACCTGCTTGGTGAAGACGAGATCGTAACCGAAATCGTTGCCGATGGACGTCAGCACGGAAGAATCGGTCGTCAGCGCGATGGCCGGAAGCGGCGGCCGGTCCATCAGGAACCGGTTGACGAACTCCGCGGCCCAGTGCTGGGCATCCGCCGCGCGCCCGCCGTTGCCCGCCAGCAAAATCTTGCCTCCGCGCGCCACGGCGACGGCCATGCGCCGGGCGGCCTCGACCACCTTGCCCCCGTGGACGGCAAAAAAATCGCGGCGCAGTTTCGCGCCGTCTTCCGCATGTTGGGAAATCATTTGCAGGGCTTTGTCCATAAGACGCTCCTTCGAACCGCATGGCTACAAGCACAGATAATCCCTGATTCCCGTTCTGCAACCCGCTTGCGGCGAACTTTGAGATATAAGCGAAACAGCCCCCGCTGACAACTCCATGCGGGCCGTGCGGCATTCCCCAACCCGCCGAAACGATACGGCGGCGGTACCGGGCTCCCAAGTTTGCTATTGAAGAATCACAGGGATTCTACTACTGAAAGCAGATGCACTCCGTCACCTCCATACTTCTCGTCACCAAGGCCCGGCACGCCGCCGCCGAAGCCACCGCAGCAGCCGTCAGCCAGTGGCTCGGAGCCCACGGCGTGGCTTGTTCCGCCCTTCCCGCCGACTGCCCTTCCGAAAAACTCGTCGGCAGGGCCCGCACCGCCGACGCAATCCTGATCCTCGGCGGCGACGGAACCTTCGTCGGCGTGGGCCGCAAGCTTGCCGGACTGGACATTCCGCTTCTCGGCATCAATTTCGGTCAGGTCGGCTTTCTGACCGAACTCTCCGCCGTCGGCTGGGAACCCGCGCTGGAACGCCTCCTCGCCGGAAAGATGATCACGCGCACCTGCCTCCTGCTCGCGTGGGAGCTCCTGCGTGACGGGACGCCCATCGCCAGCGGGCACGCCGCCAACGACGTGGTGGTCGGGCGCGGCGCCATCGCCCGCGTGCTGCCCGTCCATGTGTTCGTGGACGGCGAAGACATGGGCGTCGTGCGCTCTGACGGGGTGATCGTCTCCACGCCCCTCGGCTCCTCGGCGTATGCCCTGTCCGCCCACGGGCCGCTGGTGCATCCCAAGGTGCAGGCCCTCACCCTGACGCCCATTTCGCCCTTCTTTAAGAGCTTCCCGCCCATCGTCCTGCCCGCGGACTCCCGCATCCGCCTCGAAACCGACGCCGCCGCGCCCGACGCGTTCCTGACCGTGGACGGGCAGGAGGGCATCCCCCTGTGCGGCGGCGACGTCATCCGGGTGCAAAGCCTCGATGCCGGGCTGCGGGTCCTTTCCTGCTCATCCGGCACCTATTTCCAGCGTCTGCGCGAACGCGGCTTTATCCAGACGGGCGGGATGTCCGCCCCGGAGCACGTATGAACAGGCTTCCCGACATCGGGCAGGTCAGCGATCTCCGGCTCGGCGACCATCCCGGCTTCGATGCGTGGTTCTACAGCTTTTGCGCGGAAAACAACATCGAACACGGCATCAACCCCAGCGGCGTCGCCAGCCCGGAGCAGCTCCGCTTCATGGTCGCCATGGACGAACGGCAGGTGTACGCGCCGTGTTCCGACGCCACCTTCCGGGAACTGGCGGCCTCCTTCCACCTCCGCAGTTTTCCGCCCCGCGTGCGCAGCCAGTATATCGCGGCATGGCGCTCCATCATCCGGGTCGTCCGCTACGAAAAGGACCGCCAGAAGCGCCGCGACATGATCAACTACTGCCGCCACCGTTTCCGGGGCTGCCTCGCGCTCGGCAACATCCTGCCCTCCCGCCTCGTCAAGCGGCTGGTCACCACGCTCATCAGCCATTTCGACGCGGGCGATCCGTGGCTCAACGAGCGCCTGTTCTACAACGAAACGCTCGCCTCCTTCCTCCGTTCGCAGGCCCTGCAAAAGGCCCTCGGACGCCTGCCCGACGGCCTGAGCGCCGAGGGCATCCCCGATCTGCGCCGCGCGCTGGATCTGGCTGAGCTGGCCCGCCTCTTCCACCTTGCCGGGCGCTCGCACCATACCCTCACCCAGCTCATCCACAACTGCGCGGCGGCGGAAAGCGGCAAGTGCGAACTCCCGGACATCTTTACCGGTTCCGAAGCCTTCATCCCGCAGGTGGAGGAGCTCTTCCCCGGCCCGCCGCGCACGTTCCTCTATATCTGCGCGATGGAGGGCGGCCTTGCCCTTGATCTCCGGATCATCCAGACGCTGCTGCGGCTCGGGCACAAGGTCATCCTGACGCTCAAGGAAGCGCCGGTCTACTACGCCCCGACCGTGTGGGACGTGGACCGCGATCCCCTGCTGGTGGACAATCTGCCCGAATCCCATATATTCAAGGCTCCGGCCGCATCAAAGAACGAACTGCTCCGCCGCCTGCGGGAAAACCGCCTGCTCATCATTTCGGACGGCACGGGCGAGCGGCTCAACCTGTACCGCACCTCGGTCACCTTTGCCCGCGCCTGGAAAGAAAGCGACGCCGTCATCGCCCGCGGACGCTGCAACCGCGACGTGCTCCTCGGCACGAGCCACCTCTTCACCCGTGACGTCTTCTGCTTCTGGGAAGATCGCGGAGAAGTGCGCATGCAGCTCAAGCCCCATGCGCCCGGCATCCGCAAGTTCAGCGAACAGGCGCTCACGGCCACGGCGCTCGTCTTTGCCATGTTTAAGCTCAACCCCGCCCCTTTCTGTCTGCTCGACGAAGTGGACGCCCCGCTCGATGAAGCAAATCAGGGACGACTGGCGCGTCTTTGTACCGAAATGAGCGTTGATACGCAGTTCCTCATCATTACGCACCATCGTGTCACGATGGAATATGCGAAGGCACTGATCGGCGTCACGATGAAGGAGCCCGGGGTGAGCCGGGTAGTATCGGTCGATATTGCGGAGGCCGTTGGCTATGCTCAGCAGGCTAATGAGCCGGCTGCCGCCGCGTCGACCAGTTCCGCCGGTTCGCTCTCCTGATGCGCCGTCGCGGATGTTTTCACTTTGCTTGCATTGTGCTGGCTCTAAACGCTAGGATGCAGGGAAGAGCTGTGCCAAAGCGTTTTTTGAGCGCGTCGGCAGCGCGCGAAGCCGTCTTTTCTGCAGCAGCCTATGAACCCACGACTCTTCTCTTTGCAGCCAGGTGCTGATTCCATAAAGAAGCTCGGCGCGCTTCTGGTTTTTGGGGCTTGCGGGCTCTTTTGCCCGCTCTCTGGCAGTGCGGCGGCGCCTTCTCAGCCCGACGCTTTAACGGCGGCGAGCTTCTCGTCGGATTTCCCGGCAGAGCATATGCCGCTCAAGGTGGGCGTGGTGAAATATGTCCGCCCGTCGCCCTACGAGCCGATTGTGGAAGCGACGATCGGGGCACTTAAGCGTGTGTTCGGCACGTCCAACGTCATCGTGACGCATTACGACCTGGCGGGACTCTCGCAGGCGATCCGCGAAGGCGAGGTGGATCTTTTCCTCTCAAGCTCTGGGTTTTACGTCCGCATGGAGCGCTACGGCGCCCGCGCAGCGGCCACCGTAGCGTCTAACAACTATCCCAATCCCAATCACAACGATGGTTCAACGATCGTCGTGTCTGCCGCGCGGAAGTCTCTCAATAAACTCTCGGACTTAAAGGGCGCGAAGCTCGTTCTTTCTTCTCCTCAGGCCTTCACCGGGCGGCAGCTTGCCGAGCATGTGCTGCTCAAGGCCGGCCTTAACCCCGAAACGCTTTTCAGTTCGCGTGTGTATTTGGGCGACGGCAAGCGTCTGGAGGGCGCCATTCCGATGATTCTTTCGGGAGAGGCGGATGTCGGCTTTTTCCGGCTCTGTTATCTCGAAGAGTGGCTCGCTTCGCACCCTAATGCCAAGGGACAGCTTAAAGTGCTTAATCGTCTGGATTCCGCGGAGCGGCCCGAGCCCTGCATGCGTTCCACGGCGCTTTATCCGTCATGGACGGTCGCAACAACACCGGCCACAGATCCGCGGGTATCACGTCTGGTGCTGCGCGCTCTCTTTGAAATGCCGCCCACGTTTGAGCGGGGCCTTTATTGGAGCTCCGCGACGGACTATTCAAGCGTGGATCAGGTTTTTCATGATCTGCGCATTGGTCCCTATGCCTATCTGCGGGACTGGACTGTCCGTCGGCTGATCGATGAGTACGGCACTTGGATATTGCTCTTTGCGCTGCTCCTCTTAGGGCTTATTTTTCACAGCGTGCGTGTGTCGCAGCTCGTGCGTGTCCGCACGGCTCATCTGCAGGAGGCGCTGCATGAGCAGCAGCGTCTGCAAAACGATGCTCGAGCTGCGGCCGAACGCGTTGAACATATGAGCCGAGTGGGCGCAGTGGGGCAGCTCTCTACGATTTTTGCGCATGAGATGCGTCAGCCGCTCGCCGCTATCTCGCTTTATGTCTTCGGGCTTAAGCGTCTCGTTCAATCCGGCAGCATGACGCCCGAAAAGATTGAGGCCATTGCCGGGAAACTTGAGACGCAGACGGCTCGCGCCGACGCGATTGTGAACCGCGTACGGGCTTACGCAAAATCCGATAAGCCCGTGCAGGAAGCCGTGAGTTTGGTCGAGGCGGCGCGCAAGGCCCTGCGCGAGCTCACCACGACCGGACGCTGGCATGCCGCCGTGTCGATCGCGGCGCGTGAGGACGTCCAGTGTTTGGCCGATCCGCTCGAGCTCGAACTCGTGGCGATGAATCTCATTAAAAACGCGCTGGAAGCCGTGGAAGGGCTCCCGGCCGGTATGGTGAATATCGCCGTGAGCGAGCATAACGGCAAGGCTGAACTCACTGTGCTTAATAACGGCCCGGCGGTGTCCTCAGAGCTTGTCGAACGGCTTAACGACAGGGCAGCCTCCGGCTCGAGCAGCAAAAAGAGCGGTTTGGGGCTGGGGCTCTCGATTGTGCGCAGCATCCTCGAACGTCTGGGCGGACGAATCACTTTTACGGCTCTGGCAGGGGGCGGATTGGCCGCCGTGGCAACGCTTCCTACGCTCGCGCGGGCGCTCTCGCTTCATCAGGCGGCCGAAGGCACGGCCGATGCTGCAGAACCGAGAGACATCGGCCATTCATCAATGAACTAAAGTTCCTGAAAGCATTATGAGACCCAGTCAGAAACAGATTACCCCCGAACAGCTTGCCTTCGCGCAGGTGCACGCTTTGGTGCGCATTGTGGATGATGAAGCGGATCTGCGCGAAGCCTTGAGCTTCGTGCTGGATATGGAAGGATGGAAAACGGTCACCTACGGGCGGGCAGAAGACTTCTTCACGGGAGATTCCCCGTCGGAGCCGGGTGCTCGACGTGCGCATGCCGGGCATGAGCGGGATTGAGGCTCAGCATGAGATGAGGAGCCGCGGCATTGCGCTCCCGATCATTTTTCTCACCGGTCACGGCGACGTCGATATGGCGGTGGGGGCGGTGCAGGACGGCGCATTTGATTTTCTCCTGAAACCCGTCGACAACGAGCGTTTTCTCAACTCGGTCGCCTGTGCGGCTTGGGCGAGCGCCGCTGCCGCAGCGGGGCTCCCTGGAGAAGACTCGCTCGAGCGGCTCGCCGCCCTCACTAAACGTGAGCGTTCGCTCGCCGAACTCATTGCGCTCGGCCTCACGAACCGCGAAGCGGCTGAACGCAGCGGCATTGCACAGCGTACGATGGAAGTGCACCGAGCAAACATTCTGCGCAAACTCGGCGTCAAAACGCCCGAAGATATTCGGCGGCTGCTTGAGATGGCTGCCGCCGAAAAATCGTAGTTCACCGCTGATCTTTGAGCTCGGGAAAGAGCACGTCGGAATAGCCGAAGTGCGTCCAGTCCTTGATGCGCATCGGATAGACGATGCCTTTTAGGTGGTCAAACTCATGCTGCACCACTCGGGCATGAAACCCTTCAGCTTCTCGCTCGATGGTCTCGCCGTCAAGTCCAAAGCCGGTGTAGTGAATTCGCCTGGCACGAGGCACAACCCCGCGCATGCCGGGGACGGAGAGGCACCCCTCCCAGCCGTCCTCCCAATCATCAGCGGTGCCTTCGAGCAGCAGTTCGACGGTGGGGTTGATGAGCACGGTCTGTGGCACCGCCGGCGCATCCGGGTAGCGGCTCGACGCTTCAAAACCAAAACAAATGATGCGCTCACTCACGCCCACCTGAGGCGCGGCAATGCCGACGCCGCCCTCGGCATGCATGGTGTCCCACATATCCGCAACGAGCTTTCGGAGTCTGGGGCTCCCGAAATCCCGAACCGGCAGTGCCTCCTTCATGAGCACGGGTTCCCCAAGACGCATGACTTCCAAAACCATATCGGCAGCTCCTCCAATGAGATCTGGTGTTAAGCCCGCACGTCAAGGATGCGCACGGCTTCTTCAACGACATCTACGGCACTTTTAGCTGCACGGTCAGCCGCGTCCTTCAAGGCTTCAAAGCGAATCGCGCGTTTGGATTCCCGCAGGCCTGCAGCGGAATTGACGATCGGGCAGATGGCGGCATAGGGGAGATCAAGCTCACGGGCCAAAGCGCATTCCGGATAGGCCGTCATGCCGATGACATTAGCGCCGTCACGCGCATAGCGGGCGACTTCCGCAGCGGTTTCAAGGCGCGGTCCCTGGGTGCAGGCATAAACGCCGTCGGCCACGATGGTTTTTCCCAGACGGCGGGCGGCACTGATGAGGAGCGACGAGAGCGCTTGGTCAAAAGGCATGGTGAAGTCAATGTGCTTCACGCCGGCGTCCGGCGAATCATAGTAAGTGCATTCGCGGCCCCAGGTATAGTCGATCAGCTGGTCGGGCACCATCAAGTCGCCCGGCAGGAGCGCTTCGCCGATGCCGCCCACGGTCGCAACGCCGATGATGCCTTCAACGCCCGCACGCTGGAGTGCCCAGATGTTGGCTCGGTAGGGAACGCGATGAGGCGCGTACTCATGGTGCACGCCGTGGCGGCGCAGGAAGACAATTGGGCGGCTCCCCAGTCGCCCGAAAATAAGCGGGGCGGAAGGCCGTCCGTAGGGTGTCTCCATGTCGATTTCTTCGGGATCTTCAATGATCCCGGGACGGTCAAATCCAGTTCCGCCGATGAGTGCGAGCATGATCAATCCTTTTTTTCGAGTTCTGCGGGAAGCGTGCCGCCTAGGAGCACGAGGAGCTTTGCTTCGTCAATGACAGGGATGCCGAGTTCCTCGGCTTTGCTCAGTTTGCTGCCGGCGTCGGCCCCAGCGACCACGCACCACGTGCGGCGGCTTACCGATCCGGCAACTTTTGCTCCCTGTGCGGTGAGTCGGTCCTTGGCCTCGTCACGGCTCAGTGTCGGCAGTGTGCCGGTGAGCACAAAGTTTTTTCCGGAGACCAGACTCGGCGCGGTCTTTTCGACCGCGGGCCAGCAAATGCCGCGGGCGATGAGCGCATCAATAACGGTGCGGTTGTGCGGTTCGCGAAAGAACGCATAGATGCTTTCGGCCACCACTTCGCCGACATCGGGTACGCCGGTAAGCGCTTCCATGGAGGCATTTTCAATGGCGCTCAGCGTGCCGAAATGGTTGGCAAGTCCGAGCGCCGTGGCTTCGCCGACATGGCGGCAGCCAAGCGCAAAGACGAAGCGGGCGAGCGTGGTATGGGTGCTCGCCTGAATGCTGGCGAGCAGGTTGGCGGCGGCCTTGGGTCCCATGCGTTTTTCGGGTTTTTCACTTCCGGCAGTCGCCGTCGTGGGGGCGGTGAGGGCTTCGAGCGTCAGACCAAAGAGGTCGGCAGGCGTCTTCACGAGGCCTTCATCAACGAGCATGTCGACGATTTTTTCGCCCAGACCGTCAATCCCCATGGCGCGGCGAGCAGCGAAATGCACAATGGAAAGCTTCATCTGCGCGGGACAGACGAGGCCGCCCGTGCAGCGCATGTCTTTTTCTTCTTCATCCCGAATGACAGCACTGCCGCAGATTGGGCAGACATGAGGCATCTCGAAAACCTTGGTGCCTGCCGGCCGGCGCTCTTTGACGACGCGCAGAATCTCCGGAATGACGTCGCCCGCCCGGCGCAGCACAACAGTGTCGCCTACGCGCAGGTCGAGGTCTTTCACCACATGATCTTCATTGTGGAGCGTTGCGTTGGAAACCGTGACGCCGCCCACATAGACCGGCGCGAGACGTGCGACCGGCGTGAGCCGGCCGGTGCGGCCCACCTGCACGTCAATGCCGAGCACTTGGGTGAGCACCTCTTCAGGAGGGTATTTGTGCGCGCACGCCCAGCGCGGTTCTCGGGCAATGAAGCCAAGCTCTTCTTCAAGTTCGAGGCTGTTGACTTTATAGACCACGCCGTCGATTTCAAAGGGAAGCGACGCACGGGCCGCCGCAACTTTGTCGTGGAAGGCGGCGAGTGCTTCGGGCCCCTTGACGACCTCGCGCATGTGCGCAACGGGAAACCCCAGCTCTGCGAAACGGTCCAGTACGCCCGACTGCGTCTTGGCAAAGGGTTCAGAGACTTCGCCCAGTGAGTAGGCATAGAAGTGAAGGGTGCGCTGAGCCGTTACGCTCGAGTCAAGCTGGCGCAGCGACCCAGCAGCGGCGTTGCGCGGGTTGGCAAACGGTTTTTCGCCGGCTGCTTCCTGTCGGACATTGAGGGCCAGAAAGTCGGCCTTATGCATGATGCATTCGCCGCGAACTTCCAGAATATCGGGCACTTTGCCGTTGAGACGAAGCGGAATGGTGCGGATCGTGCGGACATTGGCCGTCACGTCTTCGCCCTCAACGCCGTCGCCGCGAGTGGAGGCTTCTGTCAAGACGCCTTTTTCATAACGCAGATTGGTCGCCAGACCGTCGAACTTCAATTCGCAGTCGTATTCGACGGGCGGGTCTTCCGGCGAAAGGCCCAGAGCTGAACGCACGCGTTCATCAAAGGCGGCTGCCCCGGCTGCCGAAAAGTCGGTTTCCGTATGGATGGAGAGCATCGGCACGTCATGGCGCACTTTCTTGAATCCGGTGCGGACCGCGCCCCCTACGCGCAAAGTGGGAGAGGTGCGGCTTTTGAGTTCAGGAAAGCGGGCTTCAAGCGCCTTCAGTTCATTAAACGCCCGGTCGTATTCCGCATCGGGCACGCTCGGCTCATCAAGCACGTAGTACTCATAGTTCCAGCGTTCAAGCTCAGTTTCGAGCTCATGCATGCGCGCGGGCGCTTGGTCGGGCGAAAGCACTTGAGCGTCGCCGCCGAAAAAGGAAGCCTGCGCGGGGGACGCCGCTCCCGAGGCTGGGGCAGCGGCGGCTTTGCCGGTTTTGCGGGTTCGCTGCGGTTTTGCTTTGACGGGCGCGGCTTCTTCGTTGTCGTTAAATAGAGAGGTCATCATGAAAATCTGCTCGGGGCAAACGAGGACGTTTGTCAGTCGTATTCAGTTGTGCTCAATGAAAAGGCCGTCCGACAATCGATATGGCAGTCGACAGTCGGGCGGCCTCGTGCGGAGTGCTTCGTGAATGGTTTCGCTTTAATGCGAGAAGAGAAGCTTGGCGCGCTCGGAGGCCGGCGTGACGCCGCCAGCGGACATGAGCTTCGCCTGCGAGGCGATCTTTTCGGCAATTTGCATGGCGCCGCCCGCATCAATCGGACGCGCTGCGCAGTCGGTCCAGATGCCGTTCAGGGCGGCGGAGAGACTGTTTGCGATGGCAAAGAAGCGCTTCAGGTCGCCGCGGGCTAGATTGGCGAGCGGAAGGGAAAGTGCCAGCGTGAGCGACTTGGTCTGATTGGGACCGAAGGCGAGCGTCATTACGGGGTCGATGTCGTCGACCGCGAGACGAAGCTCCCAGAGGCCGCTCGCCGCAGCAAAGCCGGCGGCTGAAGCGGCCGCGCCGACGGCGTCGAGCGAGAAGTTTTCTTCGGCTTCGCCGCGCGGAACAATGCGGACCTCAACGGCACGATCGTAGTATTTGATAAAGCGCTTGAGGTCTGCAGAACGCTTGACGGCGTCTTCGGGCTCCATCTCCCGACGCAGCGCCACTTCGTTTTGCGCAGCGGACTGCTCGAGCACTTGGAAGAAGCGCGATGCGGCGACGTCGTCGAGCTGTGCGGCGCGGTTGGCGAGCACCACAGCGGCTACAACGTGGCGGGCGGGGCCCGTCAGTTCGCCGGAATCGTAATAAAGACCGTCACGCGAGGACTGCGCCCAGATGCGCACAAGAAGCGGCAGCTGAAGGCGGTCCACCTCGAGTTTGAGGCTCTGTACGCCCCCCAAGGCGAACTGCATGCCTTCCCGCGGCGCAATGTCAAGGATCCATTCGATCATGCTGTCGACCGGGGGCTCTGCCGGATGGCGCTCTGAGCTTTCAGGTTCCGCGGCTTGAGCAGCGGCCTGAGCTTCCGCCTCGTCAGCAGCGCGCTGCGCTTCTTCCTCTGCTTCGAGCTGGCGGTAGATGGGCGGCTCATCCGAAGGCGATTGGGGCTCAAAAAGCTCCGATTCTTTCGAGGGCTTCGCAGCATCGGGATTAAACACCGGCTCCATAGGGGCGGCAGCGCTGGCCGCCGGCTTTGGCGCCGGGGCGTCAGGCGCAGGGCGCATGGCGGCGCCCCCCGCCACTAACGGATCGTCCATGGGGATTGGACGGAGTTTTTCCCCGGCCTCGCGGGCGCGACGTTCGTCGCGCCGGCCGCGAAGAATGATATAGACGGCGCAGACTGCTGCGACGACGATGATGGGAATAATGATTTCCAACGAAAACATGGCCCCTTGTACTCCGCGTGATGCCGAGGTTTTATAGAACTTTTTATTGTACGCACTCTATATAAAAACGTGCGGCAGAGATTCTGCCGGAACCGATGTGCGGGCGGGTAATGATGAGCCCCGAGGAGATGAAAACTTGATTTCATTCGGCTCTACGTAGTGGAACCTCGGGAGAAAAATGCGCGGCACGGAAAAACAAAGACGCCGAGCCAAAAACGATCGGCGCCGGACCATCCGTTGACCGATGGGGCAGTTCCCGCTTGCATCAAAGCATAGACGGCAAGCTGCCCATCGGTCCGCAACAGGAGAAACCAAAAAAATGAAGACCCCCGCACTGAGCCGCCGCTCGCTTTTGAAAACTGCCGCCGCTGCCGGCGCCGCCGCTTCCGTGCCGACCTTAGCGTCGAGCGCTGCGCTCGAGCCCGCTGCTGAGACCGGACACATCCGCAACTTCGACATGATCGAAGCCTTCTACCGCGAATATCCGAAAAAACTCGCGGCGGTTCGCGGACATCTCGGCCGCCCGCTCACGCTCGCGGAAAAAATCCTCTACACGCATCTCTATCATCCCGAAGAAATGCGCGAATTTAAGCGCGGCGCGGACTACGTCGAACTCCGCCCGGATCGTGCAGGCACGCACGACATTGGCGGCCCGATGGCCATTATTCAGTTCCTTTCATCGGGCAAGGACCGCATTGCGCTGCCCGCGGCGATTGTCTGTGACCACTTGGTGATGGCCAACGCAGGTGCGATTCCTGACTTGAAGGTTGCCGATAAGTCGAACTACGAAACGTACGATTTCCTCGCCCGCGCTGCCAAGCGCTACGGGTTTGACTTCTGGCCTGCGGGTGCGGGCATTTGCCACCAGGTTTTCCTCGAGAACTACAACTTCCCGGGCGGCATGATGCTCGTTACCGACAGCCACACGCCTACTGCGGGCGGTCTCGGCATGCTGGCGATCGGCGTGGGCGGCGCTGACTTGGTCGACGGCCTCATGGGCATGGAGTGGGAACTCAAGATGCCTAAACTCATCGGCGTGAAGCTCACCGGCCGCCTGCAAGGCTGGGCCTCTCCGAAGGATGTGATTCTGAAGCTGACGGGCATCCTTTCAACGAAGGGCGGCACCAACGCCATCATCGAATTCTTCGGCGAAGGCACGGAATCCCTCTCCGCAACCGGCAAGGCCACGATCTGCAACATGGGTGCGGAAACGGGCGCCACCACGTCGATCTTCCCGTTTGATGCTGCCATGGAGCGCTATCTCGTCTCTACGGGCCGTCAGGCTGTGGTCGACCTCGCCCGCGGCGTTGCCAAGGATTTGAAGGCTGACCCTGAAGTCGTCGCCGATCCGGCGAAATACTATGACCGCGTGGTGGAAATCGACTTGTCGACGCTCGAACCCCATATCAACGGTCCGTTCTCGCCCGATGCCGCGATGCCGATTTCGACGGTTGCTGCCAAGGCCAAGGAAAAAGGCTTCCCGCAGAAGCTCGAAGTTGCGCTGATTGGTTCCTGCACGAATTCGTCCTACGAAGACATTACGCGCGCAGCCTCGGTTGCCAAGGAAATGATCGACAAGGGCATTGAGGTGAAAACCCCGATCATGGTTGTCCCCGGTTCGGTCCGCATCTTCCAGACGCTCGAACGCGACGGTCTTTTGGACGTCTTCCGCAAGCTCAATGCGACGGTGCTTGCGACGGCCTGCGGCCCCTGCATTGGTCAGTGGCATCGTACGACGGGCGACATGACGCGTCCCAATTCCATCATCGAGTCCTTCAACCGCAATTTCGCCGGCCGCAACGACGGCAGCACCAAGACCAACGCATTCCTCGCCTCACCCGAAATCGTCATGGCTATGGCTGCAGAAGGCGACATCACCTTTAATCCGCTCGCCGGAACGCTGAGAAGCCGCACCGGTCAGAATGTCAAGCTCGCCGAACCCAAGGGCGAAGAGCTGCCTAAGCAAGGCTTCGTCAAGGAAGTGGCCGGCTGCGTCCTGCCGACCTACGAAAAGATCGATATGGCGGTGAGCCCCACCAATGAACGCATTCAGCTCCTCAGCCCCTTCAAACCTTGGGACGGCAAGGACTTCGTCGCGCTTCCGCTCCTCATCAAAGTGAAGGGCAAGTGCACAACCGACCACATCAGCCCGGGCGGCAAGTGGCTGCCCTATCGCGGCAATATCGACCGCATTTCCGACAATCTGCTCGAACGCGGCATCAATGCCTTTAACGGACAGGCCGGCAAGGTTTGGAATACCGAAACGAAGGCCTACGATACGCCCGCCAAGGTGGCCCGCTATTACAAGAACCACCATGTGGCATCCGTGATCGTCGGTGACGACAACTACGGCGAAGGGTCGTCGCGCGAACACGCTGCGATGGAGCCGCGCTACCTCGACGTTGCCGTCGTGCTCGCCAAGAGCCTCGCCCGCATTCACGAATCCAACCTTAAGAAACAGGGCATTCTCGCGCTGACGTTTGCAGATCCCGCCGACTACGACAAGATCCGCGAAAAAGATCGTATTTCGGTCCTTGGCCTCTCTGAAATCGCTCCGAATAAGACCGTTGTGATTGAGCTCACGCACGAAGACGGCTCCAAGGAACGCTTTGAAGCCCGTCATTCCTATAACGCCAAGCAGCTTGCCTGGTGGCGCGCCGGCAGCGCCCTCAACTGGGTGGTTGCTCAGGAAAAGGCTGAGCAGTCCGGCGCCCGCAAGGCCTAACTGGAAGGATCTCCGGCAGAAATCCCCCGCTGCTCAACGGAGATCCGTCCCCGCCGCCGTCGTTCAATCGTTTCCGTGTTTTTTGGACGACGGCGGGTTTTCTGACGGCAGTCTGAAGGCTCTTTGATCCAGTACGCAGGTACGTAGTGGTTTTAAAGCGTCATCATGCCGCCGTGGGAGAAGTGCGCCTCAGGCGCCCTCCAAAAAAACTCAAAACAACCCATCTAAAGTCCGGACCTCAAGACCCCGCCGCCCATGTTTATGGATGGCTGCCGCTGCTCGACCGCTTTCGGGCCGGCCGTAAGCCCGGACTGCTTCAATAGGAGAAAGCAATGTCCGACATGGATATGAGCCGCCGTGGTCTTCTGAAGACCTCGCTCTTCGGCGCTGCCGCCGCCGGTATGACCGGAATCGCCGCGGCTGCTGAAGCCAACTCCATCAAGAAAGCCCCGGTTTATGACGCGATCGTCGTGGGCGCGGGTCCCGCAGGCCTGATCACCGCCATCACCGCCCACGACTTGGGCGCCAAGGTGGTGCTCTTTGAAAAACGCGACCGTCCGGACGGCAATGCCATTTACGCGCTGGGCTCGGTTTGCGGCTGGGGTTCGCGTCATCAGAAGGAGCAGGGTATCGAAGATACGGCTGAAGCCTTCTACGCCATGATGATGGATGTTTCTAAGCAGATGGGTGATAAGGCCCTTAACCGCACCTATACGGACAACATCTCCGAAGGTATCGACTGGCTCGAAAAGGAAGGCGTGAAGTTCGGCAAGATCAAGCCCATGCCTTATCCCCGTCTCTGCCGTACCTGCCGAGTGCTGGGCGAAGGTCTCACGGGCGGCTCCCGCCTCGTGCAGACGCTTCTCGCTGCCGCCAAGAAGCGCGGCATTGAAATCCTCTACGAACACAAGGTAATTGAGCTTCTCCATGACGATCATTTCAGCGTCACGGGCGTGAAGACGCTCTCGGACGAAGGCCAGAAAGAATGGCTTTCGAAGGGCGGCGTCTGCTTGACGACGGGCGGCTTCTCGGCGAACCCCGAAATGGTGGACCGCTACATCGGCGGCTGGGCCACCCGCATGGTGCTGCGCGGTTCGCGGTCAACGACCGGCGAAAACATTTCGCTCGCGCTGCCGCTCTATGCCAAATTCGTCAACATGGACCAGTTCCACTGCGGTCCGATCGTCGGCATCACGCATGTGAATCCGGCCGACGTGCTCAATTCCGGCTATGGCGTTCAGGTGAACACCTCCGGCAAGCGCTTCATGGACGAAAACAACACCTATGTTGTCAAGGCCCGCACGACGGCGCTTCAGACGCTCGACAACCAGGCCTGGGTGATCGTCGACAGCGAATGCCCCGTGCTCGACAAGGTCATTGCCAAGTTCGATCGCCTCCACAGCCCCTACGGCAAGGCCGATACGATTGAAGAACTCTGCAAACAGGTGAACCTCCCCGAAAAGAACGTGGTCAAGGAAGTGAAGGCCTACAACGACGCCCTTGCTGCCGGCAAGCTCGAAGAAATGGTTCCGCCCTGCACGTACAAAAAGCCCCATCCCGTTGCCAAGGCTCCGTTCTACGCCGTTCCGTTCCAGGGCGGCATGACGGCCACCTTCGGCGGCCCGCTCATCAACACCAAGGCTGAAATTCAGAGCCTTGACGGCGGCAGCATCCCCGGCCTTTACGCCGCGGGCAATGCCGCGGGCGGCATCTTCTTCTTCAACTACGCGGGCGGTGCTCAGCTCGGCGCTGCGACCGTCTACGGCCGTATCGCCGGCCGTGAACTGGCCAACCGCGCCAAGCAGAACTAAAAGACGGGAGAGATTTTTAAAATGACCAAGACCAAATTCCTGGGCCTCGCTATGGCCCTGTGCTTCGGTGCGGCGTTCTCGACGGCATCGATCGCCGGCGACTTCACCGCGGACTTCCACCTCGCGCACGGTCAGAAGTGCGAAACCTGCCACAAGACCGCCCCGAAAGCGGGCGCCAAGGTGAAAAAGCAGGTCTGCCAGGGCTGCCACAGCTACGAGCAGCTGGCCAAGCAGACGGCTAAGGTTGAACCCAATCCGCACTACAGCCACCTGGGCGACGTGAACTGCACGGACTGCCACAAGGGTCACAAGAAGTCTGAACTGATGTGCAACAGCTGCCACCAGTTTGACCTCAAAGTTCCTCACTAACGTGAGTTAATCAGCAGTCTTCACTGATTGCTGAGCTTCAGAAAAGCCCGCCCGCTTCCTCTACCGCTTCCGGGAGCGTGTGCGGGCTTTTTTAGATGCCGGCGGCATTGAAAAAGCCTTCAGGTGCAGTGACCTGAAGGCTTTCGTCATATTGATGGTGAGCCGTTAAGCCGGGAGCAGATCCACCTGTTCCTTCAAATGCTTGGAGAGGAGCGCCTTGGCGCCGTCTTCATCTCCGCGCTGAATAGCACGCAAAAGCTCGCGCTCCTGCTGAGCGATCATCATGAAAAACGACGGGTCGTTTTTCGGCAGGTGGGAGGTCGTCTTCTCAAAGTACGTAATGAGCGCAGCGGAGAAAACTTGAAGCACACGGTTGCCGCAGGATTCAAGCAGGATCAGATGGAATTCACGGTCCCAGCGGTCGGCTTCCTGCGTATTGCCGGCATTGGCCTCAATGCGGCAGATGGCGTTGTCGAGTCGCCCGAGCAATGCGGGCGTCATGCGCCGCACGCAGAGCGGAATGATGTTGACCTCAATGAGCAGACGCGCTTCAATGAATTCGCGAATGTCGAAATTCGCGATATCCATCTGGACCTGGATCTGGGAGGACAGATTTTTCGGACCAAGAGCGTTGACGGTCATGCCGCGTTTGGGAGCACGGTCAACAATGCCCATCTGCGAGAGAACAGAGAGCGCTTTTCGAACTTTGTAGCGCGTGACGTTGAAGCGTTCGGCGATTTCCGCCTCGGTGTCAATGCGGCCGCCCGACTTCGCTTGACGAAGAATGTGCTTGTGAATATCGCGAAAGAGCGTTTCTTCGTCGACCGAGCGGTCTGACAGGTAGTTGGATTCCAAGGCGGTTGCTCCCATCACTTCATGAAATGCTGTTGACCCATATTTTACGCGGATGCAGTCGGATCCTACTAAATTTGACGTATGGCGCGAATTCGGGAGGTCATTCAGGTTATTCGGATTTTTCGAGCGATTCGATGCCGGCAGCTCGCTCTCTAAATGCGTAGAGGAGTTCCATTGCAGCCTTTGGCGTCATATTGTCAACGTCAGCCTGCAGCAAATCGTGCGTGAGTGACTTTCTTGCCAGATCCGCGGGAGACGGTTCGCTTTGGAGAGGAGCGTCAAGCGGATCGGGTTCCCAGGCATCGTCTTCGGCGGGCAGCATCGGTTCGGCAAAAAGATCCGGCAGACTGCTCGTCTGTGCATTCGCCTGGGCTTCGAGTTTGGCGAGAAAACCTCTTGCGCGGCGAACGACCGGCGCTGGAACGCCGGCGAGCTGTGCGACAGCGATGCCGTAGCTCTTGGATGCAGGACCCTCTTTGATTTCGTGTTTGAAAACAATTCCCGCGCTCCCCTGAGCAGCCGCAACGTGCACATTGGCCACTTCACGCAGCTCCTGCGCGAGTCTCGTGAGCTCAAAGTAGTGCGTCGCAAAGAGCGTAAAGCTTCGCGTCTTCTGAACCAGTTCCTGAGCGATGGCAGCAGCGAGCGACAAGCCGTCAAACGTAGAGGTGCCGCGGCCGATTTCGTCCATCAGCACAAGGCTGCGGTCGGTGGCATGACTCAGAATGAAGGCCGCCTCGGTCATCTCCACCATGAAGGTGGAACGGCCGTGGGCCAAGTCGTCGGATGCGCCGATGCGGGTATGCATGCGGTCGATGGGACCGATCTCGGCGGCCGCGGCGGGCACGAAGCTCCCGGCCCAGGTGAGCAGCACAATGAGCGCCACACTGCGCATATAGGTCGATTTGCCGCCCATATTGGGACCGGTAACGATCAGCATCCGGCGGCCGTCTTCCAGGCGGCAGTCGTTGGGAACGTAATTTTCAATCGCGGTTTCTACAACTGGGTGACGACCCTTGCGGATGTCGAGCCCCGGGCGAGATGAAAGCTTGGGGCGATGCCAGCGGTTTTCCGCGGCATGGCGTGCGAAGGCACAGAGCACGTCAAGCTGGGCGGCCGCTTTGGCAGCAGCGAGAAGCTCCGGCGTATGTTTGGCGGTTTCAGCGACGAGCTTGTCGTAGAGCTCTTTTTCGAGCGCGGCGGAACGCTCTTTGGAGGAGAGCGCTCGGTCTTCAATGGATTTGAGTTCGGGCGTAATGAATCGTTCGCAGTTCTTCAAGGTTTGCCGGCGCTGATAGTGCATCGGCACTTGATCGGCCGCGCCCTTCGTCACTTCAATATAAAAGCCGCTCACCTTGTTGTACTGCACCCGCAGCGTATTGATGCCCGTAGCCGCGCGCTCACGCTCTTCCATTTCCAGCAGAATCCGGCTGGTGTCGTCGCGAAAGTGCCGAAGTTCGGCGAGTTCCGGACTGCAGCTCGAGGCGATCGTGTCGCCGTCGCGGAGCATGCCGGGGGGCTCCGCGACAAGGGATTGCTCCAAGCGTTCCCAAATCTCAGCGTTGAGCGTCATGCTCCGGCCGATGCCGGCAATCAGGTCAAGCGGCGAGTCAGCGAGCGAAGCGCCAAGCGCTGAAAGCGTGGGGAGCGTGTCGCGAAGAGAGGCGAGCTCTCGCGGACGGACGGTACCCAGACTGACGCGGGAGGCAATGCGTTCGACATCGGGGAGCGCATCCAGTACGGCAAAGAAGTGTTCGCGCGAGGGTTCGTCGCCCATGATCGCTTCGACCGCGTCGTGGCGGGCCGAAGTATCTTCCATCGAACGAAGCGGTTCGCGCAGCCAGCGGCGCATTTCGCGGCTCCCCATAGCGGTGGCGCAGTGATCCATGACGGAAAAAAGCGTCGGGCCTTCGCCGTTGGCTGAAAGCGATTCATCGACCTCGAGATTGCGGCGGGTGGAAGGGTCGAGCACGATGAACTGCGACTCTTCGACGAGTTTGAGCGGTTCGATGAAGGGGACCAAGTCAACCTGCGTTTCCCGGATGTAATCGAGAAGCGCATTAGCCGCAGCAAGAACCGTTGTGCGGTTGGTGACATCCCAGGCGTCGAGCGCAGTCATTCCAAAGGTTGCGCACAAATTGGAAGCGCCTCGTTTCGCGTCGAAGTGCCAATCGGGCAGTGTTGAAACGGCAATTTCAGGATGAGCCGCACGCATTTCGCGCTTCATGTCTTCGTCGACGAGGAGCTCGGACGGGCGAATGCGCGCGAGCGCAGCCTCGAACGAATCCGGCGTCACTTCCTCCGCACGGAAGTCGCCGTTGCTGAGCGTGAGCCAGACGAGACCGATTGGTGCCGTCTTCTTTTTGGGAAAGCTCGCAGCGAGCAGAATGGAATCGGATTTTTCGGGCAGCAGCGACGTATCCGTGAGCGTGCCCGGGGTCACAATACGCGAAACCTCACGCTCAATCATGCCCTTAGCGCCGGGGGTATTGCCTTTTTGCTCGACGATCACTACGCTTTCGCCCTGGCGCACCAGACGAGCGATATACGTGTCGAGCGAAACAGCAGGAATGCCCGCCATGGGAATCGGCGTGCCGTCGGTGAGCTTCCCGCGCTTGGTGAGCGTGATGCCGATCAGTCGGTTGGCGATAACCGCATCCTTGAAGAACGTTTCGTAGAAGTCGCCCATGCGAAAGAGCACCAGCGTATTCGGGTAGCGGTTCTTCACTTCAATGAATTGGCGCATCGCCGGAGTGAAGAGCGCCTGATTGCTGAAGTCGGGCGATTCGGAGGCTGCGTCGGTCATTGAGAGATCCTTTTCAAAATGAAGAGAATATGGAAAGCCGAAGTGTTCGGATACGTCAAGCCGCCCGGAAGGAGTGGCCTTGCGGACGGCTTGTCCATTTAAACCTGCTGAAGGTTCAAACGGGAAGCGCAGTGGACTGCGCTTAAAGCTGAGGGCCTAGATTAGGCCTTCTTGGTCGAAAGCGTGCGGCGAACTTTGTCGTTTTTGATCTGCACCTTTTCGTTCTGAGCAGCTTCAGTTTGCGTATTCACGGGGAGCTTCCCAACCAGAGGCAGAAGCTGAGCGAAAATCTTTGGGTTGCCGGCACAGACGTTCCCGGTTTCAAGCCATTCTTCGCCGCCCGTGAGGTCGGTGATCAGACCGCCCGCTTCGAGAACGATGAGACCGCCGGCGGCGACATCCCAGGGCTTGAGGCTGAATTCCCAGAAGCCGTCGTAGCGGCCGCAGGCGACCCAGCAGAGGTCAAGCGCCGCTGAGCCCGGACGGCGGATGCCGGCAGAGCGTTCGGCAACGTTCTTAAAGCCCTTGAGGTAACCGTCAATATCAGCGCCCGGACGGAACGGGAATCCCGTGCCGATCAGCGAACGGCGCATTTCGTCGTTCTCAGACACGCGGATGCGGCGGCTGTCGAGCTTCGCGCCCTGGCCCTTGGCAGCAGTGAAGAGTTCGTTCTTTGCAACGTCATAGACCACAGCGGCAATCGGCTCGCCGCAGTAGGTGAGTGCAATAGACACGGCGTACTGCGGAAGACCGTGGATAAAGTTCGTCGTACCGTCAATCGGATCAATGATCCAGAGGAAGTCGCTCTTAGGTCCGAGGCGGCCGGCTTCTTCCGTGAGGATCCCATGCTGCGGATAGGCTTCCATGAGTTCTCGCACGATGGCGGCTTCGGCAGCCTTGTCGGCTGAGGGCACGAAGTCGTTGCGAGCCTTGTCGGTAATTTCAAGCTGATCGCGATCCTGAGCGGCGCGGGTGATTTCACGCGCAGCAAGGCGGGCGGCCTTGGTGGCGGTGGCGACGAATGCGTTGAGCGACGACGTGGGGGTAGGCATTGGGATGATGCTCAATGGTTGAAGAGAAATCGACGGAGGGGACATCCTCAAAGACACTCGGCATATTCGGAGCGCTCATAAGAGGTCCCTAAAAGAATGGCCTGAAAGTTTAACAAATGGCGGGCCTCCCGGCTAAGGCGCAGCGTTGCTTTTATAGGCTTTGAAGGTTTGGCTGGCCCGACCGCAGATCCGGCAGGCAGGGCATGAAGCACATTTGAGCGTGACACCTGCGGAGATCTTTGTTGATACCCACAAGGGATATTGATGCAGCAAGGCAGGGGACGACAGCAATTTGCTTCGCAAAGACAGCTAACGACGCAGCAGAAAGCAAAAGGTGCAGCTTAATTATTGTTAATTTCATGTGGTCGATTGTGAATGAATTACGATTTTTGGTTTCTGGAGTTTATTATAAAATCCCTCATCATAATTGTCGA
>OODJ01001220.1_pt1 | contig 21312 bp, 15 predicted proteins | sample 1671611 | NCBI WGS metagenome assembly OODJ01 (sample SAMN06348174, study PRJEB24527) | human gut metagenome | biome: human gut; feature: ankylosing spondylitis patient; material: feces | host: Homo sapiens | place: China | collected 2015-10 | reverse complement strand
AGGTAACGTTCTTGTTGAATGCCTCTGCGGGGAGAACCGTGTAAGCAACGGTTGCTCTGCGGCCGGCGGGAACGGTTACGTTTTCAACTTCGATGGAGGTGGGAACTACGGGTGCGCCGACGTATACATTGTCAACGTTTGCATAGTCGCCTTCCTTATCAACGGAGCTGTCCTTCTGGTAGGTCCAGGTGATGGTGTGTTCACCTGCGGTGAGCTCAACTGCATAGGTGGTCCAGGTTTCAACGCGGTTCCACTTTGCAACTTCGGTGCCGTCAATAAAGAGGTGGAGACCATCCCAAACGGTGTCGCCGAAGCCTTCGCCGAAGGAGCGGAAGTCGAACTGGAGGATGTCGCCCGCAGCTGCGGTGACCGTGGTGGAAACCGTGGAGGTGGAACTTGCAACGTTGATGTTGGTGCTCTTGCCCCAGGTTTCTTCAACGATCCAGGGATAATCGCCGTCGGTGGTGAAGTGGAGGGTGCCGCCTGCAACGTTCATTGCCTCATCCAAGTCGCTGACAGGACCGGGAGTGGGCGTGGGAGTGGGAACTTCGGTGGGGGTGGGGGTTACACTGGAACCGCCGGTTACTTCAACGATCGCATCAACATCGGTGTGTTCGATGGGAGTGGAAGTGCCGCCCATGGGGAAGTTATTGAACTCAACAACGTTGAGATCAAAGTTGTGTTCGCCGTTCGCAGCGTCAGCCTTCGCACGGAAAGTGAGAGTGAACAGAGTGCCGTATGCGGTGAATCCGGCATTGGGCATCATTGCGCCGAAACGAATGCTGCCGGGAATGCTGAAGCCATCAAGAATTGCGGTACCGCTGTTTTCAATCATCTGGTTCATGACAGCACCGGGCTCGTCGTGCAGATACTCGAATGCATCGGTATCATAGTCAAGACGGAGGTTGAGAACATGTGCCTCGTAGTCGATGACACCGCCGATGTTCACTGCAACCTGGAATTCTTCGCCTGCCGCAACGCTTGCAGGTGCTGCAGCGGAGAATGTAACATCGAGGGGAACCAGCGTGGGTTCGGGGATCGTAGTGGGAGGTACGGGAGTGTTGGGGGTGCTGCCGCCGCCGGAAACTTCAACGAGGTCGAGGTTGAGCCTGAACATGTCGGTGATGTCATAGTGACGGAACGCAACCTGAACGGTCTGACCTGCATATGCGCTGATGTCTACGCTGCCCTGCTGATAGGTGTTGGAAGCGGTGAAGTGACCGAGTTCGGCACTGGTGGTGCCGTTTGCGATTACATATACGCCGAAGGGTTCAGCCGAATAGTTGGGATCCTGACCTGCATACCAGAAGGTAACGGTGCTGCCTGCGGTGAATGCCGGGCTGATGAGCCAGTTGTCGGGATTCAGTGCAGTGCCGCCGCCGAATGGGTTGTTCTGGAAGGAAGCGGATGCCATGCAGTGGGTGCCTTCGTATACGTTGTAGTTGGAACCGCTTGCATCCATCCATTCCCAGTTGTAGCCGTCGCCGTCGTCATCGCGGATGGTCCAGCCTTCAGCGAAGGGATCGGTTTCAAAGCCCCAACCGGTTGCACCGGGGTCGGGAGTGGGAGCGGGAGTGGGTGTGGGTGTGATAGCCGGGGTGGCAGTCGGAGTGGGTTCTTCGATGCCGGGAGTTACGGTGATGTCAGTCCTGTCGTACTGACCATCGAGGGATACCGTGAGGGTGTAGGTGTTGCCTGCCTCGAAGGTGTAGTCGTTTGCCCTGCCGCCAATGGAACCGCTGTCGGAAGCGATCCAGATACGGTCGCCGGGAGTCGGGTTCGTAATGCACCAGTCATAGGTGCCGGCGGGAACGAGAACGTAGTCCATGCCGGAAACAACGATGTTGCTTGTGGTGAGAATACCGTCTGCATTCTCAGGAATCTTGTATTCGAATATGTCATACAGACCTGCGGGTGCATTGCCGCTCTGGGTGAGAGGACCCTGTGCGGGGATCTCGTTGCCGTATGCGGTTGCGTCAGCATCAAGAAGCATCTGATAACCGCTGCCGTCCTGGAAGACGCCGGTTTCACCTGCATTGACGTTGAGAACGATCATTGCATAATCATCTTCACTGATTTCGTTAACGGTGAGAACCGCAGATGCGGTTGCGTTGGAAACGTTGTCGGTGATGGTGATGGTGGTTGTGCCTTCTGCGAGTGCGAAAACCTTGCCATCTGCATCGATGGAGGCAACTGCTTCATTGCTGGAAGTGAATACGAAGTCGGAGATTTCGTATTCTTCGGGAGTGAAGACAGCGCGGTCAATGATGTTGGTGTTGGTGCCGGTGAACATGCTGAAGTCAGCGAGTTCAATGGTTTCGATTTCGGTGGGAAGAACTTCCGCCGCATGCATTTCAACAAGGCCCTTGCCGTTGCCGTTATTGCTTGCATGGTTGTAGGGAGTTACAACAACGTAGTAAGTGCCTGCGGTTTCGAATACGTATTCGATGCCGGAATAGGGGCTGATGCCGAACGAAGCACCGTCGTCGTTATGATCGAGGTAGTTGAATTCGGAATCATACAGGGTCATGAAGGTGTCTTTCCTGTTGGGATCGTTGGAATCACCGGGGGTTCCGCCGTACCAATAGGTGTTGAAATAAATCTTCTGGCCTGCTTCAACGTTGATGCTGAAACCGGTTGCATAGGTGTAGGTAAGGGTGTTGGTGTTTCCCCTTCGGATGAGCACGGGAGTTCCGCCGTAACCCGGGCCGATACCGACTTCAAGATTGTCATAGGGGAGGGGGTTCATGCTCGTGAAGTTGATGCTGTCAAGACCGGGGAAATCCTCGGGAGCAACAACAGTAACTTCGCAGGTGCCGGTAACACCGTTTGCGCTGGTCGCGTTGATGGTGACGGTACCGGGAGCAATACCCTTGATCTGGCCGTTTACAGAAACGGTTGCAATGGTTTCATCCTCAGAGGTCCATGCAACGGTGGTGTCGGTTGCATTCTCGGGGATAACGTTTGCAACGAGGGTTTCGGTTACGGAAGATGTAACAGGAATAGTGATTGCTGCGGGAGCGATAACGATTTCGGTAACAGCAACTGCTTCCTCTACGGTAACTGCAATAACATCGGTGAAGCCGCCGTCAACGGTGGTTACGGTGATGTTTGCGGTGCCGGGAGCAACGCCGGTTACAAGACCGCTTGCATTAACGGTTGCAACTTCGGTATTGTCGCTTGCAAAGGTGACGTTCTTGTTTGCTGCATCTGCGGGAAGAACGGTCCACTCGAGCTGAGCAGTCCTTGCAAGAGGCATGGTGAGAGCGTCCTGAGAGAACTCAACGCCGGTGACGTTGACGATATCCGTGAACTGAATCTCGTCCAGCCAAGCGGTGTCATCAAGACGATCGCCGCTGCTGTCCTTCCTGTAGCCGATGGTGACGGTGTGTTCGCCTTCGGGAACAATGTAGGTGTAGTTCAGCCATTCTGCGGCACGATCGCCGGAAAGAATGTACTTGCTGTCTGCATCGGTGGGAGCAACAACGGTGCCGTCAATGCTGACAAAGACATAGTCCCAGTTTGCTTCGCTGCTGACTTTGTAGTTGAAGCTGAGAAGCTTGGAAGCAGTAAGGTTTACGGTGGTGGTAACACCGGGCTGAGTGCTGCCCTGGTTCTGGTTGGAGCTCTTTACGTAGTCATTTTCAACAACAAAGGGATAATCCACATCGTTCTCGAAATGGAGCGTGCCGCCCTGTACGTTAAGAGCCTCGTCAAGAGTCATTTCCTCACCGGGAGCGGGAGTCTCGGGGATGGGAGTCTCGGGAATGGGAGTCGCGGGAGCGGGGGTATCCGTTGCGGGGACGGGAGTTTCGGGCTGGCCAACGACAACCGCGCCGTTATTCGCAATATAAGCGATGGGAGTCGCGGTGGTGGAGCCTGCGGGCATGTTCGCAAAAGTCACAACATTGATGGTGAGAGCGGCATTGCCGGTCGCATTTTCGTTGACTGTGAAATTCATTGTGAACAGAGTGCCGCCGGCGGTCATGCCGTCGTAAGCATAGAGCAGACCGAGTTTAACCTTGCCGAGTTCGGATTCGGTATCCAGAACTTTCATGGTTGCGCCGCTGATAGCGTCGCCTTCGGTTGCGCTGTTGAGAGTGAGAGCTTCAGCGTCATACTGAACGTTCATGTTCATGGCATGGCACTCAAAGTTGCTGCCCGTGAGGGTTACGGGGATCGAAACCGTGTCGCCGGGTTGGGCGTTGACGGTGGGAACCTCGAACACAACTTCGCCCTCTGCAACTGCGGGGATGGTAACAAGTGAGAATACCATCAGTGCCGCAAGAAGCGCTGCAAAGAATCTTTTCATGTGGTTCTCCTTCCAACATTTTATAAGTCTAAAGCCTTGTTCCGCCCCAGCGGGCAGATCGGCAATAGCTTCGTGAATTGAACGAATGGCATGTGTACTCCTCCATTCCACTATATTATATCAAGCATCGGGCGTTTATGCAAATATTTTTTTTAAAAAATCGGAAGTTTTTTCGCCTGTGATTTCAATTTGGTTTGGTGTTTTTCCTTTTTTTACACTATTTATTGTTTTTTGTTTGCTTAGCATTATGTCAATATATTCTTTTCATCGGGGTTCTCTGCCGCAATCTGCACATTTACCGCCGAAGTCACGGCTGTATTCCCCCGCTGTTCAATATTCTTCCCCGCAGCGCACGGACCCCGCAGGGCTTACGCTCTGCGGGGTCCGCCGCCCGACAAAGTCGGGGTGAATCAATTCAGTTTGCTGCAATGCCGGCCTTTCGGCCGCACTGCACTGAGGTTAGGCTCAGTCTTCTTCCTTCTTGCGGAAGATAACAACGCCTGCGCTCGCAACGATCGCTGCAATACCAACGCCGATGAGGCTCATTGCGCCGGTTATAGGCGGATTGGGAGCATCGGTGGGAACTGCGGTGGGTTCATCGGTGACGCCGGGCTCATCGGTGACGATGGGCTCGCTGCCGACTACGATTGAACCGTTCTCTGCGAAGAACGCGATGGGCGTGTTCTCGCCGCCTACGGGCATGTTGAAGAATTCCTTAACGAGGATCTCGATGGGCATTTCCGTGCCGTCCTCAAGGCCTTCCGCAACGGTGAAGTTCATGGTGAAGATCTTGCCGCTGCCGCTTACCGGGTCGGTGGGAAGCATGGAGCCGAGGCGTACGCTGCCGGGGATGCTCTGGAAGTCGAGGATGTTCATGCCGCCAAGATCCTTGATGGCCTGCATAATCTCGCCTTCGTCAACGCTGTTGAGCGTGAGCTTCTCTGCGTCGTACTGTACCCAGATGTTCATGCCGTTTGCCTCGTATTCGCCGTCGATGGTGAGATCGACGCTGACCTGGCTGCCTGCTGCAACATAGTGTACGCCGCCGACGCTGAAGATAACGTCACCGGGTGCGGGAGTTACGGGCGCCTCAGTGATGGGCGCCTCAGTGATGGGTGCCTCAGTGATGGGTGCCTCGGTGATGGGTGCCTCGGTGATGGGTGCCTCAGTGATGGGTGCATCAGTGGGAGGTACGGGAGTGTTGGGGATGCTGCCGCCTGCATCAGCTTCAACGAGGTCGAGGTTGAGCCTGAACATGTCGGTGATGTCATAGTGACGGAACGCAACCTGAACGGTCTGACCTGCATATGCGCTGATGTCTACGCTGCCCTGCTGATAGGTGTTGGAAGCGGTGAAGTGACCGAGTTCGGCACTGGTGGTGCCGTTTGCGATTACATATACGCCGAAGGGTTCAGCCGAATAGTTGGGATCCTGACCTGCATACCAGAAGGTAACGGTGCTGCCTGCGGTGAATGCCGGGCTGATGAGCCAGTTGTCGGGATTCAGTGCAGTGCCGCCGCCGAATGGGTTGTTCTGGAAGGAAGCGGATGCCATGCAGTGGGTGCCTTCGTATACGTTGTAGTTGGAACCGCTTGCATCCATCCATTCCCAGTTGTAGCCGTCGCCGTCGTCATCGCGGATGGTCCAGCCTTCAGCGAAGGGATCGGTTTCGAAGCCCCAACCGGTTGCTGTGCCGGGTTCGGGAGTGTTGGGGTTCTCGGTGGGAGGTACGGGGGTGTTGGGGGTGCTGCCGCCGCCTTCGATGATTTCAACATCGGTTGCGTCATTCTGGCCGAGGAGGTATACGGTGAAGTTGTAGGTGTTGCCTGCAACGAATTCGTAATCGTCTGCACGGCCGCCTACATTACCCTGGCTGGAAGCGATCCAGATACGGTCGCCGGGAGTCGGGTTGGTAAGGCACCAGTCATAAGTACCTGCGGGTACCTGGATGGTAACGGTGTTGTTAACAACAACGTTGCTGGTGGTGGTGCTGCCGTCTGCATTTACGGGAATCTTGTACTCGAATGCATCGTACAGACCTGCGGGTGCGTTGCCGCTCTGGGTGAGAGGACCCTGTGCGGGGATCTCATTGCCGAATGCGGTTGCATCTGCATCGAGGAGCATCTGGTAACCGGAACCGTCGCTGAATACATCACCTGCGGTGAGGCTGATGGTAGCGGTGGTTGCGCTGGGATCACGATACCTTGCCTTGATGGTCAGGTCGGAGTAAACGGGTGCACCGTTGTAGTCCCAACCCGTGAATACGTAACCCTCATGCTCGGGAGGTGTGGGGAAGTCGGCTTCATCAAGGATGGTGCCTGCTTCAACGGTGTAGCCGCCGGGGATGGTCTCGTTGGTGAGGCCGTCAACGAAGGTTACATCGTATTCGGGAACTTCGATGGGAGCAACGGGCATGTTGTTCTTGGTGTAAAGAACGGTTACTTCTGCGCCGGTGCCGATGGTGCCGCAAAGGGTTGCTGCGCCGGTTGCGGGATCGATAACGAAGAGCTGACCTTTGTCGGTTGCAACCTTGGAGTACTGTGCCCAGAAGAGCTGGTTGGTGTTGTGATCCCAAACAGTGGCCTGAACATACTCAAGACCATGGCCTGTTCCGCCGATCGCGGTGCAATTGCCGTTGGTGAGGTTGATGGAGTAGAGAACAGCATTGGTTGCTGCGTAGCTGAGACCGTATGCATTGCCGCTGCCGTCGATTGCAAGGGTCATGATGGTTTCAGCACCTGCATTGAGAGCAGCAACTTCGGTAAGCGTACCGGTTGCAAGGTTTACGGTGTAGAGGGAACGACCGTCTGCATCGTTTGCTGCGATAGCGTACATTTCGCCTTCTGCATGGTTGTATGCCATAGCAACAACAACGCGGCCTGCGCTGGTGCCGGGGTATGCAACCTGGTGGGTGTCAGCGTTCATGATGTAGAAGCGAGTGTCGTTGGTGTCGCTGTTATACATGAAGCCGTATACATTGCCGCCTGCGAATGCGCCGCCGAAGGTGGAGCCCATTGTGCCGAAGTTTTCGATAACGCTGGGATCATAATCAGCGAAACCGCCCCAAATGCCGGAAGTGCCTTCGGGATCGAATGCGATGTAGCCTTCAAGGTTTACAGTGGGCAGAGCCTCGGTTACGGTAACGGTTGCGGAACCGGAAACGGTGGGATCTGCAACGGAGGTTACGGTAACGGTGGTGGTGCCTTCCGCAACGCCGACAACAACGCCGTTTTCGTTAACGGTTGCGATTGCGGTGTTTGCAATGCTGAAGGTAACGTTCTTGTTGAATGCCTCTGCGGGGAGAACCGTGTAAGCAACGGTTGCCCTGCGGCCTGCGGGAACGGAAACTGCTTCAACATTGATTGCGTTGGGGGTTACGGGTGCGCCGACGTATACATTGTCAACGGTTGCGTAGTCGCCTTCCCTATCAACGGAGCCGTCCTTCTGATAGGACCAAGCAACGGTGTGCTCACCTGCGGTGAGTTCGACTGCATAGGTGGTCCAGGTTTCAACGCGGCTCCACTTCATGACTTCGGTGCCGTCAACGGTGAGATGGAGACCATCCCAAACGTAGTCGCCCGCACCTTCGCCGAAAGACATAAAGTCGAACTGGAGGATGTCACCTGCTGCCGCGGTAACCGTGGTGGAAACCGTGGAGGTGGAGTTTGCAACGTTGACGTTGGTGCTCTTTGCAGCATCGCCGTCTACGATCCAAGGATGGTCGCCTTCAGAAGTGAAGGTGAGGGTTCCGCCTGCAACGTTGAGAGCCTCATTGAGGTTCGCAGCGTCTGCGGGTGCTGCAGCGGTACCGGTCTTGGGCGCGGTGCTAAGACGCGGATCGTTCGCCGCAGGGGTCTCTGCCATGACAGGAACGGTAACCAGAGAGAGTACCATCATGACTGCCATAAGCATTGCGAGGAATTTCTTCATGCGTGAATCTCCTTCCAAAGAATTATAAGTCTAATATCCTCTGCGGAGTTCCGCTTCGGATAATAGCTTTGAAGCAAATGACCGATTCGAGTGCGCTGCGAACGCCGAATTGTGCCGTTGTTCCGCACATACTCTATGGTCGCTTAATATTATATCAAATCTTTCGCAAACATGCAAACAATTTTTTGCATTATTTTGATTTATTTTTGACACAATCTTTTGCCGCATATTCCCTTTAATTTAAAGTGTTTTCTATATTACTTGTGTTAATTTTTCTCATTATCGCAAAAAAAGAACGGAGAATTTTAAAAAAATATTTAAATTTTACGCAGACTGTTTGGGCATTCTTTTTCGTTTGAGAGTGCGGTAATACTGTTCGATTTTAAATTCTCAGCAGAGCTGATTGCAAGCACTCCGCATCGCCCGCACTGCGGAATTCATACATTTTCCTCTTCGCCGAAAACACGCCGATATACGGCTTGTGCGGGTGACATTTGCCGCCCTCAATTGTAAAATTAACATGCGTTCGGCGGCAATGCCCGCTTTACCGCCATGCATCCGAAAAGCCGAATCAAATACGGTTCAACTTTGCAGATTTGCTCAACTTTTCGGTTCAGAAACTTTTTGGAGACAAAACTATGCGCTTTATTCCGCTGTTCAGCGGTTCATCGGGAAATTGTTCCGTTATTCAAACGGAGAAGGCAACCCTGCTTGTTGATGCGGGGCTGACCGGCAAAGCCGTTTGCGGAGCGTTGGCTTCCGCGGGCATCAATCCCGCCTCTATTGACGGCATTCTTGTTACACACGACCATATTGACCACACCCGCGCCGTCGGAATACTTTCACGCAAGTACGATATGCCCGTTTATGCCAATGCCGGCACATGGGAGGCAATGCATCCCATCGTGAAGCAGGTGGATTTCAGGAACGTGCGTGTTTTTCGCACAGATGAAGATTTCTATATCGGAGACATCAATATTCTTCCTTTCAAAACGCCGCATGACGCAAAGGAGTCCGTCGGCTTCATATTCATCAACCGCGGAAGCAAGCTTGCGTACATGACCGATATCGGCTGCGTTCACGAATCCATGCTGAATCAGGCCGCAGGAGCACAGCTTGTTTTCATTGAATCGAACCACGATGTTCAAATGCTGAAAACCGGCCCTTACCCTTATGTGCTTAAGAAACGCATTCTGTCCGATAACGGGCATCTCTCCAATACGGACTGCGGTGCGGCACTTGTCCGCCTGTATTCAACCGGGGTTCGTCGAGCCGTACTCGGGCATTTGAGTCAGGAAAACAACACCGAAGAGACGGCATTCTCAACCGTTACGCAAGCGCTTGAAGCGGCGGGAATATCCGATATGCAGCTTGTTGTTGCAAAGCGCGACGGAGTCACCGGAGTTTTTGAAGTTTGATTTATACACGCCGCCGAACCGTCGGAGCCGAACGGACGCTTCCGAATCCGGCGTATCGGTTCAAAAGGTTTTATTATGAAAATCAGAATTATCTGCGTTGGCAGACTGAAAGAAAAATTTTATACGGATGCCGTGAACGAGTTTCGCAAACGCCTCGGAAGGTTTGCGGAAGTTGAGATTACCGAACTTGCGGACGAACGCGCACCGGAGGGATTAAGCCCGGCGGAACTTGAGCAGGTCAAGGCAGCGGAATGCAGCCGCATCCTTGAAAAAATCTCACGAGAGGACACGGTTATTGCGCTTGATATTGCGGGAAAACAGCTTTCATCACCTGAGCTTGCGGATAAACTTTCCTATTATATGTTGAACGGCAGAAGCCGGCTTGTTTTCGTAATCGGCGGCTCAAACGGGCTGAATGACAGCGTGCTGCATCGTGCCGACTTCAGGCTCAGCTTTTCAAAGCTGACGTTTTCGCACCAGATTTTTCGGATCATGCTGCTTGAGCAGATCTACCGTGCCTTCAAAATCATGAACAACGAACCGTACCATAAATAAAACAACCCGTTCCCGCATGGGCGGCAAAACAACAAAAAGAAGGAAATGACAGAAAATGATGAACGAAAAAGAGCTGCCCGTTTACGCCGCATTGGACAGAATGGGTATTGAATATACCCGCATTGAACATCCCGCTGCCGCAACCATGGAAGCATGTGCCGCGATCGGCGAAGGCACCGGTGCAAGCCACTGCAAAAATCTGTTTCTCACAAACAGGCAGGGCACGGCATTTTTTCTTGTTATGCTCGGCAGCAGCAAAAAATTCCGAACCGCATCGGTCAGCAAACAGCTCGGCGTTGCAAGGCTGAGTTTCACAACAGCGGAACAGCTCAAAAACATACTCGGACTCACCCAAGGTTCCGTGACGGTCACCGGACTTCTTAACGACACAACGCACTGCGTTCGCGTTGCAATCGACAGGGACCTGCTCAATGAGGAGCGCATACTGATTCATCCAAACATAAACACTGCGTCCCTGGTCGTTAAAACAAGCGACATCCTGCGTTTTCTTGACCTGCTCGGATACGAATTCACACCGATTGCGGTTGAAGACGCGGATGCTGCCGTTCAGAGCGGTTCACTTTGCACGGATAAACCGCCGAACGTTTTCTGTTGCAAAAAACCGCCGTGCAGAGTATAATAGAATATGCCGAATTCTGCGGGATACAAGTCGCTTTTGTCAAAGCCCCTTGTATGCGAACACGCAAAAAAGGTCGAACGCGTTCCGAATCCGGCTTTCGGAGCTGCAAAAAATTAAACAGATTGAAAAGGATTTTTTAATGGATAATAACGGCAGCAACGCCGCAATTCGCGGCAAGGTTCATTTCATCGGCATCGGCGGCTGTTCGATGAACGGGCTTGCACAGATTCTGCGCGGGCGTGGATTCGAAGTTCAGGGGTCGGACAGCACAACATCGCCCTTCACAAAGCGGCTTGAGGAACTCGGCATTCCCGTTTTCATCGGACATGATCCGAAAAATGTTGAAGGCTGCGGCACTGTTATATATTCAGCCGCAATAAAACCCGACAACCCGGAACGCGTCCGTGCACGCGAACTCGGCATTCCCGAAATTGAACGTTCCGTTGCTCTCGGCATTATCAGCCGAAGCTATCGCGAAGTCATCGGAATTGCCGGCTGCCACGGCAAAACAACAATTACCTCCATGCTTGCACTCATTGCCGAAAACGGCGGACTTGATGCGACCGTTCATGTCGGCGGCATGGTTGATTTTCTGCACGGCGGCATTCGCTTGGGTTCCCACGACCTTTTTGTTACCGAAGCATGTGAATACGTTGAAAGCTTTTTGACGCTGCATCCAACGGTTGTGCTTATCAACAATATCGACAACGATCATCTTGACTATTTCAAGACAATGGATAACATTGTCAATGCGTTCCGCAAATTTGTTGCAAGAATGCCCGCCAACGGTTTGTTTGTCGGCTGCACCGACGATTCGCATGTGCGGCAATTGCTCGGCGAATTCGGCGGCAGAAAAACAACATACGGACTTGACTGCACCAATTCGCCGGATTATTACCCTGCGGATGTGCATTATGATGAACTCGGCTGCGCTTCCTTCGACCTTATGCACCGCGGGGAAAGACTCGGAAGAGTCACGCTTCATGTTCCCGGACAGCACAATATGCTCGATGCAATTGCAGCATCCGCCGTTGCACTTGAACACGGCACGGATATTCAAACGGTCATAACCGCACTTGCCCGATTCCGTTCGGTGCAGCGCCGCTTCGAATACTACGGCGAACGAAACGGCGTTCGTGTTTTCCATGATTATGCGCATCATCCCGCCGAAATTCGCGCCGCAATGGACTGCGCGCTGCGCACTCCGCACAAAAAGCTTTTTGTTGTTTTCCAGTGCAACAGCTTCACCCGCGCAAGAACGCTCTTCACCGAAAACGTTGACTGTTTCAGGGGCGCGGACAAAGTGCTTGTGCCCGATATTTACCCCGGCAGGGAGAAGGACGACGGCTCCGTTCACGCGCGCGACATGGTTGCGGGCATCAACGCCGAAACGAGCAACGCCGAATACATACCGACTTTTGAGCAGATTAACGATTACCTGCTGCACAATGCTGCCGCCGGAGACATCGTTCTGACGCTCGGAAGCGGCGATGTTTATAAACAAACCAAACTTTTTTTGCAGTAAAGCGATTAATTAATCAAAACACTTACCTTATATGAAAAAACTTATTTGCGGAATACTTTTGTTTATCTCGGCTCTCATCTGGGGCATAACTTTTGTTGCGCAAAGTGATGCCTCGGCGCATATTGAGCCGTTCACCTTTAATTTTGTTCGTTTTTTAATCGGTTCGGCGGTGCTTCTGCCGTTCATTCCGATATTCGGCCGATTTGAAGCAAAAAAAGCAGCGAACAGCTCGGCGATTGATTCAGCCCCGGCAGCTCATGAAAAAAGCAGTTCAAAAAAGCTGCTTGTCGGCGGCATTCTTTTGGGCATCATGCTTTGCATTGCCTCAAATTTGCAGCAATTGGGCATTACAAACGGCGACTCCGTCGGCAAGGCCGGATTCATAACCTCCGTTTATATAATGCTTGTTCCTGTTGTGGGATTGTTTTTCAGAAAAAAGACACATCCGCTCATTTGGCTCTGCACCGTCGTATCAGCTGTCGGATTGTATTTTTTAAGTGTTGACCCCGCACGCGGAGCGTTCAATATCGAGTTTTCCGATCTTGCGTACCTTGGATGCGCGGTTTTTTTCGCTGTGCAGATAATCCTTGTTTCGATTTACTCCCCGCAGGTGAACTGTATCGCTCTGAGCTGCATTCAATTTGCTGTTTCGGCTGTGTTCAGCGGTATCGGTATGTTGTTTTTTGAAACTCCCTCATTTGCTGCAATACTGAATGCCGCAGGGCCGCTGCTCTATGCGGGCATTCTGAGCTGCGGAATAGCTTATACCCTGCAAGTTATCGGGCAGCGCGGCATAGACCCCGCGATCGCTTCCATGATCATGTGCCTTGAATCCGTTTTCTCGGTAATTGCAGGCTTTTTATTGCTCAACCAGCGTATGACCCCGCGCGAAATTCTCGGCTGCGGAATCATGTTTGCCGCCACGGTCGCCGCACAGCTGATTCCTTCAACACAAAAGAAAAACAGCCGCAATTAACTTACGGCCGCATATAAGCACCGCTGAACATTTCGGCATTAAACCCTGCGAATCGATTGATCCGCAGGGTTCTGAGTTTTGATTTGCGCGTATCGTTCTCAACACTCCTCCGCTTTCATAAGCAGCTCAAACTCCTCGCAGACAACGGGAATGTCCTGAGAAAATTCAAGTCCGCAGGCAGCATATTCGTCCCGGTAGAACTCCTCGTGAACCTTGCGCCAGTAGGCAAGGCTTCTGTCGCCCTCACCCTCGCAGAAAGCATGATGCGCACTTACGTCACAAAACGGAACAATGTAGACCTTTGTTGTTCTGATAACGCAGACCGCCTCATCTCGGGAGTTCAGTATGACGCTGTATTCTCCCTCCGTCGGAATCGGCTCATTATCGATTTTGTAAAGCTCCTCGGCGGAAGCCGTGCCCGTTTTTATGCCGCGCAGCACAAGTTCGGCAAGCTTGTCCGGTGCGTCGCCGAATTGCCACGCCTCGTATTCATTATGTTTGATGCCGTTTTTCTCGGCAAATTTGCTCCAAAGCTGCTCTGCTGTCATATTTTTCACCTTCTTTATAATGCAGTAAATACGTTGATGCCCCGTTCCCGCCCTCGCTTTCGGTCAATGCACGGTGGTAAAAATGCTCAATGAGTTTTGCAAGCGTAACAATCGGGGCCGAACGATAATAAAAACCTGCCCGACGGTTCAACTTGATGCAGCTTATAACTCAGCTGCGGAGTTTTGCATTCGCCCCGAAAGCTACATACACCTATTTTTTATTCAATTTCCGTAAGCCAATTAAGCTGCTGAATCATATTGTCGGTACAGCGCAGCTCACGGGACATTGCATCGATCTGCTTTTGAAGCGCGCGAACGTCCACGGTGCTCAAAATCACAATTTCGGAGCGGGTCACGCGGTCGCACAAGCTGCTTGCATTGCCCGCAAGATCGCGATAAGCATCGATTTTTATTTTCAGGCAATCACGCTTTGCAATAAGCTTGGTAATGCTTTTCCCGTCGGGAGTTTTTGTGTTACAATTGCATATATTTATCTTTGCGATCAGGTACTCCAGCCGCGCAATGCAGCCGTCCAGCTCCGAAATCAGCTCCGCGGGATCCTCTTCGGGGTTTCTTCCCTGCTGAACCTTTGAATTTCTGTACAGCCGTGCATTCAGTTGTTCAATGCGGCGATTTAAATCCGCTCTTTCCTGCAATGCTTCTGCAAGTTTCATTTTTATGACCATACCTTCCGCCGCAGCGAAAGCTTCCTTTCTTTAATTTTTATATCAGCTTTTGCGGAATGATATCGCTGCCGTGAAACGGTTATAGCCGCAAAGCACATATGTCCGCCGCTCAAACGAACATCAAGCGGTTCAATACGCACTTATTCGGTCCGTTTAATCCTCCGCAAATTGTCCGAATATGCTGCGGTATTTATGATAGAACTCCTCAAATTCACCGTTTTCGATGCTGCTCCGCATGTTTGCTGTCATCTCGTTGTAGAACCACAAATTGTGCAGCACGCAGAGCCGCATACCGAGCCGTTCGTCAGCCTTCAGCAAGTGACGTATATATGCGCGGGAGTAACTTTTGCATGCGGGACAACCGCAGTTCTCCGCTATCGGGCGGGAATCAAGTTTGTATTTTTCGGCGAGCAGCCGCATTTTGCCGCTCCAAGTGAAAACATTTCCGTGCTGTGCATTGCGCAGCGGCAGCACACAGTCAAAAAAATCCACCCCGCGATAAACAGCCTCAAGGATGTTCAGCGGTGTGCCGACGCCCATTAAATAGCGCGGCTTGTCCTTTGGCATATAGGGTTCAACTGCCTCAATTATATCATACATTTCATCGGCAGTTTCGCCGACGGCAAGCCCGCCTATCGCATAACCCGCAGCGGGAACCTGCGCGATCTGCCGCATGTGACGAATGCGAAGATCCGAATACGTTCCGCCTTGATTGATTGCAAACAGCAGTTGATTCGGGTTGAGCGTGTCCTCAAGTGCGTTGAGCCTGTCCAATTCGGCACGGCAGCGATGGAGCCAGCGCGTGGTGCGTTCAATTGAATTTTCAACGTATCCCCGCGGTGCAGGATTCTGAATGCATTCGTCAAATGCCATTGCGATCGTTGACGCAAGATTGGATTGGATACGCATGGATTCCTCCGGACCCATGAAAATCTTCTTCCCATCGATATATGAAACAAAGCTCACGCCTTCCTCACGGATTTTTCGTCTGTGTGCAAGCGAAAAAACCTGAAAACCGCCGCTGTCCGTCAAAATCGGTGCATCCCAATTCATGAATTTGTGCAGACCGCCGAGCTTGCGTATAAGCTCATCACCCGGACGAATATGCAGGTGATATGTGTTGGAAAGCTCCACCTGACAGCCGATTCGGCGCAGATCATCCGTTCCCGCTCCGCCGCGAATTGCAGCCGCAGTGCCGACGTTCATGAAAACGGGAGTTTCAATTTCGCCGTGAACCGTGTGCATCCTGCCCCTTCGCGCATTGCCGCAGGTCGTTATCAATTCAAATTTTCCGTTCTGCATTTTTCCGTTCTGCATTTTTCCGTTCTGCATCAATCCCGCTCGCTGTCCGTGTATTTATAAATAAAAATCGGAATCGGAGGTTCCTTTTTCCAATTGTGAAAAAAAGTTGAAATAACCTGAAACCTGTCGCTGTCGATTTCGCGAAGCAGTTCAAGCAGCGTGTCCCGCTCCTCGAATCCCGTTGCCCCTCCGTGGTAGATGGTTACACACATCAATCCGCCCTTTTTCAGCAGTTCAAGCCCCGCCGAAATTGCGGCAAAGCTCGTGTCCGCATGGGTAAAAATTCTGTGGTCGCCCCCGGGCAGCCAGCCAAGGTTGAAAACAATGCAGTCCACCGTCTCCGGTTCGGCATAGTTCGCCATATTCGAATGGGAATCAAGGTGAACCTCCGCCCGCAATCCGCGTGCGGCAAGCAGAGCGTTTGTGCTGTCCACCGCTTCCTGCTGAATATCAAAAGCAATGACGCGCCCGCAGGGACCGACAAGTTCGCATAAATATGCCGTGTCACGTCCGCGGCCCGCCGTTGCATCGATACAGAACGCGCCTGCCCCGATGCGGCCGTTTATAATGCTGTGTACAAGTTCTGTTGCGTTCATGTTACTAATTATATCAGCCGAGTTTTAATCATGCAACCGCACGAATAGTTTCAATATTTCCCGGGAAGTGCCGCCGAAAAGCCGCTTTTTGCCGAAAACCTTTCCCGAAACAATTTATTTCCCGAGAAATAACGCTTATCGAACGACGCGGCATGTTCCGACGCCGTAGTATTTGAAGCACTCCAAAACCTCGCGCGTTATAACCTCGCCAGGCATGACCGGAGGAATTGCGGGAGGGCAGCCGACGGTGGAAATTGAGCAGATTCTGCCGAGGCAATCCTCCGCAGGCAGCAGCTCGGACGGGCTCAGCAGAGCTTCGCGCGGGGAACCCGCAGCGGGCGGAAACGGAATTTTCGGCGGTTCCGATACAATTTTCGGCTTTTTCGGAATATTCAAAAGTGCGTTGCTCAATCTTTTGAAATGCACGGCGGGAAGCAGCGGCGACAGCATAAAGACTATAAAATCATCGTCAAAAAACTCCGAAAATACGCCGTCATTTTCCAGCATATGAGCCAAATCCGCACCGGTATAGCCAAACGGTTTCGGGCGAAGCGTGAGTTTCAGCGGTTCGGATTCAAACACATTGAAACCGTGTAAAGTCAGTTTCGCTTTAAGCTCCGCAGCCTGTTGAAGAAAACCCGCAAGCTCGGCGCAAAATTTCTCCGCCGATGCGTTAAATGCGTCAAGGGACTGCAAAATCAAATATGATGGGCTGCTTGACCCAAACACCGAAAAGGCCGCTTTTGCTTTTTCCGTCATGCCTTTCGGCGCATTTCGGGAAATATGCAGGTATGCGCCGCCCGTCAGCACGGGCAAAGTTTTATGCGCCGAATCGCAGCAAATATCCGCACCGGCTTCCGCCGGATGCAGCGGAAATGCCGAAAAATCGCGCTGCTCGGCTCCGCCTTTCGGCAAAAATCGAAGGTATGCGCCGTGCGCATTATCCACCGCAAGCGGAACACCGGCAGCATGGCATTCGCGGGCAATACCTGCAATATCAAGAACGTTTCCGAGATAATCCGGGCTTGTGACATAGACCGCCGCTGGACGGCGCGGGCAGGCCGCAAGCGCAGCGCGAACATCGAGCGGAGTGATGGGGCAGCTGTGATATGTTCCTCCGGCCGCAGGGTGGAGCCATACGGGCTGAATGCCGAGCAGCGCAGCGGCATTCACAAACGCCTTGTGCGTATTTCTTCCTGCAAGGATGAGCGGCGAAGCATTCGGTTCATCGGGTAAATAGAACCTGCACGTTTCGCCGTTCCGCCGTTCGCAAAAATCGGCCGCAAGCAGATACAGCATTACCTGTATGCAAAGCGTTGACCCGCCCGCCGAATAGAATGTATCGGCTCCGAACAGGCGGCTTGCATTTCTTTCGCTCTCCGCAATTATGCCGTCAGGTGCAAAAAGCTCGTCCGCACCCGTAATTTCGGTTATATCAAGACTTTCGCAGCCAAGAACAGAAACACCCTTATGTCCGGGCATATGCAGCCGTGCGGCATCGCTCTTTGCGTAACTATTTACAAAATCGCATATCGGTGTTTTCATTGATAAAGCGTTTTACGCAGGCACCACGCGGACAAAATCACGCGGGTGCATTTGCTTCATCGGATTCCGCTGCCTTGATCTCGCGTGCAGCGGCAACCATCAGCGCGCATTCCATCCTTTTGCGGAACAGATCGCAGCCGTATTCATAAATGCCGCGAACGGAACCCGTGGAATGATACGCATTTGCGGCACAGCCGCCGGAGCAATAGAGCCTTGCCCAGCAGTCGCGGCACTCCTTGCGCGCATAAACATTGCAGGCGGCGAATTCATCGCGCACGGCGGTGTTTGTAACGCCCGTCCAAATGTTTCCGAGCAGGAATTTATCATCCCCGACAAATTGATGACAGGGATACAGATCGCCCCACGGAGTGACCGCCATGTATTCCGTGCCGGAACCGCAGCCCGATATGCGCTTATATATGCACGGGCCGCCCGCAAGGTCGATCATATAGTGATAGAACGTGAACGGTTTGCCCTCGTCATCACGCTTGAGCATAAGTTCGGCAAGTTGTTCGTATTGTTCGAACACTGTCGGCTTATCCTGTTCCGTAAGCGCGGCGGGGTCGCCCGCGCTTGTCACAACGGGTTCCATGCTCAATTCGGAAAAGCCGAGATCGAGCATCACCTTTATGTCCTCCAGAAAATCGGGGTTTGCGTGAGTAAACGTGCCGCGCATATAATACCCCTTGCCCTTGCGCGCTTCAACAAGCTTTTGGAACTTCGGAACGATGGTTTCCCAGCTGCCCTTGCCCGCATAGTCCACGCGATACCTGTCGTGAACTTCCTGCCGTCCGTCAAGGCTCAGAACGACGTTGCTCATCTCCCGATTTGCAAAATCGATAACATCATCGTCAATAAGCATTCCGTTGGTCGTGAGCGTAAAACGAAAGTTCTTGCCCGCCTGCTTTTCAATGCTGCGTGCGTATTCAACAAGCTGCTTTACGACATCAAAATTCATCAGCGGCTCACCGCCGAAAAAATCAACCTCAAGGTTGCGGCGCGAACCGGAGTTTTCAACCAAAAAATCCAGCGCGCGTTTACCGACATCAAAGCTCATCAATGCGCGTTCGCCGTGGTATTTCCCTTGGCTTGCAAAGCAATAGGAGCAATTGAGATTGCAGGTATGCGCAATATGCAGGCACAAAGCCTTAACAACGCCGGATGTTGCGGCTTTCAGCGCACCCGCCATTGGTTCAAACGTATCCTCAACGAAGAGCTTGCCCGAATTTTTAAGTTCGGTTATTTGGTCATAGCATTCATAAATATCGGAAATCGTCACGGCATCGGCCGTGCTTCCGCATTCGGTGCCGCAGTATTTTTCGGCAATTTCCGAAATAAGTTCGCCGCGGGTTTTTGATTCGTATCCCGCGATAAGGTCATAGGCGATATCGTCAACGACATGGACCGCGCCTGAGCAAACGTCCAAAACAATGTTGTAACCGCCGAGTTTATATTGATGAATCATAGGAGACTTACCTTCAGTGCTGCATTTATGCAAGCTTATTGTAATGTCAAAAATGCCGCCCCGAAAGGGCGGCACCTCGGTTTAAGAAACTTTGAACAAAGCAACGCTCCCGATACATCGGGCATCATCGCTTTTTAACCCGTAAAGCTTATTTGTCTTTGTTTTCGCAAGCCTGGTTTGCAATGCCGCAGCTGGTCTTGCAGGCAGACTGACAGGAAGTCTGGCATTCGCCGCAGCCGCCGTTCTTGGCACTCTCGCAAAGATCGCGGGTCTTAATGGTGTTGATGTGCTTCATATCGCAAATCCTCCGAATTTTATGTCGCTGACTGTAATTATAGCACGTCCGCAAAGGACTGTCAACGAGTTGACCGAAGAAAATTCACCGAAGCGATAAAATCAGGTTCTTCTCTCAGGGTTTTCCGTATGTCGGCACGGGCGCAAGTTGCGGCGGGGTGTGCCGCTCGTTCGGCGGAATAAGCTCGTAAAGATAATACACCCGAACCTTTCCTTCAAGGTAGAACTTCTCCTTGCTTATAAGCCGGTAGTTATATGTGGAAAGTGTTTTATCCCTTGTAACAACAAAATCGACTTTGCCCCTCCGCACCGCCTCGCGCTGTTCGCGGTTCATCTCTGTGAGCGGGATATTCAGCATGCAGAAAAATTTGCAGTTCGGCAGGATTCCGCTTGCGGTGTAAAAACCGCCGTCCAAAAAGCCGTAGTTCAGCAAGGTCGGATTTTCAATCCCGGATTGCTTTATTTTTTCGGCAAATTTATACTGGGGAAGCTCTTCTTTTTTATATGACATCAGATATCTGTTAGGAGTTGCAAGCAGTGCAAAAGCCGTGCAGAACACAAGGAAGAACCCAACGGCGCAGCGGAACCCCCGCTTTGTTTTTGCAAAATCGGAAAGAGCCGCCTTTTTTTCACGCTGTGCGGATAAACCGCGTTTTTTACGGACTTTTCGCATTTTCTTCAAAACATCGGGCAGCATCGCATCTTTGATTTCAGAGTTGTTCCGCACCCTGCCGGACAAGCGCTATTCCGTTAAGAACCTGATCACCGCCACCGGCGCAATGACACGCGATGAAAAAGACGAAGTGCGCAGCGTCGTCCGGTCCCTGCTCGATGAAAGGACGATCGAACTGGTCGCGGAAGGCAAATACCGCCTCAGCAACGCAAAACGCGAGACTTTCGAAGGGATCGTAGATATGACCTCTTCCGGGGCTTTCTATGTCAAAGTCGAAGGCTTGGACAAAGATATCTATGTAAACTCGCGGCACGCCGGCCATGTGCTGCACGGCGACCGCGTAAAGGTAGCGATCACCCGCAAGGCAAAAAAAGAGATGAACCCCGAAGGAGAGGTAATCGAGATACTCGAACATTCGGACAAAAAATTTCGCATTCGTGAAAGTGGACAGCCGCAAGTTCCCTACCGACGTATTCATTCCGCTGCGCGACCTGAAGGGAGCAAAAGACGGTCAAAAAGTGCTGGTACGGGTCACCGAATGGCCCGACACGATGAAAAATCCCGCGGGTGAGATTGTCGACGTACTGGGTACTCCGGGTGACAACAACACCGAAATGCATGCGATCCTGGCCGAATACGACCTTCCTTATACCTATCCCAAAGAGGTGGAGCAGGAAGCCGACAAAATCCCGGCCGAGCTGTCCGCAGACGAAATCGCCGCCCGGCGGGATTTCCGCGGCATTACGACACTCACGATCGATCCCGCCGACGCCAAGGATTTCGACGATGCGCTTTCGATGCGCCGTCTGCCCAACGGCAATATAGAAGTGGGCGTGCACATCGCCGA
>OODJ01001214.1_pt1 | contig 21341 bp, 12 predicted proteins | sample 1671611 | NCBI WGS metagenome assembly OODJ01 (sample SAMN06348174, study PRJEB24527) | human gut metagenome | biome: human gut; feature: ankylosing spondylitis patient; material: feces | host: Homo sapiens | place: China | collected 2015-10 | reverse complement strand
CATCCTCGAACGGAAGTACGGCGGGGACTCCCCCTTCGAAGTGGAGTGCGCCTCGATGTGGAAGGGCAAGAAATACCTGCTTTTCTACTACGAGACCTATAAGGACGTGCGCCTCGTGGGTGCGCCTCCCGTGAAAATCGGGGCCTTCGGCGGCGAGCAGGACAACTGGGGCTGGCCCCAGCACAAGGGCGATTTCGCCCTCTACCGCGTCTACGGCGACGCGAAGGGCCGCCCGGCGGCCTACTCGGAGAACAACGTGCCCATCACGCCCCGCAAGGTGCTGAATGTCTCGACGAGTGGCATCCACGACGGGGACTACGCCATGGTGATCGGCTTTCCGGGCCGCACCAACCGCTACATGTCGTCGCAGGCCGTGCGCGAAAAGGAGCACGTGACCAACCCCGTGGTGATCAAGGCGCGCCGCGACCGCCTCGACATCATGCTGCGCCACATGGAGGCCGACCCGGACGTGCGGCTGATGTACAGCGACAAGTATTTCAACATCAGCAACTACGCCGACTACGCCAAGTGGGAGAACATCTGCCTGCGCCGTTACGACGTTATCGGCATCCGCGCCGCCGAGGAGGCGCGCCTCGCCGCCTGGATCGACGCCGATCCGGCCCGCAGGGCCGAATACGGCGACCTGCTCGCCAACCTCAAAAAAGGCTACGAGGCCCGCGCCGAAGCCGTGCGCGAAAAGTGCTACTACCAGGAGACGTGGATTCGCCCGAGCGACGTGATGATGACGGCCAACCGTCTCGGCACGCTCGTCGACCGCATGCAGCGCGACGGCATCGCCTCGGTGCAGGACAGCGACAAGAACTTCGCGGGCGTGAAGTCCAACACCCGCCGGATGATGAAGGACTTCGACCTGGCCACCGACAAGGAGGTGCTGACACGGATGATGGAGAGTTTCATCGACAACGTGCCCCGCGAAATGTGGGGCGAGCAGCTGCCGCAGCTTTACGACCGTTTCAAGGGCAACGTTCCGGCGCTGGTCGACTACGCGTTCGAAAACACCTGCTGCACCAGCTACGAAAAGCTCTGCGCCTGGTTCGCACAGCCCCGCACGGCCGAGGAGATCCTCTCCGACCCGATGGCGGCGATGGCCAATTCGGTCAGCTCGCGGCGTTTCGCCGAGAAACTCAAACAGGCCGAGGAGACGTCGGGCATCGACGCCGACAAGGAGGAACTCCGCTACACCCACGCCATCTACGAGATGCGCGAATCGGAAGGCACGCCCCAATATCCCGACGCCAACTCGACAATGCGCCTCACCTACGGAACCGTAGGCCCGGTCTCGCCCAAGGACGCCGTGCACTACGACTCCCGTTCGACGATCGACGGCTACCTCGAAAAATACAATCCCGACGACTACGAATTCCGTGTCGACGACCGGATGTCTTCGCTCATCCGCAGCAAGGACTGGGGCCGCTGGGGCGAAAACGGCCGGCTGTACGTCAATTTCCTCACCAACAACGACATCACAGGCGGCAATTCGGGAAGCCCTGTGCTCAACGCCCGGGGCGACGTGATCGGACTGGCGTTCGACGGCAACCGCGAGTCGATGTCGGGCGACATCTATTTCCACCCGACCAACTTCAAGACGGTCTGCGTCGACATCCGCTTCGTGCTGTGGATCATGGACAAATACGCTGGCGCCGGAAAGCTGATCGACGAAATGCGGCTGGTGAAATAACCCGCCCTGCGCTCGCCAAGGAACGGACCCTTCAAAACGGGGGTCCGTTCCTTTTTTATGAATCCCCGACGACAAAAACCCCGCAGGACTTTGCACGTCCTGCGGGGTTTTTAATGACGACCCGCGGTTCAGAAGTTCAGACCCACGGCCGCGAACAGGCCGCCGCGCCGGCTGCCGTCCATCAGGCCGCTGCGCCCCCATGCCGCACGCCCTTTCAGATCGACGTACAGGCTCATTTTCTTCGCCGGGAAACAGTGCGTATAGCGCAGGCCGGCCTCACCGTTCAGACGGTCGTTGGTCAGGAAGGCATACTCCTGGGCCAGCAGGTCGGCGCGATAGTTCTCGTTGTCGATCTGCACCCCCTCGGGGCAGCTCTTCTCCAGTTCGGTTCCGCCGCCGAACGTATAGCCGCCGCGCACCGTCGCGTCGAGCCAGCTGCGGCCGCTGAACCGGAAGTTCTTCGTCACGCCCAGCATCAGTTTCGAATAGTGCAGGTCCTGATCGTAGCATGCCGGGGAGATCGTATATTCCGATTCGGCCTTGTAATAGGTATAAGCCGCATCGACGATCCACGAACTGCTCCACTCGTTGCGCTTGACGTAGAGTTTGTAATCGGCATCGACGCTGCGCTGCTTCTGCGAGAATTTCAGGAAGCGACCGTACTGTTTGTACAGTTTCTGATTGGTCTCCGGATCAAGTTCCAGCTCCTGAATATTGTTGTATTTCAGCAGGTCGCCCCACGAGGCGTCGACCGAAAGCCGCTGATCGACCCTGCGGCCCGCAACGTTGAGCACCCCCAGATAGCGGTAGGTCAACTGATCGTTGTCGCCCAGATGCTGGTCCAAATCGAAGCGGAAACGCTCCATTTTGCCGTATTCGGCCGAGAACTGATTGAAGAACTTCACCCTCTTTCCCAATTTCAATTCCAACTGGGCGGCGCCTCCGTATTCGGAGCCTTTGTAATAGACGTCATAGAATTTTTCGCTTCCCCCGAGCTGCTGGCTGGTATAAAACCACATGCCTTCGAAGAAGTAGATCATTCCGCTGGTCGTATTCGTACCGAAAGCCGCATAGCCGACCTGCTCCGTCGTGCGTTCATACGTAAAATTAAGACCTGCGTCCACCACCTTCGAGGTAAACATCACACCCGGCTGAACGCTCAAATACATCGAGGTGGTTTTATTGCGCGAATCCCGACGCTTTGCCAGGCTGCGATCCTCGTATTTCCCCATCGCTCCAACCACCCAGCGCCCCATACGGTAGGCAACCCCGGCCTCGATGGCATAGGTTTCATCACGCGTATTTCCGGGAATCGAATCGCCGATCAGCATCGGAGAATCTCCGATGTTGGCATTTCCCGCCCAACTGCGGTCCTTCGAAGCCGCATAATCATAACTCAACTTACCGTAGAACGAAAGACGATTCCAACGGCGGTACGACTCGGACCGGACCCCGAACGCATTCACTTCCGCTCCATCGGTAACGTTGCGCAGTCCGCCTTGCTCGAAATCATAATTCACTTCCGCAATGGAGAGCGATGCCTGATTGAGCATCAGACCCGCCGCATTGTCCGAAACGAGCCATCCGCTTTTCGAACGAATCCGTTCCAGGGTATAATATTTTTCAAGGTTCTCCTTCGGAGCGGAGGACTGGGCGAAAACGCCCGACCCCGCACATACCGCAGTCAACAGGAGCACCGCATAGATCTTTTTCTTCATGGCTGTTTCGTTTTATCGGTTTTTGTACTCCGTGCAAAGGGTCGGTTCATCGAGCGGAATCCAGTCGTCGGCCGAATTGTTCGTATCCTGATAAACCGTACGACCTACGATCTCCGAAGCGCTTTCGTCCACCTTGCGGATATAGGACTGACCGCTGTACGAGGCCGTCGTGATAAACAAAGGCTGGAGACTGATGTCGGAGCAAAGACGCGGGACGTGCGTATCGTTACTGCGGAACTCCACACCATCGAGAATACACTCCTTGGGAACCATTATCGAGGGCATACTCTGATACTTCGTCGGCTGATACATCACCTTGCCGTAGGGCCGGCCTTTAATGGCTCCGTCCTTAACGTACTCATAAGGATCTTCAGGCAGCCGATATACAACGATCGCCGGCGAGCTGATGGAGAGAACGATCGAATTTCCGGATGCCAGCTCACAGAAGCATTCCAGCCGTTCAACGCCCGCGGCCGGAGCTTTTACCGCGGAGCCAGCAAAACGGTCGATATACATCGCCCATACATTATCCGCGGCAAGGTTCATCGGTCTGCTGGTCTGGTCTGCCGTATGTTCGACGGCGCTCAAGGCAATCACGACCTCTTCGCCCGGCTGTATCGGGTGCTCCCGGCCTTCGCCCGGGAAAACAAAACCGAAAGCGTTGACCGGAATGGAATCGCGGAGTTCGGTGCTGGTGCTTCCCAACCAGAATTTATTGTACACGGCCGATTTTCCCGAATTGAACGACGTGTGGAATCCGACTCCCACCCCGTCGAGATACTGCACATCGTCGGAATTGTTGCAGAGCGTGAAATACTGGTCATAGTTATAATTCGCTTTCCCGTCGGCAGTCTTCGTTTTGTGAAAATAAACCTCTTTCAGAATGATCGTGCCACGCGCCGTAGCCTTAATCTCGAGATTGCTCGTCCCGGCCGACTGACCGTCTTTATTCAGCACGAAATCCCTGGTGGCATGCAGGAACTTGCTGATTCCGCCCACATCGGCCACTTTGCTGATAATCACGCTGTAATTTCCGTACTCGGCGTCGATCCGGGTTTCACCCTTCGCATCCGTTTCGGAAGTATACGTATTTCCGATCTTCGTATTGCGCATAGTCACCTTGAACCCCGACTTGTCGAGCGACGCCAACTCTCCGGGCAAATCAATGGAGATCAGCACCTCCCTGTTGCCATGAAGCAATTCGCCGTCTTTCATATCCTTGAGGCAGCCGCACAGCAGAAAGGCCGTCGCCAAAGGCACCAGATAATATAAAATCTTTTTCATCATCTGCAACTCTTTAGAATTTAAGTTTTAGTTCCGCGCCGAAATAAATATCCGTATTTACGCGCTTATAAGTTCCCGTACTCTTCAGCAACATTTTAGGATGCGAGTTCGTAAAGTTGTTGGCGTAGAATGAAATCTGGGCAATCCTGCCGATCTCTTTCGTAACACGGAGGTTGGCCATGAAATAAGGCTTGAACGAATTTTCGACAAAGGTCGTAGTCGCACTGCCCGTCTGAAGGTATTCCCGGTAAGCCGCTCCATAGGTAGGATCGTTGTACAAGTCCCGATTGAACGGCAATAGCTGACCATCCATGTTCATATAGAAATCGGGGTCCCGGTAGATCATCTTGCCATTCGTCCCATTCGAAAAATCGCCATAAACGGGATTATTGTCGTCATCGAGGATGTAAACACCGTCTGCCTGGAGATTCCGGGTCCGGTTGAGCCATACACACTGGACGGTCAGTGTTGTAATCAGACGCAACTTCGGAATGTGCGTGATCAGGTTAATATTGGAATTGAACCGGGTGTACACCGAACCGGAAGAGACGGATTTGCCTCCATAATAGGCTCCCAGAAACGGGTTGTAGATATTCTTACCGTCAATAGGCACTTTCACCGAGGAATAAGTATCGTACAACAACACGCCCTCGCTATCCTTCCGGGTCATGGTCATGTATGCTCCGTTGACAACGACCGAAGTCCGGACCGGACGAATCTGCCCGAAATCGAACGTATACTCGACACCCCACTTGTCGTATTTACCGTCATTGGCCGGTTTCTTGACGGATGCCGTATTGAATATTTTCTCATCCCGATAGTCGAGCGGCTCGCCTCCCACGCCCAGAACCGGTTGTCCCGGATTGTTCGGATCATCCATATAAACCGGAACTTCCGTCCCTTTATAGGTTTCGTATTCCCGGAATGACAATACCTGCGGAACCATACGAAGGGTATAACCGTTACGCATCTTTTCATTATAATAGGTAATGCCTCCCTTGACACCGAACATATCGAAATCGAGACCCACTTCGAAGTTCTTGCTGTACTGCATCTTCAGATCGCGGTTAATCATATCGGACTGCGGGGTCACGAACGTAGTCCATGCCGCCACAGGCCCCGTCTCGGTAGTTCCGCCCCAGCTGAACGAAACCCGGTCAATATACACCGGAAAAGGATAAAGCAGCCGCAGGGCCGGCAGCGTGGTCTGGATGCCCCAGCCGGCGCGCAGCGACAGTTCGCGGACCTTTTTCGGCGCGCGATTGCTGATGATCGTATATTTGGCGTTAAAACGCGGATCGACGGCCCACTTATCGTTCAGCTGATCCGTCGCCATATAGGTAAAACGTCCGCCGGCCTGCAACGTGAGCGATGTTTTTCCGATCGGCAGCGTCGCTTTTTCTTCGGCGAAGACAGCCACCTGATTCAGGAAAGGAATGTCGCTGAACGGCTCCGGACGGAACGACATGGGACGCACGCCTTCGTAATACTGTCCTTTGCCGGTGTTGCCCGAATTGTTCCACTCGACACCGAGCATCGCCTTGTTGTAGACCTTGCCGTAACGCCCCGAAAGTTCAGCCACCATTTTAGCCGTGGTGTAATAGGCCATACTCAAATTCCGAATATCGCTCAAGTAATTGTCAGGGGTGAATTCAGTCAGATACTCCCCGTTTTCCAAAGCTCCGGGATTGGCGACACCGAGGGCGCTGGGCGCCATCTGCTGACGGGCGTACTGACGGGTCATTGATGTGTTGAAAACGTATTTCAACGACGTAATCCACGACTTGTTGAGCAGCCACGAACCATTAAGGTTGATCGACAGGTTCCGGTCGTCCAACTCCTTGCGTTCAGCCTGCGAGATATTGTCCGGATCAGCCTTTGTAGTGCCGCGCGAAAGGTAACCGCTCACCTTCGCATTGAACTGAAACGGCGTGCGGTCACGGTTGAAGGTATTGGTATAACCCACCGAAAACGTTCCGCGGTCATAAGATTCCTCCACCGTACGGATGTCCTTCATCGCATTGGCGTAGTCGATCGACGCATTGAGGAAACCCTTGTCGGACCCCAACGCATAACCTTTAGTCAGCGACACGGCCTTGGTGTCCGGCACGGTCTTCACCCGGATTTCATAGGGAGTGCGGCCCTGCTTGGTCTTGACGACGACCGCTCCGGCGCTCATATTGCCGTATTCGGCCGACGCAACGCCGCGGATGACCTCGATCGACTCGATATTGTCGGTCGAAATGGTGCGCATGTCGATACCCCGGCTGGTTTGCTGCCCGAAAGCGGCCGCTTTTCCACCCATCAGCATCGCGCTATTATTCACAACGGCTCCATCGACATAGACGCCCACCGAACTGGAGTTGATGCTGTTCGCATCCTTACCGTCCGTCATCGAATTAGGCAGATCACGGATGCCGACGAAATTCGAAGTGGAGTTCGTCAATTCCGGATTCGCGGTCAGCACGCCCGGCAGCAGCTGCATCACGTCCTTGACGGAGGTGGCTTGCAGGTGGTCCATCGCCTGACGGTCGATCGTCGACGAGGAGTTGATGCTGCGGCCCCGCTGGGCCGTTACGGTCACGGTGTTGAGTTGCAGGCTCGACTCCTTGAGGCGCAGCGAGAGCGCCCCGATCGAAGCGCTGACCGTCACCTTGTACGAAAGCGGCTCGTAACCCAGGCAGGTTGCCTCGATGGTGTAGCTGCCGGTGGTCACCGACGGCATCCGGAACCGGCCCTTGGCATCGGTCACCACCCACAGCTCAAGCGTCGGAATGGAAACCACGCAGCCCGCAATCGGCTCCTTCGTGTTGTACTCCGTCACGGTCCCTTCGATGGAGACCTTCTTCGGAGCCTGGGCCTGCACTCCCAGCGGAATGCAGACACCCGCCAATAAAAGCATTAGTAAAAATTTCTTCACGGCAAACAGGGTTATGTGAATAGTAAGAATGTCATTCGTTTTCGGGGGACAAAGATAGAGTGCCGCACAACAGGCGGCAACCCCGAGAAATGGGGATTTCACCGGTCAGGGGACACAATAACGGCTTCCGGCAGCTGCATGGCGCAACTGTCGGGCATCGGGAAACACGCGACTGTCAACAGATGGTAGGGCAATTCCCGCGGGGGGGGGAACCCGGGCCGGGAATTCGTCGGCATGGTCCGGAACGCTGATCCGGGCGGTCGCCGGGCGGCGGTTCAATCCACTCTTCCTCATGCCAGTTTCATTTGATTCAAGACAAATCTTGTTTCGCAAGATAAGAAAAAAACACCATTCCGAACATCTTTTCGAACCATGAATTTAACCGAACTTACAATCCGAACGCATCCTGCGGCATATCGCGACAATGTTTAACCGGATTTCCGCCTGCGGTTTCGATCCGAAACGCCCCATTCGGGCCGAAATTTCTTTTTTTGCGGACCGGCTGTACTATGGACGGAAATTACTATCTTGCGGCCAATAAACCTTCACCCCCCCCCGGTTTGACGCGTTACATACTACTGATTCTCGCCCTTCTCGGGTTTGTCGGCATGCCCTCCGCACATCCGGCGGGGAATCATGCGCTCCAATCCTTCGCCCTCTCTTACCAACCCATGAACTTCGGCCGGCCGGCGCGCACGGTCGTCACGGTCGAGGACAAGGAGACGCACGACCCGCTGCTGGGCGCCACGGTCTCGATCGTCAGCCGGGCCGACACGCTGCGGGGCACGACCGTCAAGGAGGATTTCTACCGTATCATGGCCGTCTACCGCTGCGACCGGATTTTCCGCGACTCGGTCGACCTGGAGGTCACCTACGTGGGTTACAAGCCGTTCAAAAAACGCTACGGAAACACCGGATTCCGGGGACGGATCGAGGTCAAAATGGAGGTCGACGAACAGTCGATCGCGCAGGTCGTGGTCGTCGGGCAGCAGGTCGCCATGGTCTTCCGGGGCGACACGACGGTCTACAACGCGGGGGCGTTCAAAACCATGGCCGACGACCGTTTCGCGGAGCTGCTGAAACAGCTGCCGGGCGTCGAGATCAAGGACAACAAGATTTACGCCGAAGGGCAGGAGGTCAAACGGGTGCTGATCGACGGGAAAAACCTCTTCGGCTCGAAAACCTCCTACGCACTCACCGACCTCGAAGCCTCGGACGTCCGGAGCGTGCGGGTCTACGAGGATTTCAGCCCCGAGGCAAAGCGCCTGGGGGACAACACGGCCGAAAAGGAGAAAGTGATGGACGTCGAAACCAAGTCGAAGCGCGGTTACATCCTGGGCGGAAATCTGGAGGGCACGCTCGGCGCGAGCCTCGAAAGGGACTACTCGGGTCGGCATGAAATCCGCCATTCCGAGGCCGGAAGCTTTTACCGCAACACCGAAAGGGGCAACTGGCGTCTCGAAGCCTCCAACTCGAAGGACAACATCCGGCAGGGAGAAGGCGTCTCGTTCGACTCGAAGACGACCCCCACGAAACAGACCGACGCCCAGGCGGACTATACCCTGCGCCGGGGCGACTCGACCAACGTATCGACCGCCGTCCGGTTCGGACGCAGCCGCCAGAGCAGCACGGGGTCCTCGCAGACCGAATATTTCCCGACCGAAGCCTATGCCCTGCGCAGCGAGGAGAGCCGGAACGAATCGCTCTCGAAATCGCTTTCGGCGGAGATCTCGAACTACGTCAACATCCAGCGGAAGAAGAAGGTTTTCGGGGCCATGACCACCTTTTCGATCGACGACGGCTCCACACTCGGGCACAGCCGCACGCAGCAGCGGATCGACGACGAAAAGACCCGGACGAACCTCAACAGCAACTCCGACAGACGCAACATCCGATTGAATGTCAGCATTTTCTTCCACTCGAAAATTTCCGAACGGTCGACCCTGTCGTTCAACGTCTCGGGCAAATACGCACCCGGCGACCGGGACGGCTGGCGGGTCGACACGACGGCCTCGACACCCGGCCTGCAGGTCAAACTGCGCAACGACGGCGACAGCCGCAACTATTCGTTCGGCGCCAATCTGGGCTACCGCTACAAACTGGGAAAAAGGGTTCGGTCAACGCCTCATACAACTTCAGCCGCGATTACGCCCGCTCGAAACAGCTGGCGGTCGATTTCCTCTCCGACCCGCAGGGCGTCGTCGACACGGTCAACTCCTACCATTACACGACCGACACCTACACGCACAGCCTGCAAACCAGCCTGCAATACCGGAGCGGCGACGTCTGGATAATGGCCGGACTGGGCGGAGTGCTCTACGACATCGCCCGCAGCGAGCGCTTCCCCAAGGAGGAGCGCTTCCCGCGGCTGTTCTTCCAGCTCAACCCGACGGTCTACCTCTCGGTCGGCAAGTCGCGGAAGCGTTTTTCGTTCAACCTGGCCTCCTTCCCGCAGATGATCCCGCTCGACGCGCTGCGCTCGACGCTCAACGCCACCAACCCCCTTTCGTTGCAGGCCGGAAACCCCGGTCTCAAGTTGCAGAACGACCTCTCGGGATCGGCGGGATTCCAGTTCACCGACGTCAAAAAGGCCCTCTCCTTCAGCGTGCGGCTCAACGGCAGCTACACCTTCAACTACATCGCCCAGCGACGCACGCTCTTCCTCGAAGACACCTACCTGCCCCAGTACGACTACACGGCACGGAAGGGTGCGCAGCTCACCACGCAGGCCAACGTCGGGGGCAATTACAACCTCGGGGGCAGGGTCTCCTACTCACAGCAGATCAACCCGCTGCGCTCGACCCTGAACGTCTCGGTGAACTACGGCTTCAGCCAGACGCCCTATTTCACCGGCGAAGACCTCTTCCACTCGGTCCGCCATTCGCTCGGCTTCGGCTTCGGCTTCGACTCGGGCTTTTCGAGCAAGGTCAAGCTCAACATCCGCTCCAACACCTCGATGAGTTCCTACACCACGCAGAAAGAGACCGCACAGGAGCTGCGCGAACAGCTCACGGCGCGCGTCGACCTGCGCTTCGGCAAGTATTTCGGGTCGGTCGGCACGCTCTACGAATTCTACTGCAACAGCCGCTCGCACGCGCTCACGCGCCACAACGTGATCCTCAACGCCTCGGCGGGGCGCAAGTTCGGCAAGGAGAACCGGCTGGGGCTTTCGGCGGGCGTCATCGACATCCTCAACCGCCCCGACTACGCCACCACGAGTTTCGACACGGATTACATCGTCACCTCCTCAACCTCCTACCTGGGCCGTTACGGCTACCTGCGCGTCGCCTATACGTTCTGATCGGAAGCCGCCGGAATTACGGTGTTATTTCGGTTTATTTCGTATAGTTTCGCATATTTTCGTATCTTTGGACGCAGAAACCGTTTAAAGCGTATGAAAAAACTACTGATCCCCCTGATTGCCGCCTTTGCCGCGAACACCGTATCGGCCGCCGCGCCGCAGCAGGTCATCGACATCAGCACCGACAAGGTCTCGATGGTGCTCACCGCCGCCCCCGGAGGCGAAGTTTATTTCCGCCACTTCGGCGGACGCATCGACGATCCGGCGCCGCTGGCCGACTACAAGAGCAACCGCCGCAGTGACCACGGAACCGAGGACCTGGCCTATCCCGCGACGGGAGGCCGCAACTTCCGCGAACCCGCCCTGCGCGTCACCCATGCCGACGGCGACATGAACACCGAACTGCGCTACGTGTCGCACGCCTCGAAACAGCTCTCCGACAAGAACGTGACGGAGACCGTCGTGAAGATGACCGACTGCTGTCAGGCGCTCGACGTGGAACTGGTCTTCACGGCCTACGCCCGCGAAAACGTCATCACCACGCACGCCGTGATCCGCAACCGCGAGAAGGGTCCCGTCACGCTGCACAGCTTCTACTCCTCGTCGCTCCCGCTGAAGGCTGACAAATACCTCCTGACGCACCTCTACGGGGCCTGGGCGCGTGAAGCGCAGGTCGACCACACGCTGCTGACCCACGGATCGAAAAGCATCGAGTCGACGCGCGAGGTGCGCACGACCCACACCGAAAACCCGGCGTTCCTGCTCACGCTGAACAGCGATTCGTTCAGCGAGACCTACGGCGAAGTCATCGCCGGAGCGCTGGCCTGGAGCGGCAACTTCCGCCTCAACTTCGAGGTCGACGAATTCGACGTGCTGACCGTCCTGGCCGGCGCCAACCCCAACGCCTCGGAGTACAGGCTCCGCCCGGGCGAGACGTTCACCACGCCCGAAATGATCTACACCCACTCGTTCTGCGGCGCGGGCGGCGCCTCGCGCAACCTCCACGACTGGGCGCGCAACTACGGCGTCTACCACGGCCACGAGGTCGTCCCCACGCTGCTCAACAGCTGGGAAGGCGCCTACTTCAAGTTCGACGCCAAGGTCCTGAAACAGATGATCGACGACGCAGCCTCGATGGGATTGGAAATGTTCGTCCTCGACGACGGCTGGTTCGGCAACAAATACCCGCGCAACAACTCCAACGCCGGACTGGGCGACTGGCAGGTGAACGCCGCGAAACTCCCCGAAGGCATCGACCACATCGCCTCCTACGCCCACTCGAAGGGACTGAAGTTCGGCATCTGGATCGAACCGGAGATGGTCAACCCCAAGAGCGAGCTGGCCGAGAAGCACCCCGACTGGATCGTCCGTCCGCCGAAGCGCGAAGCGCCCACGACCCGCAACCAGTGGCTGCTCGACCTCACGAACCCCAAGGTGCAGGACTTCGTGTTCGGAGTCTTCGACAACACGATGAAACTCTCGGACAAGATCGACTACATCAAGTGGGACGCCAACCGCAACGCCAACAACGTGGGTTCGGCCTACCTCCCGGCCGACGAGCAGTCGCGCTTCTGGATCGACTACGCGCAGGGCTTCTACAAGGTGATGGAACGCATCCGCGCCAAATACCCCGACGTGCTGATCCAGGCCTGCGCCTCGGGCGGCGGCCGCGTGGAGTACGGCGCCCTGAAGTATTTCGACGAAGTGTGGACGAGCGACAACACCGAGGCGCTTTCGCGCGCCCGCATCCAGTACGGCACGAGCCTTTTCTACCCCGCCGTCGTGATGGGTTCGCACGTCTCGGCCACGCCCAACCACCAGACGGGCAACATCACGCCCATCAAGTTCCGCTTCGACATGGCCTGCGCCGGACGCCTCGGCATGGAGCTTCAGCCCAGGCAGATGACCGACGAGGAGCGGCAGTTCGCCCGCCGGGCCATCGCCAGCTACAAGGAGTACCGCGACATCGTGATGCAGGGCGACCTCTACCGCATCGGCACGCCCTATGACGAGAGCGGCAGCTACGGCCTGATGTACGTTTCGAAGGACCGGAAGCAGGCCGTGCTGTTCACGTACAGCCTCCGATACCAGGGCCGCTCGCTGATCCCGAAATTCCGCTTGCAGGGACTCGACCCGAAGACGGGCTACACCATCCGCGAACTGAACGTCGACAAATCGCGCAACTGGTTCGACGGCAAAACCTTCAGCGGCGAGATGCTCTCGAACGCCGGCATCAACCCCTCGATGCCGAAGATTTACGACAGCGGCGTATTCCTGCTCACGGCGGAATAGAAGCTGCTTCGTCGCGAAAGCCACCCCGGGATTTGCCGCCGGGGTGGCTTTTTCCTATCTTTGCCGAAGAACATTTTTCCGAACATGATCGAACAAATCATATCCCGACGACTGCAAATTCCGCTGCACCAGGTGCAGGGGACCGTGCGTCTGCTCCGCGAAGGGGCGACGATACCCTTTATCAGCCGCTACCGCAAGGAAGCGACCGGCTCGCTCGACGAGGTGCAGGTCGCCTCCGTCAAGGAGTGGCTCGACCGGCTCACCGAACTCGAAACCCGCAAGCAGACGGTGCTCACGACCATCGAGGGGCAGGGCAGGCTGACCCCGGAACTCCGCCGGCGCATCGCGGAGTGCTGGGATGCGGTGGAGCTGGAGGACATCTACCTGCCCTACAAACCCAAACGCCGCACGCGGGCCACCGTGGCGCGCGAACGGGGCCTGGAGCCGCTGGCCGAAATCATCCTGGCGCAGCAGTCCCGCAACGTCGTGCAGCAGGCCCGGCGGTTCGTTTCGGCCGAAGTGCCGACCCCGGAGGAGGCCCTCGCCGGGGCGTGCGACATCGTCGCCGAACGTATCTCGGAAGACGAGCGCGCCCGCAACACGCTGCGCCGCACGTTCGCCCGCGAAGGCATCGTCCATTCGAAACTCGTCAAAGGCAAAGAGACGGAAGGGGCGAAATACGCCGACTATTTCGACGCCGAGACGCCCCTGCGCAGCATCTCGTCGCACCGCTTCCTGGCCATGCGCCGCGGCGAGGAGGAGGGCATCCTGAAAATCGCGGTCGACGTGGATGCCGAACATTGCATCGAAAGTCTCCGCCGGCTGTTCGTACGGCCCGGCTCGGCGACGCGCGAATGGATGGAAGCGGCCGTGGCCGACGCGTTCAAACGCCTGATACGCCCCTCGATCGAGACCGAACAGCTCGCGGCGGCCAAGGAGAAGGCCGACGACGAGGCGATCCGGGTTTTCGCCGAGAACCTGCGCCAACTGCTGCTCTCCTCGCCGCTGGGGCAGAAGCGCGTCGTGGCCATCGACCCGGGATTCCGCACGGGATGCAAGGTCGTGGCGCTCGACGCGCAGGGCAACCTGCTGCACAACACGACCGTCTACCCCCATCCGCCTCAGGGCCGGGCGGCCGAAGCGGCCGAGACGCTGAAATCGCTGGCCGCCAGGCACAAGGCCGAGGCATTCGCCATCGGGGACGGCACGGCGGGCCGCGAGACCGAACAGCTGGTCCGCGGACTGGGGCTGGACGGCGTGGAGGTATTCATGGTGAGCGAGGACGGCGCGTCGGTCTACTCGGCGTCGGCCGCGGCGCGCGAGGAGTTCCCGGACTACGACGTGACGGTGCGCGGGGCCGTGAGCATCGGACGCCGCCTGATCGACCCGCTCTCGGAGTTGGTCAAGATCGACCCCAAGTCGATCGGCGTGGGGCAGTACCAGCACAGCGTCGACCCGGCGAAGCTCAAGGCGCGGCTCCGGACGGTCGTCGAAAGCTGCGTCAACCGCGTCGGCGTCAATATCAACACCGCCTCGAAACACATCCTGACCTACATATCGGGGCTGGGACCCGTGCTGGCGCAAAACATAGTAGCCTACCGTGCGGCGAACGGGGAGTTCAAAAGCCGCAGGGCGCTGCTCAAAGTGCCGCGGCTGGGAGCCAAGGCTTTCGAGCAGGCGGCCGGGTTCCTGCGGGTAGTTGGAGGCGCGAATCCGCTGGACAACAGCGCCGTGCACCCGGAATCGTACGCCGTCGTCGAGCGGATGGCCGCCGACGCGGGCGTGACGGTCGAACGCCTGCTGGCCGACAAACAGCTGCGCAGCGGTCTCAAGGCCGAACGATACGTGAGCGGAGAAACGGGGCTGCCGACCGTGACGGACATACTCGAGGCGCTCGACAAACGGGGGCTTGACCCGCGCGAGCAGTTGCAGGTCTTCGCATTCGACCCCAACGTGCACACGATCGGCGACCTGCGCGAGGGAATGCTCCTGCCGGGCATCGTCACCAACATCACGGCCTTCGGGGCCTTCGTCGACATCGGCGTCAAACAGGACGGGCTGGTGCACATCTCGCAGCTGGCCGACCGCTACGTGGCTTCGCCGGCCGACGTGGTGCATCTGGGACAGCACGTCGAGGTGCGGGTGACGGGCGTGGATGCCGTTCGCGGACGCATTGCGCTCTCGATGCGCCGCGAAGCATAAAAGACCGGATCAAGCGAGGCCCTGCAACGGCCATCCTGGTCGAAAAATGGCCTTTTAAGGTCGAATATTGTCCGCCCGGTCCGTAAAACATCGCTACCTTTGGGTATTCAAACCATTAACCCATTTGTCCGATGAGAAAAAACAACCTGTTCATTACCTCGTCGTGCCTGCTGGGGGCACTGGCCTCGTGCTACGGGGCCTTCGGAAAGAACCCGCGGCCATCGGCAAATGGCATCTGGGGTGGGATTGGACACACAAGGAAGGCAAGGCGAAAACCGTCGACAACATCGGCTTCACGAAACGCGTGGCCAACGGTCCCACCGATCGGGGATTCGACTATTTCTACGGGCTGACCTCGCCGTCCGGACCTCCGTACCTCTACATGGTCAACGACATGGCGGAGAAACAGCCGAACACGAGATTCGAAGAATCCGGCGGCGGACTGTATAAAATCAAGGGCGGCATCGGCCACAGCGACTGGAGCGCCGACGGCATGCAGCCCCACCTGGCGGACAAGATGCTCGAATACCTCGACGAAAACAAGGATTCCGACAAGCCGTTCTTCCTCTACATGGCGCTGACGGCTCCCCACATCCCGCTTTTCCCGAGCAAGGAGTTCAAGGGCAAATCCAAGATCGGCGACTACGGCGACCTGGTGATGATGATAGACGACATCGTCGGCAGGGTCAATCGAAAGCTGAAGGAGATCGGCAAATACGACAACACGATCGTCATGTTCGCCGCCGACAACGGCTGCGCCGGTTACATCAACATGGACAGGATAAACAGGAAAGGGCACTATCCGTCCTATATTTACCGGGGCTACAAGTCGCACGGCTGGGAAGGCGGCCACCGCATTCCCTTCATCCTGTCGTGGGGCGACCGGTACGGACACGTGACCGATAATTCGCTCGTCTCGCTGACCGATCTGTACGCCACGTTCGCCGACATGCTCGGCTACCGGATAGCCGACGACGAGGCCGAAGACAGTTTCAGCTTCTGGCCGATACTCGACGGCTCGGGCAACGCCGCCCGGACCGACCTGATCGCCACGTCGGGAGCCGGCTATTTCACCTACCGGACACCGCAGTACAAGCTGATATTCAACGCGGGAAACGGTTCCGGCGAAGAGTACAGGATCGACGGACAGCCCCCGCTGCAATTCTACGACATGGTCAACGATCCCGAAGAGAAGGTCAACCAGATAAACAATCCGGAATACGCGGGCCGGATCAGGGAGATGGCCGCCCGGGTGAAGAAGTACATCGAGGACGGCCGATCGACGCCCGGAGCCAAAGCGGCCAACGACGGCGGCAATTCCTGGAAACAGATCACCGACATAATGAGCGGCCTGTACGCCGGGAACAGGTAAGGGCGAAACTGCGTCGAAGGATGCCGGAACCGCCGTCCGGCTCCGATCAAAAAACCTCCGCATTCCGGAATCGGAATACGGAGGTTTTCAATTGGCGGCAACGGGCTGGCGCGGGACATGCTCGAAGATACCGACGAGCAGGCTGACGCCTTGTTATTGCTGAATTACAAGCGATAACGAAACAACCGAGGCTGATAAGGGCCCTGACAAAGAAAAAGTCCTCGGAAGTTATTAGCTTCCAAGGACTTTCACATCAAAGTTGAGGTCTGAAGCGGATTCGAACCGCTGTACAAGGTTTTGCAGACCTTTGCCTAGCCACTCGGCCATCAGACCATCATCTTTCCCGCTGCGCCCTCTCTACACCAACCTAACCCTATCAGCCCTCTCCGCTCCCTTTCACACAACCGGAACTCAAACCGAAAAACGGCCCCTCTCCGGCCCGGGGAGCGTTCGGAACTAATTTCCAAGCGCATCGGGAGTGCAAATATACGAACAATTCTGATTTTTGCAAAACTTCTGCCCAACTTTGCATTATTTCCCGAATAAATTCCCGTTATTTCCCAAAAACCGCTACCTTTATCATCTGCAAAAACGATTTTTCATTCGCGGCTATGACCATCGAAGATATTGCCCTTCAGATGACTCCGGGCATCGGTATAAAAGGAGCCGTGCATCTGCTGGAGCTGTTCGGCGATGCGCGGAGCATTTTCGCCGCCACCGCCGATGAACTCGTCGCCAAAGCCGACCTGCGTCCCGACACGGCGCAGCAGATCGTCCGCCGGAAGGGATTTCCGGCCGCCGAAAAGGAACTCGCCCACTGTCGCCGCAACGACATTGCGGCCGTCGCCTCCACCGACCCGGAATACCCGGCGCTGCTGCGCGAAATCCCCGATTATCCCCACGTAATATACATAAAGGGCTGCGTCGAAGCCCTCTCGGCACGTTGTATCTCCATCGTCGGAACACGCGAGGCGACCCCTTACGGACAGACGGCCTGCAACCGGCTGGTGGAAGGGCTTGCAGAGCGCATACCGGGGCTTTCGGTGGTCAGCGGGCTGGCGTTCGGAATCGACGTGGCGGCGCATCGCGCTGCGCTTGCAGCAGGCGTACCGACCGTCGCCGTGGTGGCCAACCCCCTGCCCGGGGTGACGCCCGCTCAGCATACGGACGTGGCGCGCGACATACTCGCCCGCGGGGGTGCGCTGGTCACGGAACTGCATTCGCAATCGAAACAGAACGGCAACTTCTACCTGGCGCGGAACCGCATCATCGCAGGATTGAGCGCGGGGTGTATCGTCGTCGAGTCGCCCGACAGCGGCGGTTCGCTTTTCACGGCCCACTGCGCCGACTCCTACGACCGCACGGTGATGGCCGTGCCGGGACGCATCACCGACCGGGCGTCGGCCGGGACGAACCACCTGATCCGCAACCGCAAAGCGCAGTTGGTGCTGACAGCCGACGACGTGATCCGCGAACTGATGTGGGACCTCGGGGAGAATCCCGCAACGCTGCGCGCAAAACCCCCGACACCGGAACTGACACCCGACGAAGCGGGATTGCTGGGCTGTTTCCGCACGGACGACCCGCTTTCGGTCGAGGCGCTCGGCGAGCTGACGGGGCTGAATCCCGGCGAGCTGGCGACGCTGCTCGTGGGTCTGGAGCTGGCAGGAGCCGTGCGCCAGCTGCCCGGAAACCGATATATGAAGCTATGAAACTGACAGATACGCATTCACACCTTTACGACGAAGCGTTCGACCGCGACCGCGAAGAGGCTTTGGCGCGCGCCGCGGCCGAAGGGGTCGGGCAGCTGCTGCTCCCGGCCATCGACTCCGAAAGCCACGAACGGCTGTTCGGGCTTTGCCGCCGCCACCCGCAGCGGTGCATCCCGATGATGGGCCTGCACCCCACGTCGGTGAACGACAATCCCCGCTGGCGCGACGAACTCGCTCTGGTCGAAAGTTACCTCCGGACGCCGCCCGAGGGAATCGCGGGGTTCTGCGCCGTGGGCGAAATCGGGCTGGACCTCTACTGGAGCCGCGACTTCCGGGAAGAGCAGGCCGAAGCCTTCCGCCGCCAGATCGACCTTTCGCTGCAATACGGACTGCCGATCGCCGTGCATACGCGCGATGCGTGGCCCGAGACCGCGGCCCTCATGCGCGAATTCCGCGGCCGGGGTGTCCGGGGCGTCTTCCACGCCTATTCGGACGGGATCGAAACCTACCGCGAACTGAAACAACTGGGCGATTTCGTCTTCGGCATCGCGAAGAAGGTCGGATTTACGACTGACCGTATCTTCCTGGGCGGAGATCACCTGGGACCGCTGACCTTCGCATCCAAGCGCTATTGTGCAGAACTGCTGGCGCAGAAAGAACAAAGCGGTACTCAGGTCGAGTGACCTGCTCCGATAGAGAAAAAAGAACACCAAGTAACAAATCTGGAGGGTATTTTTATGACGAAGACCGATCTGATCGCACAGGTTGCTGCGAACACTGAGATGAGCAAGAAGAGCGCTGAGCAGGCTGTCAATGCTGTGTTTGAAGCACTGAGCAAGGCCATGTCTGAGGGCGAAAAGATCACCATTTCCGGCTTTGGCACCTTTGAGATGCGTGAGCGCGCCGAGCGTCAGGGCATCAACCCCCGCACCCGTGAGCCGATCACCATTGCCGCTTCCCGCAGCATCGTGTTCAAGCCCGGCAAGTCCCTGAAGGACACCCTGTAAGCTGATTTTTGCTTTGCCGCCGCTGCCTCACAGGAGGTGCGGCGGCGTTTTTTGTACAAAAGGAGGAACCACGCACATGCGTCTGGACAAATACCTGAAAGTTTCGCGCCTGATCAAGCGCCGCACCGTAGCAAACGAAGTGGCGGATGCAGGCCGTATCCTCATCAACGGCAAGGTGGCCAAGGCCAGCCAGGCCGTCAACGCCGGGGACATCATCGAGGTCACCTTTGGCAACCGGCCCATCAAGGTGCGGGTGCTCTCGGACGTGGAGCCCCGCACCAAGGACGTGGCCCGCGAGATGTACGAGATCATCGAGCAGCCCGCCGTGCTGGCCGTCGAGCCGCCCAAGGAATAAAACCGGCCTCGCCCCGCATAGGATGTTCCCAGAGGAAGGGAGCTTTGCCTTATGCCGAAACCGGAAGAAAGACCCGCAGCCCGGCCCCATGACCTGATTTTGGAAAGCCGCACCACCCTTACCGTGACCGGGGTGCAGAAGGTACTGCATTGCAGCCCCGAGAGCGCTGCGCTGGAAACGGGCAAGGGCACGCTGCATCTGGCCGGGGCGCAGCTCAGTGTCGTTTCACTGGATCTGGAAGCCGGGGAAGCAAAGCTCACCGGCCGGTTCGATGCGCTGGAATATACCCGCACTGCCGCTGCCGGGGGCTTCTGGCACCGGCTTCTGCGCTGATGCTGCCGGTGTTGCAGCCCGCCCAGCTGGGGCGGGAGCTGGCCGCCTGTACCATACTGGGTGCAGCCGTGGGTGCGGTACGGGCGTTTTTCCCGGTGCGGGGGCGGGGTGCCTTTGTGCCGGATGCCCTGCTCACCGGGGCGGTGCTGTTCGGCGTGCAGAGCTATGCTGCCACCCTCAGCAGCGCCGGGGTGCTGCGCTGGTACATGGTGCTGGCGGCCTTTGCCGCAGCCCTTTGCACGGCAGCCGTGCTGGGCATTCCGGTGCGGTGGGCCGGGCGGTGTCTGGCGTGGGTGCTGGGTGCTCCGGTGCGCCTTGCCCGGCAATGGGTGCTGCGGCCGCTGGCGCAGCGGCACGCGGCGCGCCGCGCAGCACGCAAAGAACGCCGGAACGCAAAAAGAACCACAAAAAATCCGAAAAAGAACTTGCCAAACCAGCGCCGTGTGTTGTATAATTCAAACGTATCAAAGTAAGAGAAGGGACGCAGTGTGTCTGCTGCGCAGATGGGGGCGTGTGCAATGGCAAATCAGAGCCGCAAAAAGGGCGGGAAGCGTGCGTTTGGCAAAACGCTGATCCGGTTGTTTTTTGTGCTGATGCTGCTCAGCATGCTGGCAGCCTACATTTCCAATCAGGTCACCATCAGCTCCAAGCGTGCGGAGCTGGAAACGCTGAACGAGCAGATCGCCCAGCAGCAGACGGAAAACCAGGAGATGCAGCGCATCCTCAGCGGCGACGCGGACCAGATCACCGAGTGGGTCGCACGCGACTCTTACAACTATGCCGCGCCCAACGAGCGCATTTTTGTGGACGTGACGGGCAAATGAGCCGGGCGGCAGGCGCATTCTAGGAAAACAAGGAGTATTGAGTTTTGGCAATTGAGGTTGGAAACGTTTTTGAGGGCCGCGTTACCGGCGTAAAGCCGTTTGGTGCCTTCGTGGCACTGCCGGAAGGCCGGGTGGGCATGGTCCACATTTCCGAGGTATCGAACGAATTTGTGCAGGACATTGCAGCCGTGCTGCATGACGGCGACACCGTAAAGGTGCAGGTCATCAATGTGGCACCGGACGGCAAGATCGCCCTGTCCATCAAGCGGCTGCTGCCGCCGCCCCCGCGCCAGCCCCGTGAGGGCCGCGGCCCCCGCCCCGG
>OODJ01001206.1_pt1 | contig 21469 bp, 17 predicted proteins | sample 1671611 | NCBI WGS metagenome assembly OODJ01 (sample SAMN06348174, study PRJEB24527) | human gut metagenome | biome: human gut; feature: ankylosing spondylitis patient; material: feces | host: Homo sapiens | place: China | collected 2015-10 | reverse complement strand
TCAGCCAGCAGCAGCACCTGATCCAGGTAGTCCCCAATGGCAAGCCGGGCCTCCTCTTCACTTTTGCAGTCGAAATAATAGAGGCTCCGCCGGCCGTAGGCCTCGGACAGGGCGTGGACGGAGCCGATGACAAAATCCAGCTCCGGCGCCTGGGCCAGCGCCTCCCGCCCGTAGGTGCCGGCGGCCAGCCAGATCAGCGTCATCCCCAGGGCGTACAGATCGGTGCGCTGGTCGGTCTGGGCGTAGCCGTACTGCTCCGGGGCGGCGGTGGAGCGGGTGCCCATGCGGTGGGTGTCCGTATCCTGGCCGGCCTTGTACAGCCTGGCGATGCCGAAGTCGATGAGGCCCACCCCGCCGTCCGGCAGAAGGATAATATTTTCCGGCTTGATGTCCCGATGGATCACCGGCGGCTCCTGGCCGTGGAGGGTTTCCAGCAGGGCGCAGAGCTTCCGCCCCAGCCGGACGCAGGTTTCCTCCGGGCACGCGCCCATCCGTTCCCGGTATTGCCGCAGCGTCTCCCCGGGCAGGAAGGTGCGCAGAAGGTAGGCCGTCCCGCCCTCCCGGAAGCAGGCGGCCGGCTCCGGCACCGCACCCGGCAGCAGGGGCGACAGCCTTCCGAGGATCTGAAACTCGCCCGGCAGATCCTCGTCTCCCGCCGGGTCTGCCTTCAGGACGTACAGGGCGCCGTCCGCGCGGCGGCGCAGGCGCAGCGTCCTGCCGCCGTCCTCCCTCCGGCGCAGGCAGGACTCGGCGTCATACTCCGACGAAATGCGCTCCGGCAGTGTTACCCCCTCGGGCACCGGTGTGAAGCAGCGCAGGAAATCGCTGCGTTCGCTCATGCCAGCCCCCTCTCTCCCAGGCTCTCCAGCAGTTCCCCCGCCGCCTCCGCCGTCAGGCCGTGGATCAGGGCGTACAGGATCACGGCGTCCCGGCGGTTCCTGGCATAGAGCGGCTGGCGGCCGGCGATCTTCAAAAGCCGCTGGGCCTCCGCTTCAGAAAGGCGAAGCAGCAGCGCCAGACGCAGCAGTAAGTCCCGGGTCGGGCGGCGGGTGCCGTTGAACAGCTGGTAGCCGTAGCTGCGGTCCAGGTTGCAGCCCACCACAACCTCCTGCACGGTGTATCCATGGCTGTGGAGAAGGCCGCTCAGATAGCCGGCGAGATTAGGGACCAGAAAGACGTCCTCCGACAGCATCGCCGGTTCTTCGCTCTCCCGAATCTGATGTTCCAGTTCCTGCGTCGAGATCACACTGCATCGCCTCCATTCTGACAGAAATCGGTTTTTGTATCAAAATTATTATTGCAAAAGCCGCTTTGAAAGTCAATACCGCCGGCCGGAGGGCCGCGGCTGCCAAAAATAAAATTTAATTACATTTTACAGTCAAAAGAAAGATAAATTTACATTCCCGTGATAGACTTCATTTGTGTGTTGCGAAGCACAACTTTCATTGGGAGGAATCTTGCCATGAGCACTGTACAAAAACAATCTGCCACCCAGTCGCAGAAGCTGATGATCTTTGTCCTATCCATGTCCCTGTATGGGCTGGCCACCCTGTTCACCGAACTGATCCCCTCATTCCAGGTGGGGGTGGTGGAGTTCTCTGTAGAGTTCTTCCTGTTCATCCCCCTGACCCTGGCCATGCTGTTCGACCCGCTGTCCGCGGCCCTGGGCGCCGCCACCGGAGAGCTGGTGTTCAGCGAGATCATGCTGGGCCAGTTCGGCGGCCTGGGTGAGCTGGAGAAGTTCCTCACCGTCACCATCGGCGTGTACATCGCCGGCCGTCTGGTGAAGGACCCCAGGAACCGCGCCATGGTGGGTGTGGCGGCCATCACCGGCACCGCCGCCCAGCTGTTTATGGGAACCGTGGTGGACATCCTGAAGGTCCAGCTGGCGGTGGAGGACTTTGAGGCCGTGGCCGGCCTGCCGGAGAGCGTGTTTGCCACCGAGGGCTTCGCCTTCCTGAATGACCTGCTGTTCTCCGGCATCCTGTTCTGCCTGCTGCCCACGCTGTACCTGGTGCCCAAGCTGTACGGCAAGATCGAGCCCCTGCTGGGCATGGCCCCCCGCACCCCGGACAGCGCCGTCAGCGGGATCAGCCCCAAGGCATTGATCGTGTGCGCAGTCGGCTTTGTGTGCGCCATCGTGGCCGAGCTGGCCGCCACCGCCGGTATGTCCCTCATCGACTGGGAGGCCGAGTGGGCGGAGAGCGGCACCGCCCTTGCCGCAGGCATGGTGGCAGCCGCGGTGGTCGCCATCGCCGCCCTGCTGATCATCAAGCGGAACGCCGGCAAGAAAGCCTCGGTGAACTGATATGTATGCGGTGGAGATCGACGGCCTGACTTACACCTATCCAGGCGCCGGCCAGCCCACCCTGCGCAATATCTCCCTTCAGATCCAGCAAGGGGACTTCCTGGCGGTCGTTGGCAACAACGGCTGCGGGAAGTCCACTTTGTGCAAGGTCCTCAACGGGCTGATCCCCCACTTTATCACGGGGACGATGGAGGGGCGCGCGGTGGTGGGCGGCCTGGACACCCGGGAGAGCGAGGTGCCCGTCCTGGCGCAGAAGGTGGGGTACGTGTACCAGGACTTTGAAAACCAGATCGTCCGGCCCACGGTGCTGGACGATGCGTCCTACTCCTGCCTGAACTACGCCTTCCCCGACTATCTGGACCGGGGCAGAACAGCTTTGAAGCAGTGCGGCTTGGAGGGGCGGGAGGACGAGTATGTCTGGCAGCTCTCCGGCGGCCAGACCCACCTGCTGGCCCTGGCCGGGGCGGTGTCCCTCCAGCCGGACATCCTGATCCTGGACGAACCCATCGCCCAGCTGGACCCCATGCACGCCGACCGGATCTACGAGGTGCTCCGGGACCTGAACGCGCGCCACGGCAAGACCATCATCGTCATCGAGCACCACACCGAGTACATCGCCGACTACTGCCGGCACGTGATGCTCATGAAGGACGGGCAGGTACGCTGGATGCTGCCCACCGGGGAGGCCCTCCAGCGGGTGGAGGAACTGGAGAGCTGCAACATCTTCCCGCCCCAGGTGACCCAGGCGGCATACCGGCTGCGGAAGCAGGGGAAGCTTCCGCAGGCCCCGGCTCTGCCCACCACGGTGGAGGCGGGAAGGGCGGCCTTCTCCCATCTGCGGTATGTTCCGGACGTCCCCCGCCGGGCGCCGGATGCCTCCGGAGAGGCGGCGGTATCTTTTCAGAACGTCTCCCTCTCCTACCGCTCGGTGAAAGGGGAGCCGCACACCGTGTTCCAGGATTTGGATCTACAGATCCGCAAGGGGGAGAAGGTGGCCCTGATCGGCTCCAACGGGGCCGGCAAATCCACCCTGATGAAACTGATGGTGGGCCTGCTGAGGCCCAATGCCGGCACGGTCTCCCTCTTTGGGGAGGCCATCGGCGAGAAGAAGGCGGAGGATCTGTCCCGGCAGATCTCCCTGGTGTATCAAAACCCGGAGGAGATGTTCATCAAGGACTCCATCCGCGGGGACATCGCCTACGCCATGCAGGTGCGGAACGTGCCCGACTGGGAGGCGCGCACCCAGGCCCTGCTGGACCGATTCCGGCTGGCGGAACTGGCGGACCGGGACGGCCGCCTGCTGTCGGGCGGCCAGATGCGCCGGGCCAGCCTGGCCATCGGCGTCGCCCTCAACCCCGGCATCCTGCTGCTGGACGAGCCCACCGCCAACCTGGACATCGCCACCCGGCGGGAGATCATGGCCGTTCTGGACGACATGAAGGACATCATCCAGACCGCCGTCATCGCCACCCACGATATGCAGCTGGTGTGCCAGTGGGCGGAGCGGATCATCGTGCTGTACGGCGGGCGCGTGGTGGCCGACGGCCCCAGGGATGAGATCTTTGCCCGTGCCGATGTGGTGGAGCAGGTGGGCATCCGCCCGCCGGAGATCTTCTCCATGGCACAGGCGCTGGACAAACGCGCCCTGTGCTACACCATCGAGGAATTTCTGGAGCGCTTTCAGGAGGAAGTATGATGGAGAAGCTGACAAAGAAGCTGTCGGAGAGCATCCTGGACAAATTTTCCATGGACTTCCTCCGCAATCAGGTGCTGAAAAACGCCTATGGGAACGACGATACCGTGATCGCCGCCCTGGACCCCCGGATTCTGCTGGCCTGGTACCTGTTCTTCGGCCTTATCCCCTGGTTTGTTAGCGACATCCCCTTCCTGCTGGGATGCTTTCTGCTGGTGATGGCCACCACCCTTCTGGCCCGGGTGGCGGGGCTGGTGCTGTTCCTCTTTGCCCTGGGGGTCTTCTCCCAGACGGGGTATCTCTTCGTGGTGACCCTTCTCTTTGGCGGGGACGCCTCCGCCGCGGCGCCCCTGCTGGTGCTCACTCTAAAGGTGGCCACCATCTCCCTGGCCTCGGTGACCGTATTCTCCGGCCTGGACCCGGATAAGCTGTCCAACGGCCTCATGTGGTACGGCTGCCCGGAGAGGCTGAGCTTCTCCATCTCCTACGCCTACCGGATGCTGCCCATGCTGATGGAGGAGTTTCAGAACGTGCTCCTTTCCTACCGGCTCCGGGGCAATCCCCCCGCCCACGAGACCTTCGTGGGAAAGGTCAGGTACCTGGTCTATCAGGTGAAGATCATCATGCAGTCCTTTTATCCCCTGATGCTCAACACCGCCAAACGCTCCCGCACCACGGTGGAGGCCCTGGAGCTGCGGGGCTACCGGTACGCCGCTGTCAATCAGTCGGTGAAGCGGATCAAGCTGGCCACCCTGAAGGTATCCTGCAACGACGGGATCTTCCTGGCGGTATCTCTGCTGGTGGTGGCGGCAGCGGTCCTGATCTCCACACTGCTGTAAGAAAGAAGGTTTTCTCTTGCGCCTGGATTTTCACACCCATGGGAAGCTGGCGAAAAAGCTCCCCTTCTCCACCGCTTACACCGACTGGCTCTTCGGCGAGGCCAGGGCGGCCGGCCTGGACGCCCTGTGCCTGACGGAGCACTTCAACACCCTCCAGTTTGCCGATGTGTACGGCTACATCGCCTCGGTGAGCCGCAGGACCGGGGACACCCTGGAGCTGGAAAACGGCCTGAAGATCTTTCCCGGCATGGAGACGGATGTGGCCGAGGGCGGCCATATCCTGACCATCGGGCCCCTGGAGGCCATCCTGGAGCTGGACCGCCGGCTGGAGCCCCATCAAGAAAAGGGCTCCTTTCTCCCCTTTGCCCGGCTGATGGACCTGTTCGAGGAATACCCGGTGGTGGTGGGCTGCGGCCATCCCTTCCGGGCCCCCGGCCATGTGCCCGAACTGCCGGAGGAACAGCTGGGCCGTCTGAAGTTCCTGGATCTGAACGGCAAGGACCTGGCCCTGGACCGGGAGCGGACGGAGCGGCTCACCTACCGTCTGGGAGAGCGTCTGGGCGTTCCCGTGGTGTCGGGCAGCGACACCCACCAGGCGGTGCAGTATGGCTGTGTGACCACGGTGTTCGAAAACGCCTGCGATACCATTCCGGCTCTTTACACAGAGATGCGGGCGGGCCGTTATACCATCGACCTGGCAGACACCGCCTCCTTCCAGGTGCGCGCCGCCTGTCTGCTGAAACGGACCCTGAAGGAGATCCACGCCCTGGGAGGCGACTACGTGTCCCTTCTGACGCAAAAAGCCTCCGCGTGAGGGAGGCTGGCACTGAAACGAAGGCAGGCCCGGGAGGGCAGGCCCCTTCCCTCTCCGGCTGAGCTTCGGATGCGGCCCGCCCCCGCGGCTCCCGCGATACGGCCGTTTTTGCCGCAGCGGAGGGTGGACAAATGCCCCCTGGCGTGATATATAATGCCTGTAGCAGCGAATGCCCGCCCGCCGGAAATGCAGGCAGTGCTGGACAGGGCATCGTTTCCGCCGGATGTCTTGGCCGTGCCCCTGGTGCCGGGGGCTCCTGCCGGTCAGCCGCGGCGGCTGCCAGGCGGGGCCGCAACTTCTCTGATCGTGAGGACACCCATATGGATTTACGCCTTTCTATCCCGGCCGGGGAACTGACCCGGGCGGAGCAAAAAATCCTGGACTACATCAACACCAATACCGAGGCGTTCCTGTTTTCCTCCATTGGGCAGCTGGCCCAGTATCTGGAGCTGTCGGATGCTACCGTCTCCCGGTTTGCCCGCCATGTGGGCTGTCGGGATTTTAAAGCGCTGAAAGCTCTGGTAATGGAGCAGGCATCCGGCCCAGCGGTGAAACTGGCGGGAACACTCCACCAGGAAATGTGCTTTTCCCCGCAGAACTGGCTGATGCGCCAGCAGGAGTATCTGGAGAAGACCGCGCAGCTGCTCTCGACCCAGGAGTTTGAGGCGGTGGTCGACGCGATCTGCTCCGCGCAGAGGGTCTTTCTCCACGGAAAGAACGCCTCGGCCGCCCTGGCGCAGCTCCTTTACTTCCGCCTCCGCCGGTTGGGCGTGCGTGTGTCTCTGCTGCCCTCCGGCGGATCTGAGCTGTTGGAAGGGCTGATCCAGGCAGGGGATACGGACCTGGTCGTGCTGTTCAGTTTTTCCAAGCTCTCCCGGGAGGGCCGCATCCTGTTGGAGCAGAGTCAGGTATTCGGCTATCATACGCTGGCGTTTGTGGGGCGCACCTGCCTCCCTGCGGAAGAGTGCGCGGAGATCAGTTTGTTTGCTTACCGCGGCACCGAGAAGGAGTACCACTCCATGGCCGCACCCGCCGCCCTGCTGGATGCGCTGGTGATCGCCGTAACAGGGCGGCTGGGCGCCAGCGGGGCCGAGCGCCTTCAGGCACTCCATCGATTAAAGAAGGCCATTTTCCCGGAGGGATGACCGCGGGGTCTGGCGCAGGAAGTGCCCGGGCGCAGAACGCCGGCCGCGTCCCGGCGGCCGCTCCTCTCTTGGCCCTGGCCCGGACCGCTGAAAATCACCGTGGAACGGAGAGGCAAACCCCTCGGGTTTCCAGGCGCTTTCAGGCTCAAAAAGGTCCGAAAGGCACCGCGGCGCAGTGGACGGGGAAACTCACCGCAGCTCATCACCGGCCGCCGGGCCCAGTCCCCGCAACTGTAAAGCCGCCTGATTTCGCAGGAAATCAGGCGGCTTTGCATATGGGAGCCGGCAGGACTGGAGCCATCTTCCCCGGCTCCGGCTTTTTCCCCTCCGCCTGCCGCAGGACCCCTCCTGCGGCAGGCGCATGAAACCGCGCCTCTGGCCCCTCCCCTACAGCGCGTCGGCCCGGATGCACCGCACCGCGATCCGGGCCTGTCCCCCGTACGTACACGTGAACAAGGTCAGGTCCCACTGACCGCTGACCATCTCCTCGACGCTGTCCGGCCCCAGGATCTCCGTGCACACCACCCTGTAGGCAAACACATTGTTCTCCACATCTGTGAATCGGACCTCCGCGCCTGCTGCCAAAGCCTCCAGATGGCCGAAATGGGTGCTGTAGTTATGGGCGGCGATCACAAAGTGCCCGTCATAGGCAGAACCGCTGTAGCGGCAGGGGGCGGTCCGCAGGTTTGGGTAGCTCCATTCGCTCATAACGGGGAGAGACAGGCCCAGCGCCTGGATTTCCAGTATGCCGACATAGTCCTTTCCATCGATCTCCATTTCCGGCATCTCCCTGTCCGGGTCCAGGAGATAGTTGGGGATCTCTCTTTCAGAGGCGTCCTCCCCGCTGTCCGAGGGCTCCGGAAGCTGTTCCCTGAGCTGTTCCAGGGAATCGCCCGCCTGCTCGCCCGCCCGGCGCGCCTCCATCAGATTATACCCGGTCAGCAGGGCGGCCAGAGCCATCAGCAGCAGCCCGCAGGCAATCAATGCCGAACCGGCGGTTTTCAGGTCAGCTCTCATCGTCATCCCTCCGGTGTCTCACCAAAAGCCCCGCCGCCGTCAGGGTCCCTCCGCAAAGGCCGAGCGCCCAGACGGGCCACCAGAGCTGCCCCGTCTGCGGCAGGCGCGGCCCGTTCGGTTCCTCCGGCTCGTCCGGCCCGGGCGGTCTGTCCGGCTCCTCCGGTTCATCCGGCTCCTCCGGTTCATCCGGCTCCTCCGATTCCTCCGGCTCCTCGGTATTGGTGACCACGAACGTGATCCCCTCCCGGTCCACGGATACGGTATAGCCCTCCGGCACCCGGTCCTCCACCACCTGCCAGCGCGCGTCCGCGTCCAGGCTGTTCCAGGTGTACTGCCAATCATTGTCCTCACTCAGCCGCACGGTATCCACGACGCGGCCGTTCCGCAGCAGCTGGACCCGGACATAGGCGGGCCGCTGGTCCCGGTCTCCCCCGTCGTTCCAGACCTTCAGCACCTTGCGGCGGACCGTATCGTCCTGGGACGAATCGCTGTCCTCGTCATATTTGCAGACAGCCTCCACATCGTATTCCCACGCCCCATCGCCGTCCTGGCCGGGCAGGCTGACCAGCATGGGTTCCGGCGTATAGACCATGTCCCCGTCCGCATACCGCTCTCCGCTGACCAGGTACAGCCCCGTGGCCAGCTGCGTGAATTCCGCCCGGCCGCTTCTGTCCGTCTCCTCCGTGTCCAGTGGCCGCAGGCCGTCCCGGCCGGCATATGCCTCCAGCGTCTGTGCCAGCGCCCGCCAGCCGGACGCGGTCAGGCCGTTCACTGTAACGGGATAGTCCGCGAAATCCCCTGTCAGCGTGTAGATCCCGGAGGCGGAGACGGACGCCACCCGGTAAATCGAAAATTCCACCCCGGCGAAGCCCTGCCCGTCCTCTCCAAAGCGCACCGACAGGGAACACAGCCGGCCCGGATCGATCTCTCCGGCGGCGGACGCGGTCGCTGTCACGATGGACAGAAGCATCCCCAGCACCGCCAGGCCCTCCGCAAGCCTGCGCAGGCACCGCTTCACAGTCATCCGCCGCACCCTCTTTCCCAAAAGATCAGGTCACTTCCGTCTCCGCCCGAACGGCGCGATCAGCACCCAGAGCAGGATCACCCCCAGAAGCACCCCGCCGATGACCGGCGTCACAAGCCGCGGGTCGATCCGGACCGCATCCGCGACTACGTGCAAAAGGCCGCCGCTCTCCGCCTGGGTCTCCACCCGGTGCCCCCGCACCAGAAGCCGGTGGGAATTCACGCCGTAAGGCGTGCAGGTCACCAGGGTGCACAGGTCCTCCCCCTCGCTGATGGCAAGCAGCGACACATCGTCCGGCTCCACCACATGGATCTGGTCCACCTCATAGGTCAGGACCTCGTCCAGCACATGGATCTGGAACGTGTCGCCCTCCTGAAGCTGGTCCAAATCCGTGAACAGCGTGGCGGACGGCAGACCCCGGTGCCCGGAGAGCACGCAGTGCGTGCCCGCCCCGCCCACAGGGAGGGACGATCCCTCCACGTGGCCCGCCGCCACCTGGAGCACCGTCTCCCCGGTCCCGTGGTAGATGGGCAGCTCCACGCTGATCTTGGGGATTTCAAGGTACCCCATGATGCCGTTGCCGGAGATGTTCAGCGCCGACTGATAGGCGGCCGACTGCTCCTCCGTGGGGATGAATCGGGTGTCGTCCCTGGGCAGCGCCGCGTTATAGTCCTGTGCCTGGCGCCACAGCGCCTCATAGGACGCCTCGTCCAGCTCCACCACATCGTCCAGATAGCTGGCGATGGCCCGCGACTGGTGCATACTGTTCCACCAGTCGCTCACCGTGGGATAGAGCAGCAAGGACAGCCCTGCAAGGAGGAAGAACACCAGCAATATGGTGGACCGCCTGCCTGTTCCGCTCTTTTTTCGCTCCATGCAGCGCTCTCCTTACTGCCCGGCGCCCGGGAGGGGAGACTGTCTCCCCCCTCCCCGGCGCCGGCTGCATATGATGTCTATGTCCGATGGACGGGATCCGCCTCAGCGGGCCCCGGTCACTCGTTCTCCATCCGCTTGCGGGCCACCAGGATCACGACCACGCCCAGCACCAGGGCGGCGCCCACGATGTAGAAGATGGTGGTGCCCATGCCGCCGGTCTCAGGCAGGGTGGTGCCGGAGAAGTTGGCGATGGGAACGGTGGCGACGCCGCTTCCCTGCATCACGCAGCTGGCGGGGGCCTCGGCGTCATCAATGTAGAGGTACAGGCCGATCAGCATCTCGCTGTCATTGTTCCCGTAATACTCCCCATTGTGATTGAGCTCGCTCCGGATCTCCGCCTTGATGGGCGCGGTCAGCAGATTGTAGCCGTCGGGCGCCTCGATCTCCAGCAGGTAGTACGTGTCGTCATCCAGGCCCACCACGCCGAAGGCGCCGTTGTTGTTGGAGGTCATGACCGCGGTGCCGGTGCGGCCGTCGGAGGTCCCCGTCACGGTCTCCCAGTCCTCCACGGTCATCTCGTCAAGGGCCTTCGGGAGCGCGACCCAGGAGACCAGCCTCCGGTTTTCATCGATGGTGGCCACGTGGGTCTGGGCGCTGTTCAGCAGGACGAATTTCGCATCGGCCAGCTTTTCATCGGTGTTGCCGTCCGTCTTGTCGCCGTTCAGGGTCCAGGTAAAGACCAGCACGTAGTCCTTCTCGGTCTCGCCGGTGCCGCCGCCCTCCGTGGTGTATTCCAGATACACGCTGTTGGGGTTGCCCGCCGTGCTGCCGATGTTGGCGTCCGCATCCAGCGTCATCGTGAATTCCACAATGATGTACTGGGCATCGGCGTCTTTCAGCAGGACGTCGTTCAGATCCGCAAACGCAACGGTGAAGGTCCCGGTGCCTTCGGCAACCGTGTAGTCCTCATCCTCCGTCAGCTCTGTACCGGCCGCCGCGCCCGTGGCGGATGCCAGGTAAACGCTCTCGATCGCCAGGTCGGAGAGTCCGTCGTCATATTCGTCGTGGAACGCGTAGTAATAGGTCTCATATGCGCCCACATCCTCGGGGATGGAGCCGACCAGCTTGAAGGTCACCCGCTCGCCGATCTCCGCGTCGGCCACATCGTTATAGCCCGCGCCGTAGCCGTAATCCGCGGTGGAATCCTCCTCATAGACCTTCTTCACCACGGTGGGGATATCCGAATCCTTGGGATTGATGGTGACATCCTCCACGATCTCCAGCACGATGTCGCGGTCCGGATCCGCATCGTAGGAGATGTCTTCGATCAGATAATAGCCCGCGGGAACCTCCAGCGTCTGATCGTTCCAGATCTGCCCGAATCTTACGCCCTTATCCACATATGTGTTGATCACCGCCAGCTTTTCCACGTCGCTGGTGCTGCCGGCGACGGCGCTCAGCGCATTCAGCACATCGCCGCTCACGGCTTCCCCGGCGGTGCCGGTGCCGTTCTGCCCCCACACGATGTCGGTCAGGGCTCCATCCTCACCCACCGTGCCGGTGAAAATCTGGTAGATATAATAGGTTTTGCCGTTTCCGGGGCCGGTGATGGTAAATGTCTCGTCCGCTGCCAGGGCGGCGGGGACGGCCAGGGCCATCATCATGACCAGGGCCAGCAGGGTTGCGATCGACTGTTTGATTCGTTTCATTACTGCATTCTCCTCTCGTTTTGGTCCGTCATATGGGTTCAGTCCTCTGCCAGGTCTTGCGGAAGCCGGTTTCATCCGGCATCTATTTACAACGGTTTCCCCACTGCCGGCGGGCCCACCGGAGCCGGGACCACATTGCACAAACGATTCAAAATCCGAAGCGGTGCGCTTACGGGCGCTGCCTTTTCAGCCGGGGCAGCAGATACGTCAGCCCCGCCGCCAGCAGCAGGGCGGCCCCTCCCGCCAGATACCCCGCAGTTCCGGGGCCTCCCGCGGCGGGAAGCTCATAGGCCGGCAGCGCCGGCTGCTGCGGGATCTCGATGGCCTCCGCCGTCGCCCCATAGCCGTTCCAGAGCACCTGGGTCTCCCCGCGGTTGGTGACGGTCTCCGGCTGCCGGTCCCCCTCCCGAAAGACGGCGGATTCCACCGCCGCGGCAAGCTGCGCCTGGATCTCCGCGCCGTCCGCGTCGTCATAGTGGAGCCAGACGCGGTCTCCGCTGGGCTGATAGGGGGCGGGCGCCTGGATCTGCTGAATACAGAGTAGCGTGTCCGGGACGACCTCCTGAAAGACGGCGTTCCCGGCGGCGTCACTGCTGGCCGTGGCCAGCAGCTCCCCGCGGAAATCATACAGGCCATAGAGGGCCCCGGTCACCGGCGCGCCGGTCTCGGCGTCCGGGGAGAAGACGGTCAGCGTGTACGCCGTCTGCTCCGGCGCATGGGCAATGACGCAGACATCCTCCGCCGACGCGCCGGCAAACTGAGCCGACGCTCTGCCGGACACCCGGAAGCCGCCGTCCGCGTCCTTGACCGGGGCGGCCTCCCAGGTGATGGTGTAGGATACCGGGCCGGGCGGCGGGTTCAGCTCCGCCGTCCATCCGGCGCCGTCCGCGCCGGCTGTGAGCCGGACGGTCCCATCATCCAGCGGGAGTTCCCGCCGCGTCCCGCCCTGCTCCTCCCAAATCGTGAAGCTGTCCGGCAGGACGCCGCCCTCCTCAATCGCGCCTTGCACGGTCAGGCGCTCATCCGGCTCCCCCGCGCAGGAGACGGTCAGCGTGTACGTCAAACGGCCGGACTCCGCAGAATACGTGCCGGTCTGCCGGATCTCCAGTCCGGCGGCCTCCGGCTCCGCCGGGGCCTGTTCCTCCGCGGGCAGCGTCTCCTCCTGCGGGGACGTACAGCCGGGCTTCTCCACGCTGGCCCCGCTGCCGTCGGACTGCTGCACAGCGGGGACCTCCTGGGGCGTCTCCTCCGGCAGCGCTTCCGGGGCGGGCGCTTCGTCCGGCGGCTCCTCCTCCGGGGCAGATTCCTCCTCCGGCAAAGTCTCCTCGGGCGCCGGGCGCTCTTCCTCATCCCGGATTTCCTCACCGGGAAGGCCGCTCTCCGCATCTCCCTCCGGCGGGAGTTCCCCGTCCGCAGGCGGCGTCTCCTCCTCCGCCGGGTCATCCGCCGGCGGGTTTTCCGGAAGCTCCTCCTGCCAGGGGGATTCTTCCTCCGGAGGGGTCTCTCCGGCCCCCGCTTCCTCCCCATCGGTCACCGGGTCATCCTCTGGGAGATCCGATTCCCGGGGGAAGCAGTTCTCGTCATGGATGTGCTCCCGGACCTCCAGCATCCCGCAGATCAGGCGGCCGTCTTCCGCAAAGCAGTCCCCGTCATGGGTGTGAAGGATGATCTCCTCTCTGCCGCAGGTCAGCTGGGGCTCCCCATAGCACGCTTCGCTGTGGATGTGTCCCGGGGCCTCGGGCTCCTGCGTCTCCGAGGAGACGGCCTCCGCCGCCGTTTCGGCCTCGGTTTCCGGCAGCTCGCAGATCAGGACCCGTTCCCAGCAGTCCTCTCCATGGATGTGTCCCTCCGCCTCTTCCTGCCCGCAGAGCAGGACCGGGTCCCCCTCTGTCCAGCAGGCGTCCGTGTGGGCGTGTTCCTCCATTCCGCAGGCCAGATTCTCCTCCGGCCCATAACAGCTGTCTGTGTGGGTGTGCTCCTCCATTCCGCAGGCCAGGTGCGCTTCCCCCGGCCCATAACAGCTGTCCGTGTGGGTATGGCCGCCGCCCTCTTCCACGGTGCAGATCCGTGTCAGCTCATAGCACGCATCCGTGTGGATATGTCCCGCGGCATGGTCAAGGGCGCTCTCCGGTTCCGGAAAGGCGCCGTCCTCTCCGGCGCCCTCCGCCTCCTCAAGGCCGCAGAGCAGTTCCGGCTCGCCGTAGCAGGATGCGCGGTGGACGTGCGCCTCGATTTCCGGCAGGGGGCAGACCTGTCTGCCGTCTTCATAGCAGCCGCTGCCGTGGGTATGTACGGCAAAATCCGCATAGCCGCAGAGGATCCTCCCCTCGCCGTCAAAGCAGCTGCCAGTGTGTTGGTGGAGGCTCAGCCGGCAATCCAGCGACGCCGCCCGCTCCAGGGTGAGCGCCGGCATGGTGTGCGCGGCGAAAATCGACGCCGCAAGTCCGGTGGACAGCACCAGGGCGGCGGCCCTCCAGCCGTGGGGCCGGAAGCCCGGGCCTCCGCCGCTTTTCCTTTTTGCGCCGTGGAACATGGAGGGCCTCCTTTCCGATTTGCTACCCGGTCAATCCGAATCCTCCCAGCGGCCAGACCCTGAGCACCAGCTTTCCAACGATTTGTTCCTCCGCCGCGCAGCCGATGGCCGCGTTTCGGGAGTCACTGGAGACCTCCCGATTGTCCCCCATCACAAAATACCGTCCCTCCGGGACTTCATACGGCAGCTCAATGGTACACTCCCCCAGGGATGTCTCTGTCAGGTACGGTTCCTCCAGAGGCTCCCCGTCAATGGACACCGCGCCGTCAGGCCCGATGCTGACGGTCTCCCCTGGAAGCCCGATCACGCGCTTGACGAGGATCTTGTTGTTATAGTAAAACGCGATCACGTCTCCCCGCTGATAGCTCCCGCTCCGGAGGGCGGCCACCACATCGCCGCCGTTCAGCGCCGGGGCCATGGAGGTCCCGTAGATCCGCAGCACCGGCAGAAACGTCGTGGAGATGAGCACTGCCGCCGCCGCCACGACCAGCAGGACCGCCGCCGTGCCGCGCAGAGCGCCTATGTACTGCCTCCGCCTGGAGAGCCGTTTCAGCTCCCCCTCCAGCAGCTCCACCGATGGGGGCGGCAGCCCCTCTATGCCCTTTTTCACAGGTGTCGCACCCCCCCGTCCGCCAAGCCGCCCTTCCGCCGGCCGCGCGGCCCTTCTCTCTGTCCCAACGGCGCCGGGGTCCCCTCTTACACGGTGTCCCGCTCGAGCCCCGCCAGCGGCGCGGTGTTCAGCAGCCGCTTCAGCTCACGGTGGTTGTCGTAAAACGCCTGCAGCCGCTGGGAGACCTCGGTCCAATACGCCTCTGACCGCCGCTTCGCGTCCTCTTCCATCGTGCGGCACTTTTGCTCGGTCTCTTTCAGCATCTGCTCCGTTTTCAGCCGATTCTCCTCGCTGCGCTTGGCGCAAATCATCTCCTGCCGCTCGTTGAGCCGCTTGATGTTTTCGATGTACTGCTGGCTGGCGGCCTGCGCCACCTCAAAAATCCCGTTGAGCTTCAGGGCCGCAACGGCGATCGAGCCGGCCTCGTCGATGTCGATCTCCCGTTTGTGCAGAGCGGCCCGGGCCGCTTCCAGCTCTTTTCTGCACTGCTCCAGCTGGCCCGTCCGCTGCTCCAGCTCCTGTTTTACGCGCTCCAGCTCCTTTGCCTGGTCCAGCATCATCTCAAGCAGATCGTTTCGCTTCAGCTTCCGCAGATCATATTCCGTCATACGCCCGGCACACCACTTTCTCCCGCAAAGCCAAAAAACAAACCGGCCCGCTGTGCCGGCAATCCCTTGCCGACACCAACAGACCGGTTGCGCTACTCGCTCCGCAATACGCAAGCGCCCAAATACGCATATTGCATCATCGCATTCCATATTGACCTATGCGCTTTTGAAATTCGAGTTGGGTGAGCAGCGCCCTTCCGCTGTGTGAATGGCTGCTCCGTGTCAAAAATATTAACCTCCGGCTTTTCTTTTGTCAAGATGTTTTCTGAACTTTTTTGATTTATTTTCAATCAAAAATCGCATAAATCGTCAAAAAATGATACGATTTTATCATTTTGTTACATATTGTCCGCCGTTCCAAAAATTGGATGCAGTACCCGCGAAATCCCCCCGGTCCCGGCCGGGGCGCCGCACTCTTTTATATTTCCGCTTCCCCTCCGGTAGAACCCCCGCTTTCCCCGGCGCATCCATTTTCCGGCCCGGCGCTCCCGCGCCCGGCATCACCGGGCCCTCCGGGAAATCCGGCAGAGACGCCGCTGCTCCGGCAATGCCTCCTTCCGCCCTGCGCCATGGCGCGGCCGGATCCATTCGGCCCGCCGGACGTCTGTGCGGCCCCTCCCCCGAAATGCCCGCAGGCCCCGCAGGCGGCCAAAGGGCGGCCTCCGGCAGGGCCTGTTTTTCAGGAAACGGGCGGTGAAATCCAAACGGAACAAAATAGACCATATCGTTCTCTCCGGGGATGCCGCATCTTCCGCTGTGATGCGCGATTTTTGCCGGGGGCGCCGTCCTGCCGCCCTCTTTTTTCGCGTCCCGCTTTTCACGTCACTCTCCGGGATCCGGATCCTGCGTTTGCAGCAGCTCCGCCAGCCGCTCCGGCGGCAGGGGCTTTGAGAAGTAGTACCCCTGGATCTGGTCAACTCCCCAGCTGGAGAGGCAGCGGACCTCCTCCCGGGTCTCCGCGCCCTCCGCGATCACGGTGAATCCCAGCTGTTTCAGGATGGACACCGTATTTCCGTAGAAGGCCGCCACCGCCTGGTCCTCGCAAAGCCCGGACAGCAGGGAGCGGTCCAGCTTGATCACGGAAAAGGGCAGCCGCAGCACGGCGTTCAGGTTGGCGTATCCGGAGCCGAAGTCGTCCAGGCAGAGCTTGACGCCGGCCCGCCGCAGCTGCTGGATGCACCGCTTCAGGTCATCGGTATACTGCGTTGCGGTGCTCTCCGTCACTTCAAACTGGAACCGTTCCGGCGAAAGGCCCGACTCCCGGATGATGGCCAGCAGCTCCCGGCAGTAGCCTGCGTCCGCCAGCTCCTGGGGGGAGAGGTTGATCTTGATGTCCTGAATGGTTTGCAGGATCTCCGGATGGTCCTGCACGAAGCGGCATATTTTATGAAGCTGCCGCGGCATGATCTGCGTCAGAAGCCCCGCATGGCCCGCCAGGCGGATTAGCAGCTCCGGGGGGATCCATCCCAGCTTGGGATGATGGAGGCGGCTGAGCGCCTCCAGCGCCACAAAACGCCTCCTCTCCACGGAATATACCGGCTGATACCAGACCTGGAACAAATCCTGTTCCAGGGCCTCCTTGAGATAGCGCTCCACCTCCACCTCGTAATCGAACCGCGCCTGAAGCGCCGGGCTGTCGTGGACCACCCGGACGTCTCCACGGCAATCCGCCTGCTGCAGGCAGAAGTCCATATACGCGGACACCTTTCCCGCGTCGGACAGCGGCCGCTCCAGCGAGATCTGCGCGATGACCGCCGGACAGCGGATGGAGATCCCCTCGATCTGGAAGGGATGCGCAAACCGCTCCGCAGACTGCTGGAGCAGCCGGTCCGCCCTGGCCTCCGTCGTGGTCCAGACCGCGAACCGCGAGGGGGAGAGCTGGAATACGTAAGGATTCGGCGACAGCTCCCAGAGCAGTTCCGCCGCCTTCGCGGCCAATCCGGTGCAGGTGCCGGCGTCATACAGCCGGGCGATCTGGTCCAGCCGGCAGAGCTCCACGGCCACCAAATTCCCTCGGCGCGGAGCGTCCAGCCTCTCCGCGATCCAAATCTCAAAATACCGGGAATGGAAGGTCTGCGTCCCGGGGTTCAGGTATGCGTGGGGGTTTTTCAGCGTGAGATGGAGGATGGAGACGGCTATTGCCGCCGATAGGCCGAAAACCATATAGATATGCAGGTAATATTGGAACACCACGCCGACCACCAGGATGGCGCAGGCCTCCAGCAGGGGCTTCCAGTCCTGTCCCCCAAGCTCCCTCCGATACGCCCAGAGGTAGCTGCAGTCAAAGAGGTAATAGAGCAGTATCCCGTTGACATAATAGGGATGGAGCACGCCGATCTGCACGAGGCCGCCGTCTGAGACGGACACCAGAAATGGGAAGGGGATATTGAGAAGGACCAGTCCCGCGGCCGCGATGGCCGGGATCCTGCCGAACCGCTCCACCCGCCTCCGCTGCGGGGCGCTGTATTCCAGCCGCGTCGTGATAAAGCAGAGCACCACATAGGGGAGCAGCGCATAGGCCGCGTAGACACAGGTGACCGCCAGAAGCACCGGCAGCCTGCCCGCCTGCACCTTCTGGTTCTGTACCGCGCATATAAAAATCTCCAGTGCGCACACCAGCATCCCCAGATAGATCATCCTGAAAAAGACCGTGGTATTCTGGTCCCGCAGCTTTTTTTGCTGGGCAAAGTGGATCAGGTTGATGCACAAAAGGATCAGCCCGGCCCAGAGATTTCCGTCCCGCCAGTTTATCATACGCGCTTCCCCTTCGCTGCCCCTCCCGGGGCGTAAACGGCCATCCTCTGACCTCCATGAACCGGGGGCAAATCCGTTTTTCGCCGCCGCGTTTCAGGGCTGCATGGCCAGGTTTTCCAATTCCTTCCAGCCAAAGCCGGCCTGCTCTTCCTCCAGAAGGCGCGCATACGCCTTCTCGATAAACACCGATATGTTGCTCTCAATGCCTGCCATCGTGGTCAGGTACAGCTTGCGCAGGCAGCGGGGGTTCCCCTTTTCCTCCGGCACGCGGGCCTCCTTGCAGATGCCCCGGATGTTGTTGCTGACCCTCGTGCGATTCATGCAGGCGCCGTTCCTGGACCGGAAAATTGGGCCCGCCTGGATGTGGCTGCGTTCGGCGTACGCCAGCAGCTCCTCTCTCAGGCAGCCCGGAATATGGATGACGGCCCGGCTCCCCGGGCGGACGAGGCCGCCGTCCCGCAGCGCCTCCACCGTCATCAGGGGCAGCTCCTGGAGCCCGATGCCCATGACGGCGAACGTCTTGATGAGGAAATAGGTTTTCTCCTTGCCCAGCCGCCTGGCCGCCTGCAGCATACGCAGGTACTCATTCCTGGTCAGTTCCGGCTGAAGCTTGTCAGTGACCTCCAGTGTCTGGATCATCTGAAATTCCCAGCAGTTCAAATAGCCCAGGAAATTGTTGACGGTGGATACCCCCACATTGACGGTCGCCTCGCGGTAGCCCTCCGAAAGCAGCTGATCCCTCCACCGTTCGATCGTTGCATCGTCGATCCGCTTTTCGTCCGGAAGATCCTCATAAAACCGCAGCAGGTTCCTCCTGTAGATTTCCAGCGTTCCTTTCTTGAGGCCCTTTTCTTTCGCGTACGCCAGGTATTCCTCGATCTGTTCGTATGTAATCCGGATAAAGCCCTCCGCGGCGCCTGCGGGTCTTGTCCCGCCCGTCTGTTCATGACGCTTCGATGTGCGCACAAAATCCCCCCCGGTCCTTTCAAGCGGTCCCCCTCCGTCCCCACGGCCCCTCCAGCCGCACGCCCCAGCACATGATATGCCGGGGCCTTTTTCTTCACGCCTGCCGGCAGGCAGATTCCGCAGCGGGAGGCAGGGCGGAAATCCGCCTCCCAAGGGGGCATGACGGGCGGATCACGGGATTCCCGCCCGCTTCCACCACAGAATGATTCTTATGTGGTAATATGCGAGGAGCGGAATCTGTTTGATCCGCATTCGCTCCAGAGGCGGACAGCCCAGCTAGGGCCGGCGGCAAAAAATATGCTGCCGGCCCTAGAGGGCCTTCTTCTTCGGTTCATTTTTCCGTCAGGCGCACGCCATTTCGGATGACAGGATTTCACGAGAGGCAAAAACCTGCGCCATCTCTTGACTATGCTTTGAGAAAAAATTATAATTATGTCAGAAAAAAGCAGTGAACGTTACGTATTTTGCGATGTTTCCACCACATAAGAATCATTTTGTGGTGTTTTATATCACCAGTCCCAGCTCCTCGATTTGGATGGCGTGCTCCCTTCCGCTGGAAATCGTGTAAAGCCTGGTGGTATTGATGCTGCTATGGCCCAGGATATCCGCCAGTTTCGCAATGTCCCGGTGCTGATGATAGTAGCGCCTTGCAAACAGGTGCCGCAGGTTGTGGGGGAACACCTTGCGCGGGCTGACGCCGGCCCGGGCGCAGAGGCCCTTCATCTCTGCCCAGACGTTGCTCCGGTCCACGGGCTTTCCGCTTCTTGTGACAAAGACCGGGCCGCTGGTGAGCCCCTGCCGCCGGATATACTGGTGCAGCTTGCGGCACAGTTTTCCAGGCAGGAAAACCGTGCGGATCTTCCCTTTCGAGCGCACATCCGCGTGCTGGAGGCGGACGGCCTCCACCGTGACCGCCCGCAGCTCCGAGATGCGGATGCCGGTGCTCGCAAGCGTCTGGAGGATGAGGCTGAGCCGGTCGCTGCGCAGGCTGTCCGCGGCCTCCACAAGCCGCAGATATTCCGGGTAGCTCAGCTCCCGGTCCTCCGCGCAGAAGACCCGCCGCTGGGTCTTCAGGGGCTTCAGCAGCAGGCCGTGCCAGTTTTGAAAACGGAAAAAGCTGTTCAGGGCGGCCAGGGAGGCGTTGACGCTGACCGGCTTTTTTTGCGCCTGGAGGGACGCTTTGTACAGAAGGGCCCGCTCCTTGTCCACGGCCTTGTCCTTTGGGAGCCACAGGTAGAACCGCAGCACCTCCCTTTGATATTGCAGGATGGTGGCGGGGCTTTTCTCCTCCTCCTGCAGATAGCTTGCATACCGGCGGATCTGTTCAAGCGACACGTTTTTCACATCCATGTTCTGTGTTCCTTCTTTCTGTTTCAATCCATCTGCCCGAGGGGCCTCTTTATTCTCCCCGCATTGTCTCATTTCTTTCCTCTCCCTGCCACATAAAACTTCATGTGCCCTGGCGCGCCGCGATGAAAACCAAGGCCTGCGGCGCAGGAAGTTTTCGCGCGTCATTTCCGGCTGCCCCGAAGGGGCGAGGAAATGGCGCATTTTGAAAGTTTGCTATGCGTTTGCATAGCAAACTTCATGCACCCTGGCGCGCCGCGAAGAAAACCAAGACCTGCGGCGCATGAAGTTTTCGCGCGTCATTTCCGGCTGCCCCGAAGGGGCGAGGGAGTGGCGCATCTTCAAGCTTTGCGATGCGCCTGCACAGCAAAAGATGGCAGCCGCTTCCGCGCCTGCCATCTTTCCCCGCTCCGCCCGCAGAAAAGAGGAAGCCCCCTGGCCCAGAGGCCAGAGGGCTTTTGCTCACTCCTCGATGCTGATGGCGCTGACGGGGCAGCTGTCCCGGGCCTCCTGGGCCGCCTCCAGCTGGCCCTCCGGGATGCCGCTGCCGTGGGCCACGCCGTCGTCTCCCATGTGAAAGACCTCCGGGCAGGTGCCGGCGCACAGGCCGCAGCCGATGCAGTTCTCATTCACTGTCGCGTTCATATGAATCACTCCTGTTTTAATCCAGAATATTTCCATCCCGGCCCAGTGTCACCACCTGCCAGGGGATGAACCTGCCGCTCTGCCGCAGCGCCGTCTCCGCCGCCCGCTGGATGCCGCCGCAGCAGGGGACGTCCATCCGGACAATGGTCATCTCCCGGATGTCGTTGCGGCGAAGGATCTCCGTCAGCTTTTCGGCGTAGTCCCCCTCGTCCAGCTTGGGGCAGCCGATCAGGGTGATGCGGCCCCGCATGAACCGCCGGTGGAAGTCCGCCCGGGCGTATGCCGTGCAGTCCGCCGCGATCAGCAGCTTTGCACCGCTGAAATAGGGGGCCTCCGCAGGCACCAGCTTGATCTGCACCGGCCACTGGGCCAGATGGGACACGGCGCCGTCCTGAGACGCAGCAGCGTCAGGGGACGGGGCTGCCGGCCGCAGGGCCTGGGCCATGCTGCCGGGGCAGCCGCCGGAGGGCGGCACCTGCCGGGGGGCGGTGTCCTTCAGGGCAGCTGCCTTCCTGGCCAGAACCGCTGCCTCGTCATAGGCCGCCGCCTCCCGCTCCACAAAGGTGATGGCCCCGGTGGGA
>OODJ01001204.1_pt1 | contig 21484 bp, 20 predicted proteins | sample 1671611 | NCBI WGS metagenome assembly OODJ01 (sample SAMN06348174, study PRJEB24527) | human gut metagenome | biome: human gut; feature: ankylosing spondylitis patient; material: feces | host: Homo sapiens | place: China | collected 2015-10 | reverse complement strand
AAAAACGGTAAGACCAAGTACAACGACCCCTTCCACGCCATCACCGCCGAAGCCCGGGACGCTCTGGTGGACGCCGTCAACGACGCCTACGAGCAGAAGCTCCAGGAGCAGCAGGAGCAGAAAAGCGACGCTCCTGAGCAGGCCATGAGCCAGCAGATGTAACCCGGCTGTCCGGAAGGAGGTGATGCACCCTGATTCGTTTCACAGTAGACAACCAAAACCGCCTGATCTTCTATGGCAATATGGTGGGCTATGTAAAAGACAGCACCGCCGTTGTGGACGAAATGTTCCAGACCGATGAGCTGTCCCGTTATCTGGCCAGAATGAACCTGGCTCCCCAGTGGGAGGAGGGCGTATTTGACCGCCTGACTGCCGGTGAGGTACCCGGTGAGGAGCTGGGCCAGCCGCAGAAAGGCTGCCGCATCTGGCAGCTCCGGAAAGGCGTGGATGTCACCATGCGCTTTATCGGATATGAGGATCTGATAAAGCGGTTCGGAGAACCGGACGCAGACAACTACACGCAGGTATTCGATGGCGATCTGGGAACCAATGATCTGGAGCGGATCTATGCCATCTGCAGGGATAGTCCTCCTCCCGGATACCAGGGATACCGAATGGCGCTGTCCGATGTGGTGGAGCTGTACGACGCTTCCGGCAGCGAGTTTTATTACTGCGACCGGGTGGGCTTCCGCCCCATCCAGTTCAACCAAAGTCAGGAGCAGACAGAATGTATCGAAATGACCATGTAGGCCGGACGATGGGCAATCGTCCGGCTTTTGCTTTGCCAGGGCGAGGTCGCAGCCCTCCCGCATTAGGAAGCCTGAGACCGAACCTGCATCATCAAATCATCCACTAACATTCAAAATCCATTTACTTATAGGAGGAATTTATTTTATGAAGAAGCTGTTTAAGAACATCGCCAACACCGCCAAGACTACCGCCGCCAACTGCAAGTCTTCCATCGCCGCTTTCCACAGCCGTGCTGTCAGCAACAACGCCGGCGAGGGCTACATCGATACCGCTGTCAAGGTGCTGATCGCCGTCGTTCTGGGCGCCCTGGTGCTGGCCGGTCTGTATGCTGTGCTGAACGACACCGTCATGCCCACCGTCACCCAGCGGATTCAGGAGATGTTCAACTACGCAGGCTGATGCTCTGGGTACAGGCACTGGTCTTCTGCGGCGGGCTTGTTTATGCTGCCGTGGACGACCTGAGAACCAGAAAGGTCCATGATATCGTCTGCATCGCAATCGCTTTGGCGGGGCTAATCACCATCAGCCCCGCCTCCCTTTTGGGGGCACTGCTGGCAATGGCCCCATTCTACCTCTGTGCAGGTCTCGGCCTGATGGGGGGCGGCGATTGGCGGTTAGCCGCCGCCGTAGGATTTGTTCTGGGAGTTGACCGGGTAATTACAGGCTTGTGTTTTATGGCTGCTGCGCTCCTTTTCACTTCCTTTGCCATGCGGGTGATTCCAGCACTGCGGGAGGGCGCATCGGCAAAACAGCCGCTGGTTCCGTATTTCGCGGTGGCTTTCATCCCCGCATATTTCTTATAAGGAGGCTCGTATGAAAATTTTCCGTAACCGCACCGTGGTCGGTGTGCTGTGTATCCTTCTGGCGCTCCTCATCTGCTTTGGAGTAACGCCCCTGTTCAGCCGCAGCGCCAGTGAGAAGGCTGAGATCATCCGCGTCACCGCCGATATCAAGGAGGGCGATGAGATCACTGCTGAGATGGTGCAGACTGTGGAGGTGGGCGCCTATAACCTGCCTTCCGGCATTATGACAGACAAGGATGACGTCATTGGCAAGTACGCCACTGCCGACCTGAAGGTGGGCGACTACATTCTGGACAGCAAGCTCTCTTATGAGCCCGCAGCCGAGAATGCCTATCTGTATAATCTGGACGGCACCAAACAGGCTATCTCGGTCACCATCAAGAGCTTTGCCACCGGCCTTTCCGGCAAGCTGGAAAGTGGCGACATCGTCTCCGTCCTTGTGGCCGACTACAAGGGTATGGGCGAAACTGTGATCCCGCCCGAGCTGCAGTATGTTGAGGTCATCTCCGTTACCGCTTCCTCCGGCTACGATGCCAACACCGGCGAGGCTGTTGAGGATGAAAAGGAGCTTCCCTCTACCGTTACGCTCCTGGTGACCACCGAGCAGGCAAAGGTACTGGCCGGACTGGAACAGGAAAGCGAACTGCATCTGGCTCTGGTCTACCGTGGCGCACCTGAGAATGCGGATGAATTTATTGCGGCGCAGGACGCTCTGATCGAGGAGCTGTACGCCGAGCCGGAAGCCGAGGAGACTGCCGAGACAACTGAGAATACCGAAACCGGGGAAAGCGAGGGCGCCGATTCTGCCGCAGAGAGCGAGGCGGCTGCGGAATGAACTTCATGAAAGGAACCCTCTTTCACCGCAGTACGGAGCCAGAGGAGGTGGAAATCACCCAGGAATCCGGCGGCGGAGTCCTGGCCGTCTGGGGAAGCCCCGGCTGCGGCAAAACCGTAACCGCGGTGAAGATCGCAAAGCATCTGGCGTCCCAGAAAAAGAATGTGGCGCTGCTGCTCTGCGATATGACCGCCCCCATGATGCCCTGCATCTGCCCGCCCTCTGAGCTGGAGTGTGACAAATCCCTGGGCAGTATCTTTGCGGCCCGGCGTATCTCCGTCAACCTTATCAAGCACAACCTGACCACCCACAAAAAGATATCCTATCTGACCATGCTGGGGCTGAGAAAGGGCGAGAATGAGTACACCTATGCGGCTTGTACCAAACAACAGGCCGAGGAACTCATCTGCGGTCTGCGTGAGATCGCTCCCTATGTGGTCATCGACTGCTCCAGCTATATCGCCAATGACATCCTCTCCGCCGTGGCGCTCATGGAGGCCGACAGCGTCCTCCGGCTGGCCAACTGCGACCTGAAATCCATCGGCTATCTTTCCAGCCAGCTCCCGCTCCTTCGGGAACTGCACTGGGATGAGGACAAGCAGTACAAGGCGGCGTCCAATATCAAGCCCCTCCAGGCGGCAGACCGCATCGGTCAGGTGCTGGGCAGCGTTGCTTTCAAGCTGCCGTACTCTCAGGAACTGGAGGAGCAGTATCTGGAGGGGACGCTTCTGAATGACCTGTCCATGAAGGACAGCAAGGCGTTTCGCCGGGAGATTGAGAAAATCTGTAAGGAGGTGTTCTGATGCTTGGCGACAGAAGAAACCACTCGTTATTCGCCCCCGCCGCGGCCACCTCCGTACCGGAGTCAAAGCCGGAACAGGCCGAGGTGCATGACATCGCCTTTGAGGAGGATACCGGCCGGTCCATCTTTGCGGAAAGCAAAGTGGCGCCCAAGGCAAGCGACCTCTTCTTCGCTCCCCTGGACAAAGGGATGCCTTTTGCAGAGGTACTCAGTCAGGTGCAGTCCTACCTCTCGGGTACCTATGCCACTCTGATTACCGACAGCGGCGATGAGGCCAAGGAGCAGATGAAGCGCCGCATTGCCCGATACCTGCAGGACAACCGTATGGCTGTGGATGGCATGACTCAGGGCGAGCTGGTCGATGCCCTGTATACGGAAATGGCCGAGTACGGCTTCCTCACCAAGTACATCTTTGCAGACGGCATCGAGGAGATCGACATCAATTCCTGGCGTGACATCGAGATTCAATATTCCGATGGCCGCACCGTCAAGCTGGATGAACACTTTGACTCGCCGGACCATGCAGCCAATGTCATCCGCCGTATGCTGCAGAACTCCGGCAAGGTGCTGGACAACGCCAGTCCCATCATTACCTCCCGTCTGGCCAAGAACATCCGTGTTTCGGTCATCAAGACCCCGGTGCTGGACGAGGATGCAGGTGTTGCGGCCTCCATCCGAATCGTCAATCCCAAGAATCTGACCAAGGAGGACTTTGTGGGCAGCGGAACTGCTACGGAGGAAATGCTGGACTTTCTGTTCGGCCGTCCGCTTCTGCACACCGTCATCATGTTCGGCATTGACGCCAGGCATAATGCCGACGGCAGCATCACCCTCGTGCAGACCACGAAGGCGACATTGAAGGGGCACGAATGATCATAGTCACGGGCGGCGCCGGCCTCATCGGCGCAAACATGATATGGGAACTGAACCGTCAGGGTGTGGACGACATTCTTGTGGTGGACAATCTCGCCTCCACGGAAAAGTGGAAGAATCTCTCCCACCTGCGCTACAGCAACTACATGCATCGCGACAGGTTCCTTGAAGAGCTTCGTTCCGGCAAGAAGCTGGAAGGCGTGGAGTGCGTGATTCACATGGGCGCGTGCTCCTCCACCACCGAGCGCAATGCCGATTTTCTCATGGAGAACAACTTTCACTACACGGTGGAAGTCTGCCTTGCCGCCCTTGAGGCGGGAGCCCGCTTCATCACCGCAAGCAGCGCCGCCACCTACGGCGACGGCGAGCTCGGCTTTTCCGACTCGCTTGATCTCATGCCGAAGCTCCGCCCGCTCAACATGTACGGCTATTCGAAAAAGCTTTTCGACATGTGGTGCATGCAGCACAAGCTGCTCGGCGAAGTGGTCAACCTCAAGTTCTTCAACGTGTACGGTCCCGACGAATACCACAAGGGCAGCATGATGAGCATGGTGTGCCGCGCCGTGCCGCAGGTGAAGGAAAGCGGAAAGATCCGTCTGTTCCGCTCGGACAACCCTCAGTACGGCGACGGTGAGTCCGTGCGTGATTTCGTGTACTCCAAGGACTGCGCCGCGCTCATGCGCTGGTTCATGGAAACGCCTTCGTGCAACGGCATATTCAACGTGGGCACGGGGCACGCCCGCAGCTGGAACGATCTGGCGAAGGCCGTATTCGCCGCCATGGATCGCCCCGCGGACATCGAGTACTTCGACATGCCCGAGCATCTCAAGGGCAAGTACCAGTACTTCACCGAAGCGGACATGAGCTGGCTTGAGCGCGAGAAATGCCCGGTGAAGTTCCATTCGCTGGAAGAGGGCGTGGACGATTACGTGCGTAATTATCTTCTGAAGGACGATCCGTATCTCTGTTCTTTGTAAGAGAGATGTGAATGGCATGCGTTCCTGCAGATGTTTTCGACAGGTTCGCAAAGTTTCGCCCGTTCTGAATGTTCAGAACGGGCTTTTTGTTGCTGCGGCTGTAAAAAAGCCGCTTCTTTGATAATGAAAATTTTAATTCCGGGAAACATTGGAGCAATATTTCAGGCATATTTATCATCCTGATAATTCAGGAGGTTGTATGCTTCAGGCCTTGAATATTGCCAAAAGGTACGGTCAGACGACGGCGCTTGCCCCCACGACGATACATCTGGATCCCGGGTCCTTTACCGTTCTTCTCGGGCCTTCCGGTGCTGGCAAGTCCACGCTGCTGCGCAGTCTGGCGCTGCTCAGTCCGGTATCGGAGGGCAGCATCAGCGTTCGCGGAATAGGCGTTGTCGATTCTTCCAGAAAACTGCGTGAGCTGCACCGGAAAACCGGATTCATTTTTCAGCAGCATCAGCTCATTTTAAGGCAGACCGCCCTGAGAAACACGCTCAACGGCCGCATCGGTTTTCATTCTCTGTTTCATGGGCTGCTTCCGGCGTCTTCCGAGGATCTGGAGAATGCGTATGCCTGTCTTGCCCGTGTGGGAATGGAAGGCTTTGCGCTGACTGCCGCGGGCAATCTTTCCGGCGGACAGCAGCAGCGCGTCGGCATAGCCAGGGCGCTCATGCAGCAGCCGGAGATCATGCTTGCCGATGAACCTGTCGCCAGTCTGGATCCCCAGCGGGCCTACGAAGTCATAGATCTTCTTCACGGAATCTGCCGGGAAAGGGGGATCTGTTCGGTCGTGAGTCTGCATCAGGTGGAGCTGGCGCGAAGGTTCGCCGACAGAATCATTGCCCTGAACGGCGGATGCGTGGTGTTCGACGGCAGTGCCGCCGAACTGAACGACAGGGTGCTGAACAGACTTTACGCAACGTCTTCCGCAGAAGCCTCCGTCCTGCCTCCCGTCGTCGAGCCTTCGCTGAAGCCGGCCCTGGCCGCATGATTACCGGATACGGGTCGTACCGTTCTCCGTTTTGGAGCGAAGAGCGGAGGCCTGAACATGTATTTTCATTTTCAGAGAGGAATAGTTATGAAGATCCGCAACATTGTTCTGGCGCTTCTGGGCGTGTTCACGATGCAGACCGCTGCCTTTGCGGCCGGAGACGGAAACCCTCAGACGCTTCGCGTGGCACTTCTGCCTGATGAAAGCCCCAGCGTGGTGATCAAAAATAATGAGAATCTGAAGAACTATCTTCAGGAAAAGCTGGGCAGAAAGGTGGAACTCGTGGTGACCACCGACTACTCTTCCATGATTGAAGCCATGCGGCACGATCGTCTGGACCTCGCCTATTTCGGACCTCTTTCCTACGTCATGGCCAAGTCGAAGTGCGATATAGAGCCCTTTGCCGCCATGCAGAAGAAGGGCAAGGCCACATACCGTTCGGTCGTCATAGCCAATGCGGGCAGCGGTATTGAAAAGATGGCGGACATCAAGGGACATGACATGGCGTTCGGTGATGTCGCCTCCACGTCTTCTCACCTCATTCCCAAATCCATGCTTCTGAATGAGGGACTTAAAAGCGGCGAGGATTACAAGGAACATTTCGTGGGCAGCCACGATGCCGTGGCCATGAACGTGCAGAACGGCAATGCACAGGCCGGCGGCATGTCGGAGCCCATTTTCCAGACCATGATGGAAAAGGGACTGCTGAAGGCGGACAAGGTGAAAGTCATCGCCACGTCGCAGGAGTTTCCCGAATATCCCTGGACCATGCGCGCAGGTCTGAATCCCGAGCTCAAGAAGGCCGTCAGACAGGCTTTTCTCGACATGAAGGATCCTGCGGTTCTCAAGCCTTTCAAGGCGGACGGCTTCATAGCCATTGACGATGCCGCCTATGATCCCGTGCGCGAGCTGGCCAGAATTCTCAATCTCAATCTGGCGCAGATGTAACATGGCGGCAACTCTGGAAAACGTCCGGCATACCGTAAGATGCGGCTATCGCAGATCCTGCCTGAAGCTCGTCGTACTGGGGCTGATGGTTCTTGTCTGTTCGTGGCATACCGGCCTGCTTGATCTGCAGCGGATGGTGGAGGGAGGTCCTGCACTCTGCCAGCTGCTGGGTGAAATGTTTCCTCCTGATTTTTCCAATATGCGCAAGTGGGGAAAACCGGTGGTCGATACGCTGTGCATGAGCGTTGCCGGTACGTTCATAGCGCTGGTTCTTTCCTTGCCCGTAGGACTTCTGGCTGCCGGAAATGTGGCCCCGAACAGGGCCGTCTATCGCCTGGCAAGGGGAATTCTCAATATTCTCCGCTCGGTACCCGAGCTCATCATGGGCATCGTTTTCGTTGCGGCGGTGGGGTTCGGCGCTCTTCCCGGTGCACTGGCATTGGGACTGCATTCCGTCGGCATGGTGGGCAAGTTTTTTGCGGAGGCCATTGAACATTGCGATCCCAAGCCGGTGGAAGCCATTCGGGCCGTCGGCGCGACAAGGGCGCAGACCGTTCTTTACGGCATTCTGCCGCAGGTCATGCCGCAGCTTGTGGATACGCTTGTGTACAGGTGGGAATACAATTTCCGGGCATCCACCGTCATGGGCATGGTGGGCGCCGGGGGCATAGGCTTCGAGCTTATGGCTTCGCTGCGCATCATGCAGTACCAGGAAGTTTCGGCCATCCTTCTGGTCATTCTCGTCATGGTGACGCTGGTGGATGGCCTCGGTTCAAGAATACGGAGAAAGGTTTCATGAACGGAAAACCCCGTTGTCTGGTCACGTGTCGCATTCATGCCGAGGTTGAGGAGTATCTTGGAAGATACTGCGAGCTTGACCTGAACCGGAGCTGCGAGAGTCTTTCGCATGAAGAGTTCTGCAGGCGTGTGGCAGATGTTGATGCGGCCATGACCTTCATGCCCGACAAGGTGGATGAAAAACTTCTTGCCGGGGCTGCCCGTCTGAAGGTCATAGGGGCGGCGTTGAAGGGATATGACAATTATGACGTGGAAGCCGCTACCCGTCATGGGGTGTGGCTGACGTACGTACCCGACCTTCTTACCGAACCTACCGCGGAACTGACCATTGCACTTATGCTCGGACTGAGCCGGAACGTGAAGGCCGGTGACAGGCGTGTCCGCAGTGAGTTTCAGGGCTGGCGTCCGGTACTGTTCGGTACGGGAGTGTCGGGTTCCGTGGTTGGCATTATAGGTCTGGGACGTCTGGGACAGGCCGTGGCCCGGAGACTGCAGGCATGGAATGCCCGCCTGCTTGGTTTTGACGTTTCGGAAAAGGCTCTGGCTGAGGCCCGTGCGTTTGGAGTGGAGGGCTGTGCTCTGCACGAACTTCTGGAGCGGTCGGACGTCGTTCTTGTGCTGACGCCGCTGACCGTTCAGACCCGGTATCTGCTGAATGCCGAACGCATGGCGCTCATGAAGAAAGGAGCGTTTTTGGTGAATGCCGGGCGGGGATCATGCGTAGATGAGACCGCCGTGGCGGAAGCGCTGGAGCGGGGGCATCTTGCGGGGTATGCCGCCGATGTTTTCTCTTTTGAGGACTGGGCACTCGAGGGGCGTCCCGAGCGCATTTATCCGCCGCTGCTTTCTCCGGAGCTGAATACTCTTTTCACGCCTCATCTCGGCTCTGCCGTGGACAAGGTGAGAGTGGCCATTGAAATGACGGCGGCAAGGAACATCGTGGATGTTCTTGAAGGGCGTGTGCCTGCCAATCCTGTAAACCGTGTCGGCGGAAGATAACGTTTCTGCTCTGTGATACGGCCCCGCATCAAACGGATTTGAGCGGAGTGGAAACGAAGTTCGGGACGCTTTCGGCTCGAATATCCCGTGAGCGCCCTTGCTGAATATACGAAAAAGCCGGAGAACCGATTATGCTGTTCTCCGGCTTTTTTATGTATTTTTAGAATGTTACATGTCCACGGCCTCGAACACGGCAACTATGCTTTTCTTCGAGCGCAGCTCAAGCATGGAGCCGTTGATGTTCCACTCGTCGACCCTGGAGAACATGGCGTGTATGGCGCGGGACTGTTCCTGTCCCTGCGGGCAGATGCGCAGCGTGGAGCCGCCGTCCGAGAATTTCAGAGTCTCGTCCTTGCGTTTCCAGTTCATGAAGAAGTTGTTGCAGCCGTCGGAGCCCGAAGCCTGTCCGTTGTCCCGCAGAATGAGATGGGGTTCCGGCTGATCGGGGAAAAGCTCGATCTGCTTGCCGTCGAGTTCGCGAAGACGCCAGTAGGTCTGGACAAGCGGGGCGGAGGCGTAGTTTTCCGTGGAGCAGACGCCGCCTTTCTGCACAAGAAAGACGTTGGAGGCCTCAAGGTGTCCGTCCTGAAGCCGGCCTTCGAGGACCACGGAGGAATTGCCGCTGGTCTGAAGAATACGGCTGAGCTGGTCATAGCCCTTTCCGGAAGGCTGGATGGGGATGTCCCGCTGGGAATTGCATTCGGAAAATACGGGCTGACCGTTCTGCCGTCTCAGTTCGCCTTCGAGCAGGAATCCCTTGGACGGCCAGGAGATATCGGCCTTTTTGAGTTCCACGGGCTGGGAGGAAAGACCGTGCAGCAGCAGATTTCCCCCGGCTTCGCGGGTGGCGGTGACGGGCTTGAGGGCTCCGCGCGTGATTTCTATGGTGCGGTTCCTGTCCCTTTCCATCCATGTGCCCATGTACTGGTTGCGGTCGCCGTCCTGGGTGAGCAGGGCAAGGCCTCCGTTTTCAAGGTACAGATGCACGGAGATATCCTTGCCGGAGCTTTTCAGTTCCCCCCGGTAGCTTGCGGGAGTTTCCAGAGGGGGAAGCTGACTCTCTCCGGGCGTCGTGCGGTAGACCAGCACATTCGGAGAGGCCGGCAGCGTGATGACCTCGTCGGTCTGCGTGGAGAAGAGCGTTTCGCCGCTGTGCAGTATGGCGGCCGAGAGTCTGACTTCGGAGGGAACGGTCTGTTCCAGATAGTAGACGTGGAAGGGGATGCTGCCGCTGCCGGAAGCGGGCATGATGGAGTTCGCCACGGGAATGGGGGAATGCAGCGGGTAGAGCTGCACGCTGACGATGACTTTCGGCGGAAGGGCCATGCGTTCACGGTAGAAAAGCGTGCCGTCCAGTCTGCCGACCTGGGTCCGGCTTTTTTTCCAGATCACGGTGTTGCCCTCGGCGTCGGTGAACTCCAGTCTGGTCGAGCCGGACTGTTTCAGGATGAGTTTCTGTTCCCTTACCCTGCCGCCGGGGCTGTCCATGGTGGCAAGCGTGAGGACGCCGTTTGAAAGATGCCAGCTCACGCCGGAGAGGGCGGTCTGATCGGGAATGCCGAGAGAGCCGTCTTCATCCAGATAATAGAGCCGCTCCTGATCGTCCACCCATGCGCCGCTGATGCCGCCGGAGCTTCCCGAGGTCGCGACGCAGGAGGCGAGCAGAAGCGAGCAGAAAAGAAAGAGCAGTATTTTGCGCATGCTGTTCCTCTGTTCAGGCCAGGGCGATGAGATCGTACTCCCTGGTCTCTACGATGTCGGCTTCCACCATGGCGCCGGCTTCCACGCCCGGGCCGCTCACATAGGTCAGGCCGTCCACGTCGGGAGCCTGGAACCAGGTGCGGCCGGTGTAGAGACCGGGCCATTCATCGGAACTTTCATCCACCAGCACCTCCATGCGCCGGCCGGCGTATCCTGCGAGGATCTCCTCGCTGATGCCGCGCTGAAGTTCCATGAGTTCGTCCTTTCTGGCCTCCTTGACGGCGTCGTCTATCTGATCGGGCATGGCTGCGGCCACGGTGCCGTCTTCAGGCTGGAAGGCGAACACGCCCATATGATGGAAGCGGTTTTTTTCCACAAAATCCATGAGCGTGCGGAAATGTTCGTCGGTTTCCCCAGGGAAGCCCACCATCATGGTCGTGCGGAGGGCGGCTTCGGGGAAGAATTCGCGTATGCGGTCCACGGCTTCCTGCGGATTGCCGGAGAAGGGGCGCCCCATACGGCTGAGAATGTCGGGATGGGCATGCTGGAGGGGCATGTCGAAGTACGGGACAAAGGGTTTGCCCGCCTCCCTGAGGAAACGGAGCAGGTCGCGGGTGAGGCCGCCGGGGTAAAGATAGAGCAGACGAAGGCGCTCCAGTCCGTCGAGACGAAGGAGCCTTTCCAGAAGGAATCGGGGATCCTTGCCGAAGTCTGTGCCGTAGGCGGTCACGTCCTGCGCCACGACGATGAGTTCCTTCACGCCGTCGTTCACGAGAGCCGACGCTTCCGTCACCAGCTTGTCGGAGTCTTCGGAAACGTACTTGCCCCGGATGGAGGGAATGGCGCAGAACGAGCAGTTGTGACGGCATCCCTCGCCGATCTTGAGCCAGGCGTAGGAGGGGCCGGTGCTGAGAAGACGCCCCGGGGCCGGGACGTCAAGACCGAGCGCGGCGACGAGCTGTTCCGACCAGCTGTCTATGTCGTCGGTATGGAGCCACAGATCCACTTCCGGCAGCTCGGCCCTGAGGTCGGCGATGCCGTAGCGTCCGGGCAGACAGCCCGCCACGGCCAGAAACGGTTTCTTCTCCTTCGGCAGATCCCCGAGATCCGCGATCATCTGGAGAATGGTCTGCACCGATTCCTGTACGGCCGGGGCGATGAAGGCGCAGGTGTTGATGAAGACGAGATCAGCCTCTTCAGGCGTGTCCACGGTAAGAACGGGGCCGAGAGATCCCAGCAGACGTTCAGTGTCCACACGGGTCTTAGGGCAGCCAAGACTTTGGGAATAGATACGGAGCATACTACCTTCGAGCAGGCCTGGACTTGTCAACAGGACTGGCCTGAGATATCCCTTTTTGCCATGAAAACAGCCATTCGGCAAGGAGACCCCCATGATACGCCCCCAGACGCTTATTCTCGCCACCCGGAATCAGGGCAAGGTGAGGGAACTTCGCACTCCTCTGGCCCGCTTCGGATTCGATGTGCAGAGCCTGCCCGACGACTTTCCCGAAGTGGCGGAAACCGGTTCCACCTTTGAGGAAAACGCGTTTATCAAGGCCCGCGCCGTGGCCGATGCGCTGCTCGTTCCGGCCGTGGCCGACGATTCCGGCATAGAGGTGGCCGCGCTCGGCGGGGCTCCCGGCGTGTATTCCGCCCGCTACAGCCTCGACTGGCCAGAAGTCGAGGGCGAGAGTACGGATGAGCGCAACAACAGAAAGCTTCTTGCCGCGCTTGAAGGCGTGAGCGCGGAAAAGCGCACCGCACGTTTCCGCTGCTGCATGGCCTTGGTGTACCCTTCCTCGTGGGAGAACAGACCGGAAGACGTCGTGGTGAGCGGCTCATGGGAGGGGAGCATCGTGGAAAAGCCTTCGGGAAGCAACGGATTCGGCTATGATCCGCTTTTCCTCGATCCGGCAAGCGGCCGCACGGGCGCTGAACTTTCCCGCGAGGAAAAGATGGCCCGCAGCCACAGGGGCAAGGCCCTTGAAAGGCTCCTTGAAGTCCTGACTTCCCGCATCGCCTGAAATCACGTCCTGAAAACGTCCGGAAAAATGCCGGAGCGCTATCCCATGCGGCAGATTCTGAGCAGCTCTTCTCTGTTCAGAATTTCCAGCCGGGTTCTGGTGAACTCGCCGAGAATGCCCTGTTCCCTCAGGTCGTGCAGAATGCGGCATACGGTGCTTCTGTGCAGGCCCAGAGCGAGGGCGAGATCGGACTGGGAGAATCGCGGATGCAGATGCTCCGTTTCTTCGCTCTGCAGTCTTGCCAGATAGCGGCAGACCAGCGTTTCCGGCGACAGGCCCACGCGTTCCTCTATCTGCCCGAAGAAGGCCGCCGCCTTCAGCATGAGCGACTGCACGAGATTCATCATGAGCTCAGGATGGTCCAGAGTGAACTGCCTGTCATGGAGCAGACTGCCGGGAAACTGGTATATTTCGCACGATTCCATGGCCAGAAAAGAGGCTGTGCTGAGCGGCGCCATGTGCATGCAGCCCAGCTCGTTGAAAATGCAGCCTGAGCCTATGTGCAGAAAGATGCGTTCGTTTCCGTTTTCTCCCAGAGAGGAGAGCCGTATGAGCCCCTTGTTGAGAAAGGAAAAGCAGGTGTCGTCGGGGGAATCGGTCAGGTGCTGTCCTTTTTCCAGACAAAGACGCGTTCCGAGGGGGAGAACCGATCGCCATGCGCTGTTTTGTTCCAGCATGACGATGGCGTTGTTTTCCTTCCACACGCTGCCGGAGTCGAATTTTTGATGCGTTGTTGAGCTGTTGTTCATGGCTTTTCCTGCGGGGAAGTGAAAATGGCAGAGCTGATGCGTCGTTATGGTAGTCGCTGTTGAAGCGCAATACAAGAGCCGCCCCGTCGTTGACGGGGCGGCTCTTGTATTGCGCGGCGGGCTCGGAACTACATGCTCATGGCAGGCCATATGAACATGGCGGTGGCAAGAACCGCCAGGGAGACGAGGAACATGCGGAGCGTCATGAGAACGAGAATGTAGCGGATTCGCACGTATCCGGTGGCAAACATGATGAGTGCGGGAGCCAGTTCATAGGGAAGGAAGAACTGGTCGAGTCCGTACAGAAAGCTGTAGAGCACGGGCTTGATGGGCATGCCGAGGCTGGTGGCTATTTCCGCCATGGGTATGCTGAGACTGGTTGCCGCCGCCACCGGGGTGAGCACCAGATTGGAGAGCACTCCCACCCAGTAGGCGAACAGTGAGGCCAGCGGCAGGCTCCGTATTTCCCTCAGAACGGGCATGAGCTGTTCCGACAGCCATGCGGGAATGCCCAGAGAGCCGGCAATGATGCCTATGGCCATGCATCCGGCGATGAAGAACAGAATGGAGAACTGCACTTTTTCAATGTCTTCAACGGCGAGAAGATCGAAAAGAGGCGTGAAGCCGAGAAGGACGACGGCACAGAACACGTAATAGCCGGGGATATGATGCAGCGGTTCGGAAATGAATCCGATGAGCGCCGCCACGGTGAGCAGCAGCGTCTTTTTTTCGTTCCGGCTCATGGCCCCGAGCTTCTGCAGTTCGTCGGCGGCCACCGCTCGGAAGCTTGTGATGTGGACGGCCAGTTCCCGGCTTCCGAACACGTGGAGAATTGCGTAGGCAATGAGGGCGTGCATGGCCTGAAAGCCCATGTTTTCAAACGCGAAGCTCAGCCAGGTGAAGGGCACGCCCATGTCCTTCACCATGAGCAGGCCTATGATGCCGGTATTGTTCGGCAGGTACATGGCGGAAGGAATGGCCGCGCCGAAGAAGGCGGCGAGAATGATGGCGGCGGAAGAACGGGAGTTCTTGTTGAGCTTGAGGCTGGTGCATATGCCCTGTGCAATGGTCATGAAAATGATCATGACGGTGATGACGTCGGGTATGATGGCGGCAAGCACGAGTCCGGCCAGCAGAAAGGCCGCGTACAGACGCAGGGGCGTCTTGCCTATGCGGGTGAGCAGAATGAGGGCGATGCGGTTTGCCAGATTGCATTTGTCCATGAGAACGCCGAGCAGCATTCCGCACATGCTGAGCCACGGCACGGGAGCCGTCCAGCCGGAAAAGGCCATTTCCGGCGAAGCCACGCCCGTGATCACGTAATACATGAGCAGAAGAACGACGGTGGCGAAGTTCGGCAGAAGACCCGAGGCGAACATGGCGATGGCCAGAATGGTGCCGAACCAGTACATGTTCACCTTTGGCTGGGCCGGATCGTACAGAAGAAAGGTTGCCGCTCCGACAACGGCAAAGCAGATGATCCAGCTCAGCAGCCTGCTTTTTCTGAAAGAGAGAACCGAGGCAGACATGGTCGCTCCTTGTCATGGGTGAAAGGGGATGCGTTTTTTATTTCTCAAGCAGACATCATTAAGCGCGAATTTTTCGCTTTGTACTGTCGTTTTAAAGACAGTTTTTGATAATTTGACGGCGGATTATGGATTGTTTTTAAATAAATGTCATAAAATCAATGAGTTGAAATAAAAGTACAGAATAAGAATCCCTGAAGGGGAAATATTGTCGCAGAGACGACAAATTTTTTTCGGCGTTTTGTTATGTCTCCATCATGAGAATAAAGGGTCATGAGCAGGTCTGCCGTGGCGGGAGTTCTGCCGCGGAAAACTCGGGAATCTGCGTCTGAGGTCTGAGCCGATGGTGCGTTCGGAACCGGGAGCCCGTCCGCCTCCCGGCGGACGTTCAGCGGTGAAGGATTGCGCCTCGGCCTCGGAAAGACGCAGCGGGGCAGAGCACTGCCGTGATGCAGGCAAGGCCCTCAGGGGCAAAGGAGACAGTCATGGGATATCCTACCATTCATCCTACCGGAGTCACGATCTACAAGCCTGAAAAGGCGTGGAGCGGCTACACCGTGTTCCCGCTTGAAAACGACGGTTCGCTGCTCATCGACATGAACGGCAACGAGATCCGCAAGTGGAAGAATCTGCATGGTTTTCCGGTCAAGCTTTTTCCCGGAGGGCGGCTTGTGGCAAGCTCTGGCATGCGCAATCCCAAATACGGCCTCCAGGATCAGAGAGACCTGATCCAGGTGGATTTTGACGGCAATGTGGAATGGCGCTGGAATCAGGCTGAATTCATTACCGATCCCGGCGAAGAGCCGCAGTGGATGGCCCGCCAGCATCACGACTTTCAGCGGGAGGGCAATCCCGTGGGGTATTACGTTCCCGGCATGGAGCCCAGCATTGACGGCGGCAACACGCTGGTGCTGGCCCATAAGGACGAGCACGTGCCCTTCATTTCCGACAAGCTTCTTCTCGACGACGTGGTGTATGAAGTGAACTGGGAAGGGGAAATCGTGTGGGAGTGGCACTGCTCCGAGCATGTGGAGGAAATGGGCTTTTCCGAAGAGGCACGCAACGCCATGTGCCGCAATCCCAATTTCAGGGGCGGCAGCCTCGTGGAGGACTCTCCCTCCATCGGCGACTGGATGCACATCAACTCCATGTCCGTGCTCGGTCCGAACAGATGGTATGACGCCGGAGACGAGCGTTTTCATCCCGACAACATCATCATGGACGGCCGCGAGACGAACATCATCTTCATTGTCAGCAAGGAAACCGGGGAGATCGTCTGGAAGGTCGGTCCCGATTACAGCGCAGGTCATCCGGAGCACCGTCTCGGCTGGATCATCGGGCAGCATCATGCGCACATGATTCCCCGAGGACTGCCGGGGGAAGGCAACATTCTTGTGTTCGACAACGGCGGATGGGCCGGATACGGAGCACCCAATCCCGGCGCAAAGGACGGCACCAAGTCCGCCCTGCGCGACTACTCCCGCGTGCTGGAATTCGATCCCGTTTCCCTGAGCATCGTCTGGCAGTACACGCCGAAGGAAGGGGGCTTCGTCGTGCCTCTGGACGCATGCCGCTTCTACAGTCCCTTCATCAGCGCCGCTCAGCGACTGCCCAACGGCAATACCCTCATTACCGAGGGCTCCGACGGACGCGTGTTCGAGGTGACCGCGGAACATGAGATCGTGTGGGAATACATATGCCCTTACCGCACGGCGGAGAACGGCAGAATGAATTACATCTATCGCGCCTATCGCGCTCCCTACGACTGGGTGCCCCAGCTTCCCCGGCCCGTGGAAACGCCGGTTGAGCCTCTCGACATCGCCTCTTTCCGCGTGCCCGGCGCCGCTCCTCTCGGCGTGCAGAAGACCGTGGTCATCGAGGGCGCCATTGACGGCTTTGCCAATGCCGGAACCTGCGTGGCCGCCACGGACTAGTTTGAAAAGCTCGGCGTGGCCGTCTTCAGAGATTTTTCTGAAAAGAAAGGCACAGAAAAGAGACCTTCGCCCTTCACGTCGCCGTTTCGGAGAATGAGGGAACACGCTCTTCGGATGGAAGACGAAATCGTTCCCGGCCGGGACGAGCGCTGTCTTCGGCGAGGTGCCTGTGCATGAAAAATCCCCGCCTTCCATGAGAAAGGCGGGGATTTTTCATGCCTTTTGCGGAGGAGGGCGCAGGCGTGCAGCTCCTGCGGTTCAGGCCGTGTCCGTCGAAGGCAGAGGGGCGTTTACTTGTTTCTCAGCGGAAAATGGATGTGGGGCGTATAGGTATAGCTTTCGCTGAAAAGTGGAGAGCTGATGATGTAGTTGGCCGTGGCGCGGTTGTTGGCGATGGGAATGTCGTAGACCTGCGCGATGCGCAGAAGCGCCTTCACGTCGGGATCGTGGGGCTGGGCCGTGAGCGGGTCGGAAAAGAAGATGATGATGTCGATGTGGCCTTCGGCCACCTTGGCTCCTATCTGCTGATCACCGCCGAGCGGTCCGCTCAGATAGGGCGTGACGGGAAGCCCTGTTTTTTCATTGATGAGATGTGCCGTGGTTCCGGTGCCGCAGAGAAAATGCCGGGCGAGAATCTGACTGTGTTCGGCACACCACTCGATAAGGCTTTCCTTCATGTTGTCGTGGGCGATGAGGGCGATGTGCTTGGTGGCATTTACGGTCTTTTCCATGGGTTCCTCACTTGTTCTGGCCGGCTCGTCCGGCATGCACGGTAATCTGACTGACCGGCTGATGATAGAAGGTCAGTGTGAAGCCTGTATGAAGACGCTCCGGATCAGCGGGAGAAATGGTCGAATCCCGCCGAGGACGGTCTGTTTCCGTTGAGGGTGATTTCTCCCTTCCTCACCCGTCCGAGCACGCGGCAGGGAGAGGAAGGCGTCTGCGCGAGCGCCGGCCACAGTTCTTCCGGGCAGGTGCCGACAAGGGCATAGTCCTCTCCTCCGTCAAAGGCGAAGGAGGGAGCGTCCACGCCCGTTTCTTCCGCATGGCGCAGAATTTCTTCATCAAGCGCATCCCGGGGAAGGATGATGTCCGCGCCGAGTCCGGTTTTGCGGCTTGCCAGAAGGCGGGGAAGGTCCCGGGCGAGTCCGTCGGAAACGTCCATGAGACCGATGCAATCTCCGGCGTCGTGTTCGACGGCAAAGCGGGCCAGGGCCATGCCGTCGAAGGCCAGGGGCTCGGGCCTGAGATGCGCCGCACAGGCCTTCGGCCAGTCTTTTTTTATCTGTTCGGTTTCTTCGGCGCTGCGTGCGGCTTCAAGACGCGTGAGGCCGAGGCGTGCAAGTCCCGCGGAACCGGCAAGAAAGATGATATCGCCTTCCCCGGCCGCGCCGCGGCGAAGACCTCTCGGCAGGGCTTCCGGAAGCTCTCCCCAGGCCGTGATGCAGACGCTGATCAGGCGGGATCTGGTGAGATCGCCGCCGGAAAGCGCGAGAGAAAATCTGTCGCACACGGCCTTCATGCCCTCGCAGAAGTCCGAAAGCCAGACTTCATCCTCGTTTCCCGTCAGGGTGAGCCCTATGGAAAGTCCGGAAGGGGAGGCTCCGCCCGCGCCCACGTCGCTCACGTTGACGGCCGCCGCCTTGAAGCCGATGTCGAAGGGCGTGAAGTAGCGTCTGCGAAAATGCGTGTCCTCGGCAAAGATGTCGGTGGTCACGGCGAGAGGCCCGCCTCCTTTCAGCACGGCGCAGTCATCGCCGCGGCCGAGCAGAAGCGAGGGATGATCGACGGGGAAAAAACGGCCCAGAAGGCCGAGGATGTCGTCTTCGCTGGCGATGTTCATGCCTCTACTCCAGTGTGAGATAATCGGCGAGTATGATTTTCAGGCCGAGTCCGGGAAAGTTGACCCGGTATTTGTCCGGCGGAATTTCCTCCACGATCTTGCCGCGGCCGAACAGTCGGTGGCGGCAGAAGCCGAGTTTCTTTTTCGCGGGTTTCTGATCCGGGTCTTCGTCCAGCGTCCGGCCGTTTCTTACGGCGTCGCGCACCGCGGCCATGTAGGCGTCGTCGGCATCTTCCCGCGAGCGGGGAACGGGCTCGAAGTCCCGGTCGCGCGGCGGCCAGTCGTCTTCTTCCCGTTTACGGCGGCTGCTGAAGGAAGGCTCTTCTTCTCCTTCCTCGTTCCAGTGCCAGGAACGGCGGCGGTTCTGGGAGGAGCCGCCGAAGGCGGGAGCAGGCTGAGGCGCTTCCTTGATGCGGCGTCTTGTAAGCGCCCCGCCGTAGTTTTCATAGATTTCGTCCAGAATGTCCGAGGGCAGCTCGCGCACGAAGGGACTCGGCGAGGCCGGTTCCTGTCCCCCGGAGCTGCGGCTGTAGAGGCTGAGCGGCACGAAAAGATCGAGCGTGTCCTTGGCGCGCGTGCAGGCCACGTACATGAGACGGCGTTCCTCTTCAAAGTCTTCGGGGCGCACCAGCGCGTGCCGGGAGGGAAAGCGGTCTTCCACAAGATCGATGATGAGCACGGCCGACCATTCCAGTCCCTTGGCGGAATGCACGGTGGACAGCGTGATTTTCTGATCCCCGTCTTCCTCTTCCGGTGCTTCCTCGGGATTGTCCAGCGAAATGTCGGCAATGAAGAGCTGAAGATCCTCGTAGGATGAGGCGATGGTGGACATTTCTTCAAGTCCCTGAAGACGGCGGGGCCAGTCGTCGGGAAAAAGTTCCTCCATCTTGGGACGGTAGTGTTCGAGTATGCGGCCTATCACCTCTTCGGGGCGCGGACCTGTCATGCGCAGCTCGTTGATGAGTGCCATGTTTTCCAGAAAGTCCGGCCAGCGGGAGCAGGCCTTTTTGAGCGCCGCTTCGTCGCCGCCTCCGGCGAGCGCAAAGAGCTTGCGCGAGGTCTTCGGTCCTATGCCCCGGGAAAGCGCGGCGATGCGGTCGAAGGAAGGCAGGTCCAGAGGGTTGCTCACCAGGCGGGCGAAGGCCATGACGTCCTTCACGTGGGCGGCTTCGGCGTAGCGGAGGCCGCCGTACTTGCGGAAGCCTATGCCGCGCTTGTTGAGCTCAAGTTCCAGATGATAGGACTGGTATCCCGAACGGAAGAGCACGGCTATTTCCCGGGCCGGAACCGTGGCAAGCAGCTCTTCCACGCGCCTTGCCGCAAGCTGGGCCTGCGTAAGGTCGCTGAGAGGGCGGTACAGGGTGACTGCGGCTTCCGACGGGGCGGGACGGCGGGAGAAAAGGTGCTTGCGGTAGCCTTCCGTCGTGTTGGCGAGCAGACAGTTGGCGATGTCGAGCACGGGCTGCACGGAGCGGTAGTTTTCTTCCAGCCGGATGATGCGCGTGTTGTGAAACAGCTTGGGGAAGTCGAGAATGTTGTGCACCGTCGCGCCGCGGAAGGCGTAGATGGACTGCGCGTCGTCGCCCACGGCCATGATGTTGCCTTCTTCCCCGGCCAGCATGCGCACAAGGCGTGCCTGTACCTTGTTGGTGTCCTGATACTCGTCCACCATGATCTGGGAAAAACGCATTTTCTGCGCCTGAAGGATGTCCGGCTTGTCGATGAAAAGCTGTTCGAGCTCGAAGAGCAGATCGTCGTAGTCCATGAGCGCGTGTTCGCGCTTGTATTTGCGGTAGGCTTCACCGAGTTCCACAAGGTCCGAGGCGTGCGGCAGAAGGTGCTGTGCCTCACGGCGAAGCACTTCCTCGAGTTCCATTTCCTTGTTGCGCGCCTTGCTGAGCAGCCCGAGCACGGCCTGCGTGCGCGGAAAGCTGCGGTCTCCCTTGCCGATTTTCAGGTTTTCCTTGCACGTCTGTATGGCGGCGGTGCTGTCGGACGTGTCCATGACGGTGAGGGAGCCACCCGTCCAGTCCGGACTGAAGCGGCGGAGCACGGAAAAGGCGAAGCTGTGGAAGGTGCCGCCCTGCACGCCGAGAAGCTGATGATCCAGAAGGCCGGCTGCGCGGTGCAGCATTTCCTGCGAGGCCTTGCGCGTGAAGGTGAGCAGCAGCATGGCATGCGGGTCGAGACCGTGCTCGGCCAGCCACGCCAGACGGTAGACGATGGTGCGGGTCTTGCCGGAGCCTGCGCCTGCGATGACGAGCATGGGGCCTTCCGGCGCGGTGACGGCCTGCTTCTGGGCTTCGTTGAGAATGGAGAGATCGAGCATGGCGATGATCAGTCTGCGGCGGGAGCGTCGTTTTCGTCGGAAGGGGAAGAATCAGCGTTGGGCGCTCCGGCTTCGCGCAGGCGTTTCCAAAGCTCGTCCAGTCCCATCTTCGTGACTGCGGAAACCACCACGGGCTTCTGTCCGCCGAGTATGGCTTCCCAGGTCTTCTGCTGGGAAGAGCGCTCCTTGAGCGTGCACTTGTCCGCCTTGGTGAGCACGGCGATCACCGGTATCTTTCGGGATCTGGCGAATTCGGCCATCATGCGGTCGGACTGCTGCACGGGAATGCGGCAGTCGATGAGGAGCGCAAGAGCGCGCAGGGTGCGGGTTTCCTCAAGATATTTCTGGATGAGCGCCGCCCAGTTCCTTCTTTCCTCGTGGCCGCGCCTTGCGTAGCCGTAGCCGGGCAGGTCGGTGAGGCAGAAGCCGTCGGGCCGGACCAGAAACAGGTTCACCGAGCGGGTCTTTCCCGGCTCGGAACTCACCTTGGCCAGCTTTTTCCTGCGGGCAAGGGCGTTGATGAGAGACGACTTGCCCACGTTCGAGCGGCCGGCAAGCGCTATCTGCGGCATGTCGTGCGAAGCGTCTTCCAGCTGCTCCAG
>OODJ01001197.1_pt1 | contig 21590 bp, 19 predicted proteins | sample 1671611 | NCBI WGS metagenome assembly OODJ01 (sample SAMN06348174, study PRJEB24527) | human gut metagenome | biome: human gut; feature: ankylosing spondylitis patient; material: feces | host: Homo sapiens | place: China | collected 2015-10 | reverse complement strand
GGAGAGGATCAACTCTGAATTTTGAACTTTGCGGAGCCGAGCAGCTGGTTGCCGATGTAGATGGAGAGCACATAGTCGCCGTCGGTCTGCGGGGTGCGCGGGAAGTAGCCGACGAACATGTTCTTCTCCCACATCTCGCTCCACACAAGGACCGAGCTGGAGGAATCGACCAGCTTGCCGTCCGCGTCACGGACGACGAGGTTGACCATCACGGTCCCGTCGGACGAATCGTCCAGCGTGCTGCCGGCGTCCACGTCAAAGGCGACGAGCTCACCCTTCGAGAACGTCGTGCGCGGCGAGACCAGGTCGACGTAGCGGAACGTCTCCTTATTCGGCTTGACGAACAGGCCCGTGTAGGGGCTCTTGACGCCGTTGGCCGTGTAGGGGTTGTCCACATTCGCGGTCGTGAAGGTCAGCTCCGTCTCGCCGTCGAGCGAATCGCCGCTCTTGAGCGCCAGCGTGACCTTGTACGTTGCGCCGGGGTACATGTTGTTGGCCGGGATGATGCAGCTTTCGGTGTCGGTCTCGATGGTGACCGGCTCCGCGTTTTCCACGTCCTGCAGTGTGTAGGTGACGACCCAGTTGGGGTCGGCTGGCTCGGTCTCGCACGTCCAGTCGAGATTGACGTTGATCGTGCGGCCGCTCTCGTCGGTCTCGGAAGTGGATTTGAATTCCGTGACCTTCGTGATGGTCGGCGTGACGCTCATGGCGTAGCTCGAGAGCATCGTCGGCGCGGAGATGACGATCTCATACTCCGTCCCGGAGACCAGATCGTCAAACGTGACGTTCGGGACCGTGACCTCCTTCGTCTCCTCGAAGCCGGCCTTGTCCTTGATCGTGACGACCCACTTTTCCGGCGCGTCGCCGTCATACTGCCAGGTGAGGATGGCCGAGGAGCTCGAAAGCGCGATGGTCACGCTGTCGGCCTGCAGCTCGACGGTCGGGACCGTCGAAAGCGCGGTGCTGACGGCACCGGTGAGCAGGGTGTCGGCCGGGGCCTGCAGGGTAAACGTGTATTCCGAGTCGGACAGCAGATCGCTGATGACGACGGAGTGCCCGGAGAAGCTCACGCTCTTCGGCTCCGTCCCGGCGGTCTCGTAGGTGACGGTCCAGGTGTCGAAGTCCGGGCCATCCTGCAGGATGAAGTTGAGCTCGGCCTGCGTGATGGAGATGGGCGTGGCCGTGAAGCTCAGGATCTTCGTCTCCGCGAGCGTCGAGGCGGTGGCGGAGTAGGAGCCGCTCATCTTCTTGCCCTCGAGCGCGACGGCCTCGATGGTGTACTGCGTGCCGGGCACGAGCGAATCGAAGGTCAGCTCGCCGCCGGCGACATAGGCCAGACTGGTTGCCGTAGGCGTCGGAGCAGGTGACGTCGAATGCGCCGCTTTCCTCGCCGGACTCGACCTGCACGGTCAGATAGTCCGAGCCGATGTCGGTCACGGTCACGGAGCTGACGAACGTGACGGACGGCACGATGATGAAGAACCACACCGCCGCGCAGATCGCGGCCAGCGCCGCCGCGCTGATGAGCACCGGCAGCAGCCACCGGGGCGCGGCCTTCGCCTTTTTCCGGCGCTGGCCCCGCGGGGGCAGGTTGATCTTCAGCTCGCCGTCGTCCTCCGCGGCTTCCGCAGCGTCCGGCGTCTCGTCGTCTTCAGAAGCGTCCTGCAGATTTTCGTCGAGACCGATGGAGTCCTGCCCGGCACTGCCGCGGTGGACCTCGTCGATGATGGCGTTGAGCATCCCGGTGTCGGGGGAGAAGCTCTGCTTGAAGTCGTCGGCCATCTGCTCGGTGTCGGCAAACTGGACCGGCTCGACCTCCTCCTCGGCGTTCGGGTCGATGGGCTCGGGCTCGCCCTGGATGGGCGGGACGATCAGCGCGTCGGAGGCCTCGTTGCGCTTGCCGTATTCCAGCAGCGCCTCCTGAAGTTCCTGCGGAGTCTGATAGCGGTCTTCGGGCTTGAACGCACAGGCCTTCAGCAGAATATCCGCCATTTCATAATCCGCATACATGGGAGCCGGCAGCCGTTCACCGGTCACACGCAGCTTGTCCGCGGCGCGGGCGGAAGTTTTTTCGTCCTCAAACGGGCCGTGGTTGCCGTTATAGATGCGGTAGAGGATCATGCCGACGGAATAAATGTCGGTCGTCGGCTCGATCGTGCCCAGCAGGCTGAACAGTTCCGGTGCTGAGAAGGAACTGAGCATATTTTCCGGCATGGAGCAGTATTTCAGTTCGTCAATCTTTGCAATGCCGAGATCGCCCAGCAGATAGTGCCCCGAACTGCTTAAGTACACGTTCGACGGCTTGACGTCGCGGTGGATGAGTCCTGCCTCGCGCAAACTGCAAAGCGCGCTGCACAGATCCAGGCCAAGATTAACGGCACCCGACTGCGTCATGGGCGTTTCGGCAAGCACCTCGGAAAGTGTCTGGCGGTATTCGGCCAGCAGATAAATCTCGAAGCCGACGCCATCCTCCTTCGGCTCGATCTGATAGCTGCGGTAGCAGCCGATGTTCGGGCTGGCGGAAAGCTTTTCAAGCGTCTCGAGTTCCGATTGATAATCGGCGGCAACCTGCTTGTAATAATTCTGCGCGTCCTCGACTGTGGCAGCCGCGCCGGTGAACATCAGCGCGTCAACCTGTTTCTGCGATTCCGGAATGCAGATGTGCTTCAGATAATAGGACTGATTGCTTTTTGTGCTTTTGACAATATAGACAGATGTACCGCTACGCACGCTGACGCATTTAACGAGTTCCATGTTCGTCAGCAGCGGCGATATCATGTTCAGTTCTGGCAATTCGTTCGCCTCCTTTACAAACACATCTTTATTCTATGTCATTTTCATAAAAAATGCAATACAATATCTTGGCCCATCCACTTGGAATCTGTAACAATCTGTGATATACTGTCTCCTGAGTCTGAATAAACGCAATGCTCCGCTGCACGGAAAGGCGGAGCACGATAGACGGAGGCCCATGTATGGAATTGAAAACCTGTGAATATTGCGGTACGGCGTACGATGCGCGCCTGCGGCAGTGTCCGCTGTGCGGACGTGCTGCGGCGGGCCAGACGGGTTCTGCAGAGCCGGAACGCACGGCTGCCGCACCGGAAAAGGCCGCGCAGAGCGCACCGGCACCGGAGCGTCCCGCGCCGGGCAGGCGCCTGCGGCAGGAGCCGGGCGCGCCGAAAGCGGCCAGAGGCTATGCGGGCAAGCGCCTGCGCACCGGCGCTGCATCAAAGCCGTCTGACGTACAGAGCACGGCCGGAGCCAGTCCTTATGCCATCCCCAAGTGGACGATGATCGTCCTCTGTGTGATTCTCGGCGCTGCGGTGCTGGGCGGAGCGCTGCTGGCGTTCAGCCGCCTTGGCTGGTCGCCGCTGTACCGCGAGGCAACACTCGAAGCGCCTGTGCAGGCCGCCGAGCCTGCGCAGCCGGAGCAAGAACCGGCGACAGTCCAACAGCCTGCCGAATCGGCGCAGCCGGACGAGAACCGATACATGAATGAAGAAGACCAGCAGCATGACCAGACGGCTGAGCCCGCGCAGGAGGAGGCCGGCGTAAGCTGCACCAGTCTGACGCTTTCCGCGCCGACCGTGACCTTTGAGGAGGCGGGCCGCTTCTTCAACATCACCTTCACGCGTACCCCCGAGGACTGCACCGAGTCCGTCACATTCTCGTCCAGCGACGAAGCGGTTGCGACTGTCTCTGAACAGGGCAAGATCGTCGCTGTAAACGCAGGCTCCGCCGTCATTACCGCCCAGTGCGGCGAGCAGACGGCTCAGTGCCTCGTGACCTGTGACTTTGCGTATGTTGGAGCAGAGACGTCGGAAGAGGAACCGGCAGAATTGGCGCTGAACAAAGACGATTTGACGTTCCTGAACCCGGGCGAGCAGTATACCCTCTCCGTGACCGGCGCACCAGAGGGCGCACGGATCGCATGGCAGAGCAGCGATGAATCGATTGTCACCGTCTCTGAAAACGGCGTCCTGACCGCCAAGGGCAAGGGCACGACGACGGTAAAAGCCACAGTTGATGGCAGCAGCGATTTGACTTGCATTGTCCGCTGCAATTTTGAAGACAGCAGCGACACCGAGGGCACCTGCACCATCAGCAACAGCGACGTCACCATGGGCGTCAAAGGCGAGACGTTCCAGATCTCCCTGCGCGACGCAGACGGCAATAAGATCACCGGTCTTCTGTGGGTCTCGAGCGACCTTTCCGTCTGCTCAGTCGATGGCACCGGCGTCGTCAAGGCTGAGGGCAGGGGCACAGCCTATATCTCCACGACCTACAACGGCGTCACCTACCAGTGCATTGTGCGCTGCAATATCAAATAATTATAAAAAAACAGCGGACGCAGGAACCTCCCGCGTCCGCTGTTTTTATGCCTCCGGACGGCTGCGCTTCCGGAACAGCATTGTAATGCACCAGAGACCGGCAATGCCGACGATCGCGTAGATCACGCGGCTGACGCCTGCGGTCTGGCCGCCGAAGATCCACGCGACTAGATCAAACCGCGCAAACCCCACAAGGCCCCAGTTGACAGCGCCGATAATGGCGAGGATCAGACAAAGTGTGTCCATACGTCCATCTCCTTGACTTTAGAATCAAAGATAGTATGGCCCGAATCGTCCGCTTCATGCGTCTTTGTCAAAAAACTTGAAATACCTGTTGCTTTTACCGCAGGATTTTGTATAATGAACATAGAGCCTGCTATTTTTTTAGGCTTCCACAATTTTTTTTAGCAGAGGGTATGCACATGGATATTACCTGCCTGGATCTGGAGGGCGTTCTCGTACCCGAGATCTGGATCGCGTTTTCCGAAGTCAGCGGCATTCCAGAATTGCGCCGCACCACGCGCGACGAGCCGAATTACGACAAATTGATGAACTGGCGCATGGGCATCCTGCGTGAACACGGACTGGGGCTGAAGCAGATTCAGGACGTTATCGCGCAGATCGATCCGCTGCCCGGCGCGAAGGACTTTCTGGACGAGTTGCGCGCGCAGACGCAGGCTATCATTGTCAGCGATACGTTTGAAGAATTCGCACAGCCGCTCATGAAAAAGCTGGGCTGGCCGACGATCTTCTGCAACTCGCTTGAGGTTGATAAGGACGGCATGCTCTGCGGCGTTCGCATGCGCTGCGCACACTCCAAGCTGACAACGGTGCGGGCGCTGCAGTCCATGGGCTTTGAGACGATCGCTGCCGGCGACAGCTACAACGATCTGGAGATGATCCTGGCCAGCAAGGCCGGTTTCCTGTTCCGTTCGACGGATAAGATCAAGGCAGATTATCCTCAACTGCCCGCATTTGAGACTTACAACGAGCTTCTCAATGGAATCAAGGCCGCTATGGCCTGATCGATATGAAAATTTAATGTGAAAGGTGATTCAAGATGAACGCATTTTTACCCGCTGATATCCTGATGCCCAAAACAGACCATATGGAAAAATGGGCGGTCATTGCCTGCGATCAGTTTACGTCTGATCAGGCGTACTGGGACCGTGTGCGCAAAAATGCCGAGGGTGCTGTGTCCACCATCAACCTGATCCTCCCCGAAGCCGAACTCGGCACCGAGAAAGAAGCGAAACACACTGCCGAGATCAACGCCACCATGAAAAAATACATGGAAGACGGCGTGTTCACAGTCTACCCCAACAGCTTTGTCTATGTCGAGCGCACGCTGGAGAACGGCTCCGTCCGTGAGGGCCTTGTCGGTATGGTCGATCTCGATGCCTATGACTATACCCCCGGCGCGACCAGCGCCATCCGCGCCACCGAGCGCACCGTACCCGAACGCATCCCGCCTCGTCAGCGTGTCCGCCGCGACGCTCCGATTGAACTGCCGCATGTGCTGATGCTCTGCGACGACCACGACAAGAAGCTGATCGAGCCGATTGCCGCGAAAAAGGACTCGCTCAAAAAGCTTTACGACTTCGATCTCATGGAAGACGGCGGTCATATTACCGGCTGGCTTGTTGAGGGCAAGGATGTAGAAGACTTCAACAAAGCGCTGACCGAATATACCGCTGCGGTCGGTGAGAAGTACACCGGCCTCAAGGGTACGCCCATGGTTTTTGCTGTCGGCGACGGCAACCATTCCCTCGCAACCGCAAAGTCCTGCTACGAAGAACTTAAGAAGAACAATCCCGGTGTTGACCTCTCCAACCATCCGGCGCGCTATGCACTCGTGGAACTTGAGAATATCCACGACCCGGCACAGGTCTTCGAGCCCATCCACCGTGTGATCTTCAAAACCGAACCGAAGAAGCTGCTCAAAGCGCTTGAAGAGGCCTGCGCAGGTGCCGAAGGCTTCCCGGTTAAATGGTACGCGGGCGAAGAGTCTGGCACCATCGTGCTCGACAAGAGCAAGGGTGAACTGGCTGTCGGCATTCTGCAGCACTTCCTTGATGATTATCTGAAGGAAAACGCGGGTGAGATCGACTATATCCATGACGACGATGCGCTCATCGGCTTTGCCAAGCAGGAAAACGCCATCGGCTTCCTGCTGCCCGCCATGGAAAAGAGCCAGCTGTTCAGAGGCGTTATCGCCGACGGCGTTCTGCCCAGAAAGACTTTTTCTATGGGCCACAGCCGCGAGAAACGCTACTATCTGGAAGGCAGAAAGATCAAGGCGTAATGAAGGAATTCACCGAGGGCGCATTTGCCAAGGTCAATTTGACGCTGGATGTTCTGGACAAGCGCGAAGACGGGTATCACAATCTGCGATCCATTATGCAGACCGTCTCCCTGCACGACGATGTGCATGTCACGGTCGGCTGCGAGGGCTGGCAGGTTCACTGCTACCGCGAGATCCTGCCGCCGGACGCGGCGGAAACGACCGAACCGGAACTTGTCACCTGCGGACTGCCGCAGGACAGGGACAATCTGGTGTGGAAGGCCGCGGAAGCGTTTTATGCCCGCACCGGCAAGACCCCGGAGGGGCTGGAAATCTTTATCAACAAGCGCATTCCGCTCGAGGCCGGTCTTGGCGGCGGCAGCGCCGACGCGGCGGCAGTTTTGCGCGCGCTGAACCGCGCGTATGACAGCCCGCTGTCCATTCCTGCGCTCTGCGAACTTGGCGCGCAGGTCGGCTCCGATGTGCCGTTCTGCGTCATGGGCGGCACTGCACTGGTCGAAGGGCGGGGCGAACTTCTGACAAGACTTTCGCCCGCACCGGAGTTTTTCCTTGTGGTCTGCAAGCCGGATTTCTCCGTTTCCACGCCGGAGTTATATCAGGCACTTGACGAGACGTTCATCGAAAAGCGGCCTGATCAGAAGGCGATGCAGCTGAATCTGCAAAAGGGCGATCTGCTCGGCATCGGCGGCAGCCTGTGCAACGTGTTTGAGCCCGTCGTTATGCAGAAGCATTTCGATATCAATTATATCCGCTCCATGATGTACACCTACGGCGCATATGGCGCGCAGATGACCGGTTCCGGCTCCGCCGTGTTCGGTATTTACGATTCGTTTGAATATGCGACCGTCGCCTGCACGATGCTCAAGGACAAATACAGCCAGATTTTCCTGGCAAAGACCGTATAAACTAGCAAAACACCGTCTAAACTGTCTGTAAAAAGCAGTTTGGGCGGTGTTTTTATGAAAAAGCGGATCATATCTCTTGTGCTGCTGGGAATCAGCGTACTTACCGTAACGGCCTGCGCCGTTTTGCAGGCGCAGAGCCAGCGAATGGCGGAAAAGATCATCCGCCTGCACGTCGTAGCGAATTCCGATTCCAATGTAGATCAGGCGGTGAAGCTTTGCGTGCGCGACGCTGTTCTGCGTGAAGCGCAGCGCGCACTTTCCAGCGCGGCCGATGCGAAGCAGGCGATCCTGACGGACCTTCCCGCGCTTGAAGCAGCGGCAAACGCAGAGCTGCAGCGGCAGGGGAGCGGGGATACCGCCCGCGTCAGCTTCTGCCGCGAGTTGTTCCCGACGCGCGACTATGATACGTTTTCTCTGCCGTCGGGTGTGTACCAGTCGCTGCGCGTGACCATCGGGAAGGGTGAGGGGCACAACTGGTGGTGCGTGATCTTCCCCTCGCTCTGCGTTCCGGCTACAGCAGACGGCTTCGCCGACGCCGCAGCGGCAGGCGGCTTTACAGATGCCGAGATTAGCCTTATGACACGGGCAAACGGTGCGTATGTGGTTAAATTTCGCTCACTGGAACTGCTTCAGGCGCTGAAAAAATACCTGTTCGGGGAATGAACGCCCAAAGGGGGAGGGACGCTGGCTCGCAGGGCCTGAGGGAATTCGAGTGTTGCAAATTTTGGAGCACGCTGAAATTTGCAATATATCCCCTCCGTTATTTGCCCCGCAAATGCCGCCTCCTCTTATCGTGCAGGACAGGACAAGGGGGAGGCTTTCGCATGTGCTATTTCTGTTTGCTTTTGCGTAGAGTCAGCGTCAAAGCATCCGCTCCATGACAATCTCGTCCTCCTCGACCTCGCCGGTGGGGCGGAAGCCAAGCGCCTCATAGAGCCGCTGTGCGGCCTCGTCGCCATCGACATAGCAGAGTACGACCTTCTCAAATTTTCCGTCTGTCTTCAGTCTTTGCAGAAGCAGCCTGACGGCCTCGGTACCGTAGCCCCGGCCCTGGTAGCGTGCATCGATGAAAAGCTGTGAAAGATTATATGCGTGCAATTCATCCAAATCGTAATACAGCGCCATGCCGACCGGCGTATTGTCTGCATAAATGACCAGCGCCTCGCTGCGCTGCGCGCGGTAGGCGTAGGCTCTGGCAAGAAGTCCGGCGCTGTCCGCCGCGAAGCAGTGTTGATCCTCGCGCACACGCAGCCCGCACCGCCAGTTTTCCGGCGTTACCGGTTCCAGATGGATCATGGTCATTCCTCCTGTGTGTGTATTTTTACGGATTTCAGACCTTCTTCGGCGGCAGGCGGCGCAGGAGCAGATATCCGGCAACTCCGAGTACCAGCACGACCCCTGCGGCGATCACGTCGGCCCAATCAAAAATTTGCGGTCCGGCAATGAAAATTTCTGTCGGCCCGTCCGCGCCGCCGATGACACCGATGGACGCAAAACCGCGCAAATTCGTGACGGTTTTCAAAAGCCCAACCAGCAGAGCAAGCACCGCTGCGCCGAGGCAGATGAAGCGCAATGGACTCTTGCGGAACGCGTAGCCCGGCAGCTGCGCGGTAAGTTCCGACGCAGCCTGTTTCGCAGAGCCAAGCGCAGCGAGAATTTCCGCGTCTGTCTGCCCAGCTTCACGCCGTTCGTTGATCGAACTGCGCAGATTATCCATCACCCGGTCCTTCATCTTCTTCGGCAACGTCAGCCGACGCCGGACGGCGCGCAGATAGCGCGCAAACTGTTTTTCATTCATGCTCTGCATCCTCCCCGCAAAAGCGGTCCACTGCCGTTCGGAATTCAGCCCAGAGGCCAAGACGGCGTTCGTTTTCTTCTCTGCCTTTTTCCGTTGCGGAATAAATCTTCCGCGGAGCCGCACGGCCCGATTCCTGCTGCCAGACCGCTTCGATCAGTCCGTCGTCCTCCAGCCGGTATAAGATCGGGTAAAGCGTTCCCTCTCGGAGCGTAAACAGCCCGCCGGAGCGGCTGCCAAGCTGCGCGATCAACTCATAGCCATAGGTCGGTCCCCGGCAGATCGTCTGCAGAACCAGAAGTTCCAGCACGCCCTTTTTCAGCTGCTGCAAAAACCGTTCGTCCATTTGCTTTATCCCTGCATTTCTAAGTATTTTGCATTACTAAATATAAAATAACATATTCTCTGCGGTCTGTCAAGCAAAACTACACCCGTGCCAGTGCAGCATTGAAAAGAAACACAATGTACTACAAGGATACTGCGAGTCTTGCACTGCTTTGATATGCTTGAACGCCCCGCCTGTCCGAATGAACAGGCGGGGCGCTGTTTTACTTGTGCGAGGCAGGGATGCTTATGCAGCTTCCTTGGTCATGTTCATGAGGACTTTTGCACCCATTGCGCGGGTTGCAGTGCCCGTCGGGTTGAACGCGCCGTTGGAGCCGGCCAGATAACCGGCGGCGGTGCAGTAGGTGACGGATTCAATCGCCCATTCGCCGATCGCATCAACGTCGGTGTAGGTAAGTTTTTCTGTGATGCCCTCGGCGTTCTTGCCGCCAACCTTGTCGTAGCCGTAGAGAACCTTGGCCATTTCCTGACGGTTGATGGCCTTGGTGGGCTTATAGGTTCCGTCCTCATAGCCGTTGACGATGCCATTTGCACTTGCCCACAGAACGGCGTCGGCATACCAGCTGCCGTCTGTGCAGTCGGAGAACTTTTCGCTGACCTTGCCAGTCACAGCGGGAGAGCCTGCCATGCGGTACAGAACGGTTACGAGCATGCCGCGCGTCAGCGCACCATTCGGGCCGAAGGTCGTCTCGCTCAGACCCTTCATGAAGTTCTTGTCCGTGACGTAGTTGACAGCTTCAACTGCCCAGTTGCCGTCGAGCACGTCGGTGTACGGGGTGGCAATGACCGTGATACGGCCCTGCGGAGCGGCATATGTAGCGGGAACGACGCCGCCCAGACTGTCCTTGATGTAGTTGATCAGAACCTGATTGTCCAGCATGACGGAATCCTGCAGCAGCTTGTTGTCGGCGAACATATTGATGCCGTCGCCGGAATCCTTGAGCATGTAGTTGTGGGACGCGACTGTGTAAGTAGCCTTCGGGTCAATATCGACATACTTGCCGTTCTTCAGAACCTTGACGTTTTTGACGCGGTAAGCGCCGTCAACAGAGACGAACATGGACTTGTCGTCACCCTTGGCAGAAGACTTGACCGTGGTGTCGATGGTGTACTTCAGACCGGAAACCTGCAGGAAGCCGCCCATTTCGCCAATAGCGTTCTCGCCGTCGGAGAAAGTCGCCATGGTGTTGCGGGCTGTCCATTCCAGCGCGTCAATAATCTCCTGACCGGTTGCTTCGACGACGCAGAGTGCGTTGCCATACGGATGAACCTTGATGATCTGGCCGTAAGTAATATCGCCCGCGGGGATATCGGCGCGGATGCCGCCGCCGTTGACGAGCGCGATATCAGCGCCAGAGACTGCACGGTAAGCGTCGGCGCAGAGGTCGCCGAGGTTGGTTTCGCGGTTGCGGATTGCGCGGGTTCCGTCTGAATGCTTGGTGGTCAGGTCAACGGAGGTTCTGGCAACGACCGTGTTGACAAGGGCCTCATTCTTCTCCTGAATGGACTTGACAAATACGTCGGTCGTGTCGTCCTTGGCCGCGTAGTCAGAGACCAGTTCCGTGGTGAACACGCCGTCGGAGATGGTCAGCTTGCCGATGTTGACAAGCTTCGTGCCTGTGGAGGACAGGGGGATTTCCTTGCCGTCCTTGTTCTTGACCAGTTCCATTGCAATGGTGGAATGGGAGTGACCGTCAAGCACAGCGTCGATGCCGGTCGTGTTGGCAATCAAATCGGTCGAACGCCACGGCTCGGAGGATTCGTCGATACCCAGATGCGCAATGGCGACGACATAGGTCGCGCCGTCCTTCTTGGCAGCGTCAACGGTTTCCTGCACCTTGTTGTAAAGGTCAGCGCCGTTATTGCCCTCCGCGAAGGAATAGACGAATTTGCCGTTGGCGTCCTGGAAGTAGGTCGGAGTGGACTTGGTAAAAGATTCGGGCGTGTCGATGCCGACGAAAGCGACCTTCGTGTCGCCGTAGGTCTTGATCTCATACGCCTTGTAGCCGGTCAGCCCCTTGCCGTCCTTGGCCGTATAGGTCAGGTTGCAGCAAAGATACTGATACTTGGCCTTGTCGATGAGCTTCTGGAGCTGCGGCAGGGTGTAGTCAAATTCGTGGTTGCCGAAGGAAGCAAAATCATAGCCGACTTCATTCATAATATCGACCAGATATTCACCCTTGGACAGCGTGCCGATGACGTCGCCCTGCACGGAGTCGCCGCAATCAACGAGCGCAACGTAGTTATACGCGGCCTGCATCTCCTTTTTGTAAGCAGCCAGACCGGCATAGCCGATGTTGTCGTCAACGGCGCAGTGCACGTCGTTGGTGTACAGAATCACAATGTCGTTGGATTTCTCGTCTGCTGCGAACGCTGTGGTCATAAGACCCAGCATCAGGCATGCCGCCAGCAGAAGTGCAATCAGTTTCTTCATAGTATCCTCCCTTTACATGTTATCTGTCCTTGGGTAATCCGGACAGATGGTATGTCTGTATTATACTACAAAGAAGCGTTGTCAGCTATTCACAAATGGTTGAAATCCGATGGGCAAATTTCGTTATAATGCACAAAATATACAGAACATTAGCGCGTAAAATCGGATATGAGTTCTGCGCTCAGGGCGCGAGAGACTCTTCTGCAAACGATTTTCCCTTCAGAACGACTTCGCGCATAAAGCGGAACGTCTCCTCTTCGCCGTGTTCGGCGAGCATCACGAGCAGAAAGCGCAGCCGCTTCATGGTCTGCGGATGCACCAGCCGCGATTCATTCGCCCGGTCGAGATATTGCAGCGGGGATGCGTCGGTATAGGCTGCGCCCTGATACGTCTTGCAGGCCGCAATCCGGTCGGCGACCATTTCACACAGATATTTTACCGGCATGTCAACCGGCTCATAGGTCCGCGTCTCGGGGCTTAAGTCCGTCCAGTATTCAAAATGGTGCCGGTTGCGGCCCTTGTGGTGCATCCACGCCAGAGAATAGCCGTTTGCCTCGCGTTCAGCTGTATTGGGGCTCCGGTTGCCCTGATAATACCGCACACCCGCGAAAAACTCGGTAGGTGAGTATTTGGACAGGTCGTGCGTCAGTCCCTGCCAGATCAGTCCCATCCGAAAGCAGCCGCGCATGACCAGATGACGGTGATGTGTGATCGTCTTCAGATGTCCCCAGAACTTGTTCATCGTGCAGCCCTCCTATTTTTCTCATTATACGATAAATCCGCTCCGGTTGCAACGCAGGAAAAAATCAAAAACCTATTGACAAGCTAGGCAATGTGTGGTAGGATACTGTCATCCAATGAAAGAAACCAACATACTATTTTAGTTCCAAAGAAATGAGGCCGCATATGCAGCAAATCGTCTTTTCGCGCGCCGCGTTCCGATGTCGAGTGGAAATGTGACAGAGAAACCAGATCGACGCTTTCATTTTAATAACATCATAAAGGAGATTTTGAATATGTCTAACATTTACACGTCCGCTGACCAGCTGATTGGCAAGACTCCACTGCTTGAACTCACGCACATTGAAAAGGAACTGAACCTCAAGGCCAAAATTCTGGCCAAGCTTGAGTATTTTAACCCCGCAGGTTCCGTCAAGGACCGCATCGCAAAGAAGATGATCGACGACGCGGAGGCCTCCGGCCAGCTGAAGCCCGGCTCCGTCATCATCGAGCCGACCTCCGGCAATACCGGCATCGGCCTTGCCTCCGTCGCAGCAGCCAGAGGCTACCGCATCATCATCGTCATGCCTGAGAGCATGTCTGTTGAGCGCCGCCAGCTTATGAAGGCATACGGTGCGGAACTTGTGCTGACAGAGGCCACCAAGGGAATGAAGGGGGCAATCGCCAAGGCAGATGAACTGGCAAAGCAGATTCCGAACAGCTTTGTGCCCGGCCAGTTCGTCAATCCTTCAAACCCGAAGGCCCATATCGAGACAACAGGCCCCGAAATCTACGCGGATACGGACGGTAAAGTCGATTACTTCGTTGCAGGCGTCGGCACCGGCGGCACGATTACCGGCGTCGGTCAGTATCTGAAAAGCCGTGATCCGTCCGTGAAGGTCGTTGCTGTCGAGCCGGCTTCGTCTCCCGTTCTGTCTCAAGGCGTCGCGGGCGCACATAAAATTCAGGGTATCGGTGCAGGCTTCGTTCCCGACGTGCTCGACACAAAGGTCTATGACGAGATCATCCCGGTTTCCAACGAAGATGCGTTTGCCGCAGGCAGACTTGTCGGCAGAAAGGAAGGCGTCCTGGTCGGCATTTCCTCCGGCGCAGCGCTTCACGCAGCTGTCGAACTTGCCAAGCGTCCCGGGAACGAGGGAAAGACCATTGTCGTTCTGTTCCCCGACACCGGCGACCGCTATCTCTCTACTCCGCTGTTTGCGGACTGATTCCAAAATTATAGCAAGCCCCGGCTTCCACAGCGGAAACCGGGGCTCTTTCTTATCCTGTGATATCCTCATACAGCGCCCACATGGCGTCAACGGTGCATTCGGAGAAGCGGTTCTGGGCGGCAAGATCACTGTTGTAGCTGTCCAGAAGCATCGGGCGGTAGGTGTACCAGCCGGTGTTCGCATTGCGGAGAATGACGTTGACGGTCGGCTGAAGATCGTATTCCGAAACGTGCGTCCCATCCGCGTCTTTGACAATGGTGACGCTTGCCATGCCGCCGAGCAGGTTCATTTTTTCCTTCTGGTGCGACAGGAAATTCCCGAGGCTATAATAGACCGGCACATCGCGCCCGTCCGCTGCCGTGAGCAATTCGACCGGCTGGAGCGTATGTGTGTGTCCGCCGATGATGAGGTCAGCGCCCGCATCCGCCATTTCCTGCGCCCAGGTAAGCTGGTCGTTGTCCGGACTGAAGGTATCCTCCGTGCCCCAGTGCGGGAAGACAATGACAAAGTCCGCTTCCTGCTTTGCCTGCTCGATGCGGCCGCAGACCGTCTCCCTGCTGGAGAGCGTGTCAACCATCCAGCGCTTTTCGGGCATGGAATTGTTGAGGCCGTAGGTAAAGTTCAGCATGGCAATGCGGATACCGTTTTTCTCGACAATAGGGATCGCCGCCGCGTCTGCTTCCGTGTCGTGGATGCCGAGCGTGGTGATCTCCGGGTATGTCTCGTGGAAATAGGACAGCGTATCCGTGATGCCGGTTTCCTTTTTGTCATAGCAGTGGTTGCTGGCGAAGGTCACAACATTGAAGCCTGCATCGGCCAGCGCATCGGCAACCTCAATAGGCGAGCCGAAAACCGGATAGCTTTCAATCAGGTTGCGGTCCTTGACGAGAATCGTCTCCTGATTGATGCAGGCCAGATCATACTGCTGGACGGTGGGGCGGATATCGTCGAAGAACGATGTGAAATCATAGCCGCCCTCCGGCGTCTGGGCGGACCAGTAGACGCAGTTGTGGATCAGATCGTCACCCAGTGCCATGAGCGTTACGCGGGATTCCGTTGTCTGCTCCGCAGGCTGCTGTGCGGGCTGCTTCTGCGGATCCGGCTCCTGTACCACCGGTTCAGCCTGTACAGTCGGTTCTTTGGCAGGTGTGGAACCTGCCTCGGCGGCAGCCTTTGCGTCGGACATGCGCGGCGTAAACGCCGCCTGTACGACCCATATTCCGCCGAAAATGACGGCGGCAAGCAGAAGCAGGATCAAAATCAGGCCCAGCGCAAGGGAGGGCTTTTTATTTGGAGCAGCGGACATGATGCGCACATCCTTTCGGTGAAGTTTGATTGATGCAAAAGTTCAGGAAATGATACCATATTCCGCTTTGACGGTCAAAATGCGTAAAACGCTCTCGTCGATGCGGGCCTGCGAAAGCGTTCCGTCGGCGACGGCAGCCTTGACAGCATCGAATGCGGCCTGCAGATCAGAAGGCATGAGGATCATATCGCATCCGGCTTCGAGTGCCTTGACGGCAGCATCGCCTGCGGAATAATGGTCAGTGATAGAGGCCATGGAATGCGAGTCGGTGATAATGACATTCTGATATTCCAGCTTGTCGCGCAGGATATCCGTTACAATGGACGAACTCAGGTCGGCAGGCGTGTCGCTGCCGGTGACGCTCGGGTAGGACAGATGCGAGACCATGACAAACGGGACGCTTCCCTCCGCAGCGATAATCGACTGGAACGGGATCAGATCGCAGGCTTCCAGTTCGCTGAGGGACTTTTCGACGATCGAGGTGCCGTTGTGGTCGTCAACGGTGGCGCTGCCATAGCCGGGGAAGTGCTTAAGGCACGAGACGATACCCTCGGCGCGCAGACTCTTGACAATGACACCGGCCAGCGACGCACACAACTCCGGGTCAGAACCGAACGAACGGCTGCCGATGACGCTGTCCGCGCCCTGCGCGACGTCTGCGACCGGGGCAAAGTCCAGATTGAAGCCCAGCGCGTGCAGGCCGCCGCCGATGTCCTGGCCGGCAGCATGGACCACAGCAGGGTCCTGCTGCTTGCCGAGCGAGCGCATATCACCGACGGACGGTACGCCCATTTCCGGGTTGCTGCCGACGCGGCTGACAGTGCCGCCCTCCTCATCTACGCCGAGGAAGAGCGGGATTTTTGCATAGGACTGCGTGTTCTCCAGCAGCGCGACAGTCTGTTCGCGGTCTTCAAGATTCTTCGCAAAATATACGATGCCGCCGACCGGATATTGCTCCAACGCTTTTTTCGTCGTCTCGCCTGCTACGGTAGCAGTATCGACGTTCGTGATGGCCTCCGGCGTTACAAAGAACAGCTGCCAAAGCTTTTCGTCGTCCGTCATGGTATCCAGCAGCGCCTGCGCTGTCTGTCCGGCAGCAGAGACTGTCATGTTATCTGGTACCTCCGGATGATTCTGATCTTCCGGATTCTCCTGCGGCTGCTCGTCTGGATTTTCCGGCTGCGCGGCTTCGGCCTGTCCGGGAAGATCACCCTCATAGGGTTCTTCACGTTCCGGTTCTACGGTCGTTGGCTCGGAGGAAAACACGCCGTCTGTCTGGATTGCCTCGGCCTGGGCAGGCTCTTGCTTTTCCGGGAGCGTTTTCCACAGAAGCACGCCGACACCGGCCAGCAGCGCAATGCAGAACAGAACAACAAGTACGGCGGGTAATTTACTGCGGGGATGTTCCATGGTATCGATACCTCACTTGTGGTAGAGCGTGTGTGACTGATAGACGGGCTCGAACGTAACGTTCATACCGAGGCGCTTGAACATACCTTCATCGACTGAGGAGAGAATGACGGACGAATGCACCTGGCTGCCGCGAAGAGAGGCCAGCGCCTCCATGGCAAGTTCGGCTGTCGGGTTCGTCACAGCGCTGATGGACAACGCAATGAGCACCTCGTCGGTGTGCAGGCGGGGGTTGGAGTTGCCAAGATGCTCGATCTTCAGATGCTGGATGGGGGCGAGAACCATCGGGGAAATGAGGTTCACGCGGTCGTCGATCCCGGCGGAAAGCTTGATCGCGTTCAAAAGCGCGGCGCACGACGCGCCCATCAGGCCGGAGGTCTTGCCGGTGACGAGCCGCCCGTCCGGCAGTTCGATGGCTGCGGCAGGCGCGCCTGTTTCGGCGGCTTTGGCCCGCGCGGCGGGGACGGTTTTGCGCATAGACACATCCAAGTGCAGTGAGTTCATGAGCATTTCCTGTTTGCGCAGTTCGGCGGGCATGGCAATGCCTTTTTTCACGGCGCAAGCGGAGGCAAAATAGCGCCGGATGATCTCCTGATATGATGCTTCGCGGCAGGCCTCATCGTCGCAGATTGCGAAGCCCGCCATATTGACGCCCATGTCCGTCGGACTCTTATACGGGCATTCGCCGAAGATGGAACGGAAGATCGTCTCGAGCACCGGGAAGATCTCGATGTCGCGGTTATAGTTGACGGTCGTTTCGCCGTAGGCCTCAAGGTGGAAGGGGTCGATCATGTTGACGTCGGCCAGATCTGCGGTGGCGGCCTCATAGGCGAGGTTGACCGGGTGCTTCAGCGGCAGGTTCCAGATCGGGAACGTCTCATATTTGGCATAGCCTGCGTTCACGCCGCGCTTGTGTTCCTGATAAAGCTGGCTGAGGCAGGTCGCCATTTTGCCCGAGCCGGGGCCGGGGGCCGTGACGATGACGATGGGGCGGCTGGTTTCGATATACTCGTTTTTGCCATAGCCATCGTCGGAGACAATGAGATTGATGTTTGAGGGATAATCTGCGATTGGGTAGTGCCGGTAGACCTTTACGCCCAGCGCCTCCAGCTTGCGCTGGAATGCCTCGGCGGCCTGCTGGCCTGCGTACTGCGTGATGACAACGCTGCCGACATAAAGCCCGATGGAGCGGAACGTGTCGATTAGACGCATCACGTCCAGATCATAGGTGATGCCGAGGTCGCCCCGGCGCTTGTTCATTTCAATGTGCGCGGCGTTGATGGCGATGACGACCTCCGCCTGCTCCTTCAGCTGCAGCACCTTTTCTTTGGCATTGTGCCATTCATTGATGATGAAGATGTTGTAAGGGAAGTGTAGCAGGTCGCACAGGACACGGGCGGCGTTGGCGATGTTCTCATAGGTCAGGATGGCGATCTTCCCCTGGTAATGTTCCACCAGTTTGATGATGTTCAGGAGATCGAAATAGGAAATGGGGATCTTGAAGACGGGTAGGGTGGTGTGTTTCTCGATCTCCATTTTGGTCCCGCCCCGGGAAAGGACGGCATCGAACTGGCTCAGGTCATATTTCTGGAGCTTCTTCAGCCCTTCATAGATGGGGCCCACTTCCACGGTCACATCCAATTGGGGATATTCTTTGGCTGTCTGGAGCAGGACCTCTTTCAGGCTTTCGTAAGGGGCCACTGCTAGAATCTTGAATTTTCGATGCATGGCATTCTCCTCCTGTTTCATATTTTAACGATTTATAGAAAAAATTACAATTCAGGAAGAATATAGAAAAACGTTTCAAATATGGACAATTATCAGAAAAAACAGTATTGTTTGCCAGGCGGATATTGGATACAATGTCACCATCTTAAGGGCGGCATGGAAAATGCCGGAGGAGGGTAAAAAGATGAATGCGGTCATTCATGTAAACAGCAAGGACAATCTGGTAACTTGTCTGCGTCCCATCAAAAAGGGCGAAAAAATCGAGTTTGAAGGGAAAACCTATATTGCTTCCAGTGATATCCCCAAGTTCCACAAGATGGCGGTAGCTGATATCCCCAAAGGGGGCTACTGCTACAAATATGGTCAGATCATCGGGGAAGCCCTGGAAGACCTGCATCCCGGCGATTATGTCCATGTGCACAATTTGGCGAGCACCCGCGGCCGTGGGGATTTGAAGGCGTAAGGCATACAGGAGGGATGAACATGAAAATTTTAGGATACAGACGGGAAAATGGAACTTTCGGCGTACGGAACCATCTGCTGATTCTGCCCACCTCCGTGTGCGCTACGGATACCGCAGAAAAGATCGCAGCCCAGGTACCGGGGGCCATTGCGGTGCCCAACCAGCACGGCTGCTGCCAGATCGGTTCTGATCAGGAACAGACAGAACGGACCCTGGAAGGCTTCGGGAAAAATGCCAATGTAGGGGCTGTCCTGGTAGTCGGCCTGGGCTGCGACGGGATCCAGGCCAATGAACTGGCCAAACGGATCGCCGTGACCGGGAAACCGGTGGAAGCCATCACCATCCAGGGCTGCGGCGGCACTTTGAAAGCCATTGCCAGAGGCGGGGAAATCGCCTGTGCCATGGCCGCCAAACTGTCCACGGAAGTCCGGACAGAAGGGGATATCAGCGAAATCATCCTGGGCATGGAATGCGGCGGGTCCGACCCCACCAGCGGCCTGGCTTCCAACCCCACCATCGGATACGTGTCGGATAAACTGGTTTCCCTGGGCGGGAGCAGCATCCTCAGCGAAACCACCGAAGTCATCGGGGCCGAACATATCCTGGCCGAACGGTTCGGGGATCCGGTCCAGCGGGAAAAATTCCTGACCATGGTCCACAATGTGGAAGAACGGGCCCTGAAACTGGGCGAAGACCTGCGTACCGGTCAGCCCACCCCGGGGAACAAAGCCGGCGGCCTGTCCACCATCGAAGAAAAATCCCTGGGCTGCATGTACAAAGCCGGGAACACGGCTCCGTTCCAGGGCGCCCTGGAATATTCCGAACTGCTGCCTCTGGATAAAAAAGGCCTGTACTTCATGGATACGCCTGGCCAGGACATCGATTCCATCACCGGCATGGTAGCCGGCGGAGCCACTGCCATTGTCTTCTCCACGGGCCGTGGGACGCCTACAGGAAGCCCCATTGCGCCTGTGATCAAGATCACCGGGAATACGGATACCTTCAACAACATGCCGGACAACATCGACGTGAACGCCGGGAAGATCATTACCGAAGGGGCTACCATCCAAGACCTGGGCGAAGAGACCTTCCAGCTGCTGGTAGAAGTCTGCAATGGGAAATTCACCAAAGCAGAAGCTCTGGGACATCGGGAATTCGGGATTTACAAGGTCTCCGGCACATTCTGATCTGAAACGAACTTGGCTTTTAGGAGGCAATCATGAAAATTTTGCAGACAGTTAAAAAATGTCCTGGCGGCCTGATGATCGTGCCCCTGCTGCTGGGGGCCCTGGTCAATACCCTGGCTCCGCAGTTCTGGGTCATCTTCAAGGGAACCTTTACCACCCATCTCTGGAAGACCGGAGCTATGCCCCTTTTGGCCGCTTTCCTGTTTTGCAATGGGACGACCATTGATGTGAAACAGGCCGGGATGACCTTGACCAAGGGGGTCCTGCTCACGGCGGTGAAAGTCCTAGTAGGGATGCTGCTGGGGATCGCCGTCAGCTATACCTTCGGGGAAGCGGGAATCTTCGGCCTGGCACCCATTGCCATCATTGCCGCCATTGCCAATTCCAACGGAGGGCTGTATGCAGCACTGGCCGGGGAATATGGGGATGCCACGGACGTAGGGGCGGTTTCCGTCCTGTCCATCAACGATGGCCCCTTCTTCACCCTATTGGCACTGGGAGCTGCCGGCTACGGCGTTCCCATTGAAGTACTGATCGGCTGCATCATCCCCATCATTGTAGGCTGTATCTTGGGCAATCTGGATCCGGAAATCAAGAAGTTCTGCGAACCGGGGACCACCCTGCTGATTCCCTTCTTCGCCTTTCCGCTGGGGGCCGGGCTGACCCTGACTTCCATTGTCAATGCGGGTCCTTCCGGGATCCTCCTGGGGGTCGCTTCCACAGTGACCACGGGTTTTGCCGGTTATCTGCTGTACAAAGTGATGAAGTACAAACATCCGGAAGTGGGAGCTTCTATCGGTACCACAGCCGGGAATGCGGCCAGTACGCCGGCGGCTGTGGCTGCAGCAGGGGTCATTTCCAAGGCCGTGAGCGATGTGGCTACGGTACAGATCTCTGCGGCCATCATCACCACCGCAATCCTGTGTCCCCTTCTGGTCACCTTCCTGCACAAGAAAGAAATGCAGGCCCATCCGGAAGATTACAAGTAAGACCGAAGCAAGGGGCTGTTGCCTGTGCAGCAGCCCCTTTTCTGTTTGCGTATTGGAAGGAAAAACTTTAAAATAGGAAGAAGAGAACGATATAGAAAGAGGAGATGACCATGGAGTTATTGATCTTGGCAGATGATCTCACCGGTGCCCTGGATACCGGCATCCAGTTCGTGGCAGCCGGGGCCAGCACCCGGGTGGTGCTGGATCCCCATTCCGGACGTCCAGGTCCTGGTGGTGGATACGGAATCCCGGCATATTGCCCAGGAAGACGCAGCAGACTTGATCCGGCATATTGTCCGGCAGGCGGTGGAGCTTTCGGTTTCCTGTATCTACAAAAAGACTGATTCGGCACTTCGGGGCAATGTGGGGGCAGAATTGGGGGCAGCCCTGGAGGCCAGTGGAGCAGATCAGCTGCATTTCATCCCAGCTTATCCCAA
>OODJ01001189.1_pt1 | contig 21709 bp, 16 predicted proteins | sample 1671611 | NCBI WGS metagenome assembly OODJ01 (sample SAMN06348174, study PRJEB24527) | human gut metagenome | biome: human gut; feature: ankylosing spondylitis patient; material: feces | host: Homo sapiens | place: China | collected 2015-10 | reverse complement strand
TCCCGATACTACCATCGCGTTCGCGTCTACGGCCCCCGGGCAGATCCTTCCGGTTGACGTCGGCGCCAACGGCGGACTGATCTGTCAGAAAGGCGCCTTCCTTTGCGCCCAGGAAACGGTAAACCTTCAAGTTACTTTTACAAGAAAATTTTCCTCCGGCCTTTTTGGAGGCGAAGGCTTTATCCTGCAGGATATCAGCGGAAGCGGCATGGTATTTTTGGAGATTGACGGCGATATCGTAGACCGGCAGCTGGCTCCGGGAGAAGTTTTAAAGGTCGATACCGGAAATGTAGTCGCCTTTGAAAGAAGCGTGAATTACGAAGTAGAGACGGTAAAAGGCCTCGGAAACATTTTCTTCGGCGGAGAAGGATTATTCCTAACCAAATTGACCGGCCCCGGACGGGTCATCCTTCAGACCCAGAATATCGCGGACTTTGCCGGCCGAATCGCACGGTTTATTCCAACTTCCGGAAAATAAAGCAATGACAGCTTAAAGACAATTTAAGGAACTCACACCATGAACAAAAGAAAACTTATCATAACAACCCTGCTGTTTTCCAGCTTAATGAGCATAAATGCGGCTGCCCAAACCGACGTCCATGTTCTGGACGTCGGCCAGGGCCTTTCCGTTTTAATTGAATCCAGCGGACATTATATGCTTTATGACGGAGGCGACTCCGATAAATCCAGCTATGTAATCTCCTATCTTCATCAGGAAGGCGTTACAGCGCTGGACTATGTGGTGGCCTCCCACTATGATTCGGATCACTTAAACGGCGTGGTGGGCGCTCTGAACACCTTCCCGGTATCAACGGTTTGGGGGCCGGACTATGAAACCGGCACCCGCGTGTTTGAATCCTTCCGTTCCGTGATAGCTGCAAAAGGACTTTCCTGTACACAGCCAGACGTAGGCAGCCAAATCCAGCTGGGCGACGCCGTAATCCAGGTTCTGGCCCCGTCCGGCTCCGATTACAGCGATGCCAACAATTATTCCATCGCGATCCGTGTTCAGGACGGCAGCACCAGTTTTTTGATCACCGGCGACGCGGAAGCGGAAAGTGAAGCACAGATGACAGCCTCCGGCCTAAATCTGGACAGCGATGTTTACGTAATGGGACACCACGGAAGCGGTACTTCTACCAGCTGGGATCTTTTACAGGCAGCTGTACCGGAATTTGCGGTCCTTTCCTGCGGAGCGGGAAACTCCTACGGCCATCCCCATATTGAGTCCATGGAAAAGCTGGAGGTAATGGAAATTCCGCTGTTCCGCACAGATAAACAGGGAACTATTGTCGCTTCCAGCGATGGATCCTCTATTACATGGAATGTTGAACCATGCAATGACTATTCTCCCGGCGATCCCAACGACAAGCCGGCAAAACCTGCTTCTTACATAGATTTTTCCTTGGATTCTTCCTTCGATCCTTCCTCGGAAGCCTCATCCTCCGGACAGGAAGCCGCAGACGTCGTTTATTGGACTCCGGGCGGAAAATCTTATCATAACAGCCAGGAATGCTCCACCCTGTCCCGGTCGAAAACAATTCTCTCCGGAAGCTTGAATGATGCGTTAAACGCGGGAAAAGACGATCCCTGCAATGTTTGCGTAAGATAAACGTCTTATCATGAGACGGCTGTAAATTCCAACTCTTTAACGTATAAAAAAGGTTTCTAGGAATCGCCGGCTTCCTGGAAAATGAAAAAAGCGGAAAATCCTTAATTTTAAAGGTTTTCCGCTATCTATGAGGCATCGGGGATTCGAACCCCGGACAACTTGATTAAAAGTCAAGTGCTCTACCGACTGAGCTAATGCTCCATATTAAGACTGGGCTAGCTGGATTCGAACCAGCGAATGCAGCAGTCAAAGTGCTGTGCCTTACCGCTTGGCGATAGCCCAAAGGCGAAGGGTGGATACAGGGATTCGAACCCTGGGCCTCCAGAGCCACAATCTGGCGCGCTAACCAACTGCGCTATACCCACCACAGCGTGCCTGAAGGGATTCGAACCCCCGACCCACGGCTTAGAAGGCCGTTGCTCTATCCAGCTGAGCTACAGACACATCTCTCTGTACATACAGAGAAGCGGGTGATGGGAATCGAACCCACGTATCTAGCTTGGAAGGCTAGTGTTCTACCATTGAACTACACCCGCATTTCGCTGAAACGGTAATGTTGTTGTTACAGCAGTCGGGGTGACAGGATTCGAACCTGCGGCCTCCTGGTCCCAAACCAGGCGCTCTAGCCAAGCTGAGCCACACCCCGCTGTTTTTCTTTATTTATTTGTGCTTCGTTGTCCGACGCAAGACATATTATATGTTAAGCGACCCCAAATGTCAACACCTTTTTTCAATTTTTTTTGATTTTTTTTAAAAAAGTGATTTTTTATCCCTCAAAAAGTCCCTGAAACCCGCTAAATACAAGGATTTACGGGCTTTTCACTTTTTTCAAAAAAATCGTTTTTTTTGTTCGCAAAAAGGGATTTTTTACTGGTTTTTGAGATTTTTTGTAAAAAAATATTTTTTTCGCACAATAAAAAAATCTTAACTTTTTTTATTTTTTCTTCTATTCTTTTACTGTCACGTATCTGTAAAAAGAGGTATTGCTGTTATCCGATCAACAATACCTCAAAAATATACAGTCAGATGAGTCAGGCGGATATTCGCAGCCTCCGCAAGTAACTTACCTGATTCAGTTAAATAATTTTTCAGAGGTATCTGATCTCGACCTGAGGATCTTTTCCCTCTTCTATCTGCATAACTGCATAGCTTGGCCTGCGGCCTCTCTGACGCGGGTAGGTAAGACTGCCGGGATTAATTACCAGAATCCCATCCTCATTCTCGATCAAAGGCATGTGAGTATGACCATACATTGCAATCTTACATCCCTTAGCCTGCGCATTCTCAACAAGTTTATCATAATCCCGGGACACAAAATAGTGATGTCCATGTGTAACCAGTATCTTATGTCCCTCCAGGGTAACTTCTTCATCATAGGGAAGATCTGTAAAAAAGTCATTATTTCCTGCGACAATCGTACATGGGCACTCTGCCAGTGCCTCAATGAAAATCTCTCTGCCTTCCACATCACCACAGTGGATCAGATAATCAAAGGGAGCTTCTCTGAGCACTGTCTCTTCCAGATTCTCATCCTGTCCATGAGTATCGCTGACGATCAGTACCTTCATTTCAGTTCATCCTTTATGGCACGTAATGCTTTTCCCCTGTGGCTGATCTTATTTTTCTCTTTGCCGGAAAGCTCTGCAGAAGTACATCCATATTCCGGCAGGTAGAAGATCGGATCATAGCCGAAGCCGTTCTCTCCCTTCTCCTCATAGCCTATACGGCCTTCCATTGTTCCACGCACTGTTTTTACACTTCCATCCGGAAAAGCCGCTGCAACGGCGCATACGAACCTTGCAGTACGCTTCTCGTCCGGAACTCCGTTCAGTCTCTCTATCAGACTTGCATTTTTGATATGATATGAGGTATCTTCTCCCATATAACGGGCAGAATAAATGCCCGGCTCTTTATTCAGATAGTCAATCTCCAGACCGGAATCATCTGCCAGAGTGATCTCCCCTGTCAGTTCACAGATTGTCTTCGCCTTGATCACAGCATTTTCCTCAAAAGTAGAACCATCCTCTACAATATCTGCATGGATTCCCGCTTCTTTCATAGAAACAACCTCTACATCCATATCTGCAAGGATCTCGCGGATTTCTCTCATTTTATCCTGATTTCCGGTAGCAAAAATTATTTTTTTCATAATCCTTTGTATCCTCTTTTTATTTTGATTTTTCACAATTACAGAAGCACTCAGCTACGTTTTTTCTTCGGTGGGCGCGGCCCAAGGAACTGATAGTAATAGGTCTTAAGCATACCATTATAGATCTTACGGTTTTTATCTGCTTTTCGCCCGATATCGTTTTCCGCTTTCTCATAAGATGTGATCAGATACATGGACCACTTGTCAAGCCTTTCATAGCTTTCCCCGATTTCACGATAAAGCTGAGTTAAATTCTCTTTTTCTTCCAGTCGTTCCCCATAAGGAGGGTTTGTGATGATGAATCCATATGGTTTGGGATGGCGGAGATCTTTTACCGCTCTCTGCTGGAAATGGATCAGCTTGTCCACACCTGCCATTTTTGCATTAGCTCTGGCAGCCTTCAACGCCTCAGGATCAATGTCAAAGCCCTGGATATCTGTTTCAATATTAAGATTTATCCTGTCCTGTGCCTCTTCATTTGCATCATACCAGCATTTTCTCGGAACCAGATGCTTCCATTCCTCAGCAAGGAAGGAACGGTTCATGCCAGGTGCAATATCTGCTGCCATCATTGCTGCTTCAATAGGAAAGGTACCGCTTCCGCAGAAAGGATCTACCAGAATCCTGTCTTTATTCCATGGTGTAAGCATGATCAGAGCAGATGCCAGTGTTTCTGTGATCGGAGCTTTCACTGTCATTTTACGATATCCTCTTTTATGCAGAGATACGCCTGAGGTATCAATACCGATCGTGGCCACATCTTTCATAAATGCCACGCGGATAGGAAAGCTTGCCCCATCCTCTTCAAACCAGGACACCCCGTATACGCCCTTCAGACGCTCTACAATGGCTTTTTTCATAATGGACTGGATATCAGACGGGCTAAAGAGCTTACTCTTCACAGAATTGGCCTTGGCAACCCAGAATTTCCCATCCTTGGGAATATAATTTTCCCATGGCAGAGCTTTTGTCTTTTCAAAAAGCTCGTCAAAGGTTTCTGCCTTTACTTCTGCTACTTTCAGCAGGATTCTTTCTGTGGAACGCAGAAAGATATTGGCATCTGCGATTCCCTGTGCATCTGCCTCGAATGTTACTTTTCCATCCTCTACTTTGGTAATCTCATAGCCCAGATCAAGGATCTCACGTTTCAGCACAGCTTCCATACCGAAATGACATGGAGCGATCAGTTCAAATTTTTCCATTCTTTATCCTTTCTATATGTAGATGGGACTTCCCTATAATTCTATGCTCTTAACAATATTTCCCTCAAAATCCTTAATTGTAAACACACCGTCCTCAAAGATCGCATATGTAGGCGGGTTTCCTTCTTTTGGAATGGAAACAGAACCCGGGTTGAGAAGTACATAGCCTTCTTTCTGCTCTGCTTTCAGTACATGGGTATGTCCATGGATCAGAATATCTCCTTCCTGGATCGGAGGCAGATTATTTTCATTGTAAATATGCCCATGTGTGGCATAAAAGGTTCTTCCATCCAGGTTCAGGATACAGTAGTCTGCCATAACCGGAAACTGCAGGACCATCTGATCGACCTCAGCTTCACAATTCCCACGTACAGCATAAATTTCTTTCTTCATGTCATTAAGCATGGAAATGACCTGTTTGGGAGCATATTCTCTGGGAAGATCATTTCTCGGGCCATGATAGAGCAGATCGCCCAGCAGTACCAGGCGTTCTGCCTTTTCTTCTTTATAGGCATCCAGCATTTTTCTGCAGTAGTATGCAGAACCATGGACATCTGATGCAAACATATATTTCATAGTTTTGTGTCTCCTCTTTTATTGGTATGCCGACAGATTGATTTCTGAAATAACCTGAAGATATACCGGTTCGTATTTTTTCTCTTACACCTTATCATGCTTATGGCGAAATTACAAGATTTCTTCCCCGATATGCTCCAAAACCGCCTATAACAGACCTGGTACAGTACCCAAGCTTTGCAAGCTGCCTTGCAAGCAGAAGGCTTGCCCCGCCCCTGTCGCAGTACAGAACCAGTATTTTCCCTTTTGGAAAGGCTGTATATCCGTCTATTTCTCCATATGGCATGTTTACGGCTCCTTTTACATGACTGTGCATATAAAACTCTTTTTCTCTCAGATCTATGATCAACGTGTCCCTTCGGCCCACATAATAATCCAGCATTTTTGCAGAAATCGTTTCCACCGGAAACATGGCAGACTCCTTTTTGTTATATCATATGATATCAGGAACAGATGTGCCACTGTCTGACAAAAAACAGCCGACACATAAATTGGCTCACAGCAGATCAGGAGGGGCATTTCCCCCTCCTGATCCAATCAATATCTGTCTTCTTCTGAGCTGTAAGACTGGGAAGTTTTATTTTTTGCTTTACTTCTACAATCTGTCTCGTTTTTGCTTTTCACACTGTTTTTTGCATTACCAGCATGGTTCATTTCATTACCATAGCTGTTCTTATCTGAAGTTCCTGTGTAATTTCTGCTGTTTTTACTCTCAGATTCATAGTTTTTTGCCATTATTATTTTTGCAGTATTCTTTATAGATATAACAGGAGTTTTTTTGTCATCCTTACCATGGTGGATATACCTTCCTCATGATGAGATTTATCTGCCCGGATCTCCTGATACTCTGCAAAATCCGGTTTTTTTCTTCCACACTTCATCGCTGAAAGTGCTTCACATTGACTATTATCCCAAAAACCGGGGGGAATATTCATCAAAATATGTTGCTTTTTTCACCAAGCTATATTATAATCATAGCTGTAAAAAGAATTTACCCTTCAAAAATTTTTTTTACATAAACCCCTTATTTAATTATTTATACTCCCCTTGAAAGTCCCGGCAGCTCCCCTGCTGGGGCTTTCTCTTTGTATTTATTCGGCTGCGAATCACTTGATAACAATTTCAGAAAAACTGCAAAAAACAGCATCGCCGGTCTCATAATCTGCGATGCTGCTCTGTTTTTTATATTCTTCTTTTCCTATTCATTTTCATATGCGCCGGCAAACAGTTTGTTTCTCAACATTTACCAGATTTCAGACTCTACTGCTGCTCTTTCAATAGAAAGACCTTTCATATAGCTGTCCATAAATGCATTGAATCCAGCCACACCTTCCGGTTTTGGATCCAGTGTGCTGCTTTCCTGATCTGCAAATACTTTGTTATCAAGGAAGCTTTCCAGAGTCTCACCTTCTTCTTTATTTACCAGATAAGAAGCAAGAAGTGCGATTCCCCAGGCTCCGCCCTCACCTGCAGTAGCCATTACAGATACCGGTGCATTGACAGCATCTGCCAGAATCTGCTGTCCTACGCCTTTTGTCTTGAATAATCCTCCATGACCAAGAAGACGGTCTACTTTTACATTTTCTTTCTCAAACAGAAGGTTCAGACCTACTCTCATGGCTCCAAGGCATGTATACAGATTAGTTCTCATAAAGTTTGCAAGGTTAAATTTGCTTTCAGGAGAACGTACAAATAACGGACGTCCTTCTTCAAAGCCTGTCATATGCTCACCTGAGAAATAACAGTAGGACAAAAGTCCGCCACAGTCCGGATCTCCTTCAAGTGCTTTATTATAAAGGGTTCCGAACAGTTTGTTCATATCCACTTCCATACCCATAGCTTCTGCAAACTCTTTAAATATATTTACCCATGCATTCAGGTCAGAAGTACAGTTGTTGGAATGAGCCATAGCTACCAGATGTCCGGACGGAGTGGTAACCATATCAATTTCTTTATAAGGTCTGGAAAGCTCTTTTTCCAGAACGATCATGGCAAATACAGAAGTTCCTGCGGAAACGTTACCTGTACGAACTGCAACACTGTTTGTGGCAACCATACCTGTTCCTGCATCACCTTCCGGAGGGCACATCGGGATTCCGGCTTTCAGTTTTCCTGTTACGTCGAGAAGTTTCGCACCTTCTTCTGTAAGAACACCGGCATCTTCACCTGCAACAAGGGCTTTCGGCATAATATCGCGAAGTTTCCATGAGAATCCATAAGGAGCAACCAGTTCATCGAATTTATCAACCATCTCCTGGTTGTAATCTGCCTTTGTGGTATCAATCGGGAACATACCTGCTGCGTCACCGATACCGAGAACTCTCTTTCCTGTCAGTTTCCAGTGGACATAAGCCTCCAGAGTTGTAATATAATCGATATCTTTTACATGTTCCTCGCCATTAAGAATTGCCTGGTACAGATGTGCGATACTCCATCTCTGAGGAATATTGTAATTAAACAGCTCCATCAGCTTTTCACTGGCTTCCCCTGTAATATTATTTCTCCATGTACGGAATGGTACAAGAAGTTCTCCCTCTTTGTTAAATGGCATATATCCATGCATCATGGCGCTGACGCCAAATGCACCTACAGATTCCAGTTCTATGTCATATTTTGCCTTCACATCCCTTGCCATATCCTGATAACAGTCCTGAATGCCTGTCCAGATATCATCAAGGCTATATGTCCAGACACCGTTTTCATAACGATTTTCCCATTCATGACCGCCAGATGCGATTGGCTGATTTTTATCATCTACAAGTACTGCTTTGATCCTGGTAGAACCAAATTCAATACCAAGCGCTGTTTTGTTAGCGAGAATCGCTGCTTTTGCTTCTGCTGCTCCCATTTTTATGTACCTCCCTGTTTCTCTGTTATTTATGATTACAGATCATTCGACAATCTATAATCATATATTGTTTGTACACCAATATTATTGCATTTCTTTTATTGTTTTACCATGGAAATTTTACGGTTTTAACATACTTTTTATTACTTTAAACTTCTCAGGGCTGCCATCCCAGGCAGTTAATTTCAGCCTGATATGGCAGCCTCTGTATTAATTACAAAAATTATTATTTTCTGAATGCAAGTTCATTCCATCTCAGTTCATTCTTGAAATCACGAATATTTGTATCTTTATCAATGTAAACAGCTTCAATACCCATAGCTGCTGCCCAGTCACCCATCTGCTCTGCTGTCAGGTCATAGGAGAATGCTGTATGGTGGGCTCCGCCTGCAAGGATCCATGCTTCTGCACCTGTCTTAAGATTTGGCTGTGGTGTCCAGAATGCACTTCCTACAGGAAGCTTCGGCATCGGTTTCTCAACCTTCTTGCATTCCACATCGTTGATGATCAGACGGAAACGGTCTCCAAGATCGATCAGGGATGTTGCAATACCCGGGCCTGTCTTGCTTGTGAATACAAGTCTTGCAGGATCTTCTCTGTCACCCATGGAAAGCGGGCATACTTTAATGCCGATCTTACCATCTGCGACAGACGGGCATACCTCAAGCATATGAGACTGAAGGATTCCTTCTTTTCCAGGTACAAAGTTATATGTATAGTCTTCCATCATGGAAGTTCCTTTTGCATCTTTTACACCAGCTGTCATGATCTTCATCAGACGAACCATTGCAGCTGTCTTCCAGTCGCCTTCTGCACCGAATCCATAGCCTTTTTCCATAAGTCTCTGGATTGCAAGTCCGGGAAGCTGTTTAAGAGCACCCAGATCTCCAAAGTGTGTAACGATTGCCTGATAATTTTTCTCTTCCAGGAATTTCTCAAATCCGATCTCAATCTGAGCCTGAACTGCTACATGACGTTTAAATTCTTCCGGATCTCTTCCCTCAAGAAGAATATCATATTTGCTGTAGTATTCATCTACCAGCGCATCTACATCACCTTTAGCTACATCTTTTACATAATCGGCAATCTCATTTACAGGATAAGCATCAACTTCCCATCCGAATTTGATCTGTGCTTCTACTTTATCACCTTCTGTAACAGCTACGTTTCTCATGTTATCTGCTACACGACATACGCGGATATGGCTGCTCTCCATGATACCAACTGCTGTACGCATCCAGGAAGCAAGTCTTTCCTGAACATCTTTATCTGCCCAGTGTCCGACAATAACTTTTCTTTCGATTCCCATTCTTGTAACAATATGACCATATTCACGACCGCCATGAGCAGACTGGTTTTCATTCATAAAATCCATATCAATGGTATCATAAGGAATCTCCTCATTAAACTGTGTATGAAGATGGCAAAGCGGTTTTCTGTATTCTTTCAGACCAAGGATCCATGATTTTGCCGGTGAGAAAGTATGCATCCATGTGATAACACCTGCACAGTCCTCATCTGCATTTGCCTCATTAAATGTTTTACGGATCAGTTCGTTTGTGATCAGTGTTGGTTTCCATACTAATTCAAATGGAAGAACACCGCTCTTGTTTAATTCCTCAACAATGATTCTGGAATGCTCAGCAACTTTTCTTAAGCACTCATCTCCGTAAAGATCCTGTGAACCTGTACAAAACCAGAACTTATAGTTTCTTCCTGTTTTCATGATAAAATTCCTCCTGGATTTATTTTTTATTTATTTCATTTGTTTACAATATTTTTCTGCATGATCCCCGTATGATCAGTTCCGGATAAATCAGTCTTTCAACCTTACTTTCTTCTTCAGGAACTCCGTTGATCTTCTCAAGTATAAGCTCTGCTGCCATTTCTCCCAGCTTTTCCTGCGGATGAGCTATCGTTGTGATTCCGCTTCCTCGCTGAGCATACAGTGAATTGTCATAACCGGTAATGGAAATATCATCCGGTATCCTGACTCCCATTTTCTCCAGTTCTTCCATAACCTGAACAGCAATCTGATCATTGTAACAGACGATTCCATCCGGAAGCTGTCCGCTCTGTACCATTTCTTTTGCCATCAGTGCAGGTTTTACTTTCCTGTCCTCTGTATGAAACCAGACAACATCATCAGGATCATAGGCAATCCCTGACTCCTGTAAGGCCTTCACATATCCCTTGTGGCGCTCCAGTCCCTGCATATCGTCTGCCTTAAAGAAACCCTTGATCTTTTTATGTCCCAGTTCCAGCAGATATTTTGTTACAAGATAGCCTCCCTGTGCATCATCCATAAGAATATGAGGTTTATCCCTCATTTCTGAATAGATTCCCTGAATAAACACATACGGAATTTCAAATTTATCCAGATTCTGATAAAGATTTCTGTGTTTACAGATCATCTCACTTTTGCTTGGTTCAATGATCAGTCCATCAATATCTTTCTTCAGAAGTTCCTCCAGACATCTGGCCTCCTTCTGTCTGCTGTTTGCTGTGTTTTTCAGGATAATACTGTAACCGCTTTCTGAAAGGACATTATCCATTCCCTGTATCAGTCTCGGAAAAATATAATCAGAAATATATGTGGTCACTACCGCAATATTCTTTGAATTCTTTATATGGCGCATATTCTCAGAGCAATAAGTACCTCTTCCGTGAAATGCCTCTACATATCCGTCCTGCTCCAGGATTCCCAGTGCTTTACGAACTGTATGTCTACTCAGGGAATATTTCTGTGAAAGCTCGTTTTCTGAAGGAAGCTTCTCTCCCGGTCGGATAGCTCCTGACATAATATCACTTCTGAGCTGTTCCATCAGTGAGAAATATTTCGGCTTTCCATTATCTGTCATGTCTTCTTCCCTCCTGTATTTAGGATACAACTTGTACGCACGTACGAACAAGTTGTTTTTTATGCATAAATTATACAAAATATCGAGAGATTTTTCATTAGTTTTTCCCAAAACACCTCGAGGGATAGTGATGTGTGAACAGTAACAGTTCATCCTTTACGAAAGTTACCAATATCCGATTGATTTCAACATCACTTCGGCTCAGCTTTTTCTATACCATAACATTCATGGCAAATCCCATGTACCGCCATACGTATTTCTTTATCCAGACGTGAATTACAGGTGATCAGAGTCACCATTCTCTCCCTTTCATCAGGCTCTACTCCTGTGTCATACATGGAATTATTTTTCAATATAGATAATTGTCTCCTGTATGCAGGACTGGATAACTTGTATCCATATTCAAATGCCGGGCTTTGGGAAGATGCCTGTTCCACAGAAAAAATTTTGTACAGAAACTTTCTTTTTGGTGTTGTGATCTCAATTTCAGGACATTTTTTCAGAAATTCAGGTTGTTCATAACGGTTCAGATTTGCAAACATCATATTACCTTCTATATTATGCCCGTAAAGAATACTGTGGGAATCTGTAAAATTCTTTTTTATGTCATGTTCCAGAAAAATACATCCAAACAGATCTTCCTCTCCTCTGAAATTATGTTTCAGGTAATATTCATCATCCGCCGCCTGAACTACAGGATAAGAAATATCGGCTCCCGGGACAGTAATCCAGGCAACTGTCTGAGAGTTGATCTTTCTTAAATTTTCCCAGGAAATCCCGAAGGATTCCCTGATTTCATCTGTACAGTTTTTGTTTTTTGATTCAGAAGATCTTCTCTGTTTTTTCCTGCGTTTTTTTTCACTGTTTTTTGTACTGCTGTCTTCATCAGTTTTTTTGCCATCTGCCAATAATCCGGCACCTTCTCTGTTCTTCACCCCTGCCATTTGGGAAAGCTCTGCATATTCCTGCCTTGCTGCAAGATTCTGTTCATAACTTTTTATATAGAAGCCGGCACAATATATAAGAAGCCCAATTGCTGCTATGATCATACTTACTGCAAATGTTCTGAGTTTTTTCATTTCCGCGGCATACCCTTTATATTTCTTTTCCCGGAAACAGTTCTTCTGTAGATCACCACACCTCCTGTCAGCAGTCCCATTCCGATAAGTCCAAGAACAGCCATCATTTTAAACGGTCTGACATCTCCTGTTTTAGAACTTCCTGCCATGGAACCACCCTGATAGCTTCCGTATCCACCGGAATATCCACCCGAATTTGCGTAACTGCTGCCTCCGCTTCCGGAAGTTGTGCCTCCATTATTTCCACCATTGTAAGATGCTAACGGTGCTTTCGTCGGTACAGGAGTCATTTTCGGGCAGGTTCCCGGTACAGATGGTGTTGGTGTGGCTTTTGGCTGCTCCGTCGGTTTCGGTACTTCTGTAGGTTTTGGTGTCTCTGTCGGCTTTGGTGTTTCTGTTGGTTTCGGTGTTGCAGACGGTGTTGGTGTGGCAGTCGGTTCTGCTTTTGCTTTCACATATGCCTCCTGCTGTGCAGTAATTTCCGGTGAAATATCACCTCTTGCTTTCGCTGTGTTTACAATTTTTTCAGGCTCTGTGCTTTCTGTTTTAAATACCACTTCATAGCAGACTTCAATTTTATCCATATCTGACAACGATGCTCCTGTCTGAATTACAAATCCTGTATCATCTGCCTCTATTTTGGCATCTTTCAGCTCTATGCCGTTTTTCTTCACAAAAATGCTGTCTTTTACAATAGAAGCCCCTTGGGTTTCCAGTTTATCTTCGATAACAATATTCTGATCTGTGACATCCTCACGCAGTTGTCTTACTGTCAGTTTATAGTATCCTTTCTCACCGGACGCATACTCTTTCTTATCTGATTCCTTCACAATTTCCAGAATCGGACTGTGTACCTCTGTCTCTGTTTCCCCGGTTGCAGGTATCTTTTCACTGCTGTCTGCAACTGCAGTATTGTGCACTTTCTGTCCTGCCAGGGCTGCATCAATCACTGCTGCCTGATATTCCACGATCATACTTTTCTGTTCCTGACAGTCCAGAGGATTATACATTACCTGCTCAAAAAGACCGCCTTTATCATTATCGCAGATACTATATCTGCTATCCCTGACCAGTGTCCTGCCTGTTGACATCAGGAAAGTATTATCATCATTGATCTGTACATCAGCATCTGCCACATTTCCTTTCTCATCCATCAGAATCACCGAATCCTTCAGAAGACGTACTCCCTGAGTATCGATCACATCCTGCAGAGTAACATTACGCGCCACACATCCGGTCTGCTCCTGTGTCAGGACAATGCGGTATGTAATAATATCACCATATTTGTAAAATGGTTTGTCCGTCGTCTTCTCTACTTTAAGAACAGGCGAGTTCACCCAGATTTTTGAGGAGTCCTTTACTTTCTGTGCATTATCTGCATACGCCTGTGCTGTATTTACAATCTCCATCCCATTTACGCTTTCCTGCGCAGTACAGCGGAAATTAACAGTCACAGGTGTCTGATACGGAAGATCTGAAATCGTCACGATCCATCCGGTTCCCTGACGTGTAACCTGACAGCTGACCGGTTTTTCCACTGTTTCTTTATAATTTTCCGGATTCAGCTGATTTCCTGCATCATCAGTTCCTGCCACCGGATTCTGAACAACAGCCGGAACACCGCTTACAGTAACAGCATCTTCAGCTCCGTCCAGAGCCAGCCCTTCAGGAAGGGAAAGATCACTGATCACAAGATTTCTTGCGATAGATCCCTTCTGAAGATTATTAACCGTAACCTGATAATTCACCTGTTCTCCTACCCGAAATTCATTTTCCGCACGTCCGTCCCCGGCTGCCAGATATGGATTCTGAAAACTTTTCTCAATAGAAAGAACTGCTGTATTTACATACACTTCTGCGTCATCCTGTGAAACAGGGGCATTCTGCGCCTGCACATTGGCAACATTAATGCTTTCCATTCCATTTGCCGCTTCCGTAACTGTGCAAAGGAAAGAAATCATAACCGGAGTATTTGCCGGAAGATCTGAAATGTTCAGTCTCCATCCGCTTCCCTCCTGAAGAAATTCATAATTCACCGGTTTCTCTGATGTCTCATTATAAAATTCCGGATTGAGCTGGTTCAAAATATCTTTGGTCCCTGCTGTCAGCTGCGTAATATTCTGTGGGATTCCGCTTACCGATACATCCTCTGCCGATGAAAGCGCAAGTCCTGCCGGCATACCGGTATCCCAGACAGTTACGTTCCGGGCCACTGTACCTGCTTTTTTATTCTCCACCACCACATTGTACTGTACCTGTTCTCCGACCTGCCATTCATAATGATCTGCAGATTTCTCAATCCAGAATTCTCCTGAATTTACATATACTTCTGCATCATCAGATCTCTCATCTGTATTAGCAGCTTTTACAGTTGCTGCATTTACGCTTTCGTGTCCATTTGCCTCTTCCTGTGCGATACAATGGAAAATAATCGTTACAGGCTGACTGTATGGTACATAAGAACAATAAAAGGAAAATCCGTTCTCATCTGCATTCAACTGAGAATCCACAGGTCTCGCTTCATATGCCTGTCCTGTTTTCTTATCCGGTACGGGATAGTTTACCTGTTGCTGAACTCCCAGTACTTCCATGCTCTGTGTACCACCTGCCAGAACCAGTCCCTGCGGCAGACCAATATCAGTAACAGTTACATCTTTTGCAATTGTTCCTGCCGTCACATTATTCACCACAATCCGGTAAGCTACCTGCTCTCCTGCCTGCCATTCATATTTGTCTGCTGTTTTATCAATTTCAAGCTGTGGACTGTTCGGCCATACTTCTGCCATATCCTTTCTGGATTCCTGTTCTCCTGTCTCAGGATTGATCAGATTATCCGCTGTTGCAGTCACAATATTTTCCCATTCCTGTCCATTGGAATCCGCAGATGCCTGACATTTAAAACGGATTGTGATCGTCTCCCCATACTTCAGGGACGGACACTCTGCTTTCCATCCATTTTCTCCCTGTCCGGTAAGCGTACAGTTCTCACCTCCCTGACTTGTCTCTGCAGCATACTGCCCTTCCAGAAGCTGCAGACATGATGGAAGCTCGTCTGTAATAACAACATTTACTGCTTTTACATCCTGTTTTGTCTGAGAAACCAGAACCTCATAATCTATGATATCTCCCGTTTTCCATTCATACTGAGAAGTATTTTTCTTTACTTCCAGTTCCGGTGGAATCACACCCTTTACCCACACTGTTTCCGTATCCATTGTATCTCCGCTTCCGTTTGTACGTTCATAACTCATGGATGCATGGTTTGGTACAAGAATACTGTATCCATCCTCTGCAAGGTATTTTGAAATGTTAATTTCTGATTCCGGTCTCTGGCGTACTTTTAAAGTAAATGTGTAAGTCTGATTATCTGTAAATGCTTCATCCTGAAGGCTCTCTGCTTTGGCCCTGCAGGTCACTTTCTGTCCTTCAACAGCAACATCAAACCAGTCTGTCACTGTCTGCCCTGCATCATTCACAATACTGACTTTTGATGCATCCTCTATAGTAAGACAATCCTCAAGTATATCCTGTACCACAAAGGATTTCAGTCTATTGGGTGTCACCTCCGCCCGGATCATATACTGAAATTCCTGTCCCTGACGAATGCCAAAAGGTTTTTCTTTTGATGCGGCAGCTGCCTGTTCCCATGTACAGTTTGCCTCTCCCACACGTTTCTCAGGCGCTTTTTTCATCTCAACATCACCGAAACAATAGGATGTAAAATCAAAATATGCATATGCTTTGCAGTATTTCTGTCCTTTAAAGTTCGGACAATAACTGTTGCCTGATGGATCCAGATATTTATTTCTTGTAATCTCTGCCCATCTTTCCTGAGAACCGGCTTTTGCAATGGCATCTTCACGACTTTTATCCCATTTATCCAGTCTGAACTGATGACAGAATTCTACCGTAAAATTATCTGTATCATAAAAAAGATTCAGCCATCCTCTCGGATCATCCGGCTCAACGGAACCAAGGGGTGAGCTTACAGAATTTCCATCTACCGTCAGATAATCATTGTTTTTCAGAACATATGCATTATCCAGACTGCTGTCTGACGGAATACGGACTCCCTGTCCCGCATCAATATCACGTATGGTTCCATGGCCACTGATCGGCAGTGTTTCTTCTGTTCCATGCTTCAGAAACTGAAACTTAACCTTTGCGTATCCTACAGAATAAATAAATACACCGATACTGTTTTTGGAAAAGCCAACCATTGGATAAGCTTCATTATCTTTCCATGCAAACGTAGCTCCGCCTTTATTCTGAACAATCGATTCTGCAGTGCGCAGATCATAACGGGGTTCTGCATTCTCTACTCCCACAAGAATGAGTCTGACATCAACAATATTTCCATTTCCATCTTTTCCTACATTGTTATAACGCATCCCTGCGCTTCCGGCTTTATAGTCCGCTCCTACACGAACGCACTCTGTGTCGCGTTCGCTTTTTCCATTGTCTGAAAAAGCTTCCCTGTCCAGATTATCACACCCAAAAGATTCATATGTGGTAATTCCGGGCTGAAACTTCATGTTAAAGCGATAACCATAATCTACCACCTTGTCACTGTCCCATGTTTCTACAGTTAACGGTGCCGCCTGAGTTACGCAGACAGGCACAAGCCCCAGAATTGCCTGCAGAATAAAAAGCATTGCAAGCAGCAAAGCTCCAAGGCGTTCTTTCAGTTTGAAATTGTGTTTCATTTTCCGTCTCCTTTCCGAACAAAAAATATAAAAATGAATGTGGGATTTTTCCCTGCACCAGGCAGGATTAAAGAATAGAAATAAGTTGAAATGTATGATTATAAATATTCAAGGGGAATTAATATCGTGAAACAAGAACGTTTACACTTAAGATTTTAAGATTCTGCGCAGGGTTCCTTTTCTGAAACCCTGCACAGATTTTCATTGATCATTTCTTTTCTTCAGCCATGAAAGAAAATAAAGAATAATTGCAAGAATAATAAAAAACGGAATCGCAACTCCGATTATCAGTATCAGTAAAATAATTATAACAGCCGCTGCTGCAATAACAACAGCCCTGCCATGCCAGGTAGAAAGATCGATTACTTTTTTCCATCTTTTCTCCTGCTGATGAGGAAGCTCTGTCTCATTGCCATAACTGCTTCCGTAAGAAGAATACTCTCCGTAATCTTCCTGTGTACTTCCATCATCTGTATCGATCAGAGTTTTTGCTATCAGATGCGGGTCTCCCAGTTCCTGCAGTACTTCCTGCTCTGAACGTCCGCCACGTACCTGAGACTGTATATAATCTTCATAATACCTGATATGTGCTGCTGCTTTGCCCTCCTGCATCTGACCGGCAAGCTGGCTTCTCAGGATTTCCAAAAATTCTTTTCTGTTCATCTTCTACACTCCATTTTGCCAGAAATACATATCAAAACTCTACTGCTCTCTCCGTTATCAGTAACGTTCGTACTCTTATTTTACCATATATACCGCAGGTAGCAACTAATATAATCATAAACTTTTTATGAAATTCTTATAAACTCAGTTACTGTTCACTCCGTTCTCAGTAACTGAGCCAAAATTCATTCCAGATTGCCTGCGGCAATGGAATTTTGGCTTGTATGTCATTTCCCGACAATTTTTGCATACATCTCCGGTCTGCGGTCTCTGAAAAGTCCCCAGTTCAGTCTGTCTGCCTTTAATGCATCCAGGTCAAAAGTGCTTACAAGCACCCCCTCTTCCCCTCCGGGCAGTTCTGCACAGAGAGCGCCTGTGTTGTCTGTGATAAAAGAAGAGCCGTAAAAATTAAGAGCAGATTTCTGCATTCCGTTTTCCGGACATGGCTCTACTGTTTCCTCACCGATTCTATTGGCAGCGATCACAGGGATCAGGTTGGAGGCAGCGTGTCCCTGCATACATCTTCTCCAGTGTTCCATGCTGTCGCATTCCAGGATGGGTTCACTTCCGATGGCAGTGGGATAAAAGAGAAGCTCTGCTCCCTGCAGTGCCATACATCTTGCCGTTTCCGGGAACCACTGATCCCAGCAGATTCCAACTCCAATGGTTCCAAATCTGGTATCAAAAACCTTAAAGCCGGTATCTCCCGGTGTGAAATAGAATTTTTCCTGATAATAATGGTCATCCGGAATATGTGTTTTCCGATAAATACCGAGATTCTTTCCATCTGCATCCAGAACCGCAACGCTGTTATAAGTATTATTGACCTCTTTTTCATAAAAGCTGACCGGAATCACAATCCCCAACTCTGCCGCTACCCTGCTGAAATGACGCACTGCAGGGTTTTCCTCTGCAGTCTGCGCATATTCATAATACTCATATCTGCGCTCCTGGCAGAAATAGGGCCGTTCAAAAAGCTCCGGCAGAAGAACAATCTCAGCTCCCTTTGCTGCTGCCTGACGCACCAGTTCCTCTGCATGGGCAATATTTTTCTCCACACTTTTACTGCATTTCATCTGAACTGCTGCCACTGTTACATTTCTCATCCTGTCTGTTCCTCCTGCTCCTGTTTACATAAGTAAGTTTTTTCATAACTTTCAGGTAATAACCCTCAAACACATGACTCTCAAAGTTTTCTGCATCAAGGTCAGATATTTTTTCCGGGAATCTGCTGGGTGATACAGTGAATATTTCCACCGCCAACAATGATGGCTCTGGCATCAATGGGATAAATCCTTCTTTCAGGAAAACACTTCTGCAGAATCTCCACTGCCCTTTTGTCATTTTCATCCCCAAACTGAGGAAGAATAATTCCTCCATTGGAAATATAAAAATTCACGTAACTGGCGGCCATCCGTTCTCCTGCTTCCCGTTCGTCTTCTCCCTCTTCAAACGCAAAGCCATCCACATCTTCCTGGGTAAGGCAGACCGGTTTCTGAGGAATCGGAAGCTTATGAATCTTAAATTTTCTGCCTTTTGCATCTGTTTCCTGTTCCAGCACCTTCAGATCAGCCAAAGACATGGCATACTGCGGATCTGTCTCATCCTCTGTCCATGCAAGCACAACCTCTCCGGGCCTTACAAAAGCGCACACGTTATCCACATGCTCATTGGTTTCATCCTGATAGATTCCACATGGAAGCCAGATAATCTTGTGGACACCGAGCCAGTACTTCAACTGTTCCTCTATCTGTTCCCTGCTCATCTGAGGATTGCGTCCCTGACTCAGAAGACAGGCCTCTGTAACGATCAGAGTCCCCTCTCCGTCAGAATGGATGGAACCGCCCTCAAGCACAAAAGGTCTGGCATCCAGACATGGACAACCAAGAGTCCTGCAGATAAAGGCAGCCACCCTGTCGTCCTTCTCCCAGTTCCGGTAAAGCCCGTCAAAGTCTCCTCCCCAGGCATTAAACTGCCAGTCAACTCCACAGACCGCCCCTTTCTCATCCAGAACCATGGTTGCTCCCACATCTCTGGCCCAGGCGTCATCTGTCTCGCATTCCAGCAAAGTCACACCGGAAACATTCCCAAGCTGATTCTTTGCATTCTCCATCTGAGCTTTGGAAACCAGCATATACACCTTTTCGCTCTCTCCAATAGCCTCTGCAACTTTCACAAATGCTTTCTGTGCTTCCCTTGCCCCATAATTCCAGGAACCGGGACGTTCCGGCCAGATCATCACACATCCCTCATGAGGCTCAAATTCTCCGGGCATACGATATTTTGTTCTGTTCTTCTCTGTAACTTCCATGTCTGTCTCCTTTTCTTTGATAGCCCGGCAGATATCAGGAAAGCCGGCTCTTAAAGTCTTCGTATCCGAAATGTCTGATAACCTCACACTCTCCGTCCTCATGCATAACCGCAATATCCGGCAGCGGCATACCGTTAAATGTATTATTCTTCACCATAGAATAAATCGCCATATCCATAAAATACAGCTTGTCCCCGATCCGGATCTCTCTGTCAAAGGAATAATCTCCGATCACATCTCCTGCCAGGCAGGTGCAGGAAGATAAGCGGTAGGTATATGCCTTCTCCCCTGCTTCCCCGCTGTCCTTAAGAGGCGGACGATAGGGCATCTCCAGCACATCCGGCATATGGCAGGCTGCAGAAGCATCCAAAATCAGCGTTCTGATCTCATTTTCCACAATGTCCATAACCTCTGTCACCAGATATCCGGCATTCAGGGCAACAGCCTCCCCGGGCTCCAGATAAATATCCAGATCATAGGTTTCCTTCATATGCTGAATACATTTTTCCAGGAGCTTTACATCATAATCCTCTCTGGTAATATGATGTCCGCCGCCCATATTCAGCCAGGAAACCTCAGACAGAAATTCTCCAAACTTCTCCTCTACCGCCTGCAATGTTTTCTCCAGATCATCCGCATTCTGTTCGCAGAGAGTATGAAAATGCAGTCCGTCGATCCATTTCAGACATTCCCCGTCAAAGTTCTCTCTGGTAACCCCCAGCCTTGAACCCGGCGCACAGGGATCATAGATCGCATGATCCCCCTGAGTGGAGCATTCCGGATTAATACGGAGTCCCAGACTGGCTCCGGTACACACATCTTTAAATTTCTTCAGCTGTGCTGTGGAATTAAAGATAATATGGTCACAGATATGATCCAGTTCCTCTATATCTTCTGTACGGTAAGCAGGGGAAAAAACATGATTCTCTTTCCCCATCTCTTCATATCCAAGCCTTGCCTCAAACAGACCGCTGGCAGTGGTACCTGCCAGATATTTTCCGATCATGGGATACAGGGCAAAGCCGGAAAACGCTTTCTGCGCCAGAAGGATCTTACACCCGGTATCCTCCTGGACTTTTTTCAAAATCTCCAGATTCTCCCGCATCTTCTTCTCATCGATCACATAGCAGGGAGTTTGCAGTTGATCAATCTTCATTGGCTTTCCAGACCTTTACCAGTTCAGGATCTTCGCAGACTTTCCATGGAAGTCCCCATTTGTTCAGTGCTTCCATATATGGATCCGGATCAAATTCTTCCACATTAAATACACCCGGCTTCTTCCACTGTCCGGTCACTACCATCATGGAACCGATCATAGCCGGAACACCTGTTGTATAGGAGATTGCCTGGGATTCCACCTCTTTATAGCATTCCTGATGATCACATACATTATAAATATAAATACTTTTCTCTTTTCCGTCCTTAACACCTGTGAAAATACAGCCGATATTTGTTTTTCCTTTTGTGCGTGGACCAAGACTTGCCGGATCCGGAAGAAGTTCTTTCAGGAACTGGATCGGAACGATTTCCTGTCCATTGTACTGGATCGGTGTTGTAGAAAGCATTCCCACATCCTCAAGACAACGCATATGATCTAAATAGCTTTGTCCAAAAGTCATAAAGAAACGAATACGTTTCACACCTGGAATTGTTTTTGCAAGAGACTCAATCTCTTCATGGTGGAGCAGATACATATCCTTGT
>OODJ01001183.1_pt1 | contig 21815 bp, 24 predicted proteins | sample 1671611 | NCBI WGS metagenome assembly OODJ01 (sample SAMN06348174, study PRJEB24527) | human gut metagenome | biome: human gut; feature: ankylosing spondylitis patient; material: feces | host: Homo sapiens | place: China | collected 2015-10 | reverse complement strand
TGTAGTACAACAGTAAGATGATTACTCATGCCCATAGGGGGTGCTGAGTAGTTACATAAAATTTATTTAATGTTAATGAAACTCAAATGAAAATACTTATAATTAAAGATGTTCCTGGAGAAATTAGGGCACATCGTATGACCTATAACGTTCAAGAATTGGGTCTTGCTGTCGCTTTAAGAAAAATGGGGCATGAATGTGATGTCATGAGCATTTCTGACACTAATAGATTCTCGCAAGATTCAATTAGCTTAAACGGTCAAAATATAAAATTATATAGTGTAAAAGCTATTGTTGCTTTAAAAAATGGTTGGCTGAAATGTGTTGATGAAATATTTGGTAGATATGATATTTTGCATGTTTGTGAATATAATCAAATCTATACCTGGCATCTTGCCAAGAAGTATCAGCATAAGATGATATGTTACCATGGTCCATATTATTGTGATTTCAACCATAACTACAATAAGATGGCTAAGGTGTTTGATATGTTCTTTGTTAATAGATACAGAAAGCTGAATACTTGTTTTATTACTAAAAGTGGGTTGGCTAAAGAGTATCTTAATTCGAAGGGCTTGAGCAATGTACATTCTGTAGGTGTTGGATTGAGTACATCTTTCTTGCATAATATCACCAATGAGGAACTTCCGGAATTGGCTCCGATTAAAGAGATGAATTGCCTTAAACTATTGTATGTAGGTGTTATAGAACCTAGGCGTAATTCTCTATTTATGCTTGATATACTGAATGAGTTGAAGATAAAAGGTGTAAACTATAAGCTCATTATGATAGGTCGATATAAAGATGAGACATATAAGAATGTTTTTAAAGCAAGAGTTCATGAACTGGGGCTCTCTGATAATATCTATTATATACCAAGAGTTGAGCAAAAGTTTTTGAGCAAGGTTTATGCTAATACGGATATATTCCTTCTGCCTACAATTTATGATATATATGGTATGGTACTTCTGGAGTCAATGTATTTCGGAATGCCTACTATTACTAGCGTAAATGGAGGCTCTAACATGATGATTGAAGATGGAACCAATGGATTTATTATCTCTAAATTTGAAGCAAAAGTTTGGGCAGAAAAAGTTATCGAGCTTTCTAATGACAAAGCTTATTGCAAAAGAATAGGGGATGCCGCTCATAAAACTATTGTAGAAAAGTTTACGTGGGATAAATTGGCAACACAATTTATAAACATATACGAACAAAAACTGAAGGAGGGATAAAATGAAATCATTTGCATTGTTTAAGGAATATGTTATTGCTGATTTTCAGAGATATGAACCTCGCCCTTTCTTTCCTTATTTTTTCTTTCGCATGATAGTCTATCCGTATTTTCGACTGCTTGTAGTCTATCGTTTTTTGACATGCTTCGGTAGATGTGGGGGGGCATGTTGTGGTGGCCTTTGAAGATATATTATGCTTATATACAAAGGAGGTTTCTTGTTGAATTACCATTAAGCGTGAAAATAGGAAAAGGATGTATGTTTAATCATTATGGACCTAGAACATTTAACCCAGGAACAATTATTGGAGAAAACGTTATGATATTTCCGTCAGTTCTGATAGGGTCTGTTCGAGGGAAAACTGGAGCTTCTGTCCCTCGTATAGGTAATAATGTCTTTTTAGGAGCTGGATGTAAAATTCTAGGCGGCGTACATGTCGGGAACTATACATTTATATGTCCCAATTCAGTTGTTGTGAAAGATGTCCCTGATGGAGATGTTGTTAGTGGTATTCCTGCAAAGCGATTGAATGGTTGCGGCAAGAAAAATGTAGAATTGTATTTATAATAAGTTATATTGCAAGCATTTTGTAATTGGTGACTATTTTCTCGTTATTAAAGAGGTTCCTGATTGCTTGGTGACAGCAAGTTTTCCAGCAAAGTCATTTACATGTATGACTTTATGAAGGAAGAATGGGTGAAAATGAAGTATTTATTTTCACTAGTGTCCCGTTTAGTCAGGACGATTATTATATAAGTTATTAATATCCAATATTTTATGTTCTAGAAATTGTGTATTCGATTTGATTTTGTACCTTTGCACTCATAATTAATTTATGTGTGCAATGAACAAAGGCAAGACTATATTTTCTCAGATTATGTCACTTATACCAGAACGAGACTTCAAAGCTTGTGTTGACCGTTATAAAGGTAACTATAGAGCAAGGAACTTTTCCTGTAGGAATCAGTTCTTGGTCATGAGTTATGCTCAATTGACAGGTCGTGACAGTCTTCGAGACATAGAAAATTGTCTTATGGCACTCTCAACAAAACTTTACCATTGCGGTATTAGTTATGCTGTTCCTCGCAATACATTAGCTAAAGCTAACGAGAATAGGGACTGGCATATCTATAAAGATTTCGCAGAGGTACTATTGAAAAAGTACGTCCCCTTTACGCTAAAGATCATTTCAGGCTTGAACTTGATAATATGGTTTATACCTTTGACAGTAGCACCATAAGTCTATGTCTCAAACTCTGTCCCTGGGCTAAGTTTCGTAAGACTAAGGGAGGCATAAAAATGCATACATTATTAGACTTACGTGGTAATCTACCTGTGTCTGTCTATCTGACTACGGCATCCGTGAATGATGTGAAAGGACTTGACGAACTTTATATAGAACCTGCAGCTATCTACTTGATGGACAAAGGATATGTAGATTTTAACCGTCTTTTCAAATTGATAAATAAGAAGAATGCATTCTTTGTCACCAGAGCTAAAGATAACATGCTTTTCGAAGTTGTATCAGCAAGCTCTGTTGATCAAAGTACAGGAGTCATAGCCGATGAACATATCAAGCTAACTGGGCTGCGAACCTCCAAATGGTATCCAGAAGAACTCAGGATGGTAACGTATGAAGACTATGCAACAAATAATGTTTATAGGTTCCTCACAAACAACATGGAATATGAAGCCATCACCATTTCTGAGCTATACCGAGAAAGATGGAACGTGGAGCAATTCTTTAAATGGATAAAGCAACATCTTCACATCAAATCCTTTTATGGTACTTCAGAGAATGCCATCTATTTGCAAATTTGGATTGCCATTTGTACCTATTTACTTCTTGCTTATGCAAAGAAGGTGATGCACATTGAACAATCGTTACACACTATTTCAAAGAACGTGGGTCTATTCCTTACGGATAAGACTCATTTAAACGAATTATTTAACAAAGCTGTTCCTAAAGAAGAGCCGGAGGATTTATGGTATCCTAGCCTTTTTAAGCCCGATGATTTCTAAACGGGACAGCAGTGATTTATTTTAATTAAATGTTTTAGAATTATGGCTAATTGGACAATTGAAGAAAGAAGAATGATTTGGAACAAAGGACAAATTATTCTAGGCAAAGATCCTACTCTATGGCGTAAGGATCAGTGTGGAGCAATTATCGAGTGGAACAAGTATGGAGACAGGTCTTCTAGATACAATAGTGGTTGGGAGATAGATCATATTAAGCCTGATTCAATGGGTGGTCCTGATATCGTAAGTAATGCAAGACCTTTACAGTGGTATAATAATGCTAGTAGACAGAATGGTAAATTGGTTTGTCAAGTAACAGCTAAGAAGGGCTAATGTTGGTAAAAGAATTCTAATATCTAAATGTTTGAGAGAAAATCGAAAACATAATGTATGTTGCGTTTGGTTAATTATATTTATACCAAGGATAATGTTTGTAGCTACTTGTATTGTAACATTGATTGGTGCGATATGTTTTTCGCATATTATCAAATATTACGTGTTTAAGCGTATAGAAATAAAAGACGTTAATAGACAATTAATATTTTTTATATTATGATGAATCTTGAAATTAGAAAAGTTGCTGATAATGCAACTGATGAAGAGCGAGTGGTGTTGTATGCACTTGCAGACTGTAATCTCAATGATTATTTGTTGTTTGATTCCACCTATGATGAAGAAGGAAACATCTCTAATAAGCATAGGCATATGTTTGTCTTTCCTGATCAGAATGTGAAGAAAGGTGATTTCATTTGGCTTTATACAAAGGAAGGTAATTACTATAAACGTGATAATGATTCTAATACTACTACATATATATTGTATTGGGGTTTAAATTGTCATATTTGGAACAATGATGGCGATACTGTTCATCTTATTCATTATGATGGGTATATCTTTAAAAATGTCAAATGAAATAATTAAAAGTTGTGAGTGATGAAGGAAAATATTGAAAGTAAGTATGTTGGTAATCGTAAAATGATTATCGAACTACGTCTTAAAGCAAAACCGATAATAATAGACCATATTGGAGAATTAGCCGAAAGAATGGAAAATGAAAAAGTTTTTTCTAACACAAGTTGGGAAATTAATAATAATGTGTTGGCGATTCGTAATAATACTATAAAGGAGGATGCTTCTGATTTCTTTTCCATTTCCTTCAACAAGATTCATTACATTTCAGATAGAATTGATAGTGTTGAGGCATTTTATGGAAAATTTAAAAAAATCTATGATATTGTTCGTTCGGTGATTAATGATATAACAATTTACAGAATTGGTTGTCGCATTATTGGTAGCTATAAGACAAAACAAAATGATTATACTAAGATATTAGATAATATAAAAGCTTTGTTCCCAACTAGCTTTTTATTGTCAAATTATCCAATGAAAGACATGCTTTTCCGTGTAAATTACGAAAACGGTATGTATCAAATCGGCCCTGTCAATAGAGACGATGATTTCTTTCATCGTGAATTTCCTGATACAAAGATTGAAAATCATGTTGGTTTTGCTATTGATACAGATAATTACTTAACTAATGAAGTGCAAAGCATTGATAAGCCGGAACTCATCAAGGATATCTTTGAACTATCCTTGTCTGTAGAGAAAGATTTGTTTGATAATCTATACAAACTCAATTCATAATGGGAGTTAGAAATAAGAAAAATCTTACTGATGTAAAAGAATCTGGGTCTTATGATGTAAAGACGGCTAGAAAGAAAATAAGAAACTATATTTCTCCTTCTCGATACAGGAATAGGGCAGGGCAAACATCAAATGCTTCTGTTGAAAGGAAGGGACAATATCGTTCTGATTCGAAAGATAGTATAGAAGATCATACATCCTATACTTCGTCAAATGAGTTTTCTACAGATAACATCTCCAGATTAGATAATAGGCTCACCAATTATGAAACGCATAATACGGAAGCTCATGATAATCTCCGTAAAGAATTGGAAACTAAGATTGAAATAGCTAGGAAGAACAATGCTAAAGAAATCGAAAAGGCAGAGAAAAGGTGCTTCGCTTATGTTGATGGCAAAACAAAAGAAAGTAAGTTTTTTATTTATTTTAAGTGGATACTTGGCATTGCTGTTCCTCTTTTATTAGCTTGGTTTGCAAATAGTTACAATAAGACATCCAATAAAGTTTTTGAGAATGAGAAACATTTGCTTAAAATTGAATATAAAGTAAACAACATGCAGAGGCAAAAGAATGACAGTATAGAGCACAAGAAGTAGTTTAGTTCGAACTTTTTGTGGCTGCTCGAATTCGTGCTATAAATGTTGTTTCAGAAAAATGTCGTAATACAATGAAAATTTTATTAGCAAACAAGTTTTATTACCGCCGTGGCGGTGATTGTATTTATATGCTCAATCTGGAAAAGCTGCTGAAGGCGCATGGGCATGAGGTAGCGGTGTTTGCCATGGACTATCCGGAGAATCTGGATACGCCTTGGAAGAAATACTATCCAAAGAATATGAGTAAATTGATGGCTTTTCCCCATCCTGTTGGTAATGTGGAGGATCTGAAGGACAAGATAGAAAAGATGTTTGCTTGTGACTTTGATTATCAAGCCATCGCAAAAGATGCCATCGAAAGATATTCTTCCGAGGCTTATTATCATAAACTAATGGAATATTATAAATAAATATACTATGTCAGAAAAGAAATTAAATGGTACTGTCATTGTAACTTATCGTTGCAATGCGCGTTGTTCAATGTGTAATCGTTACAAGGCTCCTTCTAAGCCTGAGGAGGAAATCTCTATTGAGACTATCAAGAAACTTCCTAAGATGTACTTTACCAACATCACGGGTGGAGAGCCTTTTATCCGTACGGACTTGAAGGATATCGTACGTGAGCTTTATAAGAAGAGCGACCGTATCGTAATCTCTACCAACGGTTTCTTCACCGACCGTATCATCGACCTGGCGAAGGAGTTCCCTCAGATTGGTATCCGTATCTCTATCGAGGGTTTGGAGAAGACCAACAATGAGATCCGTGGCTTGAACAATGGTTTCAACCGTGGCTATACTACCCTGAAGAAGCTCTGCGAGATGGGATTGAAGGATGTGGGCTTCGGTATGACCGTTCAGGACAAGAACGCTCCTGACCTCGTGCCTCTTTATGAGTTGAGCAACAAGATGGGTATGGAGTTTGCTACCGCATCTCTCCATAACTCATTCTACTTCGTTGAGGCTAAGAACATCATCCACGACCGTCCGATGGTGGCTAAGAACTTCGAGAACCTGGTAAATGAACTGTTGAAGTCTAACTCTCCAAAGAAGTGGTTCCGTGCTTACTTCAACCATGGACTCATCAACTATATCTATGGTCAGAAGCGTCTCTTGCCTTGCGATATGAGTTTCGATACCTTCTTCATCGACCCATACGGTGATGTGATGCCATGTAATGGTACCAAGGACAAGGAGGTGATGGGTAACCTGAACCGTCAGAGCTGGGATGAACTTTGGAGTTCTCCAGAGGCTGAGCAGGTTCGTAAGAAGGTAAGACATTGCGACAGAAACTGCTGGATGATCGGTTCTGTTTCTCCTGCCATGCACAAGTACATCAAGACTCCTGCCCTGTGGGTGGCTAAGCACAAGCTGAAGAGCCTGCTCGGTATGAAGTACTCAATGTATGAGAACCCTATCTGCTGTGAGTATCGTGATGGTAAGGTGACCAAGGAGCAGCTTGACAAGCTTTCTACCTGCGATATGAATGCCGTGGTAAACAACGGTCTTTCTGCCGATTCAAAGGAGGCTTTGAAGGGCAAGCGTGGTGAGGATATCGTGAACGCTGACGTGGCTAGCCAGGGTTATGAGGCTACCAAGAAGGAAACAGATAGAAATATTGAAATCAAGTAATCACTTGATTCTCTTATGATTGATAAGAAGCCACAGTGCGGAGAGCATCGACACCAAGATGATGCCGAAGTACTGTATGGCTTCTTTGATATAGTTTGAAATCTTATTCATGCCTGCAAAGGTAATATTTTTATTTTGAAAATCTCTAGTTTTTATGAAAATAGTTGTAACAGGTACTCGTGGTATCCCGAATATCATGGGTGGCGTGGAGACGCATTGTGAGGAATTGTTCCCTAGAATGGTGGAGCGTGGTTATGATGTAGCGCTGATCCGTCGCTCGAACTATGTGAAGGATGACTTGCATGAATGGAAGGGGGTGAAACTGGTAACGATTCCTTCTCCTAAGAAGAAGAGTTTCGAGGCTATCATCCATACTTTCCGTGCCATCAATGAGGCGAAGAAGTTGGGCGCTGATGTCTTGCATATCCATGCCATCGGTCCTGCCTTGCTGGTGCCATACGCCAAAATGCTGGGCATGAAAGTGGTGTTTACGCATCATGGTCCTGACTATGATAGGGACAAATGGGGATTTGCTGCCAAGACTATCCTGAAAATGGGTGAGCGAATGGGCTGCATGTTTGCCGATGATGTCATCGTCATCTCGAACGTTATCAAGAATCTCATTGCCCGTAAATATGGAAGGACAAAGAATGTACACCTTATATATAATGGTGTCTCTGAGCCTGAAATCTGCGACTATCCTGAATATTTCAAGGAACTGGGGATAGAGAAGGGAAAGTATATCCTGGGTATGTGCAGATTTGTGCCAGAGAAGAACCTGCATCATCTGGTGGAAGCGATGATTAAAGTGAAGAATGAAGAACGAAGAGTGAAGAATTCTAATGCCGATGAGATAAAGTTGGTGCTGGCTGGTGATACGGACTTCGAGGATGAGTATTCGTTGGGATTGAAGCAGATGGCAAGGGAGAATGGTGTGGTGCTTACTGGCTTTATCAAAGGCAGAAAGCTTCATTCGCTGTTGACGAATTGCCGCTGCTATTGTCTTCCATCTTCGCACGAAGGTTTGCCGATTGCCCTGTTGGAGGCGATGAGCTATGGTGTAAAGGTGGTAGTAAGTGATATTCCAGCAAATCTGGAGGTTGGCTTGCAAAAGTATGATTACTTCCATTGTGGCAACGTGGATGAACTTTCGGAAAAGCTCAGAAAGATTATCGAGGCTCCATTGCAGCATGTGGATTACGACATGAGCAAATATGATTGGGACCAGATTGCTGATGAAGTAGGAGGAGTGTATCAAGGGTTGAAGAAATGATGGTTGTATCAAAGCAATATCAGATTTTCTTTGATTTCCTAAGGTTCAGCATCGGCCCGAAGTCAGAGATTCCTTCTTCCTTGAAGGAAGCGGATTGGAAGGAACTGTATGCTATTGCCAAGAAGCAATGCCTGGTGGGTGTTCTCTTTGATGGTATCAAGAAGTTGCCTGCTGAACATGTAGTGATGGAGAAGGAGTTGCTGCTCCATTGGATGGCGGAAAGCCAAATGTTGGAGAAGGCGAATGTTCGGTTGAACGATGCTGCCATTCAGGTTTCTGAGTGGTTCCGGAAAAAGGGATTCAGAACCTGTATTCTGAAAGGACAGGGGAATGCATTGTTGTATCCCAATCCTCATTCCCGGACTCCTGGCGATATTGATATCTGGGTGGAAGGGGGAGATAAACGAGTTATCTCCTTTGTCCGCTCTATCTCGCCTCATGAAAAGGCGTGCTATCACCACATCGAGTTCCCATCGTATAAGGGTGTGGAGGTGGAAGTGCATTATCGCCCTAGCTTCCTGCTGTGCTTCTGGCATAACAGAAAGCTTCAGAAATACTATGAGAGGGTGAAGGAGGAGCAGTTCTCGCATCGGGTGATGTTGGGAGAGCAAGGGGAGATTGCGATTCCGATGGTGGAATTCAATCTCATCTTCCAGTTGACTCATATCTTCTCGCATCTGATGAATGAGGGGATTGGGTTAAGACAACTCGTGGATTATTATTATGTTCTTTGCGACTTTTATAAAGTCTATCAAAATTTTTCGAAAACCCACCCGTCCTCCCTTACCCTTAAGGGAGGCTCCACCGCTTTCCCCAAGCCCCTTTCCCCTCAGGGGACAGGGGATGTAACCGCTCCTCCTCGTCGCTCGGAACCGCTACGTTCTAAGGTTGGCGGACCATCAAAGGTCTCGCCAGATTGTGCGGGATGGGACCGCCTGGGTGCTACTTGCTTGCGGGCTGCTGATGGACTTGCTGATGGGGCTGCTGATGGACTTGCTCCTATACAAGTATTGGTGAATGTGGACATATTCTCGGAGGGATTTGACTGTCCGGATGTGGAGTTTGTGCAGCTGGCTAGACCAACGCTGTCGCTTGCCAAGTATCTGCAGATGGTGGGACGTGGATTGCGAGTAGCTAAGGGAAAGAAGAACTGCGTAATTATAGATAATGTGGGACTATATCGGGTGTTCGGGTTGCCTTCGCAAGTATGGAACTGGAATGCTATGTTCGAGGGAAAGCTGAAAGTTGGCAAGAGAAAGGAGACTCCGAAGGATAGAGAGTTTTTCCTGATGAACGAAAAGCAAGACGATATTCAGATTCATCCAGACTCAGAAATGATGATGGTGATGAGCCATGAAGAATTGCTCCAAACGATACAGTATCGGGAGTTTGTAGATAGCAAAGGGGAGTTTGCCATCATCAAGCTGCCTGATGGAAAGATGACGGTAGTGAACCGGCAAGGCGAACAGGTGATAGAACCAGGCAAATATTATGACATGAAGTTCTTGCAAGGTAATATCTTATCCTATCGACCTCGCAGAAAGACTGTATGTTACTACGACCTCTTGGCGAGAGTTGTCATAGACGAGGACATTCATGCGAAAGATGCTCCCGAGGTAATCACCATCAACAAATGGGAATTCGTTGAATATAATGGTCTCTTCAAATCTCGTACCTACGAGTACTTTGCTTTACCTTTTCGCCCTTCCCAATATGACCTATGGAATTATGGATATTATTTAATCTACATCTTTCAACGCTCTACAGCCAGTGGTTGTCAGGAATGGATATAAAGAGGAGGATGGCGGCTCTATGCGAATGCATAAAGAAAACAGTGAAAAGGTTTGTTTTTTACGTGGCGACCATACTCATGTATATTGGCTGTGCGCCGACCTATACGACAGTGGCATAGTGGTCATGGACAGCCATGAGGATTATTACTACGTTGACTCCAGCTTGAAAAAGACCTATATAGGTTGCAATCAACCCAAAACAGAAAGCGAGAATTTGATGGTTGCGATGCCTCGGCTTGGCAAACTGGTCTATGAGCGAGAAATGCAGCGCAGGAAAAAGCAAGAGGAACAGGAGTTATTGCTGATGCAAGAGAAGTCGGAGGCAGGGCATGTAAAATTATATCAAGCAGGAAAGAAATGGGGTGTGAAGGTAGATGGTAAAGTTATCGTGCCACCTCTCTACCATAGTATAGCGCAACCAGTCGGTGCCTATTGCGCTTTTGAACAGATTCCCAGACATTGGGGTGTTATGACAGTAAAAGGCAAGGTGATAGTTGATGCCAAATATGAGAAGGTGGAGATTCGTGATGGGGGGATTGCTGTGGTAACTGATATTACGGGGAAAGCACAGACCATCCGCCTGAAATGATCTACTATATGAGAATGGAATGCTATTAAGGAGAAAATCAAGTTCATTGCCTTCCTGGTCTTCTAGAATAAAATTGTCCTCTGCATAACAATCAAGCAAGCTTGTTGTTCTAAGTGTTTACGTATCGTTTGCGTTAAAATAATGCAAGAAGTTTGGCGATGTGAGGGGGATCATGTATCTTTGTATATTCAAAAAGACGTTTTAAACGTTTAAAAGGAGAAGATGATGGAACAATAGTTCGTTAATAATTCAATAATGTGCTAAGCAGCTATACGCTGTAAGCACGAGAGATCATTGAAAATCTTGCTAATTAAAGTTCGGCTCGGGGTGTACGAGACCATCGTCCACTACAACAAGGATTAAAATTATACAGATACCTTTGGTATTTTATTAGTTGTTTCTTGCTTTTGATAGCTCCTAATCATCTTGAAAGTGTAAAAAGTCAAAAATATTAGCTAATAGTTTGGCGGTTACTCTCGTTTTTTATACCTTTGTAGGGACTTTGATATTGGAATGAAAGGGATATTGTTCTTCTTTAAAGATGAATAGTTGTAGATGATGCCTTATTATGTAATAGGTGTCAAACTTGGATTTTCGGTGGATAGTTTATGCAAGGAAGGCTTAGATACAAACGAGAGTCTTTAACTTGAAGTATAACTTATAAACAAACAATATAATGAGTATAGAAGAAGTAGATGCAGCTAACAGATTAATCATAATTTAATCTCTAAATACAGAGTCATCATTGCAGGATGCAGAGATTTCGATAACTATGAGTTGTTGAAAGAGAAGTGTGATTATTTCCTTCAAGACGAAAAGAAGGAAGATGTTGTAATCATCAGTGGTCATGCCTCTGGTGCCGATGCTCTCATCGCCTTCTGGGATGGTAAGAGCCGGGGCACAAAGAACATGATAGATACCGCTACCAAGCGAGGCTTGAAAGTGGCTGTAGTTAGATATTAATGATTAAAATCAAAGAATATGGATATTATAAAGGAAATCATCAACTGTGAGACGAACAAGAAATTCATTAAAGCTCACGATGATGGGCGTATCGAGATACCAGACGTAATCTTCTACGTTCTCTATGAGAGTGGAGATACAGACGTAGTAGGGTGCTGTCTGGGTGACGTGTACCCTCAGATTGCTGGAGAGGTAGATAATGAAGACAGTCGTCTTCTAGGCTTTCTGGAAGGTGATTATGTCGATGAGTATTTTAATTACCTGGAAGGTGAATGTGATGATGCCTTAGGCTCTGTCAAAGCATTCGTGAAAGAGATAAAGAAACTTCTTCCATATCTCCGCATAGATAAAAGCGTGGATGAATGGATGAAAGAACACTAATATAATTATAATAGATTATGTTCAAAATGCCAATTTGGCATCTTGAACAAAGTAGGGTAGTAACAATTTAAATATAATGAAACAGAATAAAAACAAGATAGAATGCACACCTACCAAGCATGAGGAAGGTGCTGTAAAAAGTTTGATTCAAATGAGCAAGGAAACTAATGCTGTAGCCTTTTTCGGTATGACCTGTGAGGGTGACTACGAAGTGATGATGACAGCTCGCAAGAAGGGAATGGTATCTTGCGATGAGTTCTCTCTAGAGCAGTTTGAGGCTATCAAGGCTATGGCAGAAGAGAAGCTTGCACAGACCGAGGATAAACAGAAGTTCCAGGACATCATCGATGTTTGCGAAAGCAATATTGCGGATGCAAAGGAATAGATGAAACTTACTTGTTAATATGTTTTTGAAGTTTTAATGTTTTAAATTAATAGATATGGAACAGAAAGAAAATGAGATAAAGGGGAAAGAACTGTTTGAGTTATCGCTTACTTTCACAGAAGGTGACGAAGAGAAACAGTTCAGTGTAACCATGAAGGCGAAGAAGGACGGCAAGGAAACGTCTCTTGACCTGTTCGATAGTGACTTCATCGAAATGAGCTATAATGGTGTGAAGATGGTGTTAAGCCAGATTACTTACCTATACGTGAAGAACCTTCATGATACAGGGCGAATGTCTGACGAAGAGTACAATGCTATCATGGCTCATGCGGGACAGAAACCACAAGGCAAAGCTAAAAGTGGAGAGTAAGAGTTCATATAGGAAATGGTATGATGCTGGGTGCGTAGTGTCCAGCATCATACCATTTTCAAATATATTATTAAGGTATGTATAGAATCCTACATGTATCTGCAGACTATCTGCAATGTTCTTTCGAGTTTGAAAACACGAAAACAGGAGAACAGGAGAACATGTGATTCTCAGCATGGCTTGCTCTCTCTGTTTAAGTTGCAGTCTAATCATGAGTTTGAGGGAAAGGTAATATTCCTTTCTTGAAGTCTGTTTTCTCGTCATTTAATGATGTTCGTGCCTTTGGGATGAATTGGCACTATTATATAAATAACATCAAAAATCTCATTCTACAACAGTCCTGCCATATATAATGGCAGATAGATCACTCCATCCTTCTCCTCTACATCACCTGGGTGAAGCACATACGCTTCGGCAAGCATAGGAGCAAATTTGGCTCTTAGCTTATTAAGAGAGGTCGTGGTAAAGCTTTTACCTGATTTCACTTCTATAGGAGAGATGTTATGCCGATTCGTGATGACAGGCTTAGGAATCAGGAAATCTATCTCCATCCTATCTTCCGCACTTGTAGCAGAGTTCTTCGAAAAGAAAAACAATTCATAGCCAGAAGCTCTCAACATCTGCGCAACAACATTTTCGACCAACATACCTTCATTTAACTCCAGTTTTCCCAAAGCCAACTTCAGGTAAAGTTCATTTCCCATAATCGTCTTCAGGTTAAAAGCATGACTTATCAGCAAACCTGTATCAGCCATATAGCACTTCAAGGTGGTGCGTTCCTCATTCAATCGCAGTCCGATATCAGGGGCAGTAGAGTTATAGCAGATGTTTACCACCCTTGACTCAGCCAGCCAGAAAAATGAAGATTCATACTCCCGATAACGAGCCTTATCGCTAATGGCAGTCAACCGGAACTTCTTCTCATGTTTGCTGAGAGCCGAAGGAATCTCCTCGAAAATTGCTTTTACCTTGATTTCGTTGCCCACAGCATACTTCTCAATATCAGCCTTATACAGGGAAAGGATATTTCGCTTAACCATATCCACTTTCATGAAATCATGGGTTTCTACATATTCAACAACTGCCTGAGGCATACCTCCCACTATCATATAATGTCGGAAGTAATCCATTACCTTACGATGCAATGGCCCCAAAGCTTGCTTTTTCTCATAGCAATCGCGGATGAACGGCATCATTTGCTCATCTCCCATTGCCCATAGAAATTCCTCAAAATCCATAGGATACATATTCATGCGATATTCCTCCGATGGAATAACTATATCTTTCACATTCCTATTGATACTAACCAGTGAGCCTGTTTCAATATAATCGTACCGACCATCTTTTACCAGATACTTGATAGCAGCACGTGCTTTTGGATAAAGCTGTACTTCATCAAATATAATGGCGGTATTACGAGGATACAGCGTTACATTAAAATACAAAGACAAGTAACTGAAAAACAAATCCAAGTTTTTCAGATACTTATCAAAAATTTCCATTAAATCACTATCTGCATTGTTGAAGTCAACCAGAATATATGATTTATATTCTTTTTGGGCAAACTCCTCCACAATATAGCTCTTACCTATTCGGCGTGCTCCATCTATCATCAAAGCAGATTTTCCTTGAGAATTCTGCTTCCATTGCAGCATTTCATTATATATTTTTCTCTTCATAATTTTCTGTTTATCACGTTATGACGACCTATCTTTGCCCTATTTCTCACGTTTTGATGAGATAATGGTAGGCTATTTCTCACGTTTTGACGATTTTTTATGTTGCAAAGATATAAAAAAATGCCTTAAGTTATTCACCTAAGTCTTCTTTTTACATTATATTAACCTGTAATTTACAAATATTCTTTAAGATGCTGTCCTATTCATAGATTTTAATATGACTGATGGTAACAAAGAACATATATACAAATTGCTTCTTCGCTAAAAAGTTGCTTACGGAGTTAATGGTTAAGACTATACTATGGCGAGGCTATCGGTCATATATCCAAAATTAGCTGAATGGTGAGAAAAATAGTTGCTCTGGAGAAAATATTCTTGACCTGTGAAACGAACTTTCATAGCTGCCCCATAACTTTGCACCAGAATACAGAATCAGACACAAAGTATATGAGTGTCAATTGTTTTACTTTTAAAATATCAGACAGATGAATACGGCATTAAAGATGAAATTGGAGGAAATGAACAGACGTTTGAATGAGGCTCTTGATACTGACCTCTTCGAAGAATCTGAGTCTGAATTTAATGAATTTCAGGCTGAGGTAGATTCCTTTGAGAGAGAGTTGGAGGAGATATCGGAGTTCAGGCAGGATCATCTGCAGCTTTCTGAGCTGAAGAAGATTGGTGCCATCCAGAAGAAAATCCGGCAGGTGAAGAATGGGTATAATTTTTATGACCCTGAGTATGAGAGAAGTGTTATGTTTCCTAATGGTGAGGACGAAGAAGAGGATGATTTCTTCATTTAAAAAAGATGACTGATGGGAAACAGACCTTATTTGAGAACCATATTGGGAGGAACTGACTTCAAAAGCTTTCTATTGATCAAATAAGATTTTGAAGATATCAGGCACTTAATCTTGGTAAATATAATACATATGGTAATATTCGGGGATTTGTTCAATATATGAGTTTGGTTAAATGGCATGTATATAGGATTTCCAGCATGAATAATTGCACTCTCCATGAACAAAAATTGATAGAATTACCACTTTTGGCTTTAGATTTCAGGTGAACAGAAAGGCTCAAAACCACATTTCTGTTTACCTGCAGGGATGTGGGCTTGAGCCTTTTCTTATGCGATTTTGTTTATATTTTTTATTTATTTTTATATTTATTGAGGGTGTTGAGATGGTGAATTGGGGTATTGAGTGGCCATTCTCTTGACCGTATCGTACATTAGCCTGTTGAGCTTCTCATCGGGCATTGTCTTTTTCTCCGGGTGGATGTGTTCTACCTTTTGATCGCAGAACATTGCCCATTTTTCTGCCCAGGTGAAGAGCTGCTCATCTACTGGTTCCAGGTTATGTTCGTTGCTTCTCTTTTTGAGTTCCAGCAGGTGAGCGATCTTTGCTTTCATGTCAGTATCCTCTACAGTGGCATCCACCAGTTCTGTGAATCTTACAGGAGGGATGGTGCCTTTGTCAGATAACCATTTACAAACAAGGATACCTCTGAGGTAGTAGAGGAATCTCTTCAATGGCAGTCCATAGTCCTTGATGTATCTGTCATTATGCTTCTTGTAGATATGGTTGTAGTGGAACATGGCTTTCTCTGGGTTGAAGTATTGGGTTTCCATTTGGCGGATCTCGTTGATGAACGTTTTGTCCATTTGGTAGATGATAGGAGAGTGGAGCCATTCAAAGAGTGAAGGGTTGGAGCTTTTGAAGAGGCGCATGGCTTTCTTCAGATCCCAGCCGGACATGTCTGTTTCATCAGGGAACATCTGCTCGATGGTATCCTTTTCCTCTTCGATAAGGAAGTACCACTCTGGTTCATGGACATAGATGAAGCGTACATCCCAATCGCTGTCAGGAGATGAGAAGCCCCATGCCCTGCTGCCGGATTCTACGGCATACAGTATCTTGATGTGGTGTTGCTCCTCGATTTCCCGAAGGTGTTTGCAGATTCTTTCCCGGATGGCGTTCTGCTTTGGTTGATTATTGTTCTGTTCTTTCATTTCTTTCTTCTTTTTAATTGTTGTCTTCAATTGTCGCCTTCTTCGAAATGGAAAGGCTCTTCATAGATGTCTGCCATTTCCTTTGTCTTGTCTTTCATATAGCTCACGGCACATCGGGGAGAGATGACTCTTACTCCTGGGCCATAGCTCATGAGGACGGAGTAGAGCTCGAAGTTGATGACCACGGAGATCTGGAAGATGCAGCTGCCGTCCTTGTTTTCTCGGATGAGCTGCTGGCTGTGATGAAGGGGTTTGGTCTGGATATACTTACTCTGTTCTCTGGATGCCCAGAACTTGATGGTGCGTGGTCTGTTGTCGATATTCTTGCTCACACCTATGACATCATCAAAGAACTTTTCGCTATTGAACTTGGGATTTTCCCGGAAGGGTTCATTGATGGGCTCAACGGATATAATTCTGTCAAGGGCAAAGTTGTACAGGACCAAGTCTTTTTTCACTGAGCAGAAAAGGAACCATCTGTTTCTGTATTCCTTCAGCAAATAAGGGTAGAGAATATATTCATTTGCCTCCTTTGCGTTGAAAGATTGATACATGATTCTAAGCGTCTGCTTGTTGGCGATGTAATTGTAGAGAGGGTTCAGGAGTTCCAAGCCTTTGAGGTTCGGCATCGAGTCAAAGTGGATGATGGGTTTTCTGTTGCTTTTGCTGATAGACAGCTTGTCTTGCAGTCTTCCCACCACGTCTGCCATTTCCGAGAAGTGGTCAAAGTCCTCCAGCTGTTTGAGCATTTCTACGGCTTCTTTCATGATCTCATAGTCGTTTTCAGACAGAGGCATGTCGAAGATGGAATAGTTGGGGTCTGCATAGCGGTAGTATTTGCCATCATATACCTCTATAGGGGCATTGTAGCCCAGTTTGTCACTACGCATGATCTGCAGGTCTGCCTGCACGGTTCTCAAAGACACACCTTTCGTGATGCCTTCCATGTCATAGAGGGCATCGCTGCAAGCATCCACCAGGTTGTCGATGGTCCATCGGCGATACTTGTTTCTCAGGCAATTATCTATTGTCTTGTACCTTATCAGGGCATTCTTGTTTGCTGGCATAAGCTATTCTTTTTAAATTCTGTTGCAAAGATAGCAAATAACTCCGCAATCTATTTGCGTAGCATCGATTATTTAACTTTTTCCTGCACTTTAAGGTAGTTTAGAAGGTTTTTGGGAGCCTAGAATCATCTTGTTTTAAATTCATTGCTTGCACAATGTGGCTTTTAGCATAGTACCCGTTGTTAGGCAAAAGAGTTATGGAAATCAGCAAAAAACTTGTTTTTGGGCACTATTCTATAAGTTTTCCGCTGTTTCTTTTGTTGGTTTGAAATTTAATGTGTACTTTTGCCATGGCGTATATTCATACGGCTATATGAAACGAATTATTAATTGTAAAAGCTATGCAGTATCCAACCCTATTAGAATATATGAAGGCTATTCAAGATGCCGGTAATAATCTTGACAAGTTGTCTCACCTTTCTGTCGTATTAGATGGTCACGGAGAACCCTATCATATCAGCGGTGATTCTTCCGTGGTGTTTAAGATGCAGGACAAGACTACCGGTAAATGTTATGCTCTCAAGTGTTTTACGAAAGCTCAGAAAAGACGTGCTGATGCGTATTGCTTGATAGCTGAGGAACTGGAAGTTGTAGAGTCTCAGTATGTTGTTTCAGTTAAGTATTTGGAAAGGGAACTCTTGGTTTGTAGGCAAGACAAATTGGAGAGATTTCCTGTACTGTTGATGGATTGGGTCGATGGACATACTCTGGGAGCTTTTGTTGCTGCAAACTATCAAAATCAATCTGTCATGTCGATGCTTTGTTATCGTTTTGGCGTAATGGCAGCTTGGCTCCGCTCTCAATCTTTTGCTCATGGGGACATTGCTCCAGACAATATCATAGTCCGTCCTAATGGTTTCCTAACATTGGTGGATTATGATGGAATGTTTGTTTCTACTATGAAAGGTTGGGAATCTCCATCTGTAGGTAGTAAAGATTTCTGCTATCCTTTGCGCACTGTGGTTGATTTCGATGAAACAATAGATGATTTTTCATTGGCAAGCATCGCCCTGTCTTTGAAAGCTGTATCCATGAATTTTACTTTGTTAGATACCTATGGTGCATCAGACAGGCTTCTCTTCTCAGAAAAAGATTATCGCACTCCATCAAATAGCAAGGTCATATCAGCCTTGCAGGGGTTGATGTGCGATAAAGACTTCTGTACACTTTACTCTCTTTTCATGCTCGCCTTGGCAAGAAAGGAGCTTTCTACATGTTCTTTTAGGTTGTTTGTTGGCGAAAACCCAAATCTGTCTCAACCTATTGAAGACTTATCAACAAAAGTTACAGAGGAAGATTTGAACGAGGCTATCACAGATGAATTTGGTGTGAAATATAGCAAAGATGGAAGAAAACTATTGAAAGCTCCTTACGAACTTGATAGTACTTATTCTATAAAAGAGGGGGTTAAGATTATTTGTGAAAGGGCATTTTTTTGCTGCGGTTCTTTGAGTAGCCTTGTTTTTCCGGATAGTGTAACGCGTATTGGAAATGGTGCTTTTAATGACTGTTATTATTTGAAAAAACTCGAAATTCCTGATGGTGTAACTCGTATTGGAGAAGGGGCATTTAAGGGTTGCTCTTCTTTAGGAAGTCTTGTTATTCCCGACAGTGTTACTAGCATAGAGGATAGGGTATTTAATGATTGTCATTCTTTGAAAAGTCTCGTCATACCTGATGGTGTTACCAGTATTGGAGAAGGTGCATTCGCCGGTTGCGATTCTTTGAAGAGTCTTGTCATTCCAGCTAGTGTTGTCAACATTAAAGGTGATCCTTTTTACTGCTGGACAGGTAAACTGAGATGCCTGTCGCCATACTTTATTTATGAAGACAATGTTTTGTTTGATAGAGACAAAAGTACAATTATCTCGTTTAGAGACATAAAAGCAACTTCATATACCATTCCTGACAGTGTTACGAGTATTGGAGAAGGGGCATTTCAGGGCTGCTCTTCTTTAGGAAGTCTTGTTATACCCGACAGTGTTACTAGCATTGGGGATTATGCATTTGAGGGCTGCGAATCTTTGAAGAACCTCGTCATTCCGGACAATATTACCAGTATAGAGAAGGGTGTATTTCAAGGTTGTAGCTCCTTGACTGATATTGTCATTCCAAATAGAGTAACCAGTATTGGAGAAGGTGCTTTTTTTGCATGCAATTCCTTGACAAGTATTGTCATCCCATCTAGTGTAATCTGCATTGGGACTTGGGCATTTTATGGTTGCGAATCTTTGAAGAGTCTTGTCATTCCTGACAGTGTTACCTGCATTGGGGATGAAACATTTTATGGTTGTTGTTTCCCAAACGATCTTAAACAGGAATTAATCTCCCGATTTGGAAATAGAATATTTGTGAAACCATAATGGTGGCTATGATGTGAAATTGGGCTGCCTGATTCTGGGAACAGGGTAAGGTGGCCTTTTTAAAAAGATAGTTTCAGAAAAAAGTAATCAGGTTTTTTCAGTTTTTTTGTTGGTTTGAAATTTAATGTGTACTTTTGCCATGTCGTATTTTCATACGGCTATATGAAACGAATTATTAATTGTAAAAGCTATGCAGTATCCAACCCTATTAGAATATATGAAGGCTATTCAAGATGCCGGTAATAATCTTGACAAGTTGGCTCACCTTTCTGTCGTATTAGATGGTCAAGGTGAACCCTGTCACATCAGTGGTGATTCTTCCGTGGTATTCAAGATGCAGGACAAGACTACCGGGAAATGTTATGCTCTCAAGTGTTTTACGAAAGCTCAGAAAGGATGTGCTGATGCGTCTTCCAACAGTAGTTCTGTGAAGTTTCTGGAGAAGGAACTCTTGGTTCTGAGTCAAGGTAAAGAGGAGAAATATCCGGTACTATTGATGGATTGGGTCGATGGTGATTCTCTGGGGGCTTGTCAGTTGAAAGTAGAGGATATGTCAACAGTAGCAACGAAAGCAGAGTTAAATGAGGGCATTACAGATGAATTTGGCGTAAAATACAGCAAAGATGGAAGAAAACTATTGAAAGTTCCACAAAAGCTTAAGGGTACTTATGCCATAAAAGAGGGGACAAAGATTATTTGTAACATGGTATTTTGTGAATGCGATTCGTTGAATAGCGTTGTTATTCCTGATGGGGTTGCTGTTATTGGGAATGATGCATTTAGTTATTGCGAATCATTGACGAGTCTTATTATTCCCAATAGTGTTACTAGCATTGGGGAGAGTGCATTTGAGGGTTGCTCTTCTTTGACGAGTCTTGTTCTTCCTGACAGTGTTACTAGCATTAGGAATAGTTCGTTTTGGGGTTGTTCTTCTTTGAGCAGTCTCGTCATTCCTGACAGTGTTACCAGCATTGGGGATTATGCATTTAGTGGTTGTAGATCTTTGAAGAGCCTAGTTATTTCTAATAGTGTAACTCATATTGCTGTGGGTGCATTTCTGAGTTGCACTTCTTTGAGTAGCGTTGTTATTCCTGATGGTGTAACTAGTATTGGAGAGGGGGCATTCATCGGTTGTGAATCTTTGAAGAGTATTGTTATTCCAGATGGTGTTCTCAGCATTGAGAAAGATGCGTTTAGGGATTGCAATTTCCCAAACGATTTTAAACAGAAATTAATCTCCCGCTTCGGAGATAAAATATTTGGGTAACTTTTTAGATTATTCCTTGGTTATTACGGCAAGAAAAAGATACAGGCAAAATTGATACAATCATAAATAGGAAGTCCTTCCCCTAAGACTTCCTTCTTTGCCTTCTCCCTTTGCCAATTATTTAAGTTCACCTCCTCCACCATCTTGTCTGTAAGGATACGTGCCTCCTTGATGGTGTTATCTATTCTCTGTGCAGAAACGGTCATACTCATGACGGCTGCCATTACCATTGTCATTATTAATCTTTTCATAACTCATGTTCTCTAAAGGGTTACTATTCTAATTACTTCTACTGTATCATCGAGATATCTTCAGTCTCTTGATTACGGTTGCAAAGATATGGCGATTTAGTGGGATGACAAAGGGAGATACTCTAAATGGAAGGTGGATTTTCCCTATTTAGTAGTAGGGATTTGTGAGTAGTGGTTATTTTTTAACCGAATTGTTTGCTCAATTTATTGGTTTTTAGTATTTTTGCACACCATTTTTTAAACAATAGTTCGTTAATAATTCAATAATGTGCTAAGCAGCTATACGCTGTAAGC
>OODJ01001180.1_pt1 | contig 21859 bp, 20 predicted proteins | sample 1671611 | NCBI WGS metagenome assembly OODJ01 (sample SAMN06348174, study PRJEB24527) | human gut metagenome | biome: human gut; feature: ankylosing spondylitis patient; material: feces | host: Homo sapiens | place: China | collected 2015-10 | reverse complement strand
AGGTAATATACCAAAAGGAATACTTCAAAATGGTAAATGTTGATAATATTTTAAGAACAGCAATTGAAAAAGGTGCATCAGATGTGCATCTGATATGTGGGATTAAACCAATGCTTAGAATTGCAAGAAATCTTATACCTTATGAGGGATGCGAAGACCTTACTGCAGAAGATATGATGGATATGTATGACTACTTTATTAGGGGAAATATAGATAAAGATAATGTTTTTAAGGAGACAAGAAAACTAGATACATCTTATGAATTTGAAGGATTGCGTTTAAGATTAAATGTGTCACGTTCTAACGACATTCCGTTATTTACACTAAGAATTATAAAAAATGAGCTTCCATCTTTTGAACAACTTGGAGTTCCAGACATAGTAAGAAGAATGATGTATCAGCCACAAGGATTGGTTCTTGTAACTGGTAAAACAAACTCTGGTAAAACAACAACTTTGAATGCTTTGATTAACGATATAAATGAAAACCAAAATAAAAAGATACTAACACTTGAAAGTCCAATTGAGTATAAACATCATTGCAAAAAATCTGTAATTGTACAAAAAGAAGTTGGAGTAGGACAAGATGTTCTAACATATCAAGATGGTGTAAAGAACTGTTTAAGAGAAGACTGCGATATTCTGGTAATAGGAGAGATTCGTGATAGAGAAACTATGGATGCAGCAATTGAAACAGCAGAATCTGGACATCTAGTTATTGGAACACTTCATACAAAATCTTGTGCAGAAACAATCGATAGAATGATAAACTTCTATGATATATCAGACCAGCAAAGTGTAAAATTCTTGATTGCATCATTATTAAAACTTGTTACATCTCAAAGATTAATAAAGGACAAGAATGACCAAATGGTAATGGTTCCAGAGGTTATGGTTGTAGATAATATAGTTCAAGGATTAATTAGAAAAGAAAAATTCAGTGTTTCTGAAGTCGAAGATGCAATACAAAGTTCTTCTGCAAATGGAAGTATTGGATTGATAAATACACTTGCAAAACTATTTGTTGATGATGTTATAACACTTGAACAAGCAAAAGCTCAAATAGAGGAAAAGAATATTGAAACATTAAATAGAACAATAATGCAATTAAAGATAAAAAAACAAAATGCTAATAGAATGGGATACTAATGGAAAAGCTATTATAAAGGAGGTTTAGAATGCCAGAGTATGTATACAGAGCAATTACGAAGGAAGGAGTAATTGTTAGAAATAAAGTAGATAGTCCAAGTAAACAAACACTTATAAAAAGACTAAAAGCAGGAGAGCTATTACCAATAGATATTGTACAAGTTGGATATGGACTTGGTAAAAAGAAAGTAGCAAGAAAAAGAAATGTTACTGATATTGATGAAATATTAAAAACTGCTAACTCTGCAACAATTGTTCAGGGTCGTGCAAGAAAAAAGCAATCAACTCAAGAAAAAATAAATCTTGCATTAAATGGATCACAAAAAGTAACTACCAGAGATATAATGATATTTACTCAAAACTTTTATCTATTAAAAAAGGCGGACTTCAACAATATACATGCTTTGAATACAATAATTCAGAGTACTGATAATATAACTTTTAAGGGAATTATAGAAGATATATTAGCCGGAGTCGAAGCAGGTGAGTATATGTATACGACAATGGAATATTATTCAAACATATTTCCATATATATATATAAACATGATAAAAGTTGGAGAGCTATCTGGATCGCTTACACAATCACTTCAACAGGCAATAAAATATCTAGACAGCAATACAGATACTGTAAAAAAATTAAGAGGAATAATAATTCCAAACGTAATTCAACTTGTTGCATTACTTGCATTATTGTTTGTTGGAAGTTTGTATACAGTACCAACAATACAAAATGTATATGATCAAGTTGGAACAACAGAAAAACTTCCTGCAATAACATTGTGGTTCTCATCTACACTACAATGGGTAGCGAGCCACTGGTATCTGCCAGTTGGAATAATAGCAATAATTGCAGCAGTAATAATTGCATATATAAATACACCAAAAGGAAAATATAACTTTGATTATTTCAAATATACAATGCCTATATTTGGAAAGTTGAACTATATGATGGACTTCTCAAGATTAATGAGGGCGATGCTTCTTAACCTTGAAAATGGAATGAGAATTCAAGATGCATTGGATGTTAGTAAGAATGTTGTAAGCAATTACGTTATGAGAGCTATGATAGAAACATCTATAAACAATATATTAGTTGGTGCGTCGTGGATAGAACCTTTTGAAAATTCTGGCTTGTCATCTTCAATGGTAACAGAAATGTTAAAAGTAGGTATGCAAACTGACTTATCAGAAATGATGCACAAGTTATTGGATTATATGGACATAGATATAAAGAACATAATGGATACAATTATGGCAGTATTACCGCAAGTTGTTTACTCAATAGTAGGTGTATTGTTAATATTCGTTGTTGTAGTAGTACTTGTACCATGTATTCAAGTATATATGGGTAACTTCTTATTCTCAGCAGCAGGAGTATAAAAAACAAATTTTATAAATTAATATAAAGTGGAAAAAGGACAGATTTCTGTTCTTTTTTTACTGAGTACAATTTTTCCTCCGTCCCCAAAATGTACCGGTTCAAATTGATTTTTTGCGAGTTATGTGATAATATAGTTTTGCGGAAGCATAAGAAGAATAAATAAAATGGAGAATAATCTAAATATGAAGTTTGGAATAGATTTAGGTGGAAGCCATGTTGCAATTGGATTGGTTGATGACAACCATGAAATAATAGAAAAGAGAACTTATTATATGAATGATAGAGGAGAGCAACCTCTTGAAAATTATATTTTAAGTTCGATAGTAACAGGAATTAATGAAATTTTGATGAGCACAAAAAATACTCTTGAAAAAATTGAAACTATAGGAATTGCAACACCTGGAAATCCGAAAGATAGAAGAGAGTATAAGACAAGCCTTTGGAAGGTCGATTGAACATGTTAAAATAAATATTGCAAATGACGGAAAATGTGCAGGACTTTCAGAAAAATTTTGTGGTTCACTAAAAGAATATGATGACTGTATATTTTTGTGTATTGGAACTGGAATAGGCGGAGCAGTATTTTTAGGAGGAAACTTTTTAAAACCAAAGAGAAATGCTGGTTTCGAGTTTGGCCATATGATAATTGGAAAAGATGGAAATCAAAAATGTAAATGTGGCAATATAGGTTGCTTTGAAGCATACTGTTCAAAATTGAAGTTCAAGTCTCAAATGCAAGAAATACTTGGAATACACGAGTACATTGGTGCAAAAGATTTGATTAGAAAAGTAAATGAAAATTTAGAAAATCCAGCAGTAAAAAAATTATTAGATGAGTACGTAAATAATTTAGCAATAGGAATTGCAAATATTATAAATATATTTGAACCAGAAGCAATAAGCATTGGAGGAAGTATGTCGCATTATGATAGTCTTATATTAAACAGACTAAGAGAAAAATTAAATAATGGAGAATACTTATTCAATAAAGATAATCCTCCTAAAATTCTTACTGCACAGGCTGGAAATGATGCTGGAATAATTGGAGCTACACTAATATAGAAAGGAGAACTTTAAGAATGAATGTATACGATGAAACAAGTCAAATTCTTAAAACTTATAGAATACAAGCAAATAAGAGTTTAGGTCAAAATTTCTTGGTAAATGACGAAGTTGTCGAAAAAATAATTGATTCAGCAGAATTGGAAAAAGACGATTTAGTAATTGAAATTGGGCCAGGACTTGGAGTATTAACAAATAGACTATTACAGAAATGTAATAATGTTGTTTGTATAGAACTTGACGAAAGAATGATAAAAATTCTAAAAGACAGATTTAAATTATACATTGATGGAACATATCTTGCTAATTTAGAGATAATAAACGAAGATGTGTTAAAGGTAAATTTAGAAGAATTAATAGCCGAAAAAAGAAAAGAAAGAAATATAAAAAATGTAAAATTTGTTGCAAATCTTCCATATTATATTAGTACACCAATCATAATGAAATTACTTGAGAGTAGACTAAGCATTGATGAAATAATAGTAATGGTGCAAAAGGAAGTCGCAGAGAGATTAACTGCAAAAACAGGAACAAGACTTGCGGGAGCAATAACTTATGTTGTGGAGTATTTTTCTGATGCAACCGAAATAATAAGAGTACCAAAGGAAAGCTTCATTCCTAGCCCAAAGGTAGAATCGGAAGTTATAAAGCTTGAAATAAGAAAAGCACCTAAAATAAGTGTGGAAGATGAAAAGTTCTTGTTTGATTTAGTACAAAGAAGCTTCACACAAAGAAGAAAAACGCTTACAAATGCTTTGGTGAACTATGGTTATATGAAAAACAAAGAAGAAGTGGAAAATATGTGGAAAAACCTTGGCATGGAAGCAACAGTTAGAGGGGAAAATTTAAATTTAGAGCAATTTGCGGAAATTGCAAATTATATAAAAAATAGAAAAGCACAATAGGAAAGGAACAATGATTATGAAAGTTATAGAAAAATACGATGAAGAAATAAAAAAAGCAAAAGAAGAAGGAAGAACAATAATTGCATGTATGTGTAACAATGAGGTAAAATCTTTAAATTATGATTTGAAAGGAAAAGATAAAATTGAATTGTTAGATACTACAACAAAAGATGGTATGAGAATATATATAAGAGGAATTTTATATATAATGGCAAAAGCACTACATGAAAAATATCCAGAGGCTTTGCTAAGTGTAAACTATCAATTGTCAGACGCAATGTTTTGCAAAATAGACAACATGAAAGTTACAGAGGAGCTTATTGCAGTTGTTAAGAAGAGAATGCAAGAAATAATTAATGCAAACATAGAAATTAGAAAAATAATAATGAATAAAGAAGAGGCAGAGAAATTTTATTCAAGCGAAAAAACGCAAAGAGGAATTGCACAAATAGACAATAAGCAAAAGGAAAGCGTATCTTTATATTACTGTGAAGACTATTACAACTACTTCTTCGGAGTAATGCCAGTTTCTACAGGATACACAAATATATTTGATATAATTACATATAAAGATGGTTTCTTAGTAAGATATCCTTCTAGAAAAAATCCAACAGTATTAACGCCACATAAGAGCAACAAAAAATTGTTAGCTACACTTGAAGAATATGAAGATATTCATAAAGTTTTAGGAGTTGATACATTATATAAATTAAACAAAGAAATAAAAGAAGGAAAAACCAGAGAAATCATAATGCTTTCAGAAGCATTACATGAAAAGAAAATTTCAGACATTGCAGACGATATTGCAAAGAGAAAAAATGTAAAAATGGTATTAATTGCAGGACCCTCATCTTCAGGAAAAACAACATTTGCAAAAAGATTAGGAATAGAGCTAAGATTAAATGGCTTGAAACCAGTTACAATTTCAGTAGATAATTATTTTGTTGAAAGAAAAGACAATCCAAAAGATGAAAATGGAGATTACGATTTTGAATGCTTAGAGGCAATAGACTTAGAGTTATTTAATAACCATATAAAAACTCTTCTTGATGGTGGAAAAATTGATGTTCCAACATTTGATTTCAAAGAAGGAACTAAAAAATATAATGGCAAAAAAATGAAATTGGCAAGTGACGAAATCTTAGTAATAGAAGGAATCCACTGCCTAAACGATAAACTTACTGAATCAATTCCAATGGATCAAAAATATAAAATATATATTAGTGATTTAACAGTATTAAACATAGATTACTGCAACAGAATTTCAACAACAGATACAAGATTGCTAAGAAGAATTGTAAGAGATAACAATTTCAGAGGTTATACTGCACTTCATACATTAAGTACATGGTCAAGCGTAAATAGAGGTGAAAACAAAAACATATTCCCACACCAAGAGAACTGTGACGCAATGTTCAATTCATCTTTAATATATGAAATAAGTGTTCTAAAAAAACATGCACTACCACAACTAGAAAAAATAACAAATGAAGAAAAAGAATATTCGGAAGCAAAGAGGTTAGTAGAATTCTTAAAATATTTTGAAGATATAGACGAAGAATTTATACCAAGAAATTCTTTACTAAGAGAATTTATAGGAAACAGCATATTTGGTGACTAGAAAAAGAAAATAATAGGAGGAAATCAATTATAAATTAATATTAGTATGTAATTGATTATAAGAGAATATGGCGGGAAACTTTACTGAAATAGACGAAGAATTTGTGTGTGAAAACTGTGGAAAAAAAGTACCAAAATTGGGATATTCATGTCGAAACCATTGCCCATATTGCCTACACTCAAAACATGTAGACATTAATCCAGGAGACAGGGCAGAGGAATGTCATGGAGACTTAGAACCAGTTGGAGCAGAAATAGATAGCAAAAAGGGATATGTAATAATATTCAAGTGCAAAAAATGTGGAAAATTACGAAGAAATAAAGCTGCAAAAGATGATGATATGGACATGATAATAAAACTAACAGCAATGCATGACTATTAAAAAGTAATAAATAAAAAAGCTCGCCCTTTGTTGAAAACAGGGCGAGCTTTTTTATTAAATTATCCTATTTAAATTTCCATTTGTGTATTCTTTACCTTCTAGCTTTTTACCGTCTTTACAAGACACAATTATTTTATTAATTTCATCAATATTTTCATCTAATATATTTGCTCTTAATGAATAAGAAGGCAAGTCGTAGGTATCAATAGATGTAATTTTACTGTTATAAATTGATGTGACCGTTTGAATATTGTCTGGCATAATTCTAAAGTTAAATCCCATTCTATCTTTTAAATAGAATTTTGAACTACCAGAGCATTTCATTTTACATTCTGGATAACATTTATTGCTTTTTCCAAGTAAACAGTACGAAGAATTCATTAAAATACTTCTTCCATAACAAATTATTTCGACTGGCAAAGAGCTGTTAATACATAAATCTTGCAAAATAATTTTATTAAGTTCTATAGAAGGAGTAATAACATTTGTTCCTAACTTTTTAAGTTCATTTACAGAATTTTTATTAAATACATTAAGAGTGTAGTTTGCTATTATTTTATAATTTTCAATGTAACTTTTCAAAAACTCAAAACCTGCAATATTGGAAACGATAAATCCTTTTATATCGTAAGTTTCAAGAATATTTTCCAGAGTATTGAGCAACAAATTTTTATAATTTGCTTTTATGATAGTTGGCATGTATATATATAAATCGCCGAGTTCAGATAGTTCCTTTATTTGTGAAGCATATTTTTTCATTGAGAAGAATTTTAAAGGAAGATATATATTATCTGCTCCAGAAATCTTTGAGTAGTCTAAATTTGTGTTGATGCTTTCAATGAGTAATGAGATTTTTTTATTTTTCAAAGTATTTTTCTTACAAACTGGTGTTGAAGTTTCATCATAGACATTTGACTTTTCAAAAGTTTCTGAATTATTAGTAATATTTAAACTTCTAATAACATTAAAATCTCTTGTTGCAGAGAAATTATTTAAAACAGCATTTTCCAACTTTTCTATTGCAGTTCTACGCAAATTATTTAAACCACTGATACTTGGAATGTGCAAGTTTTCGTCCAAGTCGATATGAATAGTTTCTATGTGATAAGGAGTGTTTCCTAACTTAGAAAGTTGTTCTTTTAATCTTGTAGCATCTACAGGACTCTTAACTGAATCCTCTGGGATAATGTCTGAAACTACATCAACATAAATGTTATTGTAGAATGGTGGCACATTTGCACTAATGCTTAAAGAAATAGGAAGATTCTTTTTTACATTTAGATAGCACGAAATTGGAATCTTTTTAATTTCTTTGTTTTCAGAATATGTAACTTTACATTCATCGCTCAAAGTCTTACTAGACAATTTATATACTTTCAGACCAGCACGAATTTTTCCTTTCATTCTTCCCAATTTTACAATAGCACCTGAGTCGGCATTTTTAATGTTAGAATTACATTTCATAAGCTCTGAAATTGTGTATTTTCCGGTTTCACCTTCGATAGAAATGCAATCACCTATAGCAATTTTTTCATTTAGTTTTATTGTAATATGGCCCTTATTTGCATTATAGTTTGCTATATTTCCAAGATAAAGTCCGATGTTATTTGGTTTTTCTTTATAAATTAAATTCTTATTTGGAGTAGATAATTGATGTCCTGTAGAAAATCCTCCACGATTGAATACTTGTAAAAGTTCTTTTTTGTCTTTTTCGTCAATAACAAATTCTCCACCATTTAAAGAAGAAAGTGCCATATCAATATACTTTCTATAAATACGTGTAACAGTTGCAACATACTCAGGAGTCTTCATTCTGCCTTCAATCTTAAAAGAGTTAACTCCTAATTTTACAAGAGTTGGTAAGTTCTCCAAAGAACATAAATCCCTAGGAGAAAGCAGATAGCCTTTATCAATAGTATCTTCACCCTTAGAATTCTTTTCAATCAATTCATAAGGAAGTCTGCAAGGTTGGGCACATTTGCCTCTATTACCTGAACGACCACCAACCAAACTTGAAAATAAGCATTGACCAGAATAAGAAATGCAAAGAGCACCATGTATAAAGATTTCTAAATCAACTTTACAATTATTTCTTATATATTCAATTTCGTTAATAGGAACCTCTCTGGAAAGAACAACTCTTGAAAATCCAAGTTTTTCTAGCTCAAGAACACCTTCCAGATTATGTACAGACATCTGAGTACTTGCATGAACTTCAAGATTTGGAAAATTATCAATTAAATATTTTCCAAGACCTAAATCTTGAACAATAATTGCATCAATTCCAAATTCATAAGCCTTCTTAGCAAGTAGAACTGCATCGGCAAACTCAGAATCAGTAATAAGAGTATTAAGAGTAAGATTAGTTTTAACATTTCTAATCTTGCAATACTCAATAACTTCCTTTAATTCCTCCAATGAAAAATTCTTTGCATTAGCCCTAGCACTAAACATATTAGCACCAAGATATATGCAATCTGCACCATTCTGAACCCCGGCTCTAACACAATCAAAATCTCCTGCAGGAACCAAGAGTTCGGGAACAGTATCCATATGTGAATTCTCTAAAACATTATTATTTTTCGGCATTATAAAATATCCTTTCAATAAATAAAAATCATAGCTAATTATTTTAAGCTCTTTATATATTGTAACACACTTTTCAAAAAAATCATACTATATAATATACAATGAAAAAGGAGGAATGAAAAATGCAAGACGATAACAGAGGTAATTGCCCAAACAGTTGCGGATGTGGATGCGATGAAGGACCAAGAGGAGGCTGTGGATGCGGAAATAATCCTTTTGGAGGATTATTCGGCGGAAACTGCTGTGGAGATAGCGGAATATTATTCTTTATAATCATATTCTTATTACTATTTACAAACTGTGGCTGTGGTTGTGGAAGATAGTGACAACTATACATTAAACATATAAGGGTATTTGACATGATATAATGAATTCATAAAGCAAATAGAAAAAAAGCTGACACTTATAAAAAATATGTGTTAGCTTTTTTATTTGGTATGTTTTAGCAATAGCAATAAATAAAATTATGCGTTTTTATCAAGAATCTTTTGAACCTCTGACTCTGACATATCAACTGCTTGAGCAATTTGAGAAACAGTAAGATTTATAGAATGTAAATTTTTTATTATCTTAACAATACTTTCTTTTTCGCCACGAAGTCGACCAGCTTTATAAATAGCTTTCTCGTCCATGATAGCCTTTTCTTTTAATTCGGCAATTCTTCTAAGTTGCTCATCTTTACTTCTTTCATGAACTTCAATAACTGCATCTTTAATATCATTATTCTTTTCCATAATTTCTTTAACCTCCCTAGAATTAGGGTCATCTAAAAATAACATCCACTGTGCTTTTTTATCAAGCTTATTTTTATAGTATGTATTTTTAACCTTATCTAATTCTAGTATACAAATTTCGATGGAGTCTGTCAATACTAAATTTGGGTGATTTTTTTCGCAAAGTTTCCATACGGTTTCCATCTCAGAAATTGTTTGGGTGAGTTCAAGAGGATAATCAATTATTGCAATTAATATCACTTTTTTAGCTTCTTCAATAATTGTCCCACTTTTCAAATTTAATTTTATAGTGCAAAGAATAAAATATTAAATTATTAATTTGAAAATGCAAAAGAAAATAAGGGCTAAGAAATAAAATAATAGAAAAAATATTCATGACTATAATAAAAGTATTATATGCTGAAAGTACTGTAAATGCAAGGAAAATCGTATGCCAAGAAACGACAACTGTATGTTGAAAATTGTGTGCAAATATTAAAATAGAGAAGATTAATTCATAAGGTTCTGCATCCAATTTTGACAACTTTCCATTCTTACTGTATAATATAACGGCATAAGAAATGGAGAAGTAAATAAATGAGAATACGTTTTAAAAAGTGGGCAAGACCTGAATTAGAAGCAAGTGAATTTTATATAGATAACCCAGAAGAATACAAGGGCAAGTGGCAAACTTTATTTGAAAATGATAATCAAATACATCTTGAACTTGGATGTGGAAAGGGTGGATTTATCTCGCAGATTGCTCCTAAAAATATGGATAGAAATTATATTGCTATAGACTTGGTTGATGCAATGTTAGGACTCGCAAAGAGGAAGATTGAAGAAAATTATAAAGAGCTTGAAAAAGAGCCTAAAAATATTTGTATCACAAGATATGACATAGATAGAATATTAAATATTTTTAATGAAGATGATAAAATAGACAGAATTTACATTAATTTCTGCAACCCATGGCCTAGAGGAAAGCATCATAAGAAGAGATTAACTCATACAAGACAGCTTGAAAAATATAAGAAGTTTTTAAGTGATGATGGAATGATTTATTTTAAGACTGATGATGATAACTTGTTTATCGATAGCTTAACTTATTTTAAAGAGGCTGGATTTACTCTTGTAAAGGTTACCTACGATTTAGCTTCAGAAGAGAATTTCTGGAACGGGGAAGAAAACATTGAAACTGAGCATGAAAAAATGTTCAAAGAGCAAGGAATTAAGATTAAAGCTTTAATTGCAATAAAAGTGTAGAAAAGTAATAAAATTATTTGCAACCTGAGGCAAGAATTGAAAAAAAGAAAAAATTAATAAATAAAAGTACTTATTTTAGGAAGAATCCTTTAATAAGTACTTTTTAATTTCGCAAATTTAGTTTTCTTGTGGCTGTATTTTTGTCCAGACTGAAACACTGCCACCATCAACATAGAATATGCCGTTTCCATCATTATCAACATATACAGGCTCTTTCAAATTACCGGTATAATCGTAAAGAACGGTATTAGCCAAAGATTTTCCAACATTCATCTGCAAGCATCCGCCAATTGAATTTGTCATTATAACAACAAGTCCTGAATTTGGATGGGTAGTATCACCTTCACGAACCCAGCCAATTATGTGTGAATCGTTGAAATAATCTGTTTGAACTCCATAAGCGATATTTTTTCTTAAATATAGCAACTTTTCTAACATATTTTTTTTATCTGAAATGTTTTTACTTGGAATGCCATATAAGTCACCATAGAAAACTGTTGGTAGGCCGTCTTTTCTAAGAAGTATAAGTGAGTAGGCAAGAGGCTTAAACCAGTCGTCAATCCAAGATGCCAAACTCTGGTCTGGTTCTGTATCGTGATTATCAACAAATGTAACAGCTTTGTCTGGGCATGTTCCAACAAGTGTTCCGTTGAAGATAGTTCTCATATCATAATTACCATTACTATGACATGCATTGAAAAAGTTGTAATGAAGAGGCACATCAAATAAGCTAATCATGCGGTTAGTTTTATCAAGATAAGAGGTTAAAGATTCGATATTGCCACTCCAGTATTCGCCTACTGTAAATAAACTTTTTTGAGAGTACTCGTTTAATGATTTTAGCCAGTCTTCAAAGAATGAGGCACGAATGTGTTTTACTGCGTCTATTCTAAAACCATCTACCTTTGTTAAATCCAAATACCATTTGCCCCAGTTGGTTAGTTCTTCAACAACATCAACATTATTTAAATCTACATCGCAACCCATTAGATAATCAAAATTTCCGTTTTCTTTATCTACAAGTTCGTCCCAGTGCTTACCATAAAATCTGAATACAGAGCTCTTTTTTTCGCTTTCGTCCCAATCTACACCATGAAAATGTGTCCAGTTCCATTTAAAAGGAGAATATGTGTTGCCTCTTCCAGGGAAAGTGAACTTGGTCCACGCAACTATTTCGTGTGGTTCAGCAACTTCTTCTGTTCTATTTGTAGGATTATCTTCTATCGCAATTACTTTTTCTGTTTCATCTGCACCCATCTTTTGATTAAATACAATATCGGCAACGACTTTTAGTCCATTTTCATGCAAAGCTTGTATTGCGTCTAGATAGCCATTTTTTGTACCATATTTTGTTGGAATGGCACCTTTCTGATCAAACTCTCCTAAATCATAAAGATCGTAAACTCCATATCCAACATCTTTTATACCGCTTGAAGCCTTATATGCAGGAGGTAGCCATATATAATTAAATCCAACTTTTGAAAGATAAGAAGCCTCTTTATATGCTGTGTTCCACAGACTACAATCAGCAGGAAGATACCATTCAAAAAATTGAATCATTATTTCATTTTCATTATTATTCAAAATTATCACCTCAATCAAAAATATTATAACATAAAAATTTAGGAATTCAATGCAAAAGTTAGTAAAATAGTGTATAATAATAATGCAAAAAAGTTGCAAACTGAACATGATAAGGACATACTTATTTAGTATAATATTATCGAAAAAATCTGGCAAACTGTAAATTGGCAGAATATATAATATGAGAAAGGGAAAATATATAATGGAGAATGATTGCATACTTATTGTTGATGATGAAGAAAGAATGAGAAAATTAATTAAGGACTTTTTAAAACAAAAAAATTTTAGTACAATTGAGGCAGGAGATGGTGAAGAGGCATTAAAAGTTTTTAAAGAGAACGAGAATAGAATAAAGCTTATTCTTCTTGATGTAATGATGCCTAAATTGGATGGCTGGTCTGTATTAAGACAGATTAGACAAACTTCAAATGTTCCAATCATCATGCTTACAGCAAGAGGAGAAGAACAAGATGAATTATTTGGATTCGAGCTTGGTGTAGATGAATATATATCTAAACCATTCAGCCCTAAGATACTGGTTGCTAGAGTCGAGGCTATATTAAAAAGAACATCTATAGGAAACAGGGAAGAACAAGATTATGGTGGAATAAAAATTGATACTCAGGGAAGAACTGTAACTGTTGATGGAAAAAATATTGAACTAAGCTTAAGAGAATATGAGTTGCTATTATACTTGGTAGAAAATCAAGGAATAGCATTGTCTAGAGATAAAATATTAAACAATGTTTGGAACTACGATTATTATGGAGATTCTAGAACTATAGACAGTCATATAAAGAAAGTAAGACACAAGCTTGGCAAAAAAGGAAAATATATAGAAACAATAAGAGGAATAGGCTATAAATTTGAAGTGAAATAAAGGAAGTAAAAATGAGAAAAGTAAAAAGAAGATTTAAATCTGTACAAATGAAACTATTTGTAACGCTTAGTTTAGTAGTAATACTAATTGTAGGATTGCTTATTGTAATGAATATTATAGTTTTAGAGGGGTTCTACATGTTCTCTAAAATCAACACTGTAAAAAAAGAATATCATAGAATTAATGAGTTGTATAATACAGATGATGCTGCAATATTTAGTAAAATTAAAGATGATGCAACTGCAAATAATTTTGATATTGCAATAGAAAATGAAGCCTATACTTTACTTTTATCTACAAATGAAAACTTTACAAATACATTAAATAAGAACACGGAAATTTTACACAAATTCAGAATTTTTGAGGGTGACAGAAATCAGATTATATATACTCAAAACGAATATGTAATAAAAAAAATTGTAACAGGTGGATTTAATTCTATACTACTTGCTGGAACTTTGGATAATGGCTATAAAGTTTATATTCAAATTCCGATTTCCGCCATTGAAGAAAGTGTTAGAATATCAAATAATTTATTGTTGATAATCGGTTCAATTGCAATACTCGTCGCAGCAATTGCAGCGTCTTATGTTTCAAAGCGTTTCACCAGACCAATCAGAGAGCTGAAGGGCATTGCAAATCAAATGTCGAAGCTAGACTTTAGCAAAAAATATGAGACAGATGGTTCCGGAGACGAAATTGATGAACTTGGAAAAAGCATAAATGTTATGTCAGACAAGCTTGAAAGAACGATTGGACAGTTACGCAGTAGTAACATAGCTTTGGAAAGAGATGTAGAAGAAAAATCTAAAATAGACGAGATGAGAAAACAGTTCATATCAGACGTTTCGCATGAATTAAAAACTCCAATAGCACTTATACAAGGTTATGCGGAAGGCTTAGTAGAAAATGTAAATACAGATGAAGAATCAAAGAAATATTATGCAGAAGTAATTTTAGATGAGTCTAACAAGATGGAAAAGCTGGTAAGACAACTTCTTGAATTAATGAAATTGGAATATGGAAAACGAGAGTTTAATAACGAGAATTTTGATATTTGCGAATTAATCAGAGAAGTAATAAGAAAATGTAAGGTAATGATTGATGAAAAGCAAATAAAGGAAGTAATATTCGAATGTGATAAACCAATAATGGTTTATGCTGATGAATTCTACATTGAACAAGCCTTCACAAATTATTTTACAAATGCAATTAAGCATACAAAAGAAATAAATGGTGAAAAATATATAAAAATAGAAGTAAAAGAAAATAAAGATAAAAACAATGCAAGAATTTCTGTTTTTAATACTGGTGAAAATTTATCAGAGGAAAATATAGAGAGAGTTTGGGGAAGATTTTATAAAGTTGATGAATCTAGAAATAGAGCTGATGGTGGAACTGGAATTGGACTAGCACTTGTTAAAGCAATTATGAACAATTATAATGAAAAGTATGGTGTTGAAAATAAGCAAAATGGTGTAGAGTTTTATTTCGACATTTCCTTGACAACAGGCAAAGAACAAACTATAATTAAATAGAAATTTGCCAGAAAATAGAGATTTTTAACATCTAAAGAATAAAACTAAAGAAGTTTAAAGGAGATTTAGAATGAAGCGTTATAATGAAATTGAAAATCCTGATGATTTAAGAAAAACTGTTAGAATAGGAAAGAATAGTTCAAATAAGAGTTGGAAGAAGATTTCGATATTCATAATTGCCATTGCAATTATTGTTGGAATAATTTTTGCTGTAAAATTGAATAGCAAAACAAAAATAACTGCAAAAGAGGTAACAAACTTTAATTATTTCATTACAACAATAGATGGAAAATCTGGTGTTATAGACAAAAAAGGAAATGTTGTAATTAACAACGAGTACGACTATGTTCAAATACCAAATCCGGAAAAACCAGTATTTATATGTTTATATGATTATAATACTGAAACAATGGAGTATTCTTCAAAAGTTTTAAACGAAAACAAGAAAGAAATATTATCAAAATATGAAAAAGTACAGGCTATTCCAAATAACAACACATCAATCTCAAACCCATATCAAACAGAAATACTTCAATACAAGTCAAACGGAAAATATGGTTTGATAACACTTTCAGGAAGCAAAATTACAGATGCCATATATGATAGTATAGAAACACTTGAATATAAAGATGGAATTTTAAAGGTAAAAAAAGATGGGCTATATGGACTTATAGATTTAAGTGGAAGTGAAATCGTGGGATGCGAATATTCATCAATTACAACAGATGGATATTACAACACTACATCAAAATATGAGCAAGCTGGGTTTATTGTTACTGTAAGAAAAGAAGAAGGATACAGATATGGATATATAAATAATAAAGGAAAACCAGTATTAGACACTATATACACTAACATCAAAAGAATAACTGAAATAAAGGAAGATGACAATGTTTACTTATTAACTTACAGAAATGGAAAAGCTGGAATGTTAAAAAATGGACAAACTATTATAGAAAATGAGTTTGAAAACATTGAATACGACAGTGTAAATGCTATACTAGCAGTACAAAAAAATGCAAAACAAGGAATTTACGATTTAAAGGGAAAAGAAATTCTTCCAATATCTTATGATGAAATCGCTTTTGCTGGAAAATATATAAATGCAACAAAAGACGGCGAATTTATGGTGTTTGACGGTTCTGGAACATTACAGCAAAATGATAGTTACAAAAGTATACAACCTGTTGCAAATGGAAAATACAATATAACAATAGACAGAGCAAATAAATATGGAGTTGTTGATGCAAATAGAACAATAGTAATATCTAATGAGTACACTTACATCGAATATGCTTTTGATGATAACTTTATTGTATCGAAAGATGGCAAGAGTGGTTTAGTAAGTTGCAAAGATAATTTCAATATATTAATTCCAATCGAAAAAAATATTATACAAAACATTAAAGGAACAAGAATAATACAAACAATAGATTCGAATGCAAATACATCTGAAATATACAATCAAAATATAGAAAAAGTATTAACAAGAAAAGATGCTAGAATTTATATAAAAGATGATTATATAGAAATAGCAACACAAAATAGTATAGATTATTTAGACTTTAATGGTAATATAAAAGATGCAAAAGATATATTTAATAATCAAATAACAGAACGTGATAGAAGACAATTAGCAACATTAATCTATTACCCAGAAGAAAAATTAGCTTTAATAAAAAAAGAGGTAGAAGATATAAAAGAGTGGTACAGCATAAATCTATATAGACTAATAGAAGTTGCAAAATGGGGTTATGTTGATAGAAATGGAAACACAGTTGTAGACTTCAAATATGATATGGCAACAAACATAAATGAGTATGGTTTTGGAGCAGTAAAACAAAATGGTAAATGGGGCGTTATAGACGGAGAAGGAAAAATAATAAAAGAACCTGTATACGAGATTGACGACTTAGAGCCACAATTTGTTGGAGAGTATTATATGGTAAGCAATATTTATCAAATATCTTATTATACCAAATAAAAAACTAGTCCTGTAATTTATTTTTAAATATAAAATAAATTATGGGACTACTTATATAGTAAAAGAAAGGATGTATTTAAAATGAACGAACTAGAAGCGGAAAGATTAGTAAACGAGGCTGAAAAAGAAGCTGAAGAATATTTGAAAAAAGCAGATGAAATATGTGCTAAAAATAGCAAGAAAGTTATAAAAGCCTTTTGGAAAGAGGGAGTAACAGAAACTGACTTTGGAAGCACAACTGGATATGGCTATGATGATATAGGAAGAGAAAAAATAGAAAGAGTATTTGCAGATATATTCAAAGCTGAAGACTGCATCGTAAGAGGACAATTTATATCTGGAACACATGCACTTACTGTTGCTTTATTTGCATTCTTAAGACCAGGAGATACAATGCTTAGTATAAATGGAAAGCCTTATGATACTTTAGATGAGGTAATAGGACTAGTTCCAAACAATAGCTCATTAAAATCATTTAAAGTAAACTATGAACAAATAGACTTGGTAAATGACGACTTTGATTACGAAAAAATACAAGAAAGACTTAAGGCATCAAAAGTAAAATTAATAGAAATACAAAGATCAAAAGGCTATGCACTAAGAAAAAGTATAACACTTGATAAAGTGGAAAAAGTAATAAAAGCAATTAGAGAAATAGATAAGGATGTAATAATAATGATTGACAACTGCTATTGCGAATTCGTAGGAGAAAAAGAACCAATAGAGGTTGGAGCAGATGTTATAGTTGGTTCTTTAATAAAAAACCTTGGTGGTGGAATTGCACCAAATGGAGCGTATATAGCAGGAAGAAAAGATTTAGTAGAACTTGCAGCAGAAAGACTAACTGTTCCAGGAGAAGGAAAAGGAGTTGGACCAACACTTGGAATAAATAGAAGTTTCTTACAAGGAATATTCTTGGCACCAGGAGTTGTATGTTCTGCAGTAAAAACGGCAATACTTACTAGCAAGGTAATGGAAAAGCTAGGATATAAAGTAGAACCAAGATTTTGTGATGAAAGAGCAGACATTGTTCAAACAATAGAATTTGGAGACAGGGAGAAATTAATAAAATACTGTCAGGGAATCCAAAAAGGTTCACCAATAGATTCAAATTCACTTCCTGAACCTTGTGAAACTCCAGGATATATTGATCCAATAATAATGGCATCAGGAAGCTTCACTCAGGGTTCATCTATAGAATTATCTTGTGACGGACCATTAAGAGCACCTTATGTAGGATTCCAACAAGGAGCACTAACTTATGAATACGGAAAACTTGGTTTAATTCAAGCAATCATGGCACAGTAAGTTTAGAAAATAGTAGATTTTAGAAAGGAAAAATAAATGAAGGTAGTTATAATTGGTGGAGGACCAGCTGGAATGATGGCAGGAATTTCTTCTGCAAATAGCGGAGATGACGTTTGTATATTAGAAAAAAACGAAAAGCTAGGAAGAAAACTATTAATAACAGGAAAAGGTAGATGCAATATTACAAGCAGTTTAGAAATGAAAGACTTCATCGCAAATGTTCCGGGCAATGGAAGGTTTTTATACAGCTGTTTTGAAAACTTTACAAATCAAGACATAATTGCAATGCTAAAAAAACAAGGAGTAGCTGTAAAAGAAGAACGTGGAAACAGAATATTTCCTGTATCAGATAAATCAATGGATGTACTAAGAGCATTTGAAAAAGAATTGAATGAAAAACATGTAAAAATAAAATTCAATGCTAATGTAACAGAAATAGAAACCAAAGAAAATAAAGTTACAGGAGTAGAATACATAGATGAATTTGGAAAAAAGAAAAAAATAATTGCCAATAAAGTAATATTGGCAACAGGAGGAAATAGTTATAAGTCAACTGGTTCGAATGGTGAAGGATATGAAATAGCAAGAAAACTTGGACACACAATAAAAACAATAAGACCTTCATTAGTGCCACTTACTTCAAGAGGTGAATCCTTAAGAACCTGTTCAGAACTTCAAGGACTGTCTTTAAAAAACACAGCTATAAAAATAGTAGATTGCGAAAAAAACAAAACTATATATGAAGACTTTGGAGAAATGTTATTTACTCACTTTGGAATATCTGGTCCGACGATTTTAAGCGGTTCAGCACATCTACTTAGATACAGGAATGTAGATGAACTATTAAAAAATGGCAGAATAAAATTATGCATTGACTTTAAGCCAGCATTGTCGCAAGAAAAGTTAGACTTAAGAATACAAAGAGACTTTGAAAAGGAAAAAAATAAAGAATTTAAAAACAGTTTAAATGAATTACTACCTCAAAAATTAATTCCTGTAATAGTGAGAATTTCCGGAATTGCAGAAAACAAAAAGGTAAATGAAATAACAAGAGAAGAAAGAAGAAAGCTCGTAGAATTATTAAAGAAATTTGAGATAGAGATTGCAGGATTTAGACCAATAGATGAAGCAATTGTAACATCAGGAGGAATAAATATAAAAGAAATTAATCCAAAAACAATGGAATCTAAAATAATAGATGGATTATACTTTGCTGGTGAGATAATAGATGTAGATGCATATACGGGTGGATTCAACTTACAAATTGCATATTCTACAGGATACACAGCAGGAATGCATATCGAGTAAGATTAATAAAACTAAAAAATACAATTTATAAATAATGCTTAAATTTGATTGAAGTAATAGACTTATAGAATTGAAAAACAAAACAGAAAGCGTAAAAGGAAGAAAGGAGTGTATGGTATATTTAAGTTATTAAATATATCATACAAGAAAATAAATGGCAAAAAATGAAGAATTCTTCAGTATAAAAGAAGGTGCCACATATCAAGTAGTAATAAAAAAATCAAAATTTATTGCAAATGTATTTTATGTAGAAAGTGAAGAAGAAGCGGAAAACAAGATAAAACAAATAAAAAAGAAATACTATGATGCAAAACACAATTGTTTTGCATTTAGCATCATTCAAGAAAATAAGAATGAATACAAAAAATGCAGTGATGATGGAGAACCATCTGGAACAGCAGGACTCCCAATACTTAATATCATAGAAAAAGGAAAATTAAGCAATATAGTAGTAATTGTTACAAGATACTTTGGAGGAATTCTTCTTGGTACAGGAGGACTAACAAGAGCTTACAGTGATGCAACAATAGGAGCACTGGAAAATGCAAAAATAGTAAAAATAGAAGCAGGAAAAGAACTATCCGTAGAAATAAATTATAATCAAAACAAAAATTTTATGTTATTTTGCAAAAAAAATGATATAAACATACTAGAAGAAAAATATCAAGAAAATATAATATACAAAATTGGAATAAATGAAAGACAATATTCGAACTTAAAAAATGAAATTCAAGAAAATAATGTCGACTGGAAAATACAACCAATACAAAAAAACGAAAATGGTCGAATCTTTATAAAAAAAGAGATATAATGTATGGCAAAAATTGGAATAAATTTTGAAAAACTATTGCAAAAGATAACAAAAACATGTATAATACGAAATGTAAAAAATTTACAGAGTACTTTAACGTATAGGGGGAAAAAATAGTGAATAATAAAATAAGAGTATTAATTTCAGACGACAATAACGAATTTGCTAATACATTATCAAGTTTCTTAGAGAAGGATTCTGCAATTCAAATAATGGGAATTGCAAATGACGGAGAAGAAGCCTTAAAATTAATAGAAGAAATACAACCAGATGTGGTATTACTAGATGTAATAATGCCTCATCTTGATGGACTTGGAGTCCTTGAAAGAATAAATGCTATGAACTTAAACAACAGGCCAATATGCATAATGCTATCTGCTGTTGGACAAGACAAAATAACACAAAGAGCAATAGAACTTGGAGCTCAATACTATGTTGTAAAACCATTTGATATACAAGTTCTAATAAAAAGAATAAAAGAACTAAAAAATCTTGGACCAGTTACTCCAACCAGAAACAACTATGTGATGAAAGAGCAAAAACAACAATACATAGAAATTCCTTATGGAGAAACAAAAAATGAAGAAGCATTAGAAGCACTTGTAACAAATGTAATTCATGAGGTAGGAGTTCCTGCACACATAAAAGGATACCAATATCTAAGAGAAGCTATAATGATGGTTGTAAATAATATAGATATAATAAACCAAATAACAAAACAGCTATACCCAGAAATAGCTCAAAAATATCACACAACGCCAAGCCGTGTAGAGCGTGCGATTCGCCATGCTATAGAAGTTGCTTGGGGCAGAGGAGAACCAGCCACAGTTGAGAATATATTTGGTTATACTGTATCTGCAAGTAAAGGAAAACCAACAAATTCAGAATTTATAGCAATGATAGCTGACAAGCTAAGATTAGAAATAAAGACTGCATAGAAATAAAATCAACAAAGAATAAAATAAAGGTCATAAAAAGGGAAGAAGTTACAAAAATGTAATTTCTTCTTTTTTACTAATCATCTAGATTTTTAAGCCCGTATTCTATTATTTGATTTATAACATTATTAAAGCTTAATCCATTTTTTTCGGCTAATTCGTTTATTTTATCGAATGTTGTTCCATTAATTCTAATAGTTCTAGTTATTGTATCATTAGATTTAGAGCTTTTAGAAATTTTAAATTTATTCATACCAAAGACAGGAAATAATGAAATAATGGTTACTATGAGTCTAATATTAACAGTATTATCTACGAGTGGAATAATAATAGTAAAAAGAATGAAATAGAAATGTTATTTATAATAGAAAAGAGAAAAAATGGCAAAGCATTATAAAAAAATCAAAATGAAAAAAATAATTATAATAGTATTATTTAT
>OODJ01001164.1_pt1 | contig 22083 bp, 16 predicted proteins | sample 1671611 | NCBI WGS metagenome assembly OODJ01 (sample SAMN06348174, study PRJEB24527) | human gut metagenome | biome: human gut; feature: ankylosing spondylitis patient; material: feces | host: Homo sapiens | place: China | collected 2015-10 | reverse complement strand
TAAGGGTCTTGCTGAAGCTGCCGTCAGAGGTCCGGCTGGTGCCGTCGATGGACAGGGCGCCGCCGTTGCCGGGAAATGTGTAGTCAAAAGAGAGGATCGCGTCCTCCCCGCTGTTGTTGGTGAGCGTCAGGGTCGTGGCAGCGCTGGAGTAATAATGATAGGTGGTGGTACTGTTACCGCAGTCATCGGTGGCCGTTTCAGACGTGCAGCCCGGCGTCACGGAGCCGGTGATGGTGGTCCCGTCGGCGGTCCAGCCTCCGCTGGAGCTGGCTACTGCGCTGCCGGACGGTACGGTTCCCTCCGTGAGTTCATCGCTCATCCCGATATTGGCATCGGAGAGAGAGCCGGAGAATGCCGCCGCCTGGACCGGGAGCAGCGACAGGCACAGGGACAGCACACAGGCCGCGGCGCATCCCCGCCGCAGGAACCTGCCATGGCCGTGCCGCAGCAGGAAAACGACTGCCCCGCCTACGGCCAGCAGGGCGAACGGCAGGAAGACCACCGCGCCGCCCCATTTCCGGGCGCACCACACGGCGCCCAGCAGGACCGCCCAAACCGCAAGCGCCGTGCCCAGCATCCTGCACAGCGGACGGCCCTGTTTGGTTTCTTTTTTCATGAAGTCATCCCTTCCTTCCGGGAATTGTCTTTCCATAAAATTGCTGCCGGTGTACCGGCTTTACGGCTCAGCCGGCCGTCCCGCCTTCCGCCTTTCCAGCAGGAGGACGGCGCCGCCGATCAGGACCGCCAGCAGCGCGAACCACTGCCCGTGCCCCAGGCCCAGCCAGACCTTCTCCGTGTCCCGCAGGAACTCCACGAAAAAGCGGAGGATCCCATAGGACAGCATGAACACGGCGTAGCGCCGGCCCTGGTGGGACTGCTTTTCCTCCTGCAGAAGGAGGATGCCCAAAATCAGGAAATCTCCCAGGCTCTCCATGATCTGGGTGGGCCAGTGGAAGCGGAGGCTGCCCAGCGTCATTTCCCACCCGCCGCAGCAGCCGTTGAGAAAGCAGCCCATGCGCATGAATCCAACCATGGCGGCCCCGCACGGTGCGCAGGCATCCAATGTTTGCCCGGGAGAGAGACCCAGCAGCCTCCCCCCGAGGGGCATCAGGAGCGGAACCAAGTATACCGCGCCGAAAAAGGACTGCCCGCCCAGGGTCAGACCGTTTTCCAGCGTCTCCCGCCAGTTTTCCAGGACGTAGAGCAGCTTGGTGCCCAGCAGGCCGCATACCGTCAGCATCAGGGTCAGGGCCAGCGCCTTTTGCAGGGAAAGGCCGTACCGGCCACGCGCCCGAACGATCAGCGCCCCCATGGAGCACACGCCCACGACAAACATCAGCCAGTACATGGAGATCTGCACGCTCCCCAGGGAGATCACAGGCAGCATCGGTCAAACCGCTCCTTTCTGTCCGGCCGGGCTTACTTGCCGTTCAGGATGCCCTGCAACAGAGCCAGAACGGAGTCGTTGTTGAAAGCGCCGCCATCTTCGCCAAAGTCCAGGGTGATGTCAATATCGTCCTTGTGGTTCCCGATCAGCTGGAGCGCGGACAGATAGCCGTCTAAATCCTGCTTGCCCTCGTTCTGGAGATACGTGCCGCTGTTGCCGTCTTTGCCCATCGCTTCCATCATGTCCAAAACATCGGTGATTCCGGTGGGGGGATTTTCTTTGAAATTGGTTTTGAACTCTTCAGAGGCGAGGTCAGAATTGGCGTATCCGGTCATCAGGCCGTACAGCATACCCGCTGTGGGAAGCGTACCGTATTCCTTCATCACTTCAGTTAGCTTGTTGGGGTCAATATTGCCATTCTCATCGGTGGCCATTCCAAATACGTCCTCAGCCGTCGCTTCGCCCGCCTTGTCCGCCAGGTAGAACACCATTGCATTGGCAACCTGCTGGAGATCATTGGGGTCACTCACATAGTCGAGGTTATTCACATAGTCGTCGAGGAATTTTTGGTAATCCGCTCCAAGGAAGCTTTTCAAGGCGCTTACGCCACTACCGTTCTTCATCCAGTCGGCAAGCATATCCGCCAGATTGTCCACCGTGCCGGCCAGCTCTTCCTCATTCCCGTGGAAATTGGAATCCTCGTATTTGTCCAGCCATTCCTTTTCTTTCTCGGTCAGTTCAACGGGGTGCGCCGGGAGATAGATGGTGCCGGTGGTGGAGCCGTTGACGTATGTGTCGGTCTTGTACTTCACGGTGCGCTCCCAGTCGCTGCCGAAGGCGTTGGACATCCACTGTGCGATGGTAGTATTTGCAGTGCTCGCTCCGGTCTTGTCAACGGTCACGCTGCCCGTCACGCCCGGGTTGGCGTACTTGCCGATTTCTCCGGCGTAGATAATGTCGTTGTACGTGGTCTCATCCACCGCCTCGTTGGCCCTCTGGATGTAGCCGCTGTAGCCCACGGTGCCGACACCCGCCAGGATGCCCAGGATGGCGATCACCACCACCAGCTCTACCAGGGTGAAGCCGGCGCTTCCGCGGGCGGCCTTCCATGCGTTTCTCTTCATCTTCTTGTTCCTCCTTGTCCATATCTGTTCATTTTCATGATCTATCTCAACAGAGTTTTCTCTGTGGTTTCCCGTTTACTTGTCCCAGTCCAGCAGGCCGTAGCCCACGATGCGGGGGTCGTCTAGGCTGTACCGCTGCACCGCCACCCGGCCGCCGCTGTTGCCCTCGATGGTGTAGACCGTATCCCCGTCCACATACAGCACCGCGCCCGCGTGGGCCGGATCCTCCCCGCCGCTCCAGTCAAAGAAGATGTAATCGCCGGGGATGGGGGTGTAATCGTCAGTTCTATCGGCCCACCGGTGGTTGGTCTGGAAGAGCTCCATGCCCGTGTCCACATCGGCGAAGATCGGGGGATCCACGGCTCCGCTCTGGGCCGCCGCCCAGCTCAAAAAGCAGGCGCACCAGGGGGTGTCCGGCCCCCAGCCGTTCTGGCCCCAGCTGGCTCCGATGTACCACTGGGAAAAATAGGTGCCATCGCCGCCGATGATCTGCCCCGTGCTGCCGTACTGCGCCGCCAGGGTCTGCAAAAAGCTGTACCGGGCGTCTTTTTCCTCCGAGGTGAGCGAATCCGCATTGGGGAACACATCATCTTTTGGCTTCTCTAAGATCTCCGCTGCGTCCTCGCTGGACACGCTGTCCCCCAGAACCGCGGTGCGGCAGTAGATGGCGGTGGAATAGGTGTCCTCCTCCGTCCGGAAGGTGAAGGTCAGCAGGGTGCCGTCCTCCAACACCTCCGCCGAGGCGCCCCGCAGGCCGTCCAGCACCACCACGCCGCCCATGCTGAGGCTGCCGTCCTCATACCGCAGCAGCTCCGGCCCGGCAGTATCGTCCTCCGGGGCCCGGCCCCGCAGCAGCCAGCCGCCGGACAGGGGTTCCACCCGGGAGATGCTGCCGGACGCCACGTCCTCCAGCATGGAGAACACCGTGCGGACCGTCTGCTGCTCCCCGGCGTCCTCCCGGGCCGCGCCGCTGACCCGGACGCCCATCAGCAGCAGGGACGCCGCCGCCAGCATCACGGTGGAGCTGACCGCAATGGCCACCAGCAGCTCCACCAGGGTGAAGCCCTCGCGTTTTCTCATGGCGTGTCCTCTCCTTCCGTGTCGTGGCTGATGTCGTAGGTCAGGTAGGTGGGCGTTGCTGACTGGATTTTAGCATAATGCTTCTCATCCTCCTCCCCGCCCTCTTCCGCTGGGGGGATGGCTACTGACCGTGTCTCATACTCCAGCTCCATGCTGACCTGTGCGGTAATCCGGACGTCCGCGTTTTCATAGACCGCTGCAAACTCAAAGGTATCAGTCCCCTCGCTTTCGCCTGAGGGAGTATACGTGATTCCGCTGACCGCAGCCTGAAGTTTCAGCTTGTAAGCCTCCAGAGCCTTCTGTTTGGCAGCTTCCTCGCTGCCCGCAGGCTCGGCTTCCTCCAGCCCGCTCACGTCAGAGGCCAGGGCCACGAACTTTTCGATCTCGCCCTCCGCCTGGTAGAGCTGCTGGGTCTGCTCCACGGAGCGGATCTGTCCCTGGTAGCCCCGCAGGGCCACCGTGCAGATGGCCATGGCCCCGGCGCACAGCACCAAAACCACAATCAGCACATACAGCAGGGCGTAGCCCCCCGTCTCCCGCCGGATGGTCCTCATCCGCCCTCACCGCCTTCCGGCGTCTGGGGGGCGGCGTGGATGTAGGTCTCCACCGTCACCAGATCCGCCCCGTCGGAGACCGTGACCGTATAATAGGGAAGAAATTCATCTCCCAGTTCCTTTACCGCATCGATCTTCATGCCGGGAAACTCCGTATTGAAGTCGGTATCCTCAGAGATCCCCGACTCCATCAGGGTCTCCACCGTGGTGCGGACGGCCAGCTGGGCGTCCAGCACCGCGCGGCTGTGGGCGTTGATCCGCCCCGCCAGAAGCAGGCTGGCGCAGATGGGCGCGGACAGCAGCCCCAGAATCGCAATGGCCACAATGGTCTCCACCAGGGAGAACCCCGCCGTGCCCCGCTTTCCGCTCTTTCTCATCGTGCATCCTCCCCCATGGGGTCAGCTGAAAATATCCGTCTTCCCGGTGTCCGGCACCGTCACCGCAGGCTCCTCATAGGTGTCATCCAGGGTCTGGAGCAGGTAGACCGTCAGGGTCATCTGCCCCACCAGCTTCTGCTCCGGAATGTTGTAGTTGAAGGTGGCGTACTGGATGGAGGTGATCCGCTCATCCGTGGCCAGCGCCTGCACCATCTCCTTCAATTCCGTATAGGAGGCGTGGTAGTACACCGTGATGTTCAGCCCCCCCAGGATGGCCCCGTCGCTGAGGATCTGGATGGGCGTGACGTCGCCGAAGGTGAACTCGATGTTCCCGCTGCTCTCCCCGAACCGCTCCATAAAGAGGTCATGCAGCTCCTGGGTGTAGCCCAGCTCCTTGTCCCCGGTGCCGATGGTCTGGTCCAGGTACAGGAGGTACAGCAGCTGGTCCTCCTCCCGCATCCCGTCGGGGAAGGCGTCGTACAGGGCCTGCCGGCTCTCCTCGATGGCGTCCAGGGACGGGGCCAGCTGGTCCTGCACGTCCTTGTACCGCTCGTTGTCCGCGATGGTGGCCTGCAGCTGGGTGTTCATCTCCGTCAGCTGGTCCCGCTGCTGGACGAACAGCGCCGCCGCGGGCCGGTAGCCCAGGAAGAACACCGCCGCGGCCGCCAGCAGCAGGACGATGGCCAGCAGGGCTTTCCAGTTCCTCACGATTGCCTTTTTCACTGGTCCACCTCCACTTTCTCCACCTTCGCGCCCCGGTCCAGGCCCTTGCGGGCCTGCTCCAGCTGGATCAGGGAGTCGTCGTACCCCAGCACGATGGTCAGGAAGTACCGGTTGTCCGCCTGGACCGTCACCTGTCCCTGGCCCCCGCCGCCGAAGATGTCATTGATGTCTAGGCCGCCGCCCTGGTTCTGGTTCATGGCCATCAGCAGCGCCAGCAGCTGCAGGAGATCCTGGTCGCTGGCCGCGCCCTGGGACTCCTCCTGCTGCTGTTCCGCCGCCAGCAGCACCCGCACGGCGCTGGCCACGGCGGAGCCCCGCTGGAGGGCCGCGCCGCTGTCCATCTCCTCCCGGAGGCGCTCCAGGTCCAGGGCGGTGTCCAGGTTCCGGTTGCGGCCCATGGCCGCCGCCAGGTGGGCGGCCAGCTTCTCCGCCAGGTTGTCGTCCTCCTGGATCAGCTCCTCCGTGGCCTCCATGTTCTGGCGGTTCTTCGTCAGCGCGTCCACCAGATCCGGCAGGTACTCGTCCAGCAGGGCCTGGTCGCTCTCAAAGAACATCCGGTGCATATCCGCGTTCTGCCACACCTCGGTCTGGATGCGGTCATACAGGATCCGCGTGCCCTCGTTCCGGGCGATGTCCTCCTGCATCAGCAGGAAGAACTTGTACATGGCGGAGGGATCCTCCGTCAGCAGCGTCTCGATGGCCTTCCGCCGCTCGCTGAGGGTGGCCCGGTCCAGCAGGGACCGCAGGTCGTAGGTGGTGTCCTGCTCCGGCCCGTAGACCGCCTGGAGGGCGTCCAGCTGGTCGGCGCTCAGGTATTGCAGGTTCAGCCGCAGCCGCGCCACCGCGTCGCTCTCCGTGGAGGAGCCGGCGGAGCTGCTGCTGTTGTTGCTGGAACTGTTGTTGGAGCCGCTGCTCCCGGAGCTGCCGGAACTGCCGGAGTTCCCGGAGCTGCCGGAGGAAGAGCCTCCGGTGAGGCCCCCCAGGATCCCGGAGATCAAATCCATGTTGTCCGGCGTCATGGTGATGCCGTACCGCTCCATCATGTCGGCGTACTCCGTCAGCTGCTGGATGGTTCCGGCGTCCACCCCCGCCGCGGACAGCACCGGCAGCATCTGCCGGAGGGTGGCCCCGTCGATGGTCAGGTTCCCGCTGGCCGCGGAGGAGAACAGATCCTCCAGGGAGTAGCTGCCCTCGGTGGGGGCCTCCTCCCCGCCGGCCGCGTCCTCCGACGTGCCGTCAGACCCGGCGGCCTCGTCCGTGCCGCCGTCAGCGCCGTCCTCTGCCGCCGGGGCGCTCTCAGTCTCCCCGTACAGGGCGGCGAGCATATTGTCCGGGGAGTACTCCTCCTTGCCGCCCACGGTCAGGTTGGAGATGCCCTGGATGGACATATACGGGGCGTTCCGCAGGGAGACCAGGAAGTACGCCGCGTCCTCCACGTCCTCAAAGGCCACCTGCACCGCCAGAGCCTGATCCGTGGTGCTGAGGGCCGTGACGGAGGCGTCGGTGGGAAGCCGGGTCTCCAGGGCCTCCAACACCAGCACCAGGTTGTCGTTGTATGTACGGACGGAGTCGAACACCGTGTCCCAGTCGCTGCTGTAGTCGTCGTAGATCTCGGAATACGTCTCGTAGTTCTGGCTGCTGCCGGCGTTCTGCTGGGCCAGCACCATCAGCTGGCTCTGGGAGCTGCGCAGGCCCGCCAGCTGGGTGCTCCAGGACAGGCGGGAGGTGGCCGTCAGCAGGATGGACGCCGCCAGGGCCGCGCCCCCCAGGAAGATCAGCCCGTACTGCCAGGGGCGGCTGATGGGCTGGACCGCGCCGGTGAGATGGTTCTGCTCCGGGTCGCCGAAGTCCAGATCCGCCCCGGCGGCGCCCTGGCACAGGAGCCAGGCCGGGCCGCAGGCACCGTCCTCCGTCTCCAGGGGGACGTTCAGCAGCAGCTCCAGGCCGCCCCGGAGGGCCTTCTCCTCCGCCCGGCCGCCGGAGACCGCCGCCCGGGCCAGCGTGGGCCGTCCCGGCATGGCGGCGAAGTAGTCCAGCACCATGGAGATCTCATTCAAATCGTCCTGCACGGCGTAGCCCCGCTGGAGCAGCCGCTGGAGCCGCACCTGCCCCTCCTGCACGAAGGTCAGCAGCACGGCCTCCGCCTCCAGGTTCAGATAGAGGCAGGCGCCCTCCTCGGAAGGCTCCTCCCCATGGGCCCGGCGGGGCTCCCCGAAGGAGGCCCCCACCGCCTCCGCGGCGGCGTACCCGCAGTACACCACCCCGGAGACCGTGATCCCCAGGCCGTTGAACAGGGCGTAATAGGCGTCCAGCAGGGCACGGGGCACGGCCCACAGCCGCACCCGGAGGCTTTTGCTCCCCGCCTCCGTCTCCTCCCGGCCCTCCACCTGCCAGGTCAGGCGGAACTCCTCCGGGTTGACGGGGAAATACATATCCATGTTGGCCCGCAGCATCTGGTCCAGCCGCTTGCGCTGGCGCACCTCCGGCACCGTCACCCGCTCGCTGATGACCTGGGAGGAGCACAGCAGCACCACCGCCCGGCGGCACCGGCGGAAGGCCTCCCCCTTCAGCTGCTGCCCCAGGAGCTCCGCCAGCGCCTCCGGATCCCGGATGGCGCCGTCCTCCACCGCCCCGGCGGGGGTGGGGACTGCCGTCTGGTCCTGTAACTGCCCGGCGCCGCCCCGGGCGATCCGGATCTCCTCCCCGGTGATCTGCACCACCAGGGTCTTTCCGTTCTGATTCTTCATCTCTCACCCTCCAGGTCTGTGAGAATGGCACGGCCATCCAGGGAATGGCTCTGCCGCTCTCACAGGCGTCTCTCTCCAGATTGTTGTTCTCTGTTTTGTCTCTCTCAAAGGCCGAACAGGCCCAGATACGCGTCGATCAGCCCCTGGCCGAACAGGGCGGACAGCCAGATCCCCCCCCCCAGGTACGGGCCGAAGGCCAGCTTCCGCCCGGCGCCCCGGCGCATCCGAATGATATGGATGATGGCTCCGCCCACGCTGCCCAAAATCATGGCCAGCAGGATCCGGGGCCAGCCCAGCAGGAGCCCGGCGGCCCCCATCAGCTTCACGTCCCCCATGCCCAGTCCATTGCCCCGGGTCAGGGCCCACAGCAGCAGGAACAGCCCGCTGACGCTGACCAGCCCGATGAGATACAGGGGCCAGTCCCGCCAGTCCGCCGCCAGCTGGACGGCCCCCAGCAGGAGGATGGCCAGGTTCAGGCCGTTGGGGATCTCGAAGGTGCGCCAGTCGATGACCGCGATCACCGCCAGCAGGGAGAACAGGGCGCTGTACAGCGCGATGTGGAGCCAGTCCCCCCGGTACAGCAGGCCCGTCAGCAGCCAGGCGCCGCCGTTCAGCGCCTCCACCAGCGGGTACTGGGGAGACAGCTTTGCCCCGCAGGCGCGGCAGCGCCCCCGCTGGAGCAGGAAGCTCACCAGGGGGATCAGCTCGTACCAGCGGAGCCGGTGGCCGCAGGCCATGCAGTGGGAGGGCGTTTTCACGAACTCCTCCCCCAGCGGCAGGCGGAAGATCAGCACATTGCAGAAGCTGCCCACGCACAGGCCCAGCAGGGCCCAAAGGGTCAGCCAGAGGGGTTCCAGGGGTTCCATGGGGGACAGCTCCTTTTCAGGGTCTCCCCTCCCCCGCCCGGGGTAATAGGGATGCCGGGCGGGAGAGGAAGAGGGGGATGTAACTGGGGTCAAATGCGGCGCAGGCGTTTTTCGGCTGGACGATTAGCTCAGCTCCCACGCCTGGTCGGCCGCAGTCCAAGTAGCAGTAGTCGCATCGCTCTTGAACTCAATGTCCTGCTGATAATAATCAGAAATATCAACAGAAACACTACCATTAACTGTAACGTTAAGCGCCGAACTAGAGCTATAAGTAGCCTCGGTTACAGTGATGCTCTCAACCTCAATGTCATTGCTATCGGCATCAACCTGATCTTCCGTATAGGCGAAAGTCGCGGCGGTCTTGATAGCGTCCAGCATCGTGTAGTCGGCGGCCTCATTGGCCTTGCTGATGTATCCGCTGTAGGCGGGGACGGCGATGCCGGCCAGGATGCCCAGGATGGCGATGACGACGATCAGCTCCACCAGGGTGAAGCCGGACTTGGAACCAAACTTCTTCATGGGGAATCATCCTTTCTTGTTCATACTTTCAAGAAATCGTTCTTTTTTTCTATATCACAGCCCCGGGGCCCGGCGCCCTATCCGCCGGCCCGGCGCCCGGATATACGGTCTTACAGATACTGGTCGTAGGCGGAGGTCATGTTGATCATGGGCAGGTAGATGGCCAGCACGATGATGACCACGAACACCGCCATGAACAGGATGATGGCCGGCTCCATCAGGGACAGGAGCTTCTTCGTGGCCTCGTCCACCTCTTCGTCGTAGTAGTCGGCCACCTTACCCATCATGCCCTGCAGATCGCCGGTTTCCTCCCCCACCGACACCAGGTTGTACACCATGGCGGGGAACAGGCCGGAGCGCTCCAGCCCGTCATGGAGGGGGGCGCCCTGCTCCACAGCGGCGCGGGCGTCCCGCACCGCCTCCTGGAACCACACGTTGCCCAGGTTCGCGGCGGCCAGCTCCAGGCTGTCCGTCAAGGTCAGGCCGGAGCCGATGAGCACCTCCATGGTGCGGCAGAAGGTGGAGCAGGCGGATTTCACCGTCAGGTTCCCCACCACCGGGATCTTCCGGGCCAGCCAGCCGAAGAAGTGCCGGCCGGGATCCGTCCGGCTGAACACCGCGCCCCCCACAACCAGCGCCGCCAGCAGGATGGCCAGCAGCCACCACCAGGCCTGGAACCAGTCGCACACCGCCATGACCCCCAGGGTCAGGGCGGGCAGCTGGGCGTCCATGTCCTCAAAGGTCTGCAAAAAGCTGGGGATGATCCGGGTCATCATGATGAACAGCACCACGATCATCACCACGATCAGCACGCAGGGGTACACCATGGCTCCCGCCACCTGGCCCCGGGTGCGCTTGGCCCGGTCGAAGTACCGCTCCATCTGCTGGAAGGACTCCTCCAGGTTGCCGCTGGCCTCGCCGGCGGCCACCATGTTCACCAGGATGCCGGGGAATATCTTATTGTGCCGGCGCATGGCGCCGGCCAGGGTCTCGCCCTTCTCCACGTCCGCCTGCATCTCCCGGATGGCGGCGCGGAGCTTCTTGTTGGCCGTCTGCTGGCCCAGCATGGACAGCACCGAGGCCACCGACACCCCCGCCCGCAGGATGGACACGAACTGCCGGCAGAACACCGCCATGTCCTTGTCCTTGGGGTTCCCCAGGAAGGGGATCTGGATGTCCCGGTTCAGGACGTTCTCCTCTTTGATGTCCAATATCGTGTAGCCGGCGCCCCGCAGGGAGCTCTTGGCCGTCTCCAGGGTGGAGGCCTCCAGCCTGGAGCGGACCTTCCGGCCGTTCTGCCCAATGGCAGTATAGAGAAATCCGGGCATGGGCCCTCCCCTCCTCTCAGGATTGTCTGGGATGAAAGGCGTTCATCCCAGCCCGTGTACCGCACACGGGCGCCGCTCAGATCCCCTTCAGAAACCGAAGCTTCTCCGGCTCGTTGGCGGCGGCCAGGGCCACCTCCGGGGACAGCTCCTGCCGCTCCACCAGCTCCTCCAGGGCGTCGTCCAGCAGCTGCATTCCGTACCGGCGGCCGGTCTGGATGGCGCTGGGGATCTGGAAGGTCTTGGCCTGCAGGATCATGCTGCGGATGGCGGGGGTGACCACCATCACCTCGAACACCGCCCGGCGTCCGCCCCGCAGCCGGGGCAGCAGGGTCTGGCCCACCGCGCACTCCAGCACGTCGGCCAGCTGGATGCGGATCTGGTTCTGCTGCTCCGCCGGGAAGGAGTCGATGATCCGGTCGATGGTGTTGGCGGCGCCCTTGGTGTGCAGGGTGGCGAACACCAGGTGGCCCGTCTCCGCGGCGGTGATGGCGGTGGAGATGGTCTCCAGATCCCGCATCTCCCCCACCAGGATCACGTCCGGGTCCTGCCGCAGGGCGGCCCGGAGGCCGGCGGCAAAGCTGAGGGTGTCCGCACCCACCTCCCGCTGGTTGATGATGCACTGGTCTCCCTCGTGCAGGTACTCGATGGGTTCCTCCAGGGTGATGATGTGGCGGCGCTGGGTGTGGTTGATGTGCTCCAGCAGCGCCGCCAGGGTGGAGCTCTTGCCGGAGCCGGTGGGGCCGGTGACCAGCACCAGGCCCCGGGGCTTTTCCGCCTGGGCCACCACCACCGGCGGCAGGTGCAGCTCCTCCGTGGTGGGGATCCGCAGCGGCAGCAGCCGCAGGGCCAGGGCCGTGCAGCCCCGCTGCCGGAAGATGTTGCAGCGCATCCGCAGCAGGCCCCGGTAGGTCACGGCGAAGTCCGCCTCCCCCTTCTCCCGCAGCTCCTCCTGGAAGTCCGGCGGGGCCAGCTCCGCCACGCAGGCGGCGGTCTCCTCCTCGGTGAGGGGGGTCTCCCCCGCCTCCGTCAGCACGCCGTCCAGGCGGAAGATGGGCGGCTTGCCCACGGTCAGGTGGATGTCCGAGGCCTCCCGCTCCAGGCCCTCCCGGATGAGTGCTTCCAATGCGATCACGAATGTTCCTCCATGGATGTGTGTTGTTCCGCGTCCTCCACGCTGATGCGCAGCATCTCGCTGATGGAGGTGGTGCCCTCCAGCACCAGGCGGCGGGCGCTGCGGCGCAGGGAGCCCATGCCCTCCTCCACCGCGGCCCGGCGCAGCTGGCCGGTGGAGCAGCGGCGGGAGATCATGTCCCGCAGCCGGGGGGTGATCTCCATGATCTCATAGACGCCGATGCGGCCGAAATACCCGGTGCCGCCGCACCGCTGGCAGCCGGCGGGCTCATAGACAGAAACAGCCCCCGCCTCCTCCTCCGTCAGCTCCAGATAGGCCCGCTCATGGGCCAGAAGCGTATGCCGCCGCTTGCAGTTGGGGCACAGCCGCCGGACCAGGCGCTGGGCGATGATCCCCGTCAGCGCGTCCGCGATCAGGTAGCTCTCCACCCCCATGTCCAGCAGGCGGGTGACGCTGCTGGCGGTGTCGTTGGTGTGCAGCGTGCTGACCACCAGATGTCCGGTAATCGAGGCCTGCACCGCAATCGAGGCGGTCTCTCCGTCGCGGATCTCGCCGATCATGATGATATCCGGATCCTGCCGCAGGATCGAGCGTAGGGCATTTGCAAAGGTCAGGTTCGCTTTCGGGTTCACTTGTATCTGGTTGACGCCGTCGATGTTGGCCTCCACCGGGTCCTCCACGGTGACGATGTTCACCATGTCGCTGTTCAGCTCGCTGAGGGCGGTGTACAGCGTGGTGGACTTGCCGGAGCCGGTGGGGCCGGTCACCAGCACGATGCCGTTGGGGTGGCGGAGGATCTCGTCGAATTTCGCCGTCTCCTCCTCCGTCAGGCCCAGGGTCCGCTTGTCCCGGGTCAGGGCCTTCTTGGGGGTCAGGCGCATGACGCACTTCTCGCCGTAGACGGTGGGGATGGTGGAGACACGGACGTCGTACTCCCGCCGGTCCACCAGGATGGTGAACCGGCCGTCCTGGGGCTTGCGCTTTTCCGAGATGTCCATGCCGCTGATGATCTTCACCCGGGCAACGATGGCCTGCAGCAGCCGCAGGTCATAGGTGGCGGTGGTGTACAGCATCCCGTCCACCCGGCACCGGACGCGGACACGGTCCGGGCCCGGCTCCACATGGATGTCGGAGGCCCGCTGGCGCACCGCCTGCTCCACCAGGGAGTTCACCAGCACCACCACCGGGGACGCGTTCACGTCCTCCTGCAGGGCCTGCTCCTCCAGGGAGGCGGCCTCCCGCTCCGCGGTCTGGGTGTAAAGCTCGGCGGCCTCCTGCATCTCCTCGCTGCCGTAGCAGCGGTCGATGGCCAGCAGGATGTCCGCCGTGGTGGCCAGGAAGGGCTTGATCCGGCACCTGCTGGCAATGGCCACCATGTCCCGGCCCCGCATATTCATGGGGTCGTTCATGGCCACCTGCAGCGTGCCGCTGTCCTCCGGGTCGAAGGCGAAGGGCATCATCACGTAGGTGCGCAGCAGGTCCGGCTTCACCGTCTGGCGCACGTCCAGGGGGATCTGGTTTTCGTACAGCCGCACCACCGGGATGTTGGTGACGGCGGAAAGCGCCTCCATCAGCCGCTCCTCCGGCAGCAGCCCCCGCTCCAGGATCAGCTCCCGGACGGAGTGCCCCGTCTCGGCCTGGGCCTGGCGCAGCTGGCCCGCCTGCTCCTCTGTCAGCAGGCGGTGTTCCAGAAGGTATCGCAGCAGCCGCTCGTTCATGGGGTCTCCTCTCCCTCGTGGGTTCTCTCAAAACAGCGAGGCGCTGGGAGCGTCGGCGGAACAGGTTCCGCCCATGCTCCAAACGTCTCACAGCCGGGGGCCCCGGCGGGGCTTTCCGCCCCGCCGGGATCCCGGTTTGCCGGGTCATGCGTTTGGATTACGCAACCTCGATGACGAAGTTGAAGTTGAAGGTCCGGCTGTTGTACTGGACCGTCACGGGGATGCCGGGCTCGGCAAAGCTGTCGATGGACAGATCGCCGATCTTCTCGCACAGGTCAGCCAGTGCGTGGAGGACATCCAGCGTGGTGTCGGCGCCCTCGAACACATCCAGGTCGTCCTTATCGAAGGTCACGCCGTCGATGACGATGCTGGCGCCCTCAGGCACGTAGCGGTTCAGCGCATCCAGGACGCGCTCCAGGTACTTCTCCACATAGGAGTTGCCCCGGTCGCCAACCAGATTCGCAACGGTCTCGCTGCGCAGCTTGTTGGCCAGGCCCAGGAAGGTCTCGTCGCAGACCTCGGGGAACTGCAGGCTGTTCAGCAGCTGGATCTTGTCCTGATAGTCCTCCTGGCCGTCCAGATAATCCTGGACGTTGACCTGGGACAGCTCATCCTCCAGCAGCTCGGCCATCTTGTCGGTGGCCACGGAGGCGATGTCCAGATCCTCCAGCACGGCGCCGTTCTGATAGGCGTCTTCCTTGTCGGCCTCGAAGCCGGTCAGGCCCAGGGAGACCAGGGCGCTGTACACCAGGTAGTCCTGGAGATCCTGGTTGCCGCCGATCAGGTCGCTGAGGGTCTGGGACTCGTTCAGCTTCTCCACCAGCTCGTCCTGAGCGGTCTCGATGATGGTGGTCTTGATGGCGTCGCCGATGGGGGTGCCGCCGTCGCCGGTCAGGATGATGAAGCCCACCAGGCGGATGTCATAGACGCCCAGCAGGGTGTCGATGTCCTCGGCAGACTGGAAGGGCAGGCTCAGATCGATGAGGTCGCCGTTCTCGTCCCGGAACTGCACTTCGCCGTCGTAGCCCGCGGCGGTCTCAATATAGCTGTTGCTGTTGGCGGTTTCCACCAGCCAGGCCTCGTCGATGCCGCTGTCGGCCATCTGATCCACGATCAGATCCTGGATCATGCTGTCCAGCGCCTCCACGTCCTGGGGAACATCCTGCTGCACCAGCGCGGAGTTGTCCATGCCGGCCAGGGTGCCGTCGTCAGCGGCGGCAGCGGCCACGATGCTGTTCCAGTTGGTGTCCACCCAGTCGGGAACCACAGCCACCAGGGCGTCCGTCAGCTGTTCAGCAGTGACGGTCAGCTCGATGCCGTAGTCGGCCATACGGTCCACCAGGTCGGTGTAGATCTCGGGGGTCGCCGTCTCATTAAAAAACTCCACACGGGAGATGACTTCCTCCCGGACGTCGCTTCCGGCGGTGATGTCGCCGGCGGCAGCCACCAGGGCGTCGTTGTAGGCTTCCTGGATGTCCTGGGTGATGGTCATCTTCACAAAGTTGCCATCGTCGAACTTGTAGCTCACCAGGCCGTCGCTGTCGGCGGTCACGTTCAGGGAGACCTCATAGACGTAGGAATACTCATCGGTCTTTTCAGCGTACTCCGGGTTGGCGGAGGGGCTGAAGGTCACGGTGACGGTGCCGGCGACTTCGCCGTCAGAGATGTACTCGCCGTCGGACTGATCCTTCATCTGCTGGAACATATCCTTGGAAATGGCCAGGGCCATCTCCCGCACGGCGGTGGTCTTGTCCACGCCCACCAGGGTGGTGGTGTGGTTTTCGGCATCCACCTTAACGGTGACGGTGTAGCCGTTGGCCTCCAGGGTCACGTCGCCGGTGACATAGTTGCCCTGGCCGTCGTGGAAGTTCTCCCACATCTCCTTGCCCTCTTCGATGAGCTTGCTCTCCACCTGCTGGCGGATCTCGGAGAGGGTCTGGTCGGTCAGCTCGATGCCGGTGATCTCCTCCACGCGGTCACGCACCTGGGCGAGGAAGTCGCTCAGGTCGTCGCGGGAGGGCAGGGAGCCGGTGCCGCCCTCGATCAGGTCGGAGGCGAAATCGGAGGCCCTGTCGATCAGGGACACCACCTGGCCCTCGGTCACATTCAGGGACACATCGGCAGTGACCGTGCGGTTGGCCTGGTCGTGGGTGACCTCGCTGACGGAGGTCATGCTCTGGACCGCGTCCGCGATCTCAGCCAGCTCCTCGTAGGTGAAGTATTCGCCCGAGGCGTTCACATCGAGGATCGCCTGGACAACCTCCGCCTTCAGGGTGTTGAACTTGCTGTTGGCGGCGTCCACCGTGGCCTCCACGGCGTTGCCGATCAGGTCGTTGGGATCCTCGGCCAGCTCCCAAACGGCGTACAGGGTGTCAGAGCGGGAGCTTTCGATCCGGAAGCTGTCACCAGCCTGATAGCTGGCAGTCGTAGCGGAATCGTCGGTGCTCCAGCCCAGGAACGTGTAATCCGCGCGGGTGGGCTCTTCATCCGTAACCTCAAAGGTGCGGCTGTCGTTGGTGTCCCGCATGGTTTCGTCTCCGTCGCTGAACAGGCCGCCGTTGGCGTCGTAAGTCAGCGTGTAGGTGGTGCCGCCACCGCCACCGCCGCCGCCACCGCCGCCGGAGGGACGGGAGGGCCCGACGGGCTCCGCGTTGTCCAGCAGGAAGGCCAGGCGGTAGATCACCGCCGCCACATGGGCGCGGGAGGAATTGGCGTTGGGACGGAACGTGCCGTCAGAGTAGCCGTAGATCAGGCCCCAACGCTGGCAGTTGCGCACGGCGCTGGTGGCGTAGGACGGGATCTGGGCCTGGTCCGTCAGGGTGGCCACCGTGCCGGTCTCGGCCACCTCGACTTCATTCTCCTCCATGTAGTACTCCACGAACCGGTCCATGATGGCGCACATCTGCGCCCGGGTCACCGGTGCGTTGGGGCGGAACGTGCCGTCGCCGTAGCCGCCCACGATGTCATGCTCCGCCGCCCAGTTGATGGCGCCGGCACACCAGGCGCCGGGCTCCACGTCCGTAAAGGCGCTCTGGCTGTTGTCCACATTCACGTCGGCGTACCGGGACAGGACCACGACAAACATGGCCCGGGTCATCGTCCGGTCAGGCGCGAAGGTGGTGGAGGTGGTGCCATTGAAGTAGCCCTGTCTGGTGACATAGTCTACGTACTCATAGCACCAGTCGTCTCTGCTGACATCTGTAAAATCGTCTGCGCCTGCCGCCAGCGCCACGGTGGGCACCAGGGAGAAGACGAGGCATAATGCCAGCAGAGCACTGAGAATACGCTGCTTTTTCATCTTCTTTATCACTCCTTCTCTTTTCCAAAATGGTATTGACACTCGGGGTCCGGGGGGTGGCAGGCAGCGTCCCAGCCCTCCCCTCCCCGCAGCATCCGTGGTTTGGCGCCCCCCTTCCGGGGCTCCCTGGGGAAATGGACAGAATATTCCTTTTGTACCAAACATGGTAACACAACCCGACGGGTTTTGCAACTAAATTATCAGCATACCCTATTGAAAAATCTTCCGTAAATTTGGAAAGATCCGGCAGAATCACAAAAGCCCGGACAGGTCTCACGTGAGGCCTGTCCGGGCATGGGGACGCCCTCCGGTTCGGCGTCCAAGACCGATTTGAAATTCTGTCCCTTACCCCTCCTCGAAGTAGGAGAAGGCCGGGTAGTACCGGAACGGCAGGGGCCGCCCCAGGGCGGCGGAGCGGTTCTTCAGGATCTTCAGCTCCAGCTCCCGTGGGTCCTTCCGCTTCTCCTCGTCCACGCTGAACCCCGGCCGCCCGGCCCCCCGGGCCTGGAGCCCCAGCAGCACGTCCGCGGAGTAGTCGATGCCCCCGGACTCCTTGAAGGCGTTCATGGACACCTCCAGGTTGTAGTTCTCCCGGTTGAAGGAGGAGATGGCCAGGATGGTCAGCCCGTGCTGGCGGGACAGCTTCTTCAGGGCGCAGACCACCCGGTCCAGGTTCTGTTTGTCGGTGAAGTGGACGTCCACCGGGGCGATGATCTGCAGGTAGTCGATCAGCACCACCGGGGCGTTCCCGGTCTCGGCGATGTGGCGCTCCACCCCCCGGCGGATGTCCTCCAGCCCCGTCTCGTGGTCCCCCTCCCGGAAGTACAGGTGCCCGGCGTAGGCGGCGTACCGGGCCTGGGCCGCCTCCAGATGGGCCAGCTCCTCCGGGGTGTACCGGCCCCACCGGCGGCCGTCCAGCACACCCCGGGCGGTCTTGGCCAGACGGCGCCGGGCGGACACGTCGGACTGGAAGCTCTCCCGGGAGATGGACCGGGCCATCAGCTCCCAGGCCATCATCTCCAGGGAGAACACCAGCACGTCCCGGCCCGCCATGGCCAGCTGGTCCGCCACCTGCATACAGAAGGCGGTCTTGCCCAGGGAGCTCACCGCGCCGATGACGTACAGCCCGTCGTACAGCCCCCCGTCCAGGGCGGCGTCCAGGGCGGGGAACCCGGTCTCCAGCGGGGGCCGCTGGGCCTGGAGCCGGATGTACTCCCGGAAGGCCTCCAGCTGTCCGGCGGCGGAGCTCTCCTCATAGGGTGGCGGCCTGTGGGCCTCCCAGTCCGCCACGGCCTCCGCCAGGAACCGGGCCGCCCCCGCCCGGTCGGCGCAGAGGAACTCGTTCAAATCCTTCCCCTCCGGCACCGGCGGGCACCGGTACAGGCCGGGGAACTCCTCCGCCAGGGCGTCCGCCCAGGCCTGTCCGGCGTCGTCATTGTCCGTCAGCACCAGGACGCCCCGGCCCTCCTCTCCCCTCCGGCGGAGCAGGGCGGCGGCCTTCTCCCGGTTCCCGGCGCCGTTGAGGGCCGCGGCCCGGTGGCCCAGCTCCTCGGCGGACAGGGCGTCGAAGGCGCCCTCCAACAGGAACACGGGGCCGTCCCCCTCCAGCAGCTCCGGCTGGAACAGGGGCGAGGGCTGGCCCTTCTCATTGAGATACCGCTTCCCCTCCACGGAACGGCGGACGAACCGGCCCCCCTCGCAGGGCAGCACCACGCAGTCCGCCTGGGGGTCGTACCCCAGCCGGAACCGCTCCACTGTCTCCGGGGACAGCCCCCGCCGGGCGAAGTAGCCGGTGCGGTCCCGGCTGGCGAAGCACCGCTCTAAATATGGATCCCCCTCCGGCGGCAGGGCACGGGCTGGCCGGGGCGCGGGCTGCCCGGAGGCCGTCACGTCCCCGCGGCCGTAGCGGCGGCTGGCCTCCGCCAGGGCGTCCCGGGGGGTGTCCAGGTGTCCGTCCAGGGTCAGCAGGTCAAAGAGGTCGTAGTCCGCCCCGCAGGCAAAGCAGTGGACCTTCTGCCGCTTGGGGTCATAGCCCATGGAGGGGTTCCGGTCCAGGTGCTCCGGGTTCAGGCACCGGAATCGCTTTCCCGGGTCGATGCCCCGCTGCCGGAGGTAGTCGGCGATCCGGGGGCGGAGGCTTTCAAAGGTGTCAAGCATAGCATTCTCCTTGTCATGGAGGCCCGGCGGCTCAACCGGCCGGGCCTGTCCGTATGATAGCATACCAGCCCCGCGGCAGAGGATTCTCCGCGGGGCTGTAGAATATCTTAGAATATCTATAAGGGGATTTCCGGCCCTCCGGCGGGGACTTTTTTTCGTCCCCGATTCTGCCGGGTTTCCCCTGTTTTCCCGGTTTTTCCCGGCTGGGAAGTTCCGGGATCCGCCATTCGGCGTTCACCCGTCCGGGCCGTCTCGGCACGAAGCCGCGTCGGCTCTGCACGATGCCGGGTCGTCCTGGCACGAATCCGGGTCGGAACCGGACAGGGCCCTGGGGCCGGGTTTTCCACCCTCTGTCCGGTTTTGTGGAGAGCCGCCCCCGGAGCGGGCCCCTTTGGCAGGTTTTCCGCCCCCTTCCGCCGGTTCCGGCCCCGGTCTGGGGAGGGATCTGCCCGCCTGTTTCCCCAAACGGCCCCGGTTCCGGGAAGGGGTTCCGGGAAGTCAGACCCGGTTTCGTGCAGTCAGCTCTCCTGCTTCTTTTTCGGGGGCTTCTTCCGGGCCTCCAGCTGCTTGGCGGCCTTGTTCTTCTCGATCTGCTGGACGTAGCTCTGGACGGTCTCGTCGATGCCCACGTTCATCCGCCCCGCCAGGAAGGTGTTGATGTCGTCGTAGTCGAACTCCATCCGCAGGGAGCCGCCGGAGATCCGCTCGATCTCCTCCACCGCCTTGTTGAAGGGCCGGATGATGGCCTCGTCGTAGTTGCGGTTCTTGACCTCCTCCTTGGTGGGCAGGCCGATGTACTGGATGATGTCCAGGATCTTCACCCGGAAGGTGCCGTCCTCGTCCAGGGGGGCCTTCCGGGCCCGGTAGTAGAGGTAGAAGGCCATCCGGTAGGCGTTTTCGCTCAGGTGCCCCATCCAGTCCGGGATCAGCTGGTAGTACTGGGTCAGGAAGTGGCGGACGTTCTCCGCGAAGGTGATCCGCACCTCCCCGGTGTACTTCTTGATGGAGGCCTCCGTGGCCAGGTGGGTGATGTAGAAGGACTCGAAGTATTTCTTGAAGGACTCGGCGGTGATCTTCATGCCGGTGATGGACTGCATATCCTTCTTGATCTGCCGGTAGGCCGCGTCCCGGGACTTCAGCCCCGCCCAGTCCATGTACTCCTCGATGGAGAAGGTGGCGGTGTTGTTCCGCCAGTTGTCGGCGTTGCCCCGCATCAGGGTGTAGATCAGCAGCCGGTGGGCCGTCCAGGACAGGTTCTTCGTGTACTCCTTCACCGCCTCGAAGATGATGGTCATCTCGTAGTCCCGGTTCCGGTAGCGGATGTTCTGGTTGCCGTAGGCGTCCGGCTCCGAGTAGGTGACGGTGATGCCGTTGGAGGAGGGGTGGAACTCCCGCCCCCGCTTCATGTTGGCCCACACGCCGCAGATGAAGTACGTGGCGGGGCTGTTGCCCAGCACGTCGTACTCCTGCACCCGGGCGGCCACGCTCTTGTCGAAGATGTCCAGCAGGGTGGCGGCCAGGGCCGTGGTGTCCGGCTCCCCGGCCTGGACGGCGGCGGCCACCGCCTCCGGCGTGGACAGGTCGTGGTTCTGCAGATAGGCGTCCAGCAGGGGATATACCTCCCCGAAGTCATAGGTGGCCATCTGCTTCTTGAACTTCCTGGGGTGGGAGATCTCCTGGGGCTTCAGCTTCCGGTAGGTGTCCAGCATCTCCTGGAACTGCTCCGTCTCCAGGAAGCGCAGGGGGGTGTCCTTCAGCCGCTCCGCCGGCTCTTGGGACTCTGTCATGGCGGTTCCTCCTTTTCCGGGGGAATCCCCCTTTTTTTCGTGGATAGTATACCATAAAACCCCCAAAAGGGGAAGCAAAAGTTTCCCCTCCGGGGCCGGGCGGGGGAGTGCCCGGACAGGACTCACGTGAGTCCGCGGGAAGTGCTGCCGTCATGACCGGGTGCCGTGGAGGATCTTGCGGATCTGCCGCTCGCTGAGCCGGAACTGGGCCGCCAGGGCCCGGTAGTTGGAGCCGTTGAACCGGGCCCGGATCTCCCGGTCCCGGGGCCCCCGGGCCAGGGATTCCGGCTTGGGGATGTACAGGGTCTGGCCGCCGCACAGGGCCGCCAGCTGGAGGAAGGCCTCCAGCCCGATGGTCTCCACGATGTCCAGGTACTCCTCCGGGATGTCCCGGGGCAACACCCGTCCGGCGGGGGACAGGCAGGGGGTTGTCATACTGCGTTCGCTCCTTTCTGGAAGGGGAGACTCACGTGAGTCCTGTCCGGGGCCCTCCGGCCCTCCGGGAAACCCTTCCAAGAGATGGGGCCTTTGGGGCGGTTTGTTGCACGTTTGCGTGAAACATCAGGAGAAAAAAACTGCTCCCGCCGGAAAAAAACCGGACGGGAGAGGGGAAAATTAAATACGAAACGTATAATAGAAATGTAATATAACAAATTGTTTATGATTTACTCCAAAAACAAGGCCCTGATGGAGACCCCTGCGGGACTGGTGGAAAATGTTAGTATTCGCTAACTTTGCGGGCGGGGAAGGGGACACGGCCTGCCGGCCGAGTGGCACACTGCCGCAAACCCCTCGAGTTTTCGCCCAGATCGGAGCGCCGTCTTCCGGCCCAGGCCCCCTTGCCGGGGGAGCCGTCCCTGTCCCTGCGGACAGGCCTCACGTGAGTCCCCGCCGTCCGGGGCGCTGGCAATGCGTCGGAGTGCCGGAACCGCCGGGCCTGCCCGCGCTCCTGGAACCTTCGAACTCTCGCACCCATTGGGACATTACCTTTTATCACAAGTCCCCGCGCCAGGAAGTCGCGCTTGTTTCGGCGGACAAGCCTCACGTGAGTCCCTGCCGTCCGGGCCGCTGGCAATGCGTCGGAGTGCCGGAACCGCCGGGCCTGCCCGCGCTCCTGGAACCTTCGAACTCTCGCACCCATTGGGACATTACCTTTTATCACAAGTCCCCGCGCCAGGAAGTCGCGCTTGTTTCGGCGGACAAGCCTCACGTGAGTCCCTGCCGTCCGGGCCGCTGGCAATGCGTCGGAGTGCCGGAACCGCCGGGCCTGCCCGCGCTCCTGGAAC
>OODJ01001159.1_pt1 | contig 22122 bp, 17 predicted proteins | sample 1671611 | NCBI WGS metagenome assembly OODJ01 (sample SAMN06348174, study PRJEB24527) | human gut metagenome | biome: human gut; feature: ankylosing spondylitis patient; material: feces | host: Homo sapiens | place: China | collected 2015-10 | reverse complement strand
GAGGGCTTCGGGCGGAATATTTATGCCCTTTTGAGTTTTAGCGGACAGCAATAGTATAAAATGGAAAGAATAATCCCTTATCCGAGGAGGTCTCACGGACGCATGGGTGAAGATGAATCATTCGAAGTACCATGACGGAGCAAAACTTGCCGTGAGAAGTCAGCAGAAGTCATAGTACCTAAGGCACGTGTGCCTATGGGGAAGGACTGAATCGGACAGTGCAATAGTAAATGACTGCTACCCTGCGAATCTTTTGTAATCAGATGTCCGAAAGGAACTCTCTATTCGCACGATAGGACGGAATCCGACAATAGGATAGAAGTGATGTTATTCAAAGGGATGGCTGAAAACAACTTGCCACACATCGTGAGATGAGAAAGTCCGAAACCGCCGTATGCGGAACCGCACGTACGATGGTGTGAGAGGCCGGTGAACACGAAAGTAGGAGATAACGCCTATGATTAGTGTTTACCTCCTACTCGATTTTTTTTAACCAAATGAGTGTTTGTCTGTTATTGTTAAGAAAGACAGAAGTCATGTTGGTAGTGGATTCAGGAAAATGGACTCAGGGAGTAATTATAAAATGTACTTTTGAGTGACGTGGTTAGGAGACGTCCCTTTATGTTTTACCATTGATAGGGAAAAAGCTACAATCAGTAGGGCAATGTCACCTTGAACATTGGATTATCCGTATGTTCCTTTCTTATTATGTCAAAAAGCTCGCGTACAATCTCGGGATGCTCGGCGGCAATGTCTTTGTCCTCATGCAGGTCAGTTGCGAGATTGTAGAGACGTGGAATGCCTTTGACGACAATCAGTTTCCAGTCACCGCGGCGCACAGCTATCTGGTCGGTTTCATGGAACTCCCAGTATAGGTGTTCATGTCTTTGCTGTTTTGTATTGTCACCGAGCAGTGTCGGAGCTATTGACAGCCCATCGAAACAGTCACCTGGAAGCGAGCGGTTGGTATAGCGCTTGCGAAAATTTTTCACTCCGGCAATGTCGCAAAATGTCGGCATTAGGTCATAGAAGGCAAATGGTAAATCACTTACTGTTCCTGCCTTAATGTGTCCCGGCCACCATGCAATAAACGGAATGCGTATTCCTCCCTCGTAGCATTGCCGTTTCAGCCCACGAAGTTTACCGTCGCGCCCGAAATATTCGGGATCAGCACCGCCTTCTTCATGAGGCCCATTGTCGGAAGTGAAGATTACTATTGTATTTTTGTCAAGCCCCTTTTCCTTAAGTTTCGCCATTATTTCTCCTACGTAAGCATCAAGTCGCGTTATCATTCCGGCGAACTGAGCGTGGGTGTGTTCCACGGGATTATAGCGTGAGCTTTCTTGGCCGCCCCACGTTTTGTCAACGAAAAATTTTTTCTTGTAGCTCTCAAGTATGTCATCGTCTGGCTGTGCCAGTTCGGCATGCGGCAGTGTGTAAGTGAAGAAACCGACAAACGGATGTTGTGTATCCTGCTTGTCTATCCATTCCAAAGCCTTGTCGTGAATAATCCGTGCGGAATATTGCGTACGCTTAAAATATTTGCGCCCGAACATCGGATATTTCATATTGTCTTCCATCACCTCGCGTACTACGGCAGTGTCACCAAGAGCACGCGAGAAACGGTTGAGGAAGTTTGGATAATACAGGTGTGCTTGGAACTGGCAGATATAACCGTAGAATTCGTCAACGCCACGCTTGTCGGGTGTTGATGCGGAGCCCTCATAGCCACCAGCCCACTTGCCAAAGACGCCGGTACGGTAGCCACGATCCTTGAGTATTTCGGGTAGAATCTTGTGGGCAGGGTCATATGGTTCCTGACCCACAACGGCAAAGTCCACGTTGTCGCCATATTTCATAGTGTTGTCATACGACCAGTATTCCTTGTTGCCACGTACATGCGAGTGACCGGAATGTTGACCTGTCATAATCGTTGCACGCGACGGTGCCGATACCGGTGAGCCGGCATAAGCCTGCGTAAAACGTATTCCTTCCTCTGCCACTCGGTCGATGTTCGGAGTGGATATGAACGGCTGACCATAACATGCAAGGTCGCCATAACCCATGTCGTCACAAAGGATAAGCAATATGTTTGGACGCGAGGCGTCTTCTTTCTGCGCCTTTGCAGATTTTGCGGGAAGTAATACCGGTGCGCATACGAGTCCGGTAGTAGCCAAAATAAGTTTCTTGTTCATTGTTGTATATAGGTTGGTTGCAAAGTTACAGTATTATTAATTAAAACTGCCTGTTTTTGGTTGTTACTTATCATATGGTAGCAGAGCGAGGCTATGATACTTTTTATGGTACCATAGCCTCGCAAATATGTTTATATTAAATTTCATTTAGCCCCACCACTGTCGCTGAGTCCAAATAATTCGTTATAACCGGGGTTCTGAGTGAGTTGCGGGTTGAGTACGATCTGGTTTGTCGGCACCATCATCAGATAGTAAGTGTCAATCCAACCGCCATCGGTCAACGGACTCGGATAAGTATATATCCATCCCGAGCCTACAGAATTCTGTTCGCCCGTGGCCTTGCCCGTGCGTTGTATCTCATCGTAGTCAACGAAGCTGCCAGAGTATGCGCTGTTCTTTGTCCCGTAAGGATTATCCTGAGCCTTTATCCACATTCCGCACGGTTGGCGGTTCACGTAGTAGGCAGCCTTCGCCCAGCGACGTACATCATAGAATGCGAATCCCTCACCGAACAGCTCAATCTGCCGCTCGCGGCGGATTTCCCACAATACGGGGTCAACCTCGTAGTTACCGAACTTTCCACCATTGCCAGTCCACCAGGGAGCATTGCCTTTGTCGCGGTTAGGATCGAAGTCGGATGTTATATCTGCCACGGTCATATGGGCCACACCTGAACGGTCGCGCAGCTTGTTGATGGTTTTGTCTGCCACGCCTTGGTCGAAGCGTCCGAGCTCCCATGCGGACTCGGCATAGTTGAGCAGCACTTCCTCAATCTTGAAGATAGGTTTATCGGCCGTGCAGTATGCGCTCGATCCAGTGGAGAATTCCCACATGTCATAGTGTTTCCATGTGTAGTAGCCAGTGCGGCAACGCATATATGCCGTCGTTGAATTGTCGGTCAGGTTAGGACTGTTCTTAGTGAGAGCCGCACCCCAGTTCTGCCCCGGTACTTTCTTCATGCCAGTTCCACCGAACGAACCACCACGCAAACACTGTGTGTTAGCACCAAGATAGTCCATATACGTACGGTATTTGGCAGCTTCTTCGGCTGTCACGGTATGACCTTCAACAACATCGCCTTCGCCCAAGTATTTCCATGTCTTGAACGAGTTCACGCCATCGGCTGTACCGTCATTGGCTGCAACAACATAAGGTGGCTGTATGTTCTGGTACAGACGTGGGTCGCGATTGTCAAACGTATCCCACATGTCCTTACCCTTGCCGCCCTTATATCCGGAGTTGGGATTGGCAATTGGCAGGCCGTTCTTCATAAGGAACATGTCAACGCTGTACTGTGGCACGTCTTCGAAGTGGGCTGCGATGTGCTCATAGTCGTTGAAGCGGTGCATCAGGATACCGTCGTAATACTGCTTGAAGAATATCACACCTGGAACATTGGTGAGATCTTCCGTTGTCCACATTTCGCCATATCCGGCTGCCGGATAGCTCTCGGTACCATTGTATAATGTTGAATACTGATTCATCAAGTCTTGCGACACTTCAAGACACTTAGACAAATATTGTTCGCAAGGCTCGTCAAGTCCGTGATATTTAGCCCATGTTCCCTCGCGTAAAAGGAAGCGTGAGAGTGCTGCTTTCACGGCATTGGCTGTGATAGTATTGTCACCGTCCTCGAAATTGCCGATATTTTGGGCGGCATACTCCAAACACTCGATAATGTGCTGTGCCACTTCAGCGCGCGGAGTACGCGGACCATAGGTCTCCTCGCTCCCTTCATTGATAACCTTGTCTACCCAAGGTACGTCGCCGAAACGATCTATTAGTTCCATATACCACCATGCCTTGAAAAAATAGCCCACAGAACGCCAATGAGCGGCTTCCGTTTCATTAAGCACGCCATCGTCGAGATGGCTGAGCATGATGTTGATACGGCGGATTATGGAGAAGTCCCATCCACCGCCCGATGTTGTCTGTGTGATTGATTGATAGGCATAGGGGTTGCGGCTGTTATCGCGGCTTGTCACGAGTCCGCCATACCAGTCACCGTAGAATGTCGAGCTCACCACTTGTCCATTAAGGTTGGTGCGTATCGTCGTGTTGGTGAACAGGTCGTAGCACGGATACATGAAAGCCTTGAAGTTGTTGTATTCCAGGAAGGCATTGGCCTCGGTAAGATCCGTCTTCGGGATTTTCTCAAGAAAATCGTCGTTGCAACTCGTCAGTGAGAGCGATGTAGCGGCAAGTGCGGCCGCGGCGAATATCTTTATGTCCATTGTATTCATTATTTAAAGTATGTTTTTAGAATGTGATGTTTGCACCGATGGAAATTGTACGGTAATAGGGATAGTCCCACACGATCGCGTTATTGGTGTTACCTTCTGGGTCGTATCCCTTCGGCAGATTAGATATTGTGCCGAGATTCTCAACGCTTACGTATATGCGGGCCGATTCCATGAGTACATGTTTCACCCAGTGTCGCGGCAATGTGTAGCCGAGTGTAATGTTCTTCACTCGTAGATAGGCGGCGTTCTGTAAATACTTGTCACTCACGCGGGTGTTCGAACCTACGTTGTTGCCTTGGTCGTAGATACGGAACAGCTTGGCATTGGGATTCTTTGCCACCATGTAGTCGGAATTCTCTGGGTCGTAGCTCTTGGCTGTCCAATAGTCTGTTTGATTGGAGAACAATGGTTGGAACACAGCATCGGCAGAACCTGAACCGGCAAACGGGAAGATTGACGAACCCGAGAGCCAGTAGTCACGTTTGCCTACGCCCTGCAGACGCACATCGAGACTGAACCCCTTGTAGGTTGCTCCGATGTTGGCTCCAAACTGGAAGCGTGCGCGGTTGTTGCCGATAATCTTACGGTCGCCAGGATCGCTCACGGTACCTGCACCACTGCTGATTACGCCATCGCCGTCGAAATCCTTGAACTTCTCGTCGCCCGGCTGAACCTTTACGCCTTGGATTGATGTTACACCTTCCTTCAGTGTCCATACGTCGCGCTTTGCATCGTCGAGCACGAAGTCATCGATAGTGTAATATCCGTCAGACACATAGCCCCATATTTCACCGAGCTTCTGGCCAACATAGTAGTCGCTGAGAAGTCCTGACTCATTGTTATATTTCTTAATTTTGGCTGTGTTGTCGTAGATATTGAAGCCGATGTTGTAGGCAAAGTCACCGATGTGGTCGCGCCATGTGAGGTTGAGTTCCCAACCGTTCGAGGTAAGGTCGGCCACGTTTTGAAGTGGAGCCGATGCGCCTACGACAGTCGGAATCTCTATGCCGGCGGCAAGCATACCGTTGGTGCGGCGGCGGTAAAGCTCGAATGTTAGTTGCAGACGGTTCTTGAAAGCTGTGAAGTCAGCACCGAGATTGATCGTCTTCACTGTCTCCCATGTAAAGCTACTGCTGACAAGACCCGGTGATGAGATGACATTCACCTTGTCATTCTTGTCGAGCCATACGGTGCTCGGACCTACCGATATTGTGGGCAGAAATTGGTAGGGATTGATATTCTGGTTGCCGATGGAACCATAGCTTGCACGGAGTTTGAGGTCATCGAGCCACGTGCGCGACCAATCCATGAACTTCTCCTGACCAAGACGCCAACCGATAGACACCGACGGGAAGAAACCAAAGCGGTCATTTTTCGGAAACTTTGATGAACCGTCGTAACGTCCGTTGAGTTCGAGAAGGTAGCGATCCATGAAGGCATAGTTCAGCCGTGCGAAGCCACTCCGGATAGAATATTCGGAATAGCCGTCGGTGATTGTCTTGTCGCCAGTTCCTCCTGCGAACGATGGCACGGAAGGTGTGGTCTGTCCTTTCACCTGTCCGTAGAAGCTCTTGTAATAATAACTTTCTTGGTTGAAGCCTGCCATTGCTTTGAACGAATGCTCACCCCAATGGTGCTCATAATTGGAGAATATGTTGAGGGCGTTGTAGCGCTTCTGCGTGTCCTGCATCTGGTAGTAGTCCTGTCCCTGCTCCACTGACCATTTGGCGGCAAGCTGCGTGTCGGCAAAGCGGAAGCGGTCAGAGTAGAAGTGCAAGTCGACATCCTTCTTATCAAAGGTGTATTCGGCTGTAATCGTCCAGTCTTTAAGAGGCTTTAAAATAGAGCGTGTGGAGACACGGGTCACAGCCGTGTTTTCATACGAAACAGGAGCGAGACGCAGCATGTTGCCCGGAGTCTGTGACGGCAGATCCTCGTCAATGCCGAGTATCGAACCAGGAATATCGCCTTCGGGATAATAGCTCACGAGGCGTGTCGTGTAAAATCCCATCATGTTGCCAACAGCCTGCGGTCTTTTCTTGTCCGCATCGGTGTAAAGCAAGCTCGCTTCCTGCGTGAACCACTTGTTGACATCAGCCGATACGAATGCCGATATATTCTTGCGCGTGTATGTATCCTTGTTGGTATCGAGCGGTCCATTCTCATGGCTGTAGCCAGCCGACATGCGGAAGCGTATGCGGTCATTGCCACCTGACACAGACACATTGTGGTTGTTCATTGCACCGGTGGTGAGGATATTCTTATACATGTTTTTCTCACTTAGCCAGTACACGCGGCCGTCAGAGTCCTTAAGAATACCGTCACCGACAGTACTCAGAGAACTTGGATTCTGCTTGTACTGCTGCAGATAATCGCGCCATTTCTCTACGTCACCGTTACCGGCCCAATAAGAGTTAGTATAGCCTGCCTCCATATATGCATCGAGATATTCTGTGAGCGATGATTGCTCAAGCACGTTGAGTGAACGTTCCCAACCCATGTTAAAATTATAGTTGAGGTTTATTTTCGACTTATCTTTCGGACGCTTTGTGGTAACGAGAATCACGCCACCGGCTGCACGTGCTCCGTAGATAGCTGACGATGCGGCATCTTTCAATACGGACACGCTTTCAATGTCGTCAGGGTTCAGAAGGCTGATATCTCCTTCCACGTTATCTATCAGCACGAGCGGTGATCCACCATTGATTGATAGCGTACCGCGAATGTTGAATGACTTTGATTGACCAGGACCTGTGCCGCCGCCGATTGTTAAGCCGGGCATCGCCCCCTGCAATGCCGCGGCGACATTGGTGACTGGGCGATCACCGAGTACGTCGGCCATCTTCACTTGTGACACCGACCCCGTGAGGTTCTCTTTCTTCTGTGTACCGAAACCTACGACGACCACTTCATCAAGAGTCTTATTGTCTTCGGTGAGTTCTACTTTTATTGGAGAACCATTCCATATAATTTCCTTTGGCATGAACCCTATGAATGAAATTACGAGACGGCTGCCTTTTTTTACGCCACTAAGGTTAAAGTTGCCGTCAATTCCTGTCACGGTGCCATTAGTAGTTCCCTTCACTACGATAGAAGCTCCCATGAGCGGTTCACCACTTGTGTCAACCACGACACCCTTGCATAAGGATGGTTGTTGTTGCATTGTCAAGCCATTTGAGGAAGCATCGGCTCCCGACATACTTGCACTTGCTGGATAGGCAATAAGCGACATCATGAGCAATGCAACTTGAATTGTCTTGTTTTTCTTCATATAGACAAACTTTTTGTAAATGAGGTTAAACTTTTAGGTTATCTTTGCTTATAAACAATAATATCCATGCATCTTTTGCGATCACAGAACATATAATTGATATAAGCATAATGCAAATATATAATATTTTTATAGAAAAAGCATATTTTATAAGATTTTTCATTAATATTCTGCAATAATATATTGTAATAGCTAAAAATTAGGCAAACATAATATATTGTCTGCAATGCCGATGGCAGATATTATTTTCGAGGAAGATAAATCTCCATAGGATGAAAACAGTGCTACTTGGATGGGTGGAAAAATATGCATGCAGATCTTAAATTGGACATTTCATGAAATAAAAATGAGAGTCTGTTTAATTTTTATGTGATAATAGTTTTATAGCTGACACGTTATATATACGTTTCAAGCCGGGTAAAAAGGTTTGTGAAAAACAGTACATATCGAATGCAGGAGAGTAATGAAATATCCTAACTTAGTAAAAATCTTGCAATTTTTATTCTATCTGTACCTCATTATATAGATATTAATAATGAGGATTTTAATAAATTGATGGCTGTTTTAACAATATTGTTATCGCTGTTGCTGAGAAAATAACTACTTTTGCAAATCAGTGCATTATATATGCATTGATTGAATTTTATGAATAATAACCACTCATTTAGTGGTAAATACAGGCTATATGATACATGCAAATCCTAATCCAGAAATGACGGTTGCTGAAGTAAAAGCTTTCCGTGATAACCTTAGAAGGTATACCTTAGGGAATATTACGCGCCAAGAGAAGCAAGAAATAGAAGCAAGAACTCGAAGAATGAATAACGTTACAGAAAGAATTATAGCTAACAATGGCGGGAAAAACCCAATTCTTGGATATTGATATTTCAATAAATAAATTACTGAGAGAGGACTTGAAACAAGTTCTCTCTTTTTCATGTGGTTGTAAGGAACTGGATTAAGTACATGACAAAATTTCAAATATATTAAATTGTGCTTTGTAGCAAGGATTTAGCAGACAGTTAGCAATTTCTTCCAATCCATATTTGAATATGCTTTTTGCTCTTCTCCCGTGCTTAAGTATTCTTATGGGAACAATGAACAAGTGCTTGTGTATTCCCGTCAAATAGGCCCATGTAAATGCTATAATCATTATCGCAAACAACCTCTCAATTCTATCCAAGTGAGTCAGATGAGTGTCTTCAACATTGAATCCGCTAGACTTCATGGCTCTAAAGCATGTCTCAATCTGCCATCTCTTTTTATAAGAATCAAGTGCTTTCTCGGGTCTATTATATGACACAATAATTTGTAATTCGGGCTTCCCTTCCTGATTTTTCAGCCTTGCTGCGGCCAAGTAACACAGCTGGTTATTCACATAATAGATATGTGGAAGAATCATACTTTGTTTTAATTGCAAACGGTTGAATACCCAGAAAGCCTTGAATTCCTTCCCAGTCCGTGGATCTTTTACCCAAAAGTTCTCTCGAATGCGCAAGTGATATGGTATTCCTTCCCGATTTAGATACTCCAACCACTGTTCTCCTACAAACTCACGGTCACCGGTCAAAGATTCAATGCTGGATTTTCCAAAGAGCTTGATGAATCGGTCAATGATGTCTATCCTTTCCTGCGTGTTGGAGTTGCCACGCTTGGGCAACAGACGAAAAAGGATAGGGAAGGCCACTCCTTCATAAGTGATTCCTAACACCAACGCATTGATATCAGTATGACCGAACTGCCAATTGGTCCTGTCCATGGAAAGGGTATATGGACCTTTATGAGGAAGAAGTAGCATGACCAGACGGGCTATCAAATCAAAATCAAGTGCATAAGAGGACATGAAGCGTTGGATTCTGCGCATGCAGGATAAGGCATCAGAACCACTTTCAAAAGCTGTTGAGAGCTTATAGAAACTTACTGTTTGCACCTTACATAACGCTAAAATCATAAGCGATATAAACTTTATTCGGGCAAGATTCATACTTTCACCGAAAAAAACATTCAACTTGTCAAATAATTCACTATTTTTGTAGGGAGCCTTAGGATTAGTCATCATAGAAAAAGCCGCTATACTTTTCTTTAAAGATACTAATTTCTAAGGCTTTATACAAAAATATAGAGATTAATTACATGACAATCAATAATATATAAATTTTTGTCATGTACTTAAGGAACTGGATGATTTTTTTCACAAAGAAATATATCTTTGTTCCAAGTATCATCATGTCGCGGCTTATTGTGCAAAAAATAAACAAGATAATGAGATCATTGCAATTTTTACCCTATCCAATGATTCCGTTGTCATAGATAATATAGAGGACAAAGAAGATTTTGTTTTAGAGGCAAAAAACAAAATTAGCGATGAGTATATTTCAACATTTGAAAGACAAACCTCGTTTCCTGCCATAAATATTGGACATTTAGGTGTACATAAAGATTGTCAAAGTAAAGGTATAGGCCAGCAAATCTTGGATTTTGTGTTGTATACTTTCTCTAATTACAATATGTCTGGTTGTCAATTTATCACAGTGGATTCACTAAATAATCCAAGGACCAATAAGTTTTATCTCAGAAATGGGTTCATAAATCAAACGAATAATGACATTCATGATTTAACCAGGCGTATGTATCAGCTTATTCAGTTGTTTATGACTCAAGAATGATGCCCACTATATTTTATGCAAGTGTTTATCTTTCGAAAGCACACCAATGATCTTTTCCGAAAATATTAAATACAATGATTAATACGAGATGACTTGCGAACCCTATATATAATTGTAAAAAAAAGATAAGATATTGTTTGGATTACACCTCTCAAATTCTATACCAGTAAACATCTTTCTCTGTCATAGGCAGTTCCTTATTGTTATTACATGATGAAAGTACTATAACTGATATGAATAATATCAATAGGATACTGCAGTATATATTCCCCAATCTCATGTAATGCATTTTAACTTAATGAAATGATATACAAGTGTTAGCTATTCTTAGAATCATAGTTACTTTTTTACATCAACTAATGATATGCAAAAAAATGCAGAAAGTAACGCCAATGTACGAATTGTGAAATTATGCTGTCCGCTTAGCCATTTAGTCACTTCACTTGGACGTTTGCCCAGTGCCTGTGCAAACTGCAACTTGGATAAGCCACGCTCCGTCATCAGTTCATAAATGCGGTTGGAAATGGCAAATTCCAAAGATACCTCTTGTTGGGTAGCCAAAGAGGTTCTTGCCAACATTTCATCAAAGGAAGGCTTTATCGTTTTCATATATCAAAAGTACAATTAATATTTTATTTATAAGTAAAAGAATGGTGTTTTTTTGCTCAAAACGGAACTTGTAGAATAACGTATGATGGATATATATATGTAACCTATATTCATCCAACCTCTTTAATTCACAACTGATTCGAGTAGATTTTTTTATGGTAGGCGTGGGAGAGTAATGGATATTTTCTAACTTATTAAGGATGAAAGTATTGTAAGTAATTGCTAATATCGATAAAAATAATTTAGCAAATAGGGCTTGCTGGTCTATTGCTTACTATTCCGATTAGTGAAATTACTCTTTCTATAATACTAATAGTGGCATTTGTGTGGATTTGTTTATATGAGCTTATTCAGTGAAGTTTTTAATAATGGATGGAAAGGTGATCTGGCTGGAATGTAAGGATGGGTGCAGAAATGGGAAAAATAAAATCATAAAGAGAAAATATATTAAATATTGCGGGTTTTAGGTATGGATATATTTTTTTCTTATAGACAAGCATTTAATTGGTGATTCGAACTTAATTTACTACTTTTGCTTTTAGAATTAAACAAATTAGAATAAGATATATGGCTTCTATTGAAATCAAATGTGTAGGTCCTTTGAATGACACTGGTAGGATAGAATTGAAAATGGTTAATCTATTTATAGGGAAGCAGAGTACAGGAAAGAGTACTCTGATGAAAATCCTTAGCTACTGCCGGTGGCTGGAAAAAACAATTATGACAGGAAGTGATACGATACTTTTCGCTTACACTCACAATAATAAGTTTATAAAAGAACTAATGCAATTTTACCGATTCAATATGGGGTATTTTTCAAATGATAGTGTGATTCATTATCAAGGGGATTGTGTGAGTATACTTTTGAATGGCGTTCAAAGTAATGTTCGCATAGAACGCCTATCTACTTTTGATGATGAACGGTATAATACAAAACTAAGCTTTATCCCTTCTGAGAGAAACCTGCTCTCCGCTATAAGGAACATAGACCGAGCTTATCGCGCATCTGATTTGGATGTACTCTTTAATTTTGTTTTTGAATGGGGGGAAGCTAAGGAGCACTATACAAACTCAGAGCCTAAAACATTAGTTGTATCTCCTAATATGGAGTATTATTTTGATAAAGAAAAGGGGGGAGATACAATTCGCTTGAAAGATAATAAAAAAGAGTTCACTACTTTTTATGCCTCAAGTGGTGTACAGTCCGCTCTTCCTGTGGAAATATTAGTTGATTATGTATGCGGAATGGCAGGACAACCTATCTCTGTCAGCAAAGGGGAGCTTTACGATATGATGGCTAAGTTTCTTCGTGAGCGGACATCAGATGATAAGTTGGTTGCATCCAATGAGGAAATCTTATCGGCCCATTTGCTTAACTACCAGTCTGCACAACTTTTTATTGAAGAACTGGAACAGAATCTTTATCCGGAATCTCAATGGAATCTCGTACGGAGCATTATTTATGCAATAAAAAAAGCCACAGTGCGGACAGAACATAATAGTATGGTAGTACTGACAACGCATAGTCCTTATGTATTGACTACATTGAATGTATTAATGCTGGCTTCTGTAGCATGGGAAAAGAATAAGAAAGCGACTTCGAAAATTGTTCCAGACGATTATATCCTGCCGATAGGAAGTATTGGAGCTTATTACTTGACAGATGAAGGAAAATTACAGGATATAGTAGATCCTGAGCTGCAAATGGTGAGTGGCTTGCAACTTGACGGGGTATCTGAATTGGTAGATGAGAGTATTGCTGCATTAAATTCTGTTATTTATGGCTGATACCAATTTACATGAGAGGTTGCAGAGAGATGGATACACCCCTGAACAGCCATTAGCAGTACGAAAAGTTGTAGCCACAGCTGAGAAAGGGAGACGTTACGTCCTTCAAGTCAGTAACTCAAAAGAGTCTGTCGTTTATAAAATAGACGGATATATCATCACTGCTGGTAGCAAGTGCGATAAGATGGTACTGATAAAAGATAGCAGTAATTGGACTCAGATATTTGTTGAATTGAAAGGTAAGGATCTTCATCATGCAATAGAACAGTTGGAAAGTACACTACAGAACAAAATGCTTGCGCATTCAGCCAATAAAGAAAAACGTGCAAGAATTGTGGCAGCATCTTTCCCTTCCAATCGAGGTGATATGACAATGGAAAAGGTAAAAATTCGTTTTAAGAAAATCTATAAATGCGATTTGCGTGGGTTAAAATCGGGTCAACCAGATAAGATATAAATAGTTAGTGGAAAATTATAATATCCTTGTTATAATGTAGATTTGGTAATATATACAAGAGAGTAGTAGGGTCTTGTAAACTTAGTAAAAATCTTGCTGTTTTTGTTATTAAACATAATATACGTTATAGATATAAATGTTACAGATCTTTTGAGGCCGTTTAACTAAGTAGCCTGTTGCTATTTTCAAGAAAGTCATTGAACTCTATCAGGTATGACAAGGGATACGGTGGTTATGTGGTAGAATACGAGGATACTCGGAACTTGTCGTAATGCCATCTATAGGACGATTCATAAAAAACTTCATAAAAATAATAGTGATATCTTCTTTAGCCCGTATCTTTGCATCAGATATTAGTAGACATAGTGAGAATGTAGATTTTGGAGCATCTGTAGCTCTCTGCTATGCTTGAGAGGTGATGCGATACAGAATATGGAGACCAATTCACACCAAATATGATAGAGAAATATACACCGGTAATATGGGATAACGTAAGGCTTGCTTTCGCTCCAGTGAAGGCTCTTGATGAAGTTCCCTCCTATCCTGAAGAGGAATGTGCCCGGATCTGCGGGGAATTGAATAAGATTGTAAAACTGTGTTCCTTCAAACCTAAAGCCGGTGACGTATATTACCATCCGGTAGCTTTCTCCCAGGGAAGGTTTCTTGTAGCTGATGAATTGGCGGATTTGGCCGGCTGCCCCTACCCTGCTTGTGCAGACCTGGACAGTTGCCAGAAAGTATGCGATATGATGAACCGGGTAATAGAAGAGATGGGAACTGATTCTTTCCGATAGTAGCAAAATTTACCGTGAGTATGTAATTCTATTTATAGAAATTTCCAACGAAACGAGATGTCTTTTGTTGGAATGGGGCGTTATGTCCTTTGACTATGTAGAATGATTTTAATTGTTAAAACTGTGCTTGTGGTTTACGAATTGAATGTTATTTTGTAATTTTGTACACCATAAAAATGTTTTCAAAATGAAAGGTATATTCCCCATACGTCTAAGAAGTGCACGCAAAATGCGTGGCATGTCTTTAAGAAGATTAAGCGAGGAAATGAATGGAGAAGTGTCCGCTAACGCATTGGCCAAATATGAAAGAGGAGATATTTTTCCTTCCAGCAAGGTGATGATAAAATTGGCTTCTGCATTGGGACTCCGTATTGATGATTTTTTTCGGCCCATTACTGTTTCCGTAGATTTGGAAAATATAAAATACCGAAAGCGTGCTTCTCTTGGGAAAAAAGAAATAGAAGCTATTAATTATTATGCATCATCTGAACTTGAAAAATATATTGAAGTAGAAAGTATGACAGGAGAATCGAAAATTTTTACTATGAATTATTTTGACACTCCTGTAAAAGACGATAAAGATGTACTTTCTATTGCAGCCAGATTCAGGCAAGATTTAAATCTTGGCGACTCTCCTATCACAACTCCTATTGAATTACTTGAAACGGCAGGAGTAAAGATCATAGAAGTTGATGCTTGCAAAAGATTTGATGGAAACAGCTTTACCTGTAATAATTTATTTGTTGTTGTGTTAAACAAAGGATTTACTCCAGAAAGAAAAAGGTTGTCATTATTCCATGAAGTAGGCCATAAAATAATGAGATTTCAAGATGGGGCTGACGAAGAAAGACTCTGCAATATATTTGCAAATGAAGTACTTCTTCCTGTCGAAGTCTTTATACAAAAAATAGGGAAAATAAGGAAAGACATTTCATTAATAGAGTTGAAGGATATTCAATGCCAATTTGGAATATCAGTAGAAGCCATGATGATAAAAGCCAGACAGGCAGGTATCATTTCTCAAAATAGATATGTTTCTTTCTATAAGTACAAAAACTCATCAAAACAGTTCAAGGAAAATGTAGAGAAAAGTGTGTTCCAGGATGAACATTGCAAAAGATTTGTGCGTCTCGTTTTTAAACTGCTTGCAAATGAAGTGATAACTGAATCTAAATGTGCCTCTCTGTTGGGATGTTCTGTACAAAAAGTGAGAGAAAACTTAAATCTGGTATGACATGGATATAGTGGTCAATGATACAAACATCTTTTTAGACCTTATATCTATAGGTTTGCTTGATGCGTCCTTTGAACTTCCCATAAAATTTCATACAGTTGATTATGTAATAGAGGAAATAATCAATGAGGAACAAAATGCAGAAGTCGCAGCATTGATAAAAGAGGGAAAGTTGTATGTCAAGGAATTTGATGAGAATGAATTTTCTGAAATTATAGATTTATATGAAAGTCTTAAGTACATGACAAAATTTCAAATATATTAAATTGTGCTTTGTAGCAAGGATTTAGCAGACAGTTAGCAATTTCTTCCAATCCATATTTGAATATGCTTTTTGCTCTTCTCCCGTGCTTAAGTATTCTTATGGGAACAATGAACAAGTGCTTGTGTATTCCCGTCAAATAGGCCCATGTAAATGCTATAATCATTATCGCAAACAACCTCTCAATTCTATCCAAGTGAGTCAGATGAGTGTCTTCAACATTGAATCCGCTAGACTTCATGGCTCTAAAGCATGTCTCAATCTGCCATCTCTTTTTATAAGAATCAAGTGCTTTCTCGGGTCTATTATATGACACAATAATTTGTAATTCGGGCTTCCCTTCCTGATTTTTCAGCCTTGCTGCGGCCAAGTAACACAGCTGGTTATTCACATAATAGATATGTGGAAGAATCATACTTTGTTTTAATTGCAAACGGTTGAATACCCAGAAAGCCTTGAATTCCTTCCCAGTCCGTGGATCTTTTACCCAAAAGTTCTCTCGAATGCGCAAGTGATATGGTATTCCTTCCCGATTTAGATACTCCAACCACTGTTCTCCTACAAACTCACGGTCACCGGTCAAAGATTCAATGCTGGATTTTCCAAAGAGCTTGATGAATCGGTCAATGATGTCTATCCTTTCCTGCGTGTTGGAGTTGCCACGCTTGGGCAACAGACGAAAAAGGATAGGGAAGGCCACTCCTTCATAAGTGATTCCTAACACCAACGCATTGATATCAGTATGACCGAACTGCCAATTGGTCCTGTCCATGGAAAGGGTATATGGACCTTTATGAGGAAGAAGTAGCATGACCAGACGGGCTATCAAATCAAAATCAAGTGCATAAGAGGACATGAAGCGTTGGATTCTGCGCATGCAGGATAAGGCATCAGAACCACTTTCAAAAGCTGTTGAGAGCTTATAGAAACTTACTGTTTGCACCTTACATAACGCTAAAATCATAAGCGATATAAACTTTATTCGGGCAAGATTCATACTTTCACCGAAAAAAACATTCAACTTGTCAAATAATTCACTATTTTTGTAGGGAGCCTTAGGATTAGTCATCATAGAAAAAGCCGCTATACTTTTCTTTAAAGATACTAATTTCTAAGGCTTTATACAAAAATATAGAGATTAATTACATGACAATCAATAATATATAAATTTTTGTCATGTACTTAACTTTAACTTATATGATTATCGCTCGCTATTTATATATATTTTTTATTAGGCCTAACAATATATAATTGCTTATTAGCATATTATATAATATGCATAATCGTAATAGTACAAAATAGCAGTAAGTTATTGCTATTCAGAGTAAAAGTATCAGTTCACTCGTTGTTGTTAAAAAATAAACTTGACTACCCTAAAGGTGTAAGTGTAAGTGCTTTTTTGAATTTTATCAAGGGTGTTAGATATGCGTTAGATTATTAATTGAACCATTTTTGCAAACTACTGATTATAAGTAAAATAAAAATCAATGTATTAGATTTATTCTTTTGTCCTACAACTAAAAAGCTCTGCAATCTTTTTACTTTTGCATTCGAAAAAAATAAAACAATAGATTATGAAGAAAATAGCTATTTTATTAGTTTTTACTTTGGGAACATTTATTGTAAATGCCCAATCAGTTGTAGAAGGAACAAAGTTTATGGACAATTGGTCTGTAGGAGTGAATGCAGGAGCAGTTACCCCTCTCACTCACGCCTCTTTCTTTAAAGGGATGCGTCCCGGTTTCGGAGTTGGAATATCCAAACAATTAACTCCTAGTTTTCGGTTTGGAATTTCAGGGAATGGGATATATCAATACAACTCCGAGTAAAACAGCTTTTGATGTTTTAGATGTCAGCTTGTTGAGTAAAATTAACTTAATAAATCTATTTGCAAGCTATCGGGGCAAACCTCGTTTGTTTGAGATAGAAGCTATTGCCGGAATGGGGTGGTTGCATTATTATGTAAATGGTAAAGGAGATGACAATTCATGGTCTACCCGTCTCGGATTGAATCTTAATTTCAACCTCGGTGAAACAAAAGCATGGACATTGGGAATTAAGCCCGCTATCGTATATGATATGCAAGGTGATTTTAATCAGGCAAAGAGTCGTTTCAATGCAAACAATGCAACATTTGAACTGACTGCCGGATTGACTTATCACTTCAAGATGAGTACTGGGAATCATTACTTTACTAAAGTAAAAGTCTACAATCAGAGCGAAATTGATGATTTGAATGTTGCTATTAATGCACTTCGCGAACAGGTGGGCAGTCGTGACAGAGAACTAAACAATGCTAACCAAAGAATTAGCGGTTTGCATAAAGAGTTGGAAGAATGTCGTACAAAGGTCGTTCCCATTGAAACAGTAGTCAAGACTGCCCGCGTTCCGGAATCTATCATTACTTTCAGACAAGGTCGCTCATCAGTGGATGCATCACAGCTACCGAATGTGGAACGTGTAGCCTCCTACATGAAGAAATATCCCGATTCAAAAGTCATTATTAAAGGGTACGCTTCTCCAGAAGGCAATGTTGAGATCAACGCAAAAATTGCTACCGCACGTGCAGAAGCTGTAAAAACAATCCTTGTTAATAACTAAAGTTTCCCACCCTTTTTAGGGGTGGGAATATATCAGAATCTCCAATATTTTTTGTAAATTAGCTATCGCCAAACAGTTGATTTACATAAATCAGGAGGTATCTGTTATGAATGCAAAAATAGAGAAATTAAGTGAGATGGAAAAGGTTTTAAGTGTTAAAGAGGCGACCAATGCTCAATTGCTGTCCCTATTTTCCCGTTTTGGTTTGGGTAATCTGCTTCGTCATCTCTCTCTTGAGAAGCACGATGGCATTGATGCGGTGACCCTTATCTTGTCACTGTGCCTGTTCCGCATCAATGGGTGCAGTATCTTTTCCGCCTATAGGAACCGCTTTCATGGTCTGCTTGATACAGGTAAGAATTGTTTTTACCGTATGATGCTTCGTCCATCGATGGACTGGCGTCGCTTACTTGATAGGTGTTGTCTGTCGTTTTGAGGCTATCCTGCGCAAGGAACATTCAGAGACGGGCAAGCCGGTGCGTTGCTTTATCATCGATGACACGACACTTGAAAAATCCGGTATTGCGATGGAAAACATCAGCAGGGTGTATGACCATGTGAGTGGTCGCTGCTTGTTAGGTTTTAAACTACTGCTGCTGGCTGTATCCGATGGAATAAGCACATTGCCGGTCGATTTCTCGCTCCATCGCGAAAAAGGCAAGGAGGGTGCTTTTGGTTTGAGCGAGAAACAACGCAAGAAACAATACCGGTATGCACGGGAAGCATCAAATCCGGATAAAATCCGTACGTCGGAGTGTGACAGGAGTAAGCTTGATGTAACGGTAGAGATGCTGAAAAGGGCATGGAAATACGGCATTCGTGCCAATTACGTCCTGGCAGACAGTTGGTTCACCTGCGAGGGGTTGATTGCCCAAGTGCGTGAACTGGCCGGCAGAACGGTTCATTATATAGGCCTTGCGAAAATGGACAGGACAAGGTACAAGGTAAACGGAAAACTTCATAACGCCCACGAGCTTGTCGCTATGTACAGGAGGGATGTCAAGCAGTGCAGGAAGTATAAATGCCTGTACGTTTCATTGCGAGGTTCGATAGGCACACAGCCTGTACGCATCTTCCTTATAAAATACGGGAAGAATGAGCATTGGAATATCTTGCTGTCATCAGATGTGAGTATAAAATTCATAAACGCTTTTGAGTTGTATCAAATCCGGTGGAATATAGAGGTGTTAAACAAAGAATGCAAGAGTTACCTTCATCTTGGAGACTATCAAGGACGGAACTTCAACGGGCAGATTGCAGACTGTAGCTTGTGTTTTATCACTTACATTGTTTTGGCTTTGGGCAAGCGGTTCTCGAGCTATGAAACCATGGGAGAACTGTTCCGGGCTGAGAAGGAACAATTGCTTGCCCTCACTTTGTGGAACAGGGTCTTGGCCTGCATCGAAAAACTATTGAAATGTTTGTCTGATGTATTTGGAATGACACCGGAACAGATACTCGGAGGACTGTTGGAGAATGAAAAGGCCATGAGTGAGCTGAAGGGCATAATTGAAGCCTTACAGGAATCAAGCGCTGATTCTGAGAGACTGGCAGGATAACTTAATTTAGACGAATGTTAAAACATTGAGTACATGTAGCTTGAAAGATAATCCACCCCTCTTCAAGCTATTTAATGAGGGGTGGGAAACTTTAGTTACTTATAAGTAAAAATGGTACTTTTTTGTTCAAAACGGTGCTTGTAGAATAACATATGATGGATAATATTATATGTAACCTATATTCATCCAACCTCTTCAATTCATAATTGGATGGCATGGTAGGTAAGTTCTCTAACTTAGTGACAATCTTGCTGTTTTTATGCAATCCATAGCCCTTGTTATAGATATTAATAATGGGGATTTTAATAATTTGATGCCTGTTTTAACAATATTGTTATCGCTGTAGCTGAGAAAATAACTACTTTTACAAATCAACGCATTCATATATAAATACACCAAAGGAATATTTTTTTATCGCACTGGCATATAAATCGAGACTTATATCTAAATTTGTCACATCAGTATTAATTAAATTTTATATCATGAATAGACAACTGACTCTTTTCTTTTTTTTCCTTGCCATGGCATTGGGCGCACAGGCGCAAAAGTCCGGAGAATATTACGTAAAGCACATTGAGTTTCCTCAAAATGCCACTATCGAGCAAAAGGTGGACATGGCTGCGCGTCTCGTGCCCACTCCCCAGCAATACGCTTGGCAGCAGATGGAACTGACAGCTTTTCTCCATTTTGGAATCAACACTTTTACCGGACGCGAATGGGGGGACGGAAAAGAAGACCCAGCACTCTTCAATCCCTCGGAACTGGATGCCGAACAATGGGTGCGCAGCCTCAAAGAAGCCGGCTTTAAGATGGTGCTTCTGACAGCGAAGCATCACGACGGCTTTTGTCTTTGGCCAACGGCTACAACGAAACATTCCGTAGCCTCTTCTCCTTGGAAGAATGGAAAAGGAGATGTTGTAAAAGAACTCAGAGATGCTTGTGATAAATATGGGATGAAGTTTGGGGTTTACCTCTCTCCGTGGGATAGGAATGCGGAATGTTATGGAGACTCTCCCCGTTACAATGAGTTCTTCATCAGCCAGTTGACGGAGTTGCTTAGTAACTATGGTGAAGTGAACGAAGTGTGGTTCGACGGAGCGAATGGCGAAGGACCGAACGGCAAGAAGCAAATATATGACTGGGATGCTTTTTACAAAACGATTCAGCGTCTGCAGCCCAAAGCGGTGATGGCTATTATGGGCGATGATGTGCGTTGGGTAGGCAATGAAAAAGGATTGGGACGCGAAACGGAATGGAATGCCACAGTGCTGACTCCGGGAATTTATGCCCGTTCGGCTGAAAATAACAAACGTTTGGGCGTATTCAGCAAAGCGGAAGATTTGGGAAGCCGTAAGATATTGGAGAAAGCCACGGAATTATTCTGGTATCCTTCGGAAGTGGATGTATCCATCCGTCCGGGATGGTTCTATCACGAAGCAGAAGACAGCAAGGTCAAGTCCTTGAAGCACCTGTCGGATATTTATTTTCAATCGGTAGGATATAACTCTGTGCTTTTATTGAATATACCTCCCGATCGCAGAGGGTTGATTCATGAAGCGGACGTAAAGCGTTTAAATGAATTTGCAGCTTACCGTCAACAGATATTTTCTGACAACCGGGTGAAAAAAGGAGGGAAACACTGGAATGCCACTTCGGGCAGTGAAGCGATCTATAGCTTGAAACCGAAATCGGAAATCAATGTGGTGATGCTTCAAGAAGATATAACGAAAGGGCAGAGAGTGGAGGCTTTTACCATTGAGACTTTGACGGATAGCGGTTGGGAAGAAGTAGGCAAAGGCACGACAATCGGATATAAACGTATGTTGCGTTTTCCGGCAGTAAAAGCTGGCAAGCTACGGGTGAAGATTGGTGAATGTCGTCTGACTGCTCACATTAGTCAGGTGGCTGCCTATTATGCAGCTCCTTTGCAGGAAGCTGTTCATGGTGAGGATTGGAATAATTTGCCCCGCACAGGTTGGAAGCAAATCGCAGCTTCACCGCTGACGATTGACTTGGGCAAAACGGTGACATTGAGCAGCTTTACTTACGCTCCGTTGAAGGCGGAAGCAAAACCGACAGTGGCTTTCCGCTATAAGTTCTTTGTGAGTACGAACGGCAAGAACTGGAAAGAGGTTCCGACCAATGGAGAGTTCAGTAATATTATGCACAACCCATTGCCGCAGACAGTTACTTTCGGTCAGAAAGTGCAGGCACGTTATATAAAATTGGAAGCTACCACCCCGGCTGCCACAGCAGCAAAGGTAGAAATGAACGAGATAGGAGTGATGGTTGCTCCCTAATGAAGTGACCATAGTCGAAAGATACATTTGGGGAATAACAGTGAGGACCGGTGGACTTGATTTTTGTGAATCGATCACCGGTCTTTTCTGTATGCTCGGCATGAGCTTATTCTAATGGGTGCAAGTCCCTAACAAGCCCTAAT
>OODJ01001155.1_pt1 | contig 22259 bp, 22 predicted proteins | sample 1671611 | NCBI WGS metagenome assembly OODJ01 (sample SAMN06348174, study PRJEB24527) | human gut metagenome | biome: human gut; feature: ankylosing spondylitis patient; material: feces | host: Homo sapiens | place: China | collected 2015-10 | reverse complement strand
GGTACTTCTTCGTCTTCTGGACGAACTTACCATAAATAGGGTGCTTCTCCTTGAACTTGGAGGCAATAACAATGGTTTTATCCATCTTGTTGCTGACAACAACACCCTGTCTTACCTTTCTAAAATTTCTTGTTTCCATCTGGACCATTGTTATTTATTCAGTTCTCTAGCGCGAAGCTCAGTCTGCAAACGAGCGATGTCACGACGGGCCGCCTTGATCTGAGATGGATTCTCAAGCGGAGTAATCTGGTGGTTGAGCTTCATCTGGTCGTAAGCAGCCACGGCATTCTCCATTTCTCGCGCAGATCCTTGTCTGCGAGAGCCTTAATTTCAGTCATCTTCATACCTTAAGCGTTTTTATCGAAATCACGTCTGACAATAAACTTCGTTTTAACCGGCAGCTTCTGTGCGGCGAGGCGAAGAGCCTCCTTAGCAATATCGAAACTGACACCCTCTACTTCAAAGAGGACACGTCCTGGGGTAACAGGTGCAACCCATCCTGCGGGATCACCCTTACCCTTACCCATACGCACATCAGCAGGCTTACGGGTGATGGGCTTATCAGGGAAGATACGAATCCAGACCTGACCCTGACGATTCATATAACGGTTCACGGCCACACGGGCAGCCTCGATCTGACGGCTGTCAAGCCACTTTGCCTCAAGGGTCTTGATGCCGAAAGATCCAAACGCGAGCTGCGTTCCTCTGTGGGCATTACCCTTATTGCCGCGGCCATCTTGTGGTCTTCTATATTTTACTCTTTTTGGCTGTAACATGATAGCTTCTGCTTTTAACGGTTATTGTTTCTTCTGCGGCCACCACGACGATCGCGACGATCGTTGTTCGGACGGCGCGACTCCTTCTCCTGTGCAAAGTTGGGAGCCAAATCCACCTTGTTGTAGATTTCACCACGGCAAATCCAAACCTTCACACCAAGCAGACCTACCTTTGTGAGAGCCTCACACTGGCAGTAGTCGATGTCAGCGCGGAACGTATGCAGCGGAGTACGACCTTCCTTGAACATTTCCTTGCGGCGCATCTCAGCACCGTTCAAACGGCCAGAGATCTGAATCTTGATACCCTCAGCACCAGAACGGATAGCGTTCTGAATAGCCATCTTGGCAGCGCGGCGGTAAGCGATCTTACCCTCCAGCTGACGTGCGATGTTGTTGCCAACAATCGTAGCATCGAGATCCGGTTTCTTCACCTCATAGATGTTGATCTGAATCTCCTTCTTGAAGAGATTTTTCAGCTCCTCGCGGAGTTTGTCAACATCAGCACCACCCTTACCGATGACAATACCCGGACGAGCCGTGCAGATAGTGATGGTGACGAGCTTCAATGTACGCTCGATGACAATTCGAGAGACGCTTGCCTTTTCCAAGCGCTTGTTGAGGTACTGACGAATCTTCTGATCCTCGACCAGGTTATCGCCAAAGTCCTTGCCACCGAACCAATTCGAGTCCCAACCGCGGATAATACCCAAGCGGTTGCTAATTGGATTAACTTTCTGTCCCATTCTACACCTTATTATTTGTCATCGTTAGTGTCAGCATTCTTCGAATCGACGAAAATCGTCACATGGTTGGAACGCTTGCGGATTCTGTAGCCGCGTCCCTGCGGTGCGGGGCGCATGCGCTTCATCGTCACACCCTCGTCAACGAAAATCTTGGAGATGAACAGTTCACCGTCCTCTGCCTTGCGGTCATTTTTAGCCTCCCAGTTGGCGATTGCAGAACGCAGCAATTTCTCAACATTTGCTGCAGCAGCCTTCTTAGAGAAGCGAAGCACGCCCAACGCGCGATTTACCTCCATTCCGCGGACCATGTCAACAACATAGCGCATCTTGCGCGGGGAAGAGGGGCAACCCTTGAGCGTAGCAAAATACTGGCTTTTCTTGGCCTCTTTCAGTGCCTCAGCCTTTATATGTTTTCTTGCTCCCATTATTCTATTCTATAAATGGATGAAATTGCCTGCTTACTTCTTGTTGTTGCCTGAGTGGCCACCGAAGCGGCGCGTGGGGCTGAACTCACCAAGCTTATGGCCTACCATGTTCTCGGTGATGTAAACAGGGATAAATTTGTTTCCGTTATGAACTGCAACGGTGTGTCCCACGAAATCCGGGGAAATCATCGATGCTCTGGCCCATGTCTTCACGACGCTCTTCTTGCCGCTTTCGTTCATGGCAAGAATTTTCTTCTCAAGCGATACGTTGATGTACGGACCTTTTTTGATTGAACGACTCATAATTTAACGCTTAATAAGTTTACTTCTTGTTAGCTCTCTCAATGATGTACTTGTTCGAGAGCTTCTTCGGTGCGCGAGTCTTGAGACCCTTAGCATACAAGCCCTTGCGTGAACGCGGGTGTCCACCAGACTGGCGACCCTCGCCACCACCCATCGGGTGATCGACCGGGTTCATGACGACACCACGGTTGTGAGGACGACGACCCAACCAGCGTGAGCGTCCAGCCTTACCAGACTGCTCCAGAGCGTGATCAGAGTTGCCTACACTACCCACAGTGGCCTTGCAAGCGGAGAGGATCTGGCGAGTCTCACCAGAAGGAAGCTTGATAACGCAGTATGCGCCATCGCGAGAAGTAAGCTGAGCGAAGTTACCAGCCGAACGAACCAAACGCGCACCCTCACCCGGACGGAGCTCGATGTTGTGGATCACCGTACCGACAGGAATGCGTGAGAGAGGAAGAGCGTTGCCCACCTCCGGCGCAGCCTCTGCGCCAGAAAGCAGCGTAGCACCTACCTGCAGTCCATTAGGAGCAATAATGTAACGTTTTTCACCATCAGCGTAGAAGAGCAAAGCAATGCGAGCCGAACGGTTAGGATCGTACTCGATTGACTTCACTACAGCTGGAACACCATCCTTCTCTCGCTTGAAGTCGACCAGACGGAACTTCTTCTTGTGACCACCGCCGATGTAGCGGACAGTCATCTTACCGGTGTTGTTTCGACCACCGGTAGAACGTTTGCCGTAAACGAGAGACTTCTCTGGCACGGATGCAGTAATATCCTCGAACGTGCCAATAACCATGTGTCTTTGACCCGGAGTGACCGGGTTTAACTTACGTACTGCCATTTTTTATTTAATGTTGCTGTAAAAATCAATAGCATCACCGTTCTTGAGGGTGACGATTGCCTTCTTGAAGGCATTGCGCTGGCCTTTCACAAGACCCTGCTTCGTGTAGCGCGACATGCGCTTGCCTGCATAGCACATTGTGTTGACAGCCAACACTTTGACGCCGTACAGAGCCTCGACCTCTTTCTTGATGTCTGCCTTGTCGGCCTCGGGCTTGACGATGAAGCCATACTTCGGCTGTGCCGGAATAGTGTACTTCTCGCCCTTCTTCGTGCGGGTCTTGTCCAAAGAAGACTTGTCCGTCAGCTTCGACATCTTCTCAGTGACGATTGGCTTAATGATATATCCCATGTTTTATGTCTCCTTTTTTGTTTTACTTGTTCAAGATACCCTCAACTGCCTTCAGCGAATTCTCCGTGACGATGAGCACGTCAGCATCCAAAATCTTGTACGTATTGACGTCTTTTGCTACCATCACATGAGCCTTTTGGAGGTTGCGAGCAGACAAAAATACATTTTTATTTGCTTCCGGCAAAAGAAGAAGGAGCTTCTTGGCGTCTACTTTAAGATTTTTAGCAATATTTACGAAATCTTTCGTCTTCGGAGCCTCAAAGTTGAAATCTTCTACCACGAGGATAGCCTGCTCCTGAGCCTTGTAGGAGAGTGCTGATCTACGAGCAAGATTCTTTACTTTTTTGTTGAGCTTGAAACGATAATCGCGGGGCTTCGGTCCAAAGACACGACCACCACCTACGAGGACCGGTGAGTTGATGTCGCCACGGCGAGCACCACCGCCACTCTTCTGACGTCCGAGCTTGCGGGTTGAACCAGAAACCTCGCTTCTCTCCTTGCTCTTGTGCGTACCCTGGCGTTGGTCAGCCATGTACTGCTTCACATCAAGGTAGATAACGTGATCGTTTGGTTCGATACCGAAGACGCTCTCGCTGAGAGTCACCTTACGGCCGGTCTCCTGACCTTTGATATCCAATACGTTAATATCCATTACTTGTTGATGATTACGGTTGAACCAATGCATCCAGCCACGCTGCCCTTTACGAGGAGCAGATTGTGCTCTGGAATTACCTTTAACACTTTGAGGTTCTGGGTAGTAACCCGGTCGCCTCCCATCTGGCCGCCCATGCGCATACCCTTGAACACCTTAGCGGGGTAGGAGCAGGCACCGATAGATCCCGGCTTGCGAGCACGGTCATCCTGACCGTGGGTAGACTGACCGACGCCACCGAATCCGTGACGCTTCATAACACCCTGGAAACCCTTACCCTTGGAGGTACCGACGACATCTACAAACTGAGCGTCGTTGAACAGCTCCACCGTAATGGTATCACCGAGGTTGTAGTCCTCATCAAACTTGAACTCGGCCAAGTGCTTCTTGGGCGTTGTGCCGGCCTTCTTGTAGTGTCCCTGCATCGGCTTGGAGGTATTCTTCTCCTTAGCCTCGCCGAAACCCAACTGAACAGCCTTGTAACCATCCTTCTCAACGGTCTTAATCTGGGTTACAACACAAGGACCAGCTTCGATAACAGTGCACGGCACGTTCTTGCCGTCGGCACTGAAAACGGATGTCATTCCGATTTTCTTTCCTAATAATCCTGGCATTTCAATAATGTGTTTCTAAATGACTTGAATAGATAAAACGTAGGCATTAAACCTTAATCTCGACCTCAACACCCGACGGAAGCTCCAACTTCATCAGCGCGTCCACCGTCTTGGCGGTAGAGCTGTAGATGTCGATGAGACGCTTGTAATCGGAGAGCTGGAACTGCTCGCGCGACTTCTTGTTTACGAAGGTCGAACGGTTGACCGTGTAGATACGCTTGTGCGTAGGCAATGGAATCGGGCCGCTGACGATAGCACCCGTAGCCTTGACAGCCTTGACAATCTTCTCGGCCGACTTGTCAACGAGCTGATGGTCGTAAGACTTCAGCTTGATGCGAATTTTTTGACTCATGTCGTTTTAAAATAATTAATTGAATAAAATAATTTTGTTCTTGAAAAAGACGGGGATACGCCCTCATAAGAGTCATTCGCTATGCTGGCGTCCACCATCCTTTATATCTCATACCATCCCGGGAGAGAAAGCTCCCTCCCGGGACAGTTAAGATTCATTTTACTTCACCAACTCGGGATGGCCATTGAGCTCCGTCAAGATCTCCTTGGCAAGAGCAGAGGAAACCGGTGAGTGGTGATCGTACTCCATAGAAGAAGTAGCACGACCAGAGGTGATGGTACGCAGGGCGGTCACATAGCCGAACATCTCCGACAACGGAACCATAGCCTTGACGATACGAGCACCGCTACGAGCCTCGTCCATACCCTGAACCAGACCACGACGCTTGTTCAAGTCGCCGATAACGTCACCCATGTTCTCCTCCGGCGTAACAACCTCTACGCGCATGATCGGCTCCATGAGGACCGGACCAGCCATCGGGCAGAGCTTCTTGAAGGCCTGGTGAGCGACCAACTCGAAGGAGAGCTGATCGGAGTCGACCGGGTGGAAGCTACCATCGGTGAGCGTGACCTTCAGGCCCGTCATCGGGAAGCCACCGAGCACACCATTGGAGAGGCAGTCGCGGAAGCCCTTCTCAACAGAGGGGATAAACTCCTTAGGCACGTTACCACCCTTGACGACATTGACAAACTGCAAGTCGCCCTCCTTGAAGTCCTCATCCTTCGGCTCAATGGTGACATCGATACAAGCGAACTTACCACGACCACCAGACTGCTTCTTGAAGGTCTCGCGGCTCTGAGCGGCACGTGAGATAGCCTCCTTATAGTTAACCTGCGGCTTACCCTGGTTGCACTCCACCTTGAACTCGCGCTTCAAGCGGTCGATGATGATATCGAGGTGAAGCTCACCCATACCAGAGATAATCGTCTGGCCGCTCTGCTCGTCCGTGCGGACGGTGAACGTCGGATCCTCCTCGGCCAGCTTGGCAAGACCGTTGTCGAGCTTGGCGATGTCTGCCTGGCTCTTCGGCTCCACGGCGATGGAAAGCACCGTGTCAGGGAAGCTCATAGACTCCAGCACGATCGGATGCTCCTCAGAGCAGAGGGTATCACCCGTGCGGATATCCTTGAAGCCCACACCAGCGCCGATGTCACCAGCGTCGATGGACTGCATGGGGATCTCCTTGTTGGAGTTCATCTGGAAGAGGCGGCTGATACGCTCCTTTTTGCCCGAGCGCGGGTTATAGACATAAGAACCAGCCTCGACCTTACCGGAATAAACGCGGAAGAACACCAGACGACCCATGAACGGATCGGTAGCGATCTTGAAGGCCAAAGCTGCAGTCGGCTCATTCTCGCTCGGCTTGCGATCCTCTTCCTCCTCAGTATCGGGGTTCGTGCCCACGATAGCCTCCGTGTCGAGCGGAGAGGGAAGGAAGGCGCAAACATAGTCGAGAAGCGGCTGAACACCCTTATTCTTGTAAGAAGAACCAAGCAGCATCGGCGTGCACTCCATAGAGATACAACCCTTGCGGATAGCAGCGATGATCATCTCCTCGGGAATATCCTTACCATCAAGGTAGAGCTCCATCAGCTCATCGTCAAAGCTTGAGGCAGCATCGAGCAACTTCTCACGCCACTCCTCAGCCTCGTCAACGAGATCAGCGGGAATCTCCTCGATGTCGTACTCGGCACCCATCGTCTCATCGTGCCACAGGATGGCCTTCATCTTGATGAGGTCCACGACACCCTTGAAGTTCTCCTCAGCACCGATAGGAATCTGGATAGCAACCGGATTGGCACCCAGGATATCCTTCATCTGCTGTACGGTCTCAAAGAAGTCGGCACCCGAACGGTCCATCTTGTTGACATAACCGATACGCGGCACGTTGTACTTGTCTGCCTGACGCCACACTGTCTCTGACTGCGGCTGAACGCCGTCAGCAGCGGAATAGGTAGCAACAGCTCCGTCGAGCACACGCAGCGAGCGCTCTACCTCGGCCGTGAAATCGACGTGACCCGGAGTATCGATCAGGTTGATCTTATACTTATTCTTGTTATACTCCCAAGAGCATGTGGTGGCAGCGGAAGTAATAGTGATACCACGCTCCTGCTCCTGCGCCATCCAGTCCATTGTGGCCGCACCATCGTGTACCTCGCCAATCTTGTGCGTCTTACCTGTGTAGAACAGGATGCGCTCTGATGTGGTCGTCTTACCGGCATCGATGTGAGCCATGATACCGATGTTACGGGTCAAATGTAAATCGCGATTTGCCATTGTCTTATTACCTTGTCCTTAATGTGTGAAAAGATTAGAATCTGAAGTGTGCGAAAGCACGGTTGGCCTCAGCCATGCGGTGCATATCCTCCTTACGCTTGAACGCACCACCCTGGTTGTTGAATGCGTCCATGATCTCAGCGGCCAACTTCTCGGCCATGCTCTTGCCACCGCGCTTGCGTGCGAAGGCGATCATATTCTTCATGGAGACACTCTCCTTGCGGTCGGGACGAATCTCAGTAGGAACCTGGAACGTAGCACCACCGATACGGCGGCTCTTCACCTCCACCTGCGGAGTGATGTTGTCGAGGGCCTGCTTCCAAACCTCAAGCGGGGTCTTCTCCTCGCTCTTCACCTTGGCGCCTACGAGCTCGAGGGCAGTGTAGAAGATCTCATAAGAGGTATTCTTCTTACCGTCGTACATCAGGTGGTTGACAAACTTGGTGACCTTCTGGTCATTGAACTTCGGATCCGGGAGGATCACATGCTTCTTTGGTTTTGCTTTTCTCATTTTATTATTTGAAATTCTATTCTGCGGAGGCTGTCGTCTTTGCGTTCTTCAATACCCACACTTGGGCGTTTACTCAACCTTATTGATTTCCATTCTCCAGCAAAACGATGTTTCTTTCGATTTTTAGCTCTTACACCTTGATACCAGACATCTCCGCCTGTTATCTTCGGTTAGGGGTTGGGGTGGCTGTTTATTCCGCGAGGGTCAAGTCCTTGTCTCTACCAGAAACTACTCGGCCCTCGCAGAACGGGAGAATTTTACTTCTTAGCCTTAGGACGCTTTGCACCGTACTTATCGAGCGTACCACGGACGATGTGATAGCGCACACCAGGGAGATCCTTCACACGACCGCCACGAACCAGCACGATGCTGTGCTCCTGAAGATTGTGACCCTCTCCGGGGATGTAGGAGTTGACCTCCTTCTGATTGGTCAAACGCACACGGGCAACCTTACGCATTGCCGAGTTAGGCTTCTTAGGGGTCGTCGTATAGACACGAACACAAACACCACGACGCTGAGGACAGTTGTCCAGCGCGGGAGACTTGCTCTTGTCCACGATTACCTGTCTGCCTTTTCTTACTAATTGCGAAATAGTAGGCATTGTTTTACTTTTTTATTTATATTTATTTTGTTTATTATCAACGTTTTGCGAATCGCAGCGTATCGTCCCAAAAGGACATTTTACCACTATGCAATTTCGAGGTGCAAAGGTACGAAGATTTCCCGAAATGACCTAACTATATAGAGGGGAAAATTTTGAGGACCAGAAAATATTAGCAACAAATAATATCCATTTGTATTTTTTAACCAGCATAAACTCTTAGCGATCCTCTGTAGCAGAAGTGAAAATCCAGCAAACTACAACGAATAAAACGAATAAGACGACGACGGCACCTCACAAAACCACAATACAAAAGGGGTTATTAGCATGATGAAGGATCACCTCCGAGGTTCCGTCACTTTATATACTATATAATGTACGCGCGCAAGCAAATCCTCTATCTAATAAGCACATGGCAGAAGAATAGAAGAAGGATAAAAAACTGAAACCGAGAAAAAAGCATGGACAAAGAGCAAGGACAAGGCCAGCTAACGGTATATTTGACAACTTTTCTTACTAATTTGGTATTTACGCGCATTTTTTTATGCCAAAACTTGCACCGGAAAGAGAAAACACATACTTTTGCAGTGTACTATCTTAGTAGTACACTATAACAAGAGAACAATAACGAATATAAACCAAAAACAGATAAGGATATGATTGAAGTACAGAACCTCAGCTTTTCTTACCCGGGCGCCTCAAGCAAGGTGTTCGACGGGTTCCAGCTTAAGCTCGCATCGGGCCATACCTATGGCCTCTTGGGGCGCAACGGAACGGGCAAGAGTACCCTGCTCTACCTCGCCTCGGGACTACTCCGCCCCAAAAAGGGCCATCTCTATATCGACGGCATGGAATCGGCCCAGCGCGATCCGTTGATGCTCAGCCGCATCTTCCTCGTGCCGGAGGAGTTTTCGCTGCCCGAGATGTCGCTTCAGAAATACGTCTCGCTTATCCGTCCCTTCTACCCCCGCTTCAACGAGCAGGTGCTCAACGACTGCCTCTCGGCCTTCGAACTGCCCGACGTCCGCGACCTGCGCCAGCTCTCGATGGGTCAGAAGAAAAAGGTATTTATGAGCGTCGCCCTTGCCGCAGGCACAGAGTGGCTGTTGATGGACGAGCCTACCAACGGCCTCGACATTCCCTCGAAAGCCACGTTTCGTCAAGTAGTGGCAAAGAACTTGTCGGACGACACGACACTCATCATCTCCACCCACCAGGTCCACGACGTAGAGCAGCTGATAGACCACGTCGTCATCCTCGACCAGTCGCGTCTGCTTTGCGACGCAAGCGTGGGCGAGATTACGCAGCGCTACAGTTTTGAGACCCGACAGGCCAACGAGATGAGCAACGACGTGCTCTATGCCGAGCCCTCTCTGCAAGGCAACAACGTGATCGTCCCCCATGCAGCCAACGAGCCGGAGACACAACTCAACTTGGAGATGTTCTTCTCGGCCGTCACCTTAGGCAAGATTCAAATGTAAATTGTAGAACCCAACAAAAGAAACAGTATGACCCAGTTCAATATACAGCGCATGAAGCAATACGCCCAATGGCAGCTTGCCACCCACCGTGCCACCCTGCTAAAGATTACGGGCGTAGCCACATCCGCATTCATCCTCATGTTCCTCTTCGTCAAGTATGTCTCCCATAGAGACCTCCAGACGCAGAGCGACGACCTCACCCTGTTGTGGATAGGCTGCTTCGCCTTCTGCGGCGTCCAAGTGTTCCCCAACCTGCTAAGCAAGCAAGAGCGCACGTCGCTCCTCATGCTGCCGGCCTCCAATGCCGAGAAATTCCTCACCAGCTATATCGGCGTTTTGCTCACAGCCTTTGTCGTTCCCCTCGTCTCCTTCTTTGTGGCCGACGTGGTGCAATGGCTCATCTCGCTCTTGACCGACCACAAGCAAGCATTGCTGCTCACCCCGCTCGCCTTCTCCGACGCCCTCGACCTGCTAAGCAAGTTTTTTGGCGAGAACGCACAGATAGCATGGGCCGGACTTCCGAACATCCTCTGGCTCCACTCGTTCTATCTTCTAAGCGGCCTATTCTTCAAAAAGCTGCGCTGGCTATCGGCCACCATCACCCTGGGCGGGCTTGCTACCTTGACGACGTTATCCATCGCCATCGGTGGCTTCCTATTCCTCGACACGCTGAAGGACAGCGATTACAGTATCGAGTTCGTGCCGTGGGCTGGAGACGCCCTCATGCACGGCACGTCCATCCTCTTCCTGCTGCTGACCGTGCTCAACTACTGGTTGTCATTTCGCATCTTCAAGCGCTTGCAGGTCATTAACAATCGCTTCTTCAATTGGTAAATATCATTAAAGACTAGGGGGCTTATGTCACAAAACTGCATTTTGCTGCGTATATAGGAAAGAGCGGCAGGTGCAAAACATGCTATCCCCCATAAAAGAAAGGGACAAGAATATGAAAACCATTTGCATCAAACTCATCGCCCTTGCCACCATCCTGGTGACCAGTAGTTGTAGGGTCCACTCCACCCAAGAGGAGTTTGGCCCCAGCCGCAAGCAGAACGTCGCCGTGACCGACTACGACGAAATAGACCTCTCAGGCGGTCTCCAGGTCGTCTATGCCGAAGGCACTACCCCTAAGGTGACGGTAGAAGGCCCGGAGAAACTGATCGGCTGCGTAAAGGTAGTACAAAAGGGCAAGCGACTCTACTTCAGTTGCAAGCCTTTGCCCAACAAGGGTCCGAGGATTGGCAAAAACCCGATCGACCTGATCACGATCACCATCCAGTCGAAGTCGCTTCGACGCGTAGAGGTGAGCGGCGCCTGCGACCTGAAGGCCAAGCACATCCAGACAGCCGACGACTTCAAGCTCAAGGCCAGTGGGGCAAGCGACCTGGAATTGGGCACACTCCAATGCGCTAAAGCCCATATAGAGGCTGATGGCGCATCCGATATCGATATTGATCACATTGCTTGCGGCGAAGTCAATTTGCAATCATCCGGCGCCAGCGACATTCAGCTGAAGAACGTAGAAAGTCGCGAGCTCAACGCAAGGCTGGGCGGAGCGAGCGAACTGGAGGCTTCCCTCACGGGCGTGGAGACCATCAAGGCAGACCTTAGCGGCGCAAGCGAGGCCGACTTGAAGTTCAACAACTGCGGCACAACCCTCCTCTCGGCCGGCGGGGATGCTGACCTACATCGTCGTCATCGCCGTGGTTCTGCTGGAGATGCTCTCCACCAAGATCAAGGCCAAGGTCCGCTAAAAAAGGGGAGCGGCGCGCCGCGCCCCAGCGATGGAAACCAACACAAAGCGAGGAAAACCTATGGAAAAGAGACGCATTTCGAGGATTTTGGCCAGGGCCGACGGGGCGGCCGTCAAGCGTCTGGCCGACGAGATCATGGCGGAGAACTATCCGCCTGGCGGACGGATACCCAGCGTCCGAGAGTATGCGGCTCTGCTACAGGTCAATACCAATACCGCCATTAAAGGCTACGAACTGCTCGCCCGCGAGGGAATCATCTTCAACAAGCGGGGCATGGGCTATTTTGTCGCCGAGGATGCACGCCACCACATCGCCCAAAGACGGCAGGAGGAGTTTATGGAGACCACCCTGCCCGAACTGTTCCGCCAGATGTGGCTGCTCAACATCGGTATCGATGAAGTAGCCCAAAAGTGGGAAGAAAGCAAAAGGGAATAATACCCGCCTCCTCCCCTCTCCGATCGGGAGGGGAGGAGACGCAACAAGAGATATTAAAGACGACAAAGAACGATTCATCATGGGAAGAGACAACACCAAAGGCAAAATACAGAGGACAATCCTCCACTATTTGTCATGGAGAGGGATGGCTGCCAGCCTCGCCATGGCCGCCCTTCCAGCCACGGCAGCTGAGCCCGACTCGCTGACCATCGACACGATGTCCTACGACCTGGGAGACGTCACGGTAACGGCCCAGCGCAAACTCGTCAAGAACGACATCGACAAGCTGACCTACGACGTGGCCAACGACGAGACGGCACGCACCAAGAACACGCTTGACATGCTCCGTTCCGTGCCCCTCGTGACCATAGACGGTCAGGAAAACATCAGCATCAAGGGATCGCCCTCGTTCAAGGTCTATCGCAACGGCCACCCCGACCCCACCCTCTCCTCACAAAACCTCAAGGACGTGCTCAAGTCGATCCCTGCCTCGCAGATCAAGAAGGTGGAGGTCATCACCGACCCAGGCGCCAAAGAAGATGCCGAGGGCACACAATATATCCTCAACCTCGTCATGCAGAACAACTCCCACCTGGCAGGCGTGACGGGCACGGTGTCGGCCAACTACAACCCCTTGCGCCAAGGGCCGGGCATGGGTACTATGCTGACGATACAGAAAGGCAAGTTTGCCACGTCCATCAACTATGGATACCAGCACGACAAGAAAGACCAGGGCAACGACGCGACCCGCCAGTACCTGAAAACGGACCAGACGATGGAGTCGCGCTTACGCAATACCGTGATGACCAACGTCCATTACGGCAACATCAGCGCAAGCTACGAGGTCGATTCGCTCAACCTTCTGACTCTCAACTTTGGTGGCTACTACTACAATGCGGGCATCGGAAGCGTGAACGGATACGAGCGTATGACCAATGGCGACGGACAGTTGGCCTACTTCTACAACGTCAACGCCCAGCTCCCGACCTACTACGCCTACAACTTCGGAGGACGACTGGACTACCAACACAAGACCCGCAAAGAGGGAGAGGTGTTCACCGCATCCTATCAGTTGCAGACCACCCGTTCCCACCAGGACAAGACCGAGCAATACCTGAACATCTTCAACCTGCCCGTCAGCTACACAGGCTACGAAAACAACAGCCGCACGCAGTTTGACGAGCATACCTTCCAGCTCGACTACGTACGCCCGCTAGGGAAGTGGTTCAAGTGGAATGCGTGTGCGAAATACATCTTCCGCACGAGTGAGTCGGACGTATGGCTGACCTATACGGGGGCGGAGGAGATGAACCAGCACTCCCTCTTCCAGCACAACACCCAGATAGCAGCAGCCTACACGGAGTGGCTCTACTCGGGCAGCAAGATCCAGGCACGAGTAGGCTTGCGCTATGAATATAGTTTCTTGAAGGCAGAATACCCCGACGGATCGCAGTCTGACTTCCACAAGCGGCTCAACGACTGGGTCCCCTCGGCCTCCGTGCGCTACGCCCTGACGGACGCACAGTCGCTGAAGCTCTCATTTTCATCCAACATCAACCGCCCGGGCATCGACTACCTCAACCCCGCCGAAGAAAGGAGCCCCAACTCCCTGAGCTATGGCAACCCGGGGCTGAACAGCTCGCGCAACTACAACCTGCAACTGGAGTACAACTACATCACGACCAAGGCCACCTGGATGGGTGGTGTCAGCCATACGTTCTGCAACAACCAGATCGGACAGTTGTGGTTTGACCAAAACGGCCTCTCCGTCACGACCTATGGCGACCTTCTCCACAGCCGTAGCTGGATGCTCTGGGCCTACGTGCAGACCGCCCTTTGGCGAGGCGCCAACCTGGGTGGAGGTCCCAACATTTTCTATCTCACCAAGAAGGACAGCCAGACGGGGCTTGAGCACAGCAGATGGAGCAGCTGGAACACCATCAACTTCACCCAGAAGCTGCCCTGGAAACTCACCTTCGGCCTCAACGGAGGCTTCAATATCGGCAAAGAGGTGGAGAGCGTCTATGCCTACTCCGAGCCTTCCCACTACTGGTATGCCTCGCTCAGCCGTTCCTTCCTCAAGGAAGACCGCCTGTCGGTACGCCTGTCGGCAGGCAACCTCTTCGGCCCAGACCTGCGCTCCTATCCCTCCCACACCGTCCAGGGCGACTTCCGTGGCACCCAGACATGGCTGGGCTCACAACGACATGTAGGCATCAGCATCTCGTGGCGCTTTGGTTCGCTCCGCGGAGGAGTGAAGTCCGTGGACCGCACCATCGAGAACGACGACATAGTGGGCGGCATCTCGACAGGAGGCGGCAACAAGCAATAGTTTAGTCGATTACCCAAACGACCGCGCACGCATTGGAATGGTCAAACTATGGCACGACATTCCGATGGGTGCGCTTTTTTGTGCTCATCCGGCTGGGGTGGTTAGCGTTCTTTCAATACAGCCTACTTATGAAGCAAACAACAAGTACAGTATATCCGCCCCGCAAGGATTGGAAATACTATCACAAAAAAGGCACCCTGCCCTCGATGAAGAGGACCGGATGCCAAAAACTTCACATTATGAAAATTTAAAACACTTAGCCTGGCTTAAGCCTCGCCCTTCGGCGTACCGAACGGGGCGACGGTGCGAGCACCACCCTGCTGCGGCAATTCAATTTTGCCAAACTCCTTCTCGTAGCGAGTGATGTTGTCGTTGAGGGCTGCGAGCAGACGCTTGGCGTGCTCCGGAGCGAGGATCACGCGCGAACCGACCTGTGCCTTCGGCATGCCGGGAAGCAACATGGCGAAATCAGCTACAAACTCGTTCTTCGAGTGAGAGATGATTGCGAAGTTAGAATATATGCCCTTGGATACCTCGGGGCTGAGGTCGATCTGCAAGCCTTGCTGCTGCGGCTTCTGGTTGTTGTCCATTGTCTTGTTATTTTTTCGTTAGTATTGATATGTTCTGGTATGCAAAGTTAAGAAAAAAAATGGGGAGTGCCAAACAAAAAGGCAGAAAAAGCCCACAAAAATTCTTACCCCACCAGCATTTCCCTTTTCCCATGGGGTGGAAAAGAAGTCAAGGCCACCTCGCCTGCCCTTGCAGGAGGAGAGGTGGCCTTGGTCTTTAGTATCTGTTGCCGCAGACGACGCGGCTCTTCGTCATGTTGCGAGGAGCGCGCCATGCGGATCAACCTTCGGCGTTCTTGAGACCCTCGGGAAACCTGAGAGATCAGCTTTCTTGAGACCCCTCGGGAAACTTGAGAGCTCCGCGGTCTTTAGAACTCGGCGTTCTTCGGCGTGCGTGCGAAGGGTATGACGTCGCGGATGTTCTGCATACCCGTGACGAAGAGGATGAGGCGCTCGAAGCCCAGTCCGAAACCGCCGTGGGGGCAGGAGCCATAGCGACGCGTGTCGAGATACCAGTCGTAGGAGCTGGCCTTCATGCCGCGGGCCTCAATCTCGGCCACGAGCTTGTCGTAGTTCTCCTCACGCACGGATCCGCCGATGATCTCGCCGATACGCGGGAAGAGGACGTCCGTGCCCTGCATGGTCTTGTCGTCGGCATTCTTCTTCATATAGAAAGCCTTGATCTCCTTCGGATAGTCGGTCATGATGACGGGGCGCTTGAAGTGCTCCTCCACGAGGTAGCGCTCGTGCTCGCTCGACAGGTCCATACCCCAACCCGTGATGGGGAACTCAAACTTGCGACCGTTCTTGACCGCCTCCTCCAGGATGTTGATACCCTCGGTGTAGGTCAGTCGGACGAAGTCCTCCTTGACTACCGACTCAAGCGTGGCGATGAGCTGCTTGTCGATCATCTTGTTGAGGAACTCCAGGTCGTCGCGGCAGTTGTCCAGGGCCCAGTTGACGCAATACTTGATGAAGTCCTCCTCGAGGTCCATCAGTCCCTCCTGGTCGAGGAAGGCCACCTCCGGCTCCACCATCCAGAACTCGGCCAGGTGGCGCGGCGTGTTGCTGTTCTCGGCACGGAAAGTCGGTCCGAAAGTATAGATAGCGCCGAGGGCCGTGGCTCCAAGCTCACCCTCGAGCTGGCCGCTCACGGTGAGGTTGGTCTTCGTTCCAAAGAAGTCCTTGGAGTAGTCCACCTCTCCCGCCTTGGCGACACGGTCGAGGTCGAGCGTCGTCACCTGGAACATGTTGCCCGCGCCCTCGCAGTCGCTGGCCGTCACGATCGGCGTGTGGAAATAGTAGAATCCATGATCGTGGAAGTACTTATGGATGGCGATGGCCATGTTGTGGCGGATGCGGAAGACGGCGCCAAAGGTGTTGGTGCGCAGGCGCAGATGGGCATACTTGCGCATGTACTCGAAGCTCTGACCCTTCTTCTGCATGGGGTAGTCGGCCGGGCAAAGACCATAGACCTCGATTTCCTTACATTGGATCTCGCTGGTCTGCCCCTTGCCCTGACTCTCCACGAGCGTGCCGACCACGCTGAGGCAGGCTCCCGTGGTGATGCTCTTGAGCGTCTCGGCATCCACCGTGGCCGGATCTACCACCACCTGGATGTTGTTGATCGTCGAGCCATCGTTGAGGGCAATGAAATCTACGGCCTTGCTGCTGCGATGCGAGCGCACCCAGCCCTTCACATTTATGTCTTTTCCGAAGTCGGTACACTTGAGTGCATCGACCACTTTTGTTCTTTTCATCTCTTGTGTTGTTTGAAGATTGTTGCTCTCTACAAGCATCCCCATCCCCCAATTCTCCACAGAGCGCTGGTAGTGTTCATGCGGAACTACAATCCGCACGGCTCCCCGAGGCCCTATATATATTTAAGGAGAAGACGGGATGAGGGTGTTGTGAGATGAGTACTTATTCGAATGCGCCCATACGCAGCATCTCCACCTCCTTCTGGGTGAGGAAACGCCAGTCGCCGCGGCGCAGATTCTTCTTCGTCAAACCGGCAAACTGCACGCGGTCGAGCTTCACCACACGATAGCCAAGGCTCTCGAAGATGCGGCGCACGATGCGGTTCTTGCCGCTGTGGATCTCGATGCCGACCTGCTTCTCGTCCGTCGGGCTGGCATACTCGATGGCGTCAGCATGCACCTCGCCGTCCTCCAGCTCGATGCCCTCGGCGATCTTCTGCAGGTCCGTGGCCGTGACAGGCTTGTCGAGATAGACGTGATAGACCTTCTTCTTGAGGAACTTCGGATGGGTCAGCTTGCTGGCCAAGTCGCCATCGTTGGTCAGAAGCAGCACACCCGTGGTGTTGCGGTCGAGGCGTCCTACGGGGTAGATACGCTCCTCGCAAGCGTTCTTCACCAGGTCCATGACGGTCTTGCGCTGCTGCGGATCGTCGCTCGTGGTGACATAGTCCTTCGGCTTGTTGAGCAACACATAGACCTTCTTCTCCATCGTGACGGGCTGGTCGCGGAACTTCACCTCGTCGGAGCGCAAGACCTTCGTGCCAAGCTCTGTGACTACCGTGCCATTGACCAGCACGGCACCAGCCTGGATATATTCGTCGGCCTCACGGCGAGAGCAAACTCCGGCGTTGGCCAGATACTTGTTCAGGCGAATCGGCTCGTTGGGATCGATGTTCTCCTCCTTATATTCGATACGCTTCTTGAGCGAATACTTCGCGTTGGGATTGTAGCCCGGCGTATGCTGCCTGCGGGGCTGTCCGTAGCCGCCACGCTGCTGGTAGCCGCCCTGCTGGAAGCCCTCCTGCTGATAGCCGCCCTGCTGGTAGCCCCGCTGCTGATAGCCGCGCTGCTGATAGCCACCCTGCTGACGCTGCTGGTAGCCGCCCTGCTGACGCTGCTGGTAGCCGCCCTGCTGGCGCTGCTGATAGCCACCCTGCTGACGCTGCTGGTAGCCGCCCTGCTGCTGACGCGGCTGATAGCCCTCCTGCTGCTGACGCGGCTGATAGCCCTCCTGCTGCTGACGCGGCTGATAACCGCCCTGCTGCTGGCGCTGCTGGTAGCCGCCCTGCTGGCGCTGCTGGTAGCCACCCTGCTGACGCTGCTGATAGCCGCCCTGCTGACGCTGACGGGGCTGATAGCCACCCTGCTGACGCTGCTGGTAGCCACCCTGATAATTGTTTCTCGGACGATAGCCGCCCTGATACTGTCCGCCCTGCGCGCCCTGGAGTCCTGCTCCGAAGCCTTCTGGACGGAAACCGCCCTCGCCACCTTGGTTGCTGCGGTCGCTGCTGTAAGCGCGCTGCGAGTGGATGCGCGGACGCTGAGGCCGCGATGAGCGATAATCCTTCTGCTCACTATTACCCTGACTCTCAGAAGAGTTGGCCTCGCGGCCACGCTCATCCTGTCCGTAAACGGGTTCCTGCTTGTTCTCTAATTCTTCTGCCATAACAGTATTGTTTTGAATGATAGATATGGCCTCACGGCCAAGTAATATATAAAATTGTCTTGATTAGATACCTGTGTAGTTGTGCGGCGTGATGGCAAGCAGCTCCTTGCGCACCTCGTCGCTGACGTTGAGCGTGGCGATGAAGTCGTGGATGGTCTGCTCCGTCACCTTCTCGTTGCCGCGGGTAAGCTGCTTCAGGGCCTCGTAGGGATGCGGGTAAGCCTCGCGACGCAAGATGGTCTGGATGGCCTCAGCCACGACGGGCCACATATTGTCGAGGTCCTGTGCGATTTTCTCCTTATTTAATATAAGTTTGCGAAGTCCCTTGAGGGTGCTCTGGATGGCGATGATGCTGTGGGCCACGGGCACGCCTACGTTGCGCAGCACGGTGCTGTCGGTCAGGTCGCGCTGCAGACGGCTCACGGGTAGCTTGGCGGCGAGAAACTGCAGCACGGCGTTGGCCACGCCGAGGTTGCCCTCGCTGTTCTCGAAATCGATGGGGTTGACCTTGTGGGGCATGGCGCTCGAGCCGACCTCACCCTTCTTGATCTTCTGGTGGAAATACTCCATCGAGATATACATCCAGACGTCGCGGTCGAGATCGATCATGATGGTGTTGATGCGGCGGATGGCGTCGAAGATGCTGCCCAGGTGGTCGTAGTTGCTGATCTGCGTGGTCCATTGCTCGCGCTCCAGCCCGAGTTTCTCGGAGACGAAGCGGTTGGCGAAGGCGCGCCAGTCATACTCGGGGTAGGCGACGTGGTGGGCGTTGAAATTGCCCGTGGCGCCACCAAACTTTGCCGTGAACTTGCAGGCCTTGAGGGCGTCGAGCTGCTCGCGCAGGCGATAGACATAGACCTCGATTTCCTTGCCCAGGCGCGTCGGCGAGGCGGGCTGGCCATGGGTCTTGGCGAGCATCGGCACGTCCTTCCACTCCTCGGCATAAGCCTGGAGCTGGTCGATGAGCTCCTCGACCTGGGGATAATAGACCTCCAGGAGCGACTCCTTGATGGACAGGGGCACGCTCGTGTTGTTGATGTCCTGCGAGGTGAGTCCGAAATGGATAAACTCCTTGTAGGCATCCAGTCCGCCGATGGCGTCAAACTGCTCCTTGATGAAATACTCCACGGCCTTGACGTCATGGTTGGTCACCTTCTCGATGTCCTTCACGCGGGCGGCATCCTCCTCCGTGAAGTCGCGGTAGATGCTGCGAAGACGATCGAAGAGAGCCGTGTCAAAGCCCTTGAGCTGCGGCAGGGGGAGCTCCACGAGCGTGATAAAGTATTCGATTTCCACGCGGACGCGATAACGTATCAGCGCAAACTCTGAGTAATAGTCGGCCAGGGGCTCGGTCTTGCCTCTGTAGCGTCCGTCAATAGGAGAAATGGCGGTCAATGTATCCAGCTTCATCATTATATATATTAAACGCTGCAAAATTACGAAATTTATTCCGTTCCGCTGCCATACGGGTGGCTAAAAGTCCTTAAAATCTCGCCTCTTTTCGTCAACGTCTCCTTTCTCCCCCAAAAAAATATTTAATTTTGCAAGCATCTGTACCAAGCTTCACCACGAGCCCAACACAGACGACAAAACAACAAAGCAAGATGAAGAAAACTACTCGCTTATTAAAATGGCATTTTAAACTTTTGTGGCAAAATATAAAATGCCATTTTAATAATACAGGATAGACAACGGCAATATAGCTTGTCATGAAAAGGAGGCTTGGAGAACCATCACGACCTCAATTGCATGATATCACAAAAAACACTTTGTTGGCTTTGTTTACCACAAAGACCCATCCAAAGTCACGTATTATGACAACACGCAGAAGACGGACGAAGCGGCCTTCTCATTGACAGAAATGCAGGAAAGGGCGAAGAAGATGGGCGCAGCAAGGGCTTTTTGCCTGATTTTGATTTTGTTAAATGGATACGGAGAGATAGTTAATGGGGCGTTAATTCATGCTAATCGGCTTGCACTTGGCTGGACGGAAGGCTATTTTTGTATAGTGGCTGCGCCATGGCAATTTGCAAGCCAGCCATCAATTGCATGAATCGCAGGGTGCGCCGAGTGGTTAAAATGTAAAATATAATCAAAAGAAACGATGACGAAAAAGTTAAATTTCTTATCATTATCTTCGGTTGGGAGTCGGAAAAGACCGTTCTCGTATCGGTCTCGTATCAATCACGTATTGATCACGTATTGATCCCGTATCAATCCCGTATTGTTCTCCTATCGTTCTCCTATCGTTCTCGCTTCCGGAAGCGGAAACAATACGGAAACAATACGGAAACAATATGAGATCGATATATGCTGGAAGGGAGGATGATACGTGGTGGGTAGATGGAGGAAGCGTGGCGGATACCTGGAGGAAGCATGGCGGAGAAAGCCATGACCTCTGCCAGACCTTCCGACGCAGCATCAGGGCAAGCCTTGGCAAGGCGACTGCCAGCAAGGAGACGCAGATCGTCTCGCCTTAGCCTCTATCGCTGCTCATACTTCCGATGGAAGACCAGCAGACAGAGGGCGCCAGCCAACGCCATCGGCACGCCAATAAGGGCAGGAAAGTTGTATCCCAACCCCATCGCCACGGGGATTCCGCCCAGAAAAGCGCCTACGGCATTGCCCAGGTTGAAGGCGGCCTGGATGCAGCAGCCACCCAGCATTTCGCCACCCTCGGCATGCTTCACGATCAGAAACTGCTCAGGCGACCCGATGCCGAAAAGACAGACGCAGCAGACGAACATCAGCACCACCGAGACCCAACCAATGGGGGCGAGGAAGAAGGTGAGCAGGAGGGCTGCCGCCGCCAAAAACTGGAGGTAGCAGGTGAAACGGCCCGGCATGAGGCGGTCGGCAAGCAGGGCGCTCACCTGATTGCCCACGACCATACCGCCACCAGCAAGAATCATCAGGAGCGAGATGCTGGCAGGGCTGAATCCGCCCTCCGTCTGCAGCAGCGGCGAGATGTAGCTGAACCAGCAGAGGATGCCGCCATTGCCCAGGAAGGTGGCCGCAATGATGAGCCAGGGCGCCAGGTTGCGCAGGAAGCGAAACTGCGCCTTCATGCCATGGTTGGGCAAAGCCTCGACGTCGGGCACCCATCGGTGGATCATATACAGGGTGAGAAGTCCGAGGACGATGCAGCTGGCGAAAGGCACGCGCCAACTGAATGTATGGCTGAGAAACGTACCAAGGGGAACGCCCAGCAAATTGGCTACCGGCATGCCTGCGCACATCATCGCCACGGCATTGGTCCCCTTGCCCTCCCGTGCTATCTTCACCGCCACGATAGTGGCCGTGCCGAAGTAGGCGCCATGGGGCAGTCCTGCGACAAACCGGGCGCAAAGCAGGATCCAGTAGGTGGGCGCCACAGAGGCGGCCATGGCGCCGAAGGTGATGAGCGAGGCCAGGAACATCAGTATATGCTTGGGCCGATACTTGTGCATGAGGATCAGCGAGAAGGCTCCGGCACAAACGCCGAGCGCATAGACCGAGATGAGGTGGCCTGCTTCTGGGATGGAAACATGCATGTTGTGGGCAATGTCGGTAATGATGCCCTCGATGATAAATTCGGCGATGCCCAGGGTGAACGTGCCCAGGGCAAGGGCAAATAGTCCTTTCTTCATTTGTGCTTGTGCGGTCTATGTTATCCTAAAAAATCGTCTGCAGAGAGGCCCTTTAAGGGAAACTGTCAGGGCGGGGGAAAAGAAAATTCCCGCAGCCCCACGAATGAAGCCACGGGAACCACCCCTGTGGGCGTTGACGGATTCGAACCGCCGACCCTCTGCTTGTAAGGCAGATGCTCT
>OODJ01001153.1_pt1 | contig 22309 bp, 22 predicted proteins | sample 1671611 | NCBI WGS metagenome assembly OODJ01 (sample SAMN06348174, study PRJEB24527) | human gut metagenome | biome: human gut; feature: ankylosing spondylitis patient; material: feces | host: Homo sapiens | place: China | collected 2015-10 | reverse complement strand
GTAATTTTTCAAGCTGGTAGACATTTCAAATTCAATGCATGTCGCATCATTTTCTCCACAATATCCTAAAAAAATCATTTGCGGCATGGAATTAAAGCTATAACGAGATATACGCATAATTCTTCTCCATTCATTATATTCTACATGGATATTGCTTTTTATTCCTTTTTCATCTGTGTGATGTTTCTATCCACTCATTATTCCGCTTAATGAATACAGCGCATTCTTCCCACTGTTCGTTCCGTTTTATGGCTACTGTGCATTCCACCCACTGTCCAATTTGCTTAATCATTACGGTCTTTTTTTCTTCTCTATATACCCGATAATTGATCGTTAGTGTAATTCTTGTAAAACGACAGTAATTTGCTGCGTTTCCATTTGGATCATACAAAATCAGCATCTGGTTTCCGGCGGACAGATAACTTGCCATTCCAGACAACAGACTGCCTGTTAGGTCAATTTCTGTTGTTGCATTCCGAAACGTTCCACTGATAGACCCCAACATACTGTTTGGGTAAATTGAACCTTTGCCGGAAGCTGTTGTGGTCTGGTAGTTAGACGTGTAGAAATAGACGCTTTTATTCCCCGTCGAACCGGCTGCGTTGGCTGTCATGGACACATGGATACCTGTAATATCAAATCCGGCAAGGCTCGTGTTCAGGAGTACCATGCCGACCCAGTTACCATTGCTTCCGTAATATCCATGTGTCGCCGCCGCTGGGAACTCGCTGATACCATCATAACGGTTCCGCGTACCTGTTGCTGTGCGTGAGCAGAGCGTGCAGGTAACGGTCACCGTTCCATAATTCCAGCCCATACTTTAATCCTCAACATTAACAGGCTTAAGCCATAGCGTCCCGTTTGGATAATTATTGACATCTGGCGTTATTGAAGAAACGACAACCTGATGAATATTGGCACATGCTCTCGACATTTCACTGATTGAAACGACGTTTGATTTGCTGGAAATATATCCGTCCGTTCCGTCCGCCTTTGCTGTAAGACCAACAAGAATCTCGCCATCAGAAGAACGCTTCAGCTCAAAACCGTATACGTCGCTCAATCCGTGGTCACCATCGTATTTACTGAATTGTGCGCAATATTCCGGTTTCGCAGGATCAAGCATCGTGGATGCAACCAGACGAACAGACTGCCCTGTTATTGGAATATACACACCTCCAATTAAATTTCCAGCAGAATCGTAGATTTTAAACCCGTCAGCCGCCATTTTTGTTTTCGCATTGATATTTGAGTGGGAGACTTCGATTCCATCCGCGCCGACGTTAGTGATGCCCGTTTTTTTGTACCCATCAGCGCCGATAGATTGGAATACGCCTTCCATCTTTTGAGCTTGAAGAGTAATCGCCCTATTTGAGGATATATCAAGATTCGATCCTGTGCTTGACGCAATCTGGTCGACCGTAATTGTATGCGCGGCAATTTTCTCCGCCGTGACTGCGTTCGCATCCAGTTTGGCTGTGGTTACAGCGCCTGCAAGAATTTTGTTCGCAGTAACTGCGTTCGCGGCAATTTTGTTCGCAGTAATAGCTTCAGCAACCACTTTGTCTGCGGTTACAGCATTGTCGCCAATTTTATCTGTCGTAACCGCACCATCAACAATCTTAATGCCAGAAATCGCACCATCCTGAATTTTATCTTCACCGAGTTGCGGAATGTGTTGTCCGTTGATTGTTCCGGCTGTGATGTTATCCGCGTTCAGGTTTGTAACATTTATTTCTTTGCCATTGATCGTACCGGCTGTGATTTTGTTTGCGGTAAGCCCTACGATTTTAGCGTCCGTGATTGAGCCATCAGCAATCTGAGCCGTTCCGACAACGCCGTCAGCCAGAATTCCGCTTTCAGCTGTAATCGTTCCGGACTTGATTTTATCTGCAGTTATTGTATGGCCGGCAATGTGGTTTGCCTCGATAGAGCCTGCCGCGATTTTTGCAGCAGTAACCGCGTTCGCATCCAGTTTGTCCGTCTTGATAGATCCCGCTTCGATTTTGTCAGCCGTTACCGCGTTAGCCGCCAACTTCTCAGCCGTAACAGACTTTGCATCCAGTTTGTCCGTTTTGACTGCACCAGCTTCAATTTTCTCTGCTGTAACAGCGTTCGCAGAGATTTTATCCGCAATTACAGCTCCGGCTTCGATCTTGTCTGCAGTTACCGCGCCAGCGTCGATTTTTCCAGCCGTGATTGCCCCTGCCGCGATTTTGTTCGCAACGACCGACCCATTGACCAGTTTTCCGGCAGACACACTGGAAAGGGCAATTTTGTTGCCTGTAACGATACCATTGCCAAGCTGCTTCCCTGTAATCAGACTGTTGTCCGGCGTAGACGCCAGCGTACCCAGTGTCATAGAGTCATATTGCAACGTTAAGCAGTTGAATGTATAGTCCGTCATGCGGATGCGTGCATCAATACCAATCCGACTGTTTACGACGCGGACAGCGTCTCCGATGTAGATATTTTGCAAAAAGCGGTACTGTTTATATTCTTCCGTATCCGCGCAATTCACGAAATCCACTGTCAGCGTCAGCGTTGCGAGGTCGCATCCGTTGTCGAATTCCTTCTGTGCGGCTTCACGCAGTTTTTGATAGACATCCTCTTTTGTAACCGCTTCTTCGTCCTCTGTCGCTTCCGCTTCGGCGGCGTCCGAGACTTCCAACCTGTACCATTTGGGATGCACATATTCGGTTTCATGCGGGCTGGAAATATACACCTCCGGCAGATACAGCACATTTCCGTTCTTATCCTCTCCGGTCGGCATAATGCGCGTGACCACGTTCGTGATATCCGCATCGTATGTGATGCCTTTCAGGTTCTTTCCGCGCCGAATCGTCACGTCTTTGTCGTATCCGACCCGCTTAACCATGAACACGTCGTACCAGTCACGCGCCAGCTCTGCGGCATAGTTCGCCGTCAGACCGCCGTCCTCCAGCATAGCCGACACAGGATTCAGGTTAGACAGATCCACATCCGACGCGGTCGTGGTCAGATCGGAGTACATGCGAAATCCGTGCTCTGACAAGCACTTGGCAAGCAGACTCTCCGCCACTGTCGCGCCGGCCTCATCCGGTACAGGGCGGTACTGCTGGATCATATTGTCCATCAGATCGTAAAAGATGTGTCGCGCATAGACCGTCACTTTAGCGCTATCCGCATCGGAGGGCACAACCCGATAGATGCGGAACGGTTGGTCACGCAATAGGCGGCTTTCAACGACCGTGCCAGTTGCATAAACGCTACCGCTCGACGTTGCGCCTTCTTCTGTGCGTTCTTTCTTTAGATAGCTTTTATACTGGAATCCATGCTCGCCATATGGGCCGATAACCTCGCACCACTCGTTCCCGTCCTCATCTGTTATTGTATCGGTAACGATAACCTCCAACCCGATATCGATATGGTCGATAATGGCATAGTCAAAGCCGGGACCAGAACGTAGACGAAGCGGATCGCGCTTCGTGTTGATGCTGTATATTTCGTTCTTGTAATAGTGACCGATATTATCCTGATGCACCAGACCGACTCGTGGCGTCGGCGCGGCAGGAACAGGCGCAACGATGATCCGCTCTTCCTGCAATCTCTGCCATTTTCCTGTATCGTCGAGCGGATGCTCAAGCGTAAGCTCCCATGTGCCGTTCAGTGTTTCACTGACCGTGCAAACACTCGGTGCAAGCAACCCCAAACCATTTTTTGAGAAATCCTTACAATCAGATTCATAAATCCGAATCACATCCACTCACCTCAAATCAGATAGCGCCATTCGGCTGAAATCTCAACGCTCGTAATATCTCCATTAAACCGAACCACGTTACTTCCAGGTAGTAGCTTCGGGAAATCACCCGTCATACAGTCATTAAGCGAAACCGTGTCGCTGTATGCTTCTTGAAGCGTTCCGTTTAGAATGATTTTGCTTGGTACATCCGACAAAACAACCGCCGTCTCTCCAACAATCAGCGTACCACTTCCATTACAGGCAACTGTAATTATCGGGTAAGCAAATGTCGTCCCCGGATTGATGACACTGCCATTCGTTGTCAGCTTAATATCTGATGTCGTTTTGGATCGCCAAAACGGTTCAAGCCGCCAAACGACAGAAAAGCTCCGGTTCGGATGCCCTCGAAGAATCTGCTTAAAATCAATCTGATTAGCGATGCGCCCACGGAAATAACCTCCCTGCCTAGCCGCCAGCTCAAGGATGCCATTTCCGGACAGGTATTCGCCGATCTCGTCGATGCGCGTGATATCCGCGATAAAGCACTCGACAGTCAGCGTAATGTCCTCATACACGTCCTCACCTTGAAGCTGCGTCAAACTCCCGTTCCTGCCAGGGATGGTGATATAGGATACGCGTTCCGCAGGCTTGATGATATTCGGTTGTTCAGCAATATAGATGCCGTAATCTGTGCTTTTAACTTCGTTCCATTTGAACCAGTAGTTCAATTGATTCATGATTCCCTCCTGATAAAGGAAAGAGGATGACCCGTCATCAGGCCATCCTCAAGCCACGCGCCCGCTGGTTGTTTTTAGTAAGCGTTGCGATCTCAACCGCAAGCGCGTGAATATCCTGTTCATCGCGCACTTGCAGGCTTTCAACATGCAAATTTACGTTCGAACTGCTGTTGACCGTGGTGCGGTTATCATAGCTATTCATGTTGCTGACAATGCCGGATGCACTGTCTGTCAGATAGTGTGCGGCATTAGAGATAGCCTTCTGCGTGCTGGCTACTTCCATCTGAATGCCTTCTGTCCACCCACGCATGGTCATCACGCCCACCTCGTCGCGCATGACGCGAGAAGGGGAATTGATACGCAATGCCAGCTTCACTGCGTTGATAATCTGCTGGGCAACGCTGGTGATTGCCGTCGTCGCACTGTTCGACCCTGCACGAATGCCAGCCGCCAGCCCTGCGCCCGCCTGTCTGCCGATATTGTAGAATGTCGTATACGTCAGCGCAGACGCAAGCGTTCTGCGAATTTTCTCAGAAACGGCAGCGACATACGGCGTATAGTCGTAGTTAGACAAGCCCTCGCCGATACCTTCCGACAGATAAGCGCCAACTTCATCACGCATGACAGTAGACGGCGAATGGATGCCCAGAGCTTCACACAACGCTTTCACGATATCAGCGCTGACGCCTTCCGCCGTATCCGTCCAGCTCGTATCGCCCATACCCTGCGCGACGCCTGCGGTAATGTTTTTACCGATGCCAAGCGTATCAAGTGTGGCGAAAAACTCAGTAAGCAGTTGCAGATTTTGGATATCATCTTCCGTTGCCGTTCCGTTTTTTACCGCATCGGACAAGGTCTGCACCAACGTGGCAAGATTGTTGATGTCTGTTGCGGAGAAGCGATTCAGTACATCCTGCCCCATGTTTTTAGATTGCGAACCGTACAGCCAATTTAAAATTGGAATATCTTTTGTATTTTCAAGTCCTTTCCCAATATCAACGATTTGCTGTACAAGGTCTTTGGCACTCTGCCCGAACCCTTTTTTTGTTCCCCAAGTTTCAGGATTCCAAAAATCCTTGAAGCGAGAAACCCAGTTTCCAAAGGACGTGTTACCCGTATCCTCAAACGCTGCGGTCGCCGCATCTTTAGCTCCTGTCAGATCCACATCAGCGACCAAAATAACGTGGAGCTTACCATCGTCGCCGACAACCACAATATCGTTACCATTCACTCTGTCAATAGCAACAGCCGCCGAAATCTCAAGTCCATCCTCGTAGAAAGCAACATTGCCAGCTTCCGCATCAGTAAGGATATCATCCTTTGACTCATACTTCCCAAGACCATAAATCGCCGAAACGACGCCTTTCACCTTAACCGGGTTATTCTCAACAAATGCGTCATATGCCTCCTGTGTATACTTATCAAGCGTCACCGTCGCGCTAACAGGAATGGAAGCATCTTTGATACTATCAATAAAATTCTGCCAATCAATAGCCGCATCATCTGTATCAATCCCCAGCGACACCATGATCTTCTGCATTTCCTCCGGCAACTGTGTCTCAATTAGGTTTGCCAGCCCATCAAAACCGTTATCCTTTGCAAAATCATAGATGTATTTAAGCTGACTTTGGAGATTATCAAAGTTGAATGCTTCTCCCAAGTCCGGGAACATTTTCCGAACTTCATCCTCGGTAAAGCCCATGCTCATCAGCGAATGAATCTGTTCAAGCAGACCAATGTACGAAACAATGTCATCCTCGCTCCACCCGGCAAGCAAGTCGCTGATTTCCTGTGCTGTTTCGCCTTTTGCTTTTCCATCCTCGCGGTTATACAGACCGATTTTCTCGATCAGTAAATCGAAATTCTCAGACGCCGTCTTAAACTCGTCCGAGTTTGCGATTTTCGGATAAAGCTGCTGGATCGTCGCCGCGTAATCCTGCAAGTCCTCCTGACGCTGTTTATCGTAGGCGTCTTGAAGCTCTGCAAGCGCTTTTGTCTTCTTTGTTTCGTCCTCGATCTGGTCAATCAGCTTATACTGCGTATCATAGTCCGACTTATGCTGGTCGCGGATGGCTTTATACCCCTGAGCCGCAGCCAACAGACCGTCGCCATACAGCGACATATCCGTTTTAAAGTTTTCACCCTGCTCAAGCCTCTGGCGACTTTCCTCAGCTTCAACCTGTTTAAGGAGATTCTTATAGCCTTCTTCACCTTCGGCGGGAACGAGGTCATACTTGATCATGATTTTCTGGCGGGTGTCAATCAGTTCATCAAGCCTGAGCTTCTCTTTTTCCGTCAGATAGCCGTTTTGCCGCTTTTTAAGTAGCTTCGCGACTTCCTCGTTCATGTTGTTCAGTGTCGTAATATCATCGTCGATCTGGTCAGACAGCCCGGAGACACCTGTCTGAGCGGCGTTTTCACGCAACGTGTTCAGCTCTGTGATAACACCATTGTTCAACTCGGCAAACGAGTCTGTCCATTCCTTGACGATAGAGTTGCTTTCTTTTTTACCATCCGTCCAGACGGCGATAAGCCCGTCTTTCCATTCCTGTGCGGCCTCAAGAGACTTTCGCGCATTGACAAAATCAGATTCTGTCAAATCAAATCGCCCCATGCCATCGCCGGAATAAATCGACTCTGCCTGATGTCGCGCCCAGCGGTCAGCAACATCCTCAAGGTCTGTCATCGCCTGTTTGGTCTGTGCTGCGCCTGTAGCGTATTCTTTCAACTGGTTAAGCGCATACAGCGTTGCCGCACCAACAGCCAGCCAGACGGCAGGAGAGCCAGACAAGACGGACAGCAAACCCTTCACGCCGCCGCCGGCGGCAGCGCAAGCACGCGCAAACGATGCAAAGGTCTTCAGCAACGGCGACAGCACGCTTTTGTTTAGCTTACCGAGTATAATCAACAGCGGACCGGCGGCAGCAGCAACAGCGCCAATTTTGACAACAGCTTCGCGCTGAGATTTATCAAGCCCATCAAGCCAATCTACGATTTCAAAACCTTTATCGATAAATTCCTGCAAAAGTGGATTCAGGTCATCGCCCATTCGACGTGCAATTTCCGTAAACGAGTTTTTCAGATTTTTAAGCCGATATTCAGTCGTCGCATATCGCTTGCTGGTTTCTGCTGTCAACGCACTATTCGACTTCCATGCTTCGTTTGATTCATCCAGTGTTTTATAAAGCAGATCAACGGCATTTGTCGAACGCAGCAACGTATCGCGCAAACGCACTTCCTTGAATCCCATATCGTTCAAGGTCGCAATGGCACTGATTCCCTCATCATCAAGTTCAGAAAGTCCCTGAATGAACGACATAAATGCTTCTGCAGGATTAGATTCCCATAATTCATAGAAAGCCTCATTCGTCATTCCTGCGACGTTGGCAAAATCCTCAAGCCCATCCGCGCCTTCGGCGGCGGCAACTTCGATTTTAATTAACGCTTTGGAGAAAGCAGATCCACCCATTTCAGCTTCAATACCGACGGAGGACAGCGCCGTCGCCATTGCCAGAATTTCCGGCACAGACAAACCAACTTGCGTGCCGGCTGCGGCAATTCGCGTCGCCATATCCATGATTGACGATTCGGTTGTGCTGTTCTTATTGCCCATATCAACAATGGCAGAACCCAGACGATCAAAATCATCGGTTGCCATGTTTGTAACATTGCGAAACTGTGACAAAGCTTCTGCGGCTTCCGTTGCGCTGATATCCGTTGAATTGCCTAAATCGATCATAACTCGCGCGAATTCGGCAAGATTCTCAGTTTCGATGCCCATCTGACCGGCGATAGCAAAAACTGATGCAATGCTTGATGCGTCCTGACCAACCTCTTTAGACATCGCAATGATCTGTTCAGACAGGTCTGAGAACTCACCTTCCGTAGCTTCAACCGTCTTTTTTACGTCCGCGAAAGCAGATTCATAATCAACAGATGCCTGAATCATCGACTTACCAGCGGCAAGAATCGGCGTCGTAACCGCCACAGAGAGTTTTTTACCGACGCTCTCCATCTTACTGCCGAGCGAGTCCAGCGTTTTCGCCGCCTTGTCGCACTGCTCGGCAAAACTCGTCCATGGGGCTGCTTTGATTTTCAGATTCAGTTCGTCAATTTGCTGTTTGATATTGATAACCGCTGTTTTAGCATTATTCAGTTCTGTCTTTGCGCGAGCCACCTTATCCGCATTATTCTGGATCGTCCGGTTGCTGACATTGACCTTCTGATTCAGATTAGAGTATTCCTTGCCCGCCTTTTTCAGTTCTTCTTTTAAGGCTTCCAGCCGCGCTTTCACTCTCTGCGTGGCAGGCGCATCCTCGCCATATAGTTGTTTGAGCGACTTATATTCCTGCGCAGTCTCTTTGACTTTCTGGGCAAGTGCATCGTATGCGTTTTTTGATTCGGTCAGCTGAGATTTTAACTGCTGATTTTTCTTATATGACTTTTCAAGAGAGTCGTTCGCCTTTTGCAGTTTACGCTGATACTGCTCGACCGCCTTGTTTTGGAGCTGCATTTCCCGTTCAAGCTCCACAACGTGCGCCGTCATGCCTTCAACGCTTTTATCGTAATTCTTGTTCCCGGCGGCAGCGAGAGCAAAGTCACTTCGTGCTTCTTTGATTTGAGCAGTGATTGTCCTTATATTGGAAGAAAAACTGTCTGATTCCAAAGAAAGCCTGACAACAAGGTCTCGGATTGATTCACTGGCCATGCTTCTTTCCTCCTTTACGGATGAAGCCCTGGCCAGACTTCATCAATATATCGCTTTTTCGGTGCTCTTTTGATTTGTTCGCGTTTAGCTTTCCAAGCGCGAACTTTCATGAAACCGATAAAATCCATTGTGTCAATATGATTCATTTGCCAACCGGCATCCAGCAGCGTGTTGTATGTCTGCAACACGTAATCTTGCAGCGTCAGGATTGCTGGCTCGTCGGTTCTTTTTTCTGTGCCTGAGCTGCTGTCGTAGGGAAATCAGCCAAAACTCCGGTTGCCTGATTGTTGACAGCCTGAATTGTAAGTGCCAAGTCATGCATCAGTCTGTCAGCAGGGTATAGATCCAACACGTCGTCGGGTGTAAACTGGTTCTGGAACAGCAGGCAAAACCAATCAATCATCGTATCGAGAGCATCTTTGACCGAAAGCGCGTTCGCTTCCTCGTCCGTTACATCCAAGCCGCTTTCAACCTTTAGACCGACCGCCAGCATTTTTGTGTAAACATCCAGTGCAGGGCCAATTTCACGCAAAGCGCGTCCAGACACATACGGGATGCTGTATTTCTTGCCGCCAAGCGTACAGGTAATCATTTAAAATCCTCCTTTAAACAGAAAAAGAGCCTGCGGCATTTGCCGCAGGCTTAAAATCAGACGTCGCCCGCACTATTAGGGACTTTGTCAAGGAACGTTGCGCCGCCAGTAAAGCTGTTCAGCCCCTCGTCAGCAACAACCTGATAGTTGCCGTCCGAGATGCGCTTAATCGCGGTAAATTCGATTTCACCCGTCTGACGGGTAATCGTCGTACCTTCTTTGGTTTTGTAATTTTCGGTGAGCGGCTTTGCTCGTGTCTTGAGCAGCCATACATAACGGTATGTGCCGTCCGCCTTTTCGGACATGAAGCCAACCGCGAAATACGGTGCCTTGTCCGAGGCATTGCGCCACAGCGTGCCATCCGCATTCAGCTTAGAGCCAAACAGTTTAGCCTGCACATCAAGCGGGAAATCCGCCATCGTAACCTTCAGCGCAATGTCCGGATCGGGATTCAGCGCGTCGTATTCGACATCATCGGCATACTGAATATCTGCGTCCGTAGTAGACGGTGTAACCGTCGCCTCAATCAAGCCGGGGACGCGTACAATCTCGCCGTATGTGGTACCGGTTTCTTCGTCCTTCGTAATCGGCGCAAGCGTAAACTTTTTAAGACCGACGACAGAGGACGGATTCTTTGTATCAGGCATATTTAAACCTCCTCAATTTTTATGTTACTGCCTTTGTCAGTGTGTCGCGAATAATCGAATACGCTTCATCCTTTTTAGCGTCAAAGGCAGGACGCACAAAAGGATGCGGCGGCGTCGGATCAGAATCAGGTGTTGGTCCGGCGTGACCGAACTCGACAAGATGCGCGTGATTGGCTTTGCCGGGACCATATCGTGCACCGATTGTGATGGATTTTTTCCTCATCATCACGCCATCATCATCGACACTTTTAACCTCGCCAATCGTGATATTGTCATATAGAGTGCTGGTTCGAATTTGAGGGTCACTTGACGCATTTGCTTTCATCTGTTCATAAATAGGAACAGCTCCCGCTTCAAGCGCATCAGCAATCGCCGCGCCATCAGGGCTCAGCACTTCCGCCATCGTTTTAAGATCATCCATGATCTCTTTGATTTCGGCGTTCACGCTCGACGTATCAAGCGCCATTTTCCGTCACCTCGCTTGCAGGTACAGGCAATCCATACTCCCATGTCCAGATCACGCAGTACAAATCAACCTGCTCGTCATAAGCAGGCTGTTTATATCCTTTTGTCGTTTCCTCCACCATGCCCCAGCCGGATGCAAACATTGCCTGTCGCGTCTTCTCAATCGCTTTTGTGGGGTCATTTTTACTCCACAACTGCAAATAGAGATACACGTCATACGTTGTCGGCACATCGTCCTGGAAATGTGTTGGTTTCAGCATGTAACTGTAAACAAAATACTGTTTCGGTGCTTTGGGATTTTGGGCTGTTGACTGCCAAATCTGCGAATAGGACGGTATGCCCGTTTTCGCAAGCGCGTCCTGCACAATCTTCATCGGCTGACAACCTCCTGCCTGTATGTTTTCAAGCCAAGATATTGCTTACGATAGCCATAGTGACCGACGTTGGTGATGATTCGGCGCTCGCCGTCGAACTCGACCCACATACCAGCTTCAATATCCCGCCTGTATCGAATAACAAAGTTCAAAACGTCTTCGACGACCTCGCTGTCTGCCGCACGATACTTCTGATTACCAGCATCGTCAACGCCGGCCCACACACGACAAATCACTTTGTCCGTATCATCCCGATAGCCGTTTTCATTCGTCTCACTGATCGTTTTGCCAATCGTTATTCTCTGCTGTAAATCGCCCGGATGCGGAGAAGGGTTGAATGTTCTATAACCACGCAAAGCCCGTCACCACCTGTCAGAACAACACATCCACAGTGCGGTATGGCCATAACAGGTCTTCAAACGCACTTTTCGCTGCCTTGTACGATGGATTATCGTAGTTGTCTCGGTACTCGTAGTAGTGCGAAACCATCAGCATAACAGCCAACCTGACAGGTTCAGGCGCATCGTCCTCCGCAAACTTGCGGCCACAAAAGTCCTCCGCGCTTTTCTGCACCATGTTAATCAGACTGGCAATATACTGATCCTGATCTTCCTGTTCGTCGATTTCCGTCGCTTCCGCATAAACCTCAAGGTGCATGTGCATCCGCATCTCTGCAACCGTTACAATTGCCATAACGCACCTCCAAAGAAAAGGGAGGACGGCTCACCTTGAAGCCGCCCTCCTACGGGCTTTTCAAGCCATTTTGAGTCCCTTGATCGCTTCCGGCAGGATCAGGCAGCCGTCAAGACGCTCAGTACCGAGGAATGCAACCTGACCGTTTACCGCATAAAGCTCGTTCAGGCGACGAATCGTGCGGCTCTTGCGGTCTGCAATCCAGTAATACTTGAAATCGCCGAACAGAACAGCAGTATTGCCAGTCGTCGCTTCCGGCGCGGCAACAGACGTCTTGTACGGACGACCAAGAATCATATCCGGCGTGCCTGCCGTCAGCGCGGGCTGCCAAATATACTGACCATTGTTGTCCTTGAGCTTGCGAACGATCTTGATCGTCGAGTCATTCATAAACCACATCGACTTAGAGCGATACGGTGCACGCAGAGAATAGAACAGATCCATCAGCTCATCGGCGGTAAACGTATCGGTCTTAGCAGCAGTGATGCCCGCAGATGCGCCCTTCGTCGAGTCGAAGACGCCGGTAGGCTTGCCTGTGCCATTGCCGGTGCAGAATGCCGCTTCCTCGGCAACCGCAAAACGACGTGCAAACTCTCGCGCCATGTAATCCTCAAGGTTGAACGCCGAGTCCGCAAGCAGCTCCTCAGAGACCTTGACCATCGTTGCCAGTTTGTACGCGGACAGCGTCTTCTGCTCAAAGGTTACGCCGCTCTCCGAAATAGCCGCATTCTCGTCCACCCACGATGCAGTGCCGGTCGTCGCCACAATCGGAATCTTACGATCACCGGATGCCGTCTTAATGCTGGTCGCCATCGTGCGGAATACGTTCTCATCCGCCAGTGCCTCGACCAACGTATGCTCAAACTCATCCGGCACCGTATAGCCGCCATCAGAATCTGTGCCGACAGACAGCACGTTATTCACGTCATAGCCGACCTGCGCATTGCGCAGATAACGTCCAAACGCATTCTTGTACTTCTGACCGCTCCGGTCTTCCTTCTTTTCAGGATCGCGACCCGGAATGCTGGTAATCGGGCTGTTCACAGGATTATCAAGCGCCTTATCAAACGCTTCGGCACGCTGCCTGCGCTCAATGGAAGCCGTCAGATCAGTGATATCCTTCTCCATGCGGTCATACGTCTGCGCATCCTCGGCAGACATCATGCCAGTATCCTTGTCCGTATGTTCGTCAAGGAACTTTTTTGCGGTGTCCCATGCGTTAGCACGCTTGGCGATCAATTCAGAAAGAGTCATGTTTTTTTACCTCCTATTGTTACTTAAGTAGATTCAGCCGCTTATACAGCTGATCCGCAGAAACGAGATTCGTGTTGTGCTGAGACGAAAAAAGCTCCCGCATTTCATCACGGAAGCAATCGAGGTCTCGCTTCGTCAGCGCATCAGAAGCGTTGACATTTTCGATATTTGCCCTCATCAGGCGGTTTTTCGTGCGCTTTTCCCAAGTTTCGATTTTGTCCTGCACATACGCCCGGTCAATCGTGCGTCCTGCGGCGTTCGTCGCCTTGGGAATCGCTTCACTGATGCTATCGATAAAGCCCTTTTGGAGCGCTGCCGTTGCATCCATCCATGTACTCGCATCCATCAGCGCCCGGATATCATCACGGCTTACGCCCTTCGCTTCGCAGCGCGGCGCGTAACTGTTGATGATGGCTTCGGTGTACGCATCGAGTACTGCGATCTCATTCTGGAGATCGTTCTGATTGCCCCAAGCAAAGGTAGACGGCAGGTGGATCATGTAAATGCCCATCGGCGTCATCTCCACATCGTCACAGGCAGCAGAAACGCTCGTCGCAGACGATGCTGCGACCTGAATCTGTGCTTTGACCCTGCCGGGGTAGTTGCGAATGTCATCAAACATCTTTCGTGCGGCAGAACAACTACCACCATAGCTGTTGATGATAAGAGTCACATCGTCGTTGTCGGCAGGGCCGTACAACGAATCGTGAAGACTCTCCGGCGTGATTTCATCGCCCCAAAAGACCTCATCATCGATATAACCGTTAAAGTTGACTGTTCTCATTCTTATCCTCCTGAACAGGCGGCTCGACTTGCGGCTGCATATTCAAAGATTTCAGGGATACCATGTTGCCATTGATCGCATACGTGTTACCACCTTGCTCATCTGTCAGCAAGGGCAGATTTTCAAGTGCTCGAACATCATTAGGCGACATCCAGCCGTTCTGAATGGCTTTTGCATAGCCCTCCATGCGGCTCTGGTAACTGCCACGCTGAATGCCGTCGATGTTAAAATGCGTCGTATATTTTGCTTTATCAGCCTTTTTCAGCAGATCGCGATTCATGCTCTGCTCAATTCGTGCGCACCACGGCGCGATTGTGTACTGAGCAAAGCTAATCGACTGATGCTCGATGTTGCTGTACGTCGCATGCTCAAGGTCGGCGATCATGTGCGGAGGCACGCGGTAAATTCGGCAAATTTCCTCAACCTGGAACTTGCGCGTTTCTAGGAACTGCGCTTCGTTGTTCGGCATCGAGATCGGCTTATATTCAAGCCCTTCCTCCAGCACGGCAACCTTGCCGGTGTTGGAGGAGCCGCCGTATACCTTCTGCCATTGGTCGCGGACTTTCGCCGGCTCTTTCAGCGTTCCGGGGTGTGTCAATACGCCAGACGGTCGTGCGCCGTTCGCGTAAAACCTCGCACCGTATTCCTCTGCGGCAATCGACAAACCAAGCGAATTTCGCATCATGGCGACTGGCGAATAGCCGACAAGACCATCAAATCCCATGCCCGGCACATGAAGCACTTCATCCCGATACAAGCGGAAGGTGCCGTCGCTGTTCGTATAGTCATAGACGATCTGTCCGGTCTCGTCGCGATTTACCTGCACATTCTCAGGCAAAAGCGGATAAAGCCCGATAACCTCACCGCGTCCGTTAAACACTTTCTGGTTATACCAGTTACCCCACAGTGCCAGATGCGTCATGCCTGTCTCGCGCCAGACATAAGACGTCATCTCGCTGTTCGGCTCATCGTGCAGCAGATAATACAGCGGATTGTTCCGCGCGTGCTCTGTGCCGGAACCCTCCATGTAGCGGTCAAGGTGCAGCGGCAGAGACGCCACGGTCTCAGCCAAAACGCGCACGCAGGCATAAACAGCCGAAACCTGCACGGACGTTCGCGGCGTCACATTTTTCCCGGCAGAAGAACTGCCGAAGAAGAACGCCATCGCCTGGCTTACCGCGTTCCTTGGATGGCGTTCAATCGGCTCATCTCGCGCCCGGAACAGTTTTTTAAAGGGATTTGCCATAGGTAAAATCCTCCGTAAAATTAAAAGACGATCAGATCGTGATCGTCTTTATCATAAACGCTTGTTTGATCCACATGCACCATCGCCCGCCCAAGCGCCATAGCAAGCGCGACTGCACCGTCAACCTTTTCCGTTGACTTCGCTTTGTCGATTTTATGATTATCGGCAGGATCGCGCTGGATGGCGACATTATCAATGTTCCACCGCAAAATCGGATTTCCGTTGTGCGCAATTTTTCCAGCCGGGACTTTAATCTCAAGGTCCTTGGTCGGCGGCGACATGCTTTTATAACCCTGTCCAAACTCGACCATTGTAATTCCATCATCATCCTGAAGCTGCTGAACAAGCATCGTAGCGTTCCATCGGTCATAGGCTATCTCTTTGATGTTGAACTTTCCATACAGCTCTTTTATCTTCTTTCTGATAGCCTTGTAATCGACTACGTTGCCATCTGTGGCTTCGATATACTTGTAGGCTACCCATTCCTTATATGGCACATGATCGCGCCTTGTACGCAATTCTATCTGGCTTTCTGGACACCAGTAGTACGCCAGCACATACCACAGCCCATCAAGATCGTCGGCATCAGGCGGAAAAACCAGCACAAGCGCCGTAAGGTCCGATGTGCTGGACAGGTCAAGCCCTGCATAGCACTCGCGTCCCGCAAGCGTATTTTCCGTAAAGTCCTGTTCACATTTGTCCCAATACGACATATTGATCCAGCGCGTTGTGGACTTGATCCACTGGTTCAAACGCAGCTGTCGGAACGCCGCTTCATCAGCAGGGTTCTCAAGCGCTCTGGCGTACTGTTTACGGACTTTGTCAATATCTATCGTGATACCAAGGCTCGGATTAGCTTTATACCAGTTCTTTTCATCGTTCCAATCCTCATCATCGCCCAAACCGAACACAACTGGATAGAAGTAGGGGTCTTTTTTGCGCCCCTCTAAAATATCCATGGCTTTGGTATGCACTTCCCAGCAAATGCTGTTCCTGTCGGTGCCAGCAGTCGTCAGATAGAAAAACAGCGGTTGTTCTCGCGCATCACCGGAGCCTTGCGTCATAACGTCATATAGTTCTCTGTTCGGCTGCGTATGCAGCTCATCAAAGATACACGCGCTGACATTCAAACCGTGCTTGGTACGCACGTCAGCCGACAAGACCTTATACACCGAGCCTGTCGGCAGATAAACCATGCGTCTCGTCGATGGAATAATCTTGATGCGACGAGCAAGGGCAGGACACTGATTGACCATCTCCGTCGCCACATCGAACACGATAGATGCCTGATTTTTGTCGGCCGCACAGCTGTAAACCTCAGCCTGATACTCATCATCATTGACAAGCATATTCAGTGCCAACGCTGCTCCAAGTTCAGATTTACCCTGTTTTTTGGGGATTTCAACGTAGACATCGGAGAATTGACGCAATTTGGGGTTGTCATCGCGGACTGTTCCAAATACATCGTCGATTACCTTTTTTTGCCAAGGCAACAATTTGAACGGCTGTCCGTGGAACTTGCCTTTCGTATGCTTCAGGTTCTCGATAAAGCGCGTGACGCGGTTTGCCTTTCTCTCGTCAAACACCTTTTACCAACCACCACTCAACAAATCTTCCATGTCATCCTTACCGCCTCCATTCTTGACATTACTGCCATTTCCTCCAGAATCACCGACAATAATGCGCGAACGGCTGGACGGCGTCAATCCAAAGTCTGCCAATCCTCGTCGCCAGTTTTCGTAATAATTCCGTCGCAACGACAACAGTGGATGCGTCATATAGTAGCCAGATGGCGTTCTTTGCAGCATCGCCGGCCCTTTATCTTCGCCCAGCGCTAGAATCTGTTTGTCGATCGACAGATAGTAGGCATAATTCTGACAAAGCTCGGCAAAAGCCGACAGGTCAAGATCCGTAAGCAACCCGGTCGCGACCATCGTAGGAGCAAGCCGTTTCCACTCCTTCTTAGCGTCCGGCAACAGGCGCGTCGGCGGTTTGGGAATTGCATCAAGCGGCTTTGGCTTCGGCTCGTTCTTATTCAGCTTCTGCTTGCCAGGATTTCCTTCAAGAATCTTGAGCGCCGTTGGCTTCGGCGCTGGTCCGCGCTTTCCCATTTACCCACTTCCTCGCTTATTGCCAAATCCTCCATCTTCTCTGGCGGTTTTAGCAGAATGACAATTATGACAGAGCGCCTGCCAATTGCTCATATCCCAGAACAACTTTTGATCGCCCCTATGCGGAATAATGTGATCGACTTCTGTCGCCGGGACAATCTCGCCTGTCGAATTAAAGCACTTCATGCAGATTGGATGTGCGCGAAGAAAAGCCTTTGATGCCTTTCGCCATCGGCTCGTATACCCGCGTGAAGTAGCGCTGCCACGTCTGGCTTCATACTCCGGGTCATACCGCTTAGGACGATGCTCGTCGCAATAACCATCCGTACAGAGATTAGGGCACCCTGGATGCTTGCACGGTCTTTTCGCCTTTGTCGGCACTTCTTCCACTCCCCAACAGAATTTGACGCAACCCCTTCGACGCTCCGTTCACATCCCCGGCAAGCGCCTGTCCACGCAGTGTTTTAAGCTGCTGTCGCGTCAGTCTTTCCCGCTGCCCGTTCAACACAATCAAAAACTCACTCAATGTCATTCGTTCGGCCACCTTTCAGACCACTTCTTTACAGCGGCGGCATACGCTTCTTTTTCGGTTTCACCCTGTACGCCGCTCATCTGTCTTTTGCAATTTGTGCAATACATGTTGACGGCATACTGTTTGACTTCCGGCAGGTAGCAGATGAACGCTTCCGCATCATCCTCGCCGCATCTCGGACACATCACGACGCATTCACCTCCTTTTTGACGCTAGCATACGGCAAGCGTTCCCCTTTTCTGATCAGGTAAACGCCTGTATCGTCGCCGACCAGTTTGATATACCGATCAACGATAACGTCCGCATAATGAGGATCAAGCTCCATGCTGTAACCGACACGGTCATTCTGTTCGCAGGCAATGATCGTCGTTCCGCTGCCACCAAATACATCAAGCACGATATCCATCGGTTGTGTATTCTGCCGAATGATATAGTCAAACAGCAGAACCGGCTTCATTGTCGGATGCTCTTTACTCTTTGTCGGGCGATTGAACCGTAGAATAGACGTTCTCGGCTTTCCGTCTGATACCCACAGTGGCTTACCGCCCGGCTTAAAGCCCATCAGACAAGGCTCGTGCTGCCACTGATAGTCCTGCCTGCCCAGCACAGGCGAGTTCTTAACCCATTCCAGACAAACCATGATCGGCCATCCAACATTCTCGCACGCGGCGCGGAAATTATATCCTTCGCCGTCTGCGTGCCAAACATAGAACGCCGCGCCGGGTTTCATAACCTCGTTTGCGGCGCTGAACGCATCCGTCAGGAACGCGCGAAACTTGTCATCCGGCATACTGTCGTTCATGATTTTCATCTTGACCTTACAGCCGTGCGATTCATAGTCCACGTTGTACGGCGGGTCTGTTACCAGACAATCGACTTGGATACCGTTCATCAGCGTCTGCACATCTTCGACGTTTGTCGAATCGCCGCACATCAGCCGATGCCGCCCCAGCAACCAGATATCGCCGTTTCCCGTAATCGGCTTTTTCGGCGGTACTTCGCTGTAATTGTCCTCTTTGACCTCGGCAGGCTCAAACCCGTATCGCGTCATGTCGATTGTAATGTTCGCCAGTTCTTCGGACAGCTTCTCAACGTCCCAGCTCGAAAACTCAGCGACTCGATTATCGACCAGCCTGAATTCCCTAATCTGGTCAGGCGTAAGCCAGTCTGCGCGAATCGTCGGTACTTCGATGAGTCCAAGCGACTTAGCCGCCGCGTAACGTGTGTGTCCGCAAACAATCACATCGTTTTTGTCGATAACAATCGGGGAGTTAAACTTAAAGTCGTGCATGGACGCGGCTACTGGCGAAACAGCCGCGTCATTATTTCGCGGATTGTTTTCATACGGATGCAGATCCGTCAACCTGCGATACTCAATCTTAACCCTGTTCATGGATTCTCCTTACCTGACTGGCATCGCCGGTCAAGGCGATATATCTTGCCATGGCGACTCGTGCATCCTTCACGCCGCATATACACAACGCCGTGCGTCCGCATTGCTCGCAGGCGATAACGGTAGACCCGTTATCTCCATACGGGTCAAGCACTCTGTCCATTCTGCGCGTGTTGTTCTCGATGCAATACGCAGACAGCGGTACAGACAGGCTTCCACGCTCGGCAGCGTCATAACTCAAAATCGTCGTCTGCTTACGGTCGCTTGCCCACAAATGAGAGCCAGCTACCCATCCATACAAACAAGGGCGATGCTCAACAGCGTATCCATCTCCAAACGTCGAGACAGATGAGTGTTCATCAAAAACAAGCACCTGACGAATCTCAAGTTCAGCGTCACGACAAGCACCTCTCGCCGTCTGACCATAGGCATCATCATGCCACAGATAAAACACAGTACCAGGTGAAACGAACTGCTGCACCGCCAAGAGTTCCTGCGTCAGCGTTCCCCGGTCAGAACAGCCCGGTAACATGCAGAAAATCAGGTTTGCCTTCTTTTCGCCGCAAACGGCTCTCAGCGCGTCTTCATTCAGACTTGAGGAAATATACACCCTATGCCGTCCAAGCTCCAGCAAATCGCCATTTTGCGGCTCAAACGGAACACTGGGCTTTATCGGGACATTGTCCTGAAAAATTCCGCCCGTCGCAGGCTTCACGAAACCAAACGCCAGCATATCATCCTCGATATTCGCCAGCTCAAACGTCAGCTTCTCGGCATCCCACTCTGCCAATTCCTGTGTTTTGTTGTCGGCCAGACGGTAAGCATTCTGTTGCTCGGGGGTCAACCCATCAACAACGATACATGGGACCTCGGTTAGCCCCAGCTTCTTAGCCGCTTCAAGGCGGGTATGCCCATTGATAATTACACCATCTGCGTTAATTTCGATAGGCTTTAAAAAGCCGTATCGCTTAATAGAGTCAGCAACCTTGGTAATAGCACGCTTATTCCTTCGCGGATTATTCTGGTACGGCACGATTTCGTCCAGTGTCTTGTAAACAATCTCGTTTTGTTCCACGCTCTATCACCTCTAACAAAAAAACAGACCGCATCGCAGTCTGTCATAATATTCAAACAGCGGCAGTGATGTCACACACTGCCGCTGCCGACCAAGGAGAAACTTCCCGTTTGCGGTGCTCCCTCACATATGAGCAGGAGAAAGGATAAGACCGCTCATGCACCGTACCCTAGGCAGGGAAACACAACCATGCCTGCAAACCCATTTGGGATGTGCTCCTCTATTCGCTTTTCCTAGTCTATACTATATCACAGTTCGATATTCCTTTTTATTCCATCCTGCCGCAAATGTAGGCTATAACCGCTTGATTTTCAGGCTCATTCTCCAAGAAGCCATTCAGAATGTTCCGGGCAACCTGCAACGCACGCCCGTGCAACCGCCAAATCTGCGTATTCTCATAATGCAGGCTCTCGCCAATCTCAGCCCACGACATACCCATAATGTGCCGCATCTCAAGGATATCACGATACCTGACATCCTCGATCTGAGCAAGTACGCGGTCAGCTAGATGTTTGCAGTCGATCAGCATATCGACGTCCTTATCGATCTCCTGTTCGAGCTGTTGGATGCGGCCAATGCAATAAGCGAATTTATCCGGATTGGCGCTATGAGAACCGCCATTCCCGGCAGAAGGGGAAATATTCGTCGCGATCTCCATGTACTTTTTCTGCTGCGCCAGTTTGCTGTCGATGCGACGATCAATCGTCTTGCAGAAACCAAAGAACCGCTTCACTCCCTCGATAGTCAGCATCCCAAGCAACTCCTTTCGTTCGCACGCGCCAACAGCGCAAGCGCCTCTCCCTCACAGGTGGCAATGCCTGCCACTGCCCCAGTCGCATTCAACGTAGCAATCTGTCTGTTTTGCAATTCTGTCGCCTTTCCGTATCCGTCAGGGCGCTTGACTTCAATCGCACACAAGCGCCCGCTGTTCGGCGCAACACACAGAATATCGGGGATACCGGCAGACTGGAATGGACCGCCGTGCGTTTTGACGATCCACGTTACACCATATGCTTTAAGCGATTTAACAATACGAGTAACGATAACACGCTCAAGGGGCGGCGCTTTCTTCTCTGCCATTGTTCCAATCCTCCATCAAAAATGGTGCGCTGTGTGGGATTCGAACCCACGCCGCTGATGTTTATGAGACATCTGCCCTAGCCGCTGGGCGAACAGCACATAAACATGCTGGTTATTTTCGCCTCTCACAGTGCGTTGGAGTTTCCAGCTCTCCGCCCTCTCATTATGGACTTATCGGCGTTGCTCTCCGTCGTGTCGCAATTGCTATCGGTTTGTGTTCCGTCCGGCTACCGGAAGGGAGCGACCCTGCATGTGATCGGTTGCGCACCGATTGGAGCTTCATCGGAGAATTGAACTCCGATCAGCGGATTACAATCCGCCGCTCTGCCGATTGAGCTAACGAAGCATAGGGAGCGCTTTTCAGGCGGTCACAGGATAAGACTGAACCGTGACACTTCTGCTCTTGCGTTCAGTGAGCCTTTGAGCACCGACAGGATGAGCGCTAACCTGTCAGTTGCCAGTAAGACCGAAAGGAGTAAACAATGGCGTTCTTATTATATGTTTTTGAGCAAAAAATGACAACGATTATGACGGAAAAACCGTCAAGGTCTATTTCGTTGTTTATTTTTCTTTTCTTTCAAATGCGAACTCTTATGTCGTTAGTATGACCTAATAGACCAAAGGCGGTTTTGCATTTTCCTTTGTCACCCCTTCGGTCTATTAGGTTACACTAACTGATTTTGAGCCTTCTCCACTCTCCGCAAATGCGCATTTATATAAATTATTAGGTACATTAGGTATTACCATAGTAATAAACACATATAAATCTAACAATATATAGAAAAATAGTATATACCTAATAAATACCAAAAAAACGTCCTTCCTTCGGTAAAAATAGAAATCCTTTGTCACCCTAACCCTAAACTATAAAGTATATGAATCCTAATCACGAACATG
>OODJ01001140.1_pt1 | contig 22470 bp, 18 predicted proteins | sample 1671611 | NCBI WGS metagenome assembly OODJ01 (sample SAMN06348174, study PRJEB24527) | human gut metagenome | biome: human gut; feature: ankylosing spondylitis patient; material: feces | host: Homo sapiens | place: China | collected 2015-10 | reverse complement strand
GCGGGTGGTTTTTTGTTTCGCGCCTGCCAGGCGCTCAACAGGCTAAAGCCCATAATAAAAAAGACTGCCTGTGATGCAGGCAGTCTTGATGGGCGGTTTTGAGGAAGGAGGGGACGAGGGGAGGAAAACCCTTTTTTCCGCAAGGAAAAGGGGTTTCCTCCCCCTTCATTATGCATCGTGATGCTAACTCGTGCGCAGCAGGATCATGCCGATGATGAGCAGTCCCATACCGGCAAAGGCGCAGGGCTTGAGGCGCTGGCGCAGGAAGAGCCAGCCGCACAGCGAGGTGCCCAGGATGCCGAGGCTGCCCCACATGGAGTAGGCCACGGCCAGGTCCATATACTGGACGGCCAGAGAGAGGCAGTAAAAGGCCAGACCGACCAGGGCCAGAGCGGCAATACCGATCAAGCGCTTTTTGAAGCCATCAGAACGGGCCAGTATGAGGTTGGCGGCCACGTCCAGAGCCGCGGCTGCGGCCACCAGGCCAGCGGAAAGGATGAGATGCAGCGTTTCCGTATTCATGGGGAGCTCCTTCTAGCTGGCGGTGCGGCTGGTATCGGAGGACGTATCCTTGTCCTGGACGGTGCCGTGATGGACCAGCAGGGCGCCGCTCAGGGCGCAGAGCAGACCGGCCAGGCGCTGCAGGGAGAAGGGCTCGTCCAGGATGTAGATGCTGGAGAGTGTGATGAGAGCCAGCCCCAGGGCCTCCCAGAAGGCAAAGGCCACCCCTACGGGCAGGCCGGTGGTGGCTTTGGCGAGGGAGTAGTAGGAAAGCCCGATGGCTATCCACATGAGGACAAGGCCGGCAAGGGCCGCGTGGGCAAAGTTCCAGCCAAAGGAAAGCTTCATGACCGTGGTACCGGCCACCTCAAAAACGATGGCCGCCAGCAGACAGAACCAGTGATAGGGGCGTGTGGGATTCATGATGCACCTTTCAGGATATGCGGTCGAACGCAAAGGGCTCCGCAACGGCATTGCGGAGCTGCTACAGACGTGCCGGTCCGGAGCGGACTGGCAGAAAGGGCATCGGGATTACAGATGGCTGCGCCAGTGTCGCTCTGCCATGACGGCGAAGAAAAGCCGGGAGAGTATAAGCAGAGGATGTTGCATCTTTATATGATAGGCTAGAAGTAGAGATGAGGCAAGTTTCGCGCAGAAGGGCTGGAAAAAGCCTTGGATGGGGACGCAGGGGCAGGAAAGAGGTGATCGGGTTCTCTACTCATCGAGTGCAGCAAAGTAAGTTAGAGAGCCCATGCAGGGCGAAATGCAACCGGTTGATATAGGCGGAAACAGGTATGCGCTGCCAGGCTATCCGAAGAACGGTAGATTCGGACAAGGGGACAAAGTCGGATGCAAAAAAGGAATCCTGCCAGAGCCGGGTATCCCATCTGCATCGGGGAGAGCAAAGACATAAAAAAGGGAAGAGGATTTGATCCCCTTCCCTTTGCTGTTTGCGGTATCCTGAAAGCTACTGCTGGGCAGCGATCCAGGCGTTGGCTTCCACAAGGTCGAGCGTGCCTTCGTACAGGGCTCGGCCGCTGATGGCACCTTGCAGATTGGCCTGCGTGCTGAGCGGGTACAGAGCCTGTACATCAGCCAGCGTGGCCACACCACCGGCGGCGATGACCGGCACGGTGGAGGTCTCGGCCAGATGGCGCAGGGCCGTCAGGTTGACGCCGCACTGCATGCCGTCCCGCTCGATATCCGTATAGATGATGAAGGCCGCGCCGTCTTCCTGCAGGCGAGGCAGGACATCGTCCACGCTCAGACCGGCATCGGCCACCCAGCCCTTGGTCTTGAGGCGTCCGCCCTCGGCATCGAGGGAGACCCCGATCTGCCCGGGAAAGGTCTTGCAGAGGGAAGCAAAGGCTTCGGGCTGCTCCAGGGCCATGGTACCGATGATCAGGCGCTGCACACCGGCTTCGAGATAGGCACGGGCCGTCTGTTCGTCACGGATGCCGCCGCCCAGCTGCACGGGGATATCCAGCTCCCGGCAGATGTTGCGCACTATGTCCCGGCTTTTGGGCAGACCGTCGAAAGCACCGTCCAGATCGACCACATGCAGCCAGCGGGCGCCCTTGTCCCGCCAGGCCACGGCAGCGGCCACAGGATCGGGGGAAAACACGGTGCTCTCGTGGGCACGTCCCTGTTTCAGGCGGACGGCCTTTCCGTCCTGGATGTCGACAGCGGGAAAGATAATCATAAGTTCAGATCCTTTACAGCCTTGATCATGGCTTCGCGGGCCAGCTCTTCAGCAGTGACCCACTTGCCTTGGCGTTTGAAGAAGTCGCCCACGTTGAGCAGGTTTTCCGTCAGGCCCTGCTGCTCGACCTCGTAGACAGAGTGACCGATGATGTTGCCTTCCTTGATGTTCAGCAGGAAGAACTCCAGCCGCACATGGGCGGGTTCGGTGACACCGGCCGCCGAGCCCTGACGGTCCCGCCAGGTGAGGACCTGCGGGATGAACAGGATGTCCGCCGACGTCTTGCGGGCGTATTCCACCCACAGGGGCAGGGCCTGGGGACGCTCCGAGGTGTGGAAACGCTTCAGGTCCGGCAGGGGACGGGTTCGGGGCAGGAAGTCATAGGAACGTTTGGTCGTGGTGTACAAAACATCACGCAGCTGGCGGTCCTGGGCGATCAGCACGTCACGGGCGGCCAGGGCCTGCGGCTGGGGAAGCTGGCCCATGATGAGCTGGCTGATGTCGCGGGGCTGGGTGAAGGGCGCCACCGCGATCTTGTACTGATGGGACAGCGAGCGCGGCACGTCCGCCGTGCTGGCAGGTTTGCGGTTGCAGCCGCCCGTCAGGACCAGCAGGGACAGAAGCGCACACAATATCCACAGGAAACGGTTCTTCATCAATCCAGCCCTCCCTTGGTGCTGCGGATGACTTTCCCGCTACGCCGGACCGCCTGGGCGAGCGCCAGGCCCAGGCTTTTGGCGACGGATTCCAGAAGGTGATGGCCATTTTTGCCATAATGCATGGTCACATGCAGATTGCAGCGGGCGCTGCTGGCAAAGGCCTTGTAAAACTCCCGCCAGAGGTCTTTTTCCTCCCCGGCGATGACCGGGGGCAGGAGTTCATCACCGCGCCATTCCAGCCAGGGGCGGCCGGAAAGGTCGATGGTGACATCGCTCAGGGCCTCATCCATGGGGACGCGGCCGTAGCCCACACGGGCGATGCCCACACGGTCCCCCAGGGCTTCCAGCACGGCCTGGCCCAGGACCAGGCCGATGTCCTCGGCGCTGTGGTGGGCGTCGATGTGCAGATCGCCCTGACAGCGCAGGTGCAGGTCCATTCCGGCCCAGAATGCCGTCAGGGTCAGCATGTGATCCAGCATGCCGAAGCCGGTCTGGATATCGGTCTTGCCCGAGCCGTCCAGGGTAAGGCTCAGACTGATGTCGGTCTCGGCGCTTTTACGGGCATGCCGGGCCGAACGCTGGGGCAGAGTCGCTTCCATCATCATTCCTTGTCCTTGGCAGGCGTTGCGGGATCGTCGTCAGCGGCAGGGACTTCCACCACGGAAGCGGGATCGTCCTGCTGTTCCGCAGGTGTGGCCGTATCGGCAGCATCGGGCGTGAGGCCTTCCTGCTCCGCAGGATAGTCCTCAGCCCCTTCGGGGAGTTCCTCGGACGTCCGTTCCGTTTCAGCTGCTTCGGCCGTAGAGCTTTCGGCCGTCTCCATGGCGGAGGCGGGCGTTTCTTCTTCTTCGGGCGGCATACGCTGGGCGTCGTCATCGCTCATGGCAGCCACCGTGGCGGCAGCTGCGGCAGCGGCCGCGACCGTCGTGCCGTCCGGTCCTTCGGGAGCGGGAGAGGCGGGCGCAGGGTCGGCCGGAGCGGGATCGCCGGGCGTCCCTTCTTCCTCTTCCTTCTTTTCCTTCTTCTTGCGACCAAAGGCCGCAGCCACGAGGATGCTGATCTCATAGAGCAGCAGCATGGGCATGGCCATGAGCAGCTGGGAGACCACGTCCGGCGGCGTCAGGATGGCGGCCACGATAAAGATGCACAGAACGGCATAGCGACGCACCTTGCGCATCATCTGGGCCGTGATGAGCCCCATGCGGGAAAGGAAGAAGGAGAACAGGGGCATCTCGAAGATGAGGCCGAACGCCAGGAGCAGCTTGATGACGAAATCAAGGTAGTCCGTGATGCGCGGCATGGCCTGGATCTGCTCGGACGAGAAACCCAGGAAGAAATTGAACGCGTAGGGGAAGACGATGAAGTAACAGAACACGCCGCCACCAATGAAGAAGATGGCGGAAAGCAGGGCGATGGGCAGCAGGCCCTTTTTCTCTTCCTCGTACAGCCCGGGGGAGATGAAGGCCCAGATCTGATAGAAGATGTACGGGCTGGTCACGAACAGGCCGGTCACGAAGGCCACGAACATGCGCACGAAGAAGGGTTCGGGCAAGGTGGTGTACATGGCCGTGCCGTGTGCGGGCAAGGCGCTGAGCAGCGGGGCCGTGATGAAGTTGAAGATGGGCTCGACCACCGTCCAGCAGAGCAGGAAGCCCACACCGGCGGCGATGAAGCAGCGCACCAGGCGCCAGCGCAGCTCGTTGAGATGATCCATGAGGCCCATGGTCTTTTCTTCGGGCTCGGGCGTCCCGCCGGTACCGGCAGCAGCCGTGGCAGGCGGGACGGGCGGCTGGCCTGCGTCATCACCACCTTGCGGCGCGGGAGCGGCCACGGCATCAGGAGCCGGAGCTGCCGTATCCGGCAACGGGTCGGCAGGGGCTTCTGCCGCTGCGGGGGCAGCATCGTCTGCCTGGGCTTCGGGAGCGGGGGCGGCAGGCTGTTCCACAGGGGCGGGGGCTTCCTCGGCTTCGGCCCGGGCCCTGGCAAGTGCCTGGGCCAGAGGGCTGTCCGCCGGAGGTTCAGGGATAGCGGCTTCCCCGTCCTGAGCAGAGGGCACGGCGCCTTCCTGTGCGGTCAGGGGGGCCGTCTGTTCCGGTTCCGTAGCGGAGGCCATGACAGGAGCGGCCTTTTCCGCAGCCGCTTCGGGCAGATCTTCGCCTGCTGCGACCGTTTGCGGGGCCGCAGAAGAGAGGGGAGCGTCCTGTTCGGGAGTCGTGACCGTGACGGTCAGATCCTGTTTGTCCTGGGTGGTGCTCATGCTTTTGCTCCACTGGCAGGCGTGGCGGCATTACCGGCTTCGGCCTGGGCCTTGGCAAGGGCCTGGGCCAGAGGACTGTCCGCAGGCGGTACGGGCGCGGCAGAGGGGGCGACTTCCGGCTGGACAGCAGGACGGGCCGCAGTCTCCGTTGCCGCAGGTGCGGCAGCGGGTGCCGCCTGGGGCTGGGAGGCTGCGGGCTGGGCCGTTGCCTGCGTCTGGGCGGCTGTTTTGGCCGCGTGTTCAGCACGAGCTTCGGGGCTGAAAAATTCCTTTTCAGCTTCCTGCTTGCGTTTGAGATGCTCCTCCTGCTCCACTTCGGCATTCAGCGTGCGCTGAAAATCGGTGGAGACGCGGCGGAATTCACCCATGGCCTTGCCGAGGGTGCGGGAAACACTTGCCAGACTCTTGGGCCCCAGCACCACAAGGGCCACAAGAAGGATAACCAGAAATTCCGTACTGCCGATACCGAACATATCTTCCTCTGCTGTTAGTCCTGAGCGTCATGGACGCGGAAATGCTAAAACGCAAAATTACCTGAGCCCGCAGGCCTTGTAAAGTACGCCTGCCGCCTGCCGCATCCACTCTTCAGCAGGCAGGACGTCCTGTGGATGAAGGCAGGATACTGCCTGGATGGCCTCATGTCCCGATGCGGGATGTCAGGGCCGCGCGGTATCGCCCTGCAGCAGCATGGGCTGCCGTGCCAGCCAGTCCACAGACAGGCGGGTGATGTCCTTGATGAGGGAGAGGTTCGTCTCGGGGCTTTCCAGCGAATTGCAGAGGAAGACCGCCAGGGCCACATGGCGCCCATCGGGCAGGCGGAAAAAGGCCAGATCGTTGTCCGCAAGCTTGAGTCCTTGGGGCGTCCTGTCGGAAGAGCCGGTCTTGTGTCCGGCGGTCAGTCCCTGCGGCAGCCCCTCAAGGATCTTGCCGGGCAGGGCGGGTGTCCCGGCCATGATGCCGGTCAGGAAGTCCTTGTGCTCCTGGGAGAAGTCCGGGGAGTTGAAAAAGCCCAGCAGCATCCGGGCCATGCTGCGCGGCGTGCCCCAGTTGGCATACTGGTTGTAGATGTTCAGGTGCATCCAGTCTTCATTATGACCGATGAAGACGCTGTCCGCCCCCAGACGGCGGGCGCAGGCCTCCACCACGGCCGGGCCGCCCACATATTCCATCAGGATGTCGCAACCGTTGTTGTCGCTGAAAGTGACGGTATACCGCAGCAGATCCTCCAGGCTGACTTCCATGTCGCGGCGGCCACGCTGGTCGCGTAAAGGACTATGGGTGCCGGTGTGGAGTTGCTCCGCCCGCACGGGGATCATGGTCGCCAGTGTGGCCTGCGCGTGCTGCATCTTTTCCAGCACAGCCACAGCCAGGGGAAACTTGATGACACTGAGCAGGGGGAAGGGCGCATCCATGTGGACACCGGCGCAGAGGCCGTCTTCGGTAAGCAGGGCCACACCGGCCAGGGCCTTTTTGTCCCGCATAAGGGTATGGATGTCCCGCTCCAGGGACAGGGCGTCCACGGCGGCTTGCGGCGTAGCGGGCAATCCTTCGGCCGCCTGGAGAGGCATGGCAGGGGAAAGCAGTGCCAGGGAGAGCAAAAGGGCAGGGAAGATGCGTGACATGGAAAGCTCACAGGGATGCGGTGTTCTATGGAGATACCCGAAGATACGGGCTGGCCTCGTCATATGTTTTCGGGAGGATAGGGACTGGCTTCGGCAAGGACAAGAGGAAAATGTGCCCCGGACAGGGGCGTACTGTACCGGAACGGAAAGCGGAGTCCAGCGGGGCCCAGGGTCTGCCCAGCGGCGGACGACGATGATAGCTCGATATCGCCGTCAGGTGCGGATAAGGGGATGGACTGCTTCGGGAAGACGGACGCGGCTGTTGAATGCCGCGGCCGGGAAGGATAGACTGTCATGGTAAAAAATATCCTGAAAGCACCTGCCATCATGAGGGGGAGCATCTGTGGCATTCAGCAAAACGATACAGATGTATATTTTTGACGGTAATCCCAATGGTCGCATCATGTGCGAGCTCTCCAACTGGAACGGCCGTATCTACAAGGTCTCGCGCAATGAACTTTCTGTCTTTTCCCAGCGGGCCGATGCCGAGAACACCGGCGTCTATTTCCTGCTGGGGAAGGATGAGAACAATACGGATACCGTCTACATCGGTGAGGCGGAAAAGGTCTGCACACGTCTGAAGCAGCATCTGCATGATGCGGATTACTGGAGCGATGCCATCGTCGTCATCAGCAAGGATGATCTGCTCAACAAGGCGCACGTGAAATATCTTGAGAACAGGTTCTATTGCCTGGCACAGGATTCGGGAAGAGCCGTCATCATCAACAGCACGGTCCCCACCTGCTCCTCGATCTCGGAATATGACGAGGCCATGTTGCAGGAGTTCATCAGCAACGCCCGTCTGCTCGTCAATACGCTGGGCTACAAGCTTTTCGATACCCTGGAAGAAAGCAGCGTGGGGCAACAGAATAAGCCGACCTGCTTTTTCATCAATGCTGCCAGGGGGGCCGCCGCCAAAGGGCTTGTCGTGGCGGATGGTTTTGCCGTGCTCAAGGGATCGACCATCGCTTCGCCCGTGGTCCCCAGCATGGCAGAGAGCTTGCGCCGTCTGCGGGACAGTCTGCTCGAAAAAGGGATCGTCGATGCGGACTTCCATTTTGTGAAAGACCATATCTTCACCAGCCCTTCTCTGGCGGCGGCTGTCGTCCTGGGCAGGAACGCCAATGGCCGGACGGAGTGGAAAACGGCGGGGAACAAGGCGCTGCGTGATGTGGAGGAAGACGAGCTGGCATAGCGTTGCAGCACCATGATAAAAAAAGAGCTGACAGGCAAGCCGTCAGCTCTTTTTTTATGCTGTCTTCATAGTGCGCCGGCACTGTGGCCGGGAGCAGGACAAGGAGCCTGCTGCTTCGGCATTATTCCCACTCGATGGTGCTCGGGGGCTTGGAGGAGACGTCGTAGACCACGCGGTTGACGCCCTTGACCTCGTTGATGATGCGGCCGGACATGCGGGCGATGAGGTCGGCGGGCAGGCGGGCCCAGTCGGCGGTCATGGCGTCCACGCTGTCCACCACGCGCAGGGCGATGACGTGCTCATAGGTACGGCCGTCGCCCATGACGCCCACGGTCTTCAGCGGCAGCAGCACGGCAAAGCCCTGCCAGACCTTGCGGTACCAGCCGGACTCGCGCAGTTCTTCCTGCACGATCTTGTCGGCCTGGCGCAGGATGTTCAGGCGTTCCTCGGTGATCTCGCCCAACACGCGGATGGCCAGGCCGGGACCGGGGAAGGGATGACGCCAGACGATGGAATCGGGCATGCCCAGCTCGGCGGCCACCTTGCGCACTTCGTCCTTGAAGAGTTCGCGCAGGGGTTCCACCAGCTTGAGCTTCATGGTCTCGGGCAGGCCGCCCACGTTGTGGTGGCTCTTGATGACGGCGCTGGGACCCTTGTGGGACACGGATTCGATGACGTCGGGGTACAGGGTCCCCTGGGCCAGGTATTCCACTTCGGGTAGCTTCTTGGCTTCTTCGTCGAAGATGTCGATGAAGGTGTGGCCGATGATCTTGCGCTTCTTCTCGGGATCTTCCACACCCTTGAGCAGGTCGAGGAAGCGATCCTGGGCCTGGACGAAGTTGAGGTTCAGGTCAAAGTGCTCGCGCAGGTAGCTGACCACTTCCTCGCCTTCGTTGAGGCGCAGCAGACCGTTGTCCACGAAGATGCAGTGCAGGCGATGGCCGATGGCCTTGTGCAGCAGCACGGCCACCACGGTGGAGTCGATGCCGCCGGAAAGGGCGCAGACCACGTGCTTGTCGCCGATCTTTTCGGCCATTTCCTTGACCACGCGTTCCACGAAGCTGGACATGCTCCAGTCGGGCACGATGTTGCAGACCTTGAACAGGAAGTTGCGCAGCATGGCGTCGCCGTCCACGCTGTGGTGCACTTCGGGATGGAACTGCACGGCGTAGATCTTGCGGCTTTCATCGGCCATGGCAGCCACTTCGAGGGTGGGGGTGCTGCCGGTGATCACGAAGCCGGGCGGGGGAGTCTTGACCTTGTCGCCGTGGCTCATCCACACGCGGCTGGCCTTGGAGCTGTCCAGGCCGTCCCACAGGGCGCAGGAGGCTTTCAGGGTCAGGTCGGCCGGGCCGTATTCGCGGGTCAGGGACTGGGCCAGTTCGCCGCCCAGGTTCTGGGCCAGCAGCTGCATGCCGTAGCAGATGCCCAGCACCGGCACGCCCAGTTCCAGGAAGCCCTTGTCCAGGGTGGGGGCATCGGCTTCGCCCACGCTGGCAGGACCGCCGGAAAGGATGATGGCCGAAGGAGCCATAGCGGCCACTTCGGCGGCGGTGACGTTGCAGGCATGGATTTCGGAATACACGCCGGCTTCACGCACACGTCGTGCGATGAGCTGGGTGACCTGCGAACCGTAGTCAATGATAATGACCTTGCTGTGCGCCATGAGTGTTCCTTGCAATGTATGCGGACGCCGCCCGGGAGGGACGGCGTCCTTTATATAATGTCATGAACGGGCAGCCTGGCTGCCGGAAAACAGGATGCAAGCACCAAACGGATGCGGGCGGTCGCTGCAGCGATCGCCCGCAGGTCTGAGGCTAGTTGTCGATGCGATAGTTGGGGGCTTCCTTGGTGATGATGACGTCGTGCACGTGGCTTTCACGCAGGCCCGCCGCCGAGATCTCACAGAAGGTGGTGTTCTCGAACAGGTCGTTGAGGGTGCTGGCACCCACATAACCCATACCGGAACGCAGACCGCCCATGAGCTGGTAGATGGCTTCCATCACATGGCCACGGTAAGGCACGCGGCCCACGATGCCTTCGGGGACCAGCTTCTTGCTGCGTTCCTGGAAGTAACGGTCGGAGCTGCCGTCCTTCATGGCGTCGATGGAGCCCATGCCGCGGTAGATCTTGTAGGTACGGCCCTGGTAGAGGATGGTTTCGCCCGGGCTTTCTTCGGTACCGGCGAACAGGGAGCCGATCATCACGGAGTGGGCGCCCACCACCAGGGCCTTGACGATGTCACCGGAGAACTTGATGCCGCCGTCAGCGATGCAGCAGCGGTCCATCTCGCGGGCAGCGCGGCTGCCGTCCATGACGGCGGTCACCTGCGGCACGCCCACACCGGCCACGATGCGGGTGGTGCAGATGGAGCCGGGGCCAATGCCCACCTTGACGGCGTCGGCACCGGCTTCGAGCACGGCGCGGGCACCTTCGTAGGTGGCCACGTTACCTGCCACCAGCTGGCAGTTGGGGTACGCGGTCTTGACCTTGCGGATGGCCTTGAGCACGTTCAGGGAATGACCGTGGGCGGAGTCCAGGACGAGCACGTCCACACCGGCCTGGATGAGCTGCTCGGCGCGTTCGTCGCAGTCGCGGCCGATGCCGATGGCGGCACCCACGCGCAGGCGACCGGCGCTGTCCTTGCAGGCGTTGGGGTATTTCTGGACTTTGTCGATGTCCTTCATGGTGATGAGGCCGCGCAGACGTTCGTTCTCGTCCACCACGAGGAGCTTTTCGATGCGGTGTTCGTGCAGGTGGCGCTTGGCTTCTTCCAGGGAGGTGCCCATGGGCACGGTGACCAGGTTCTTGCTGGTCATCACTTCGCCCACGCGGATGGCGGAGGCGTCTTCGATGAAGCGCACGTCACGGTTGGTGAGGATGCCCACCAGCTTGCCGTCATCCACAACAGGCAGACCGGACACGCGGAAATCCGCCATCAGGTCCAGGGCTTCCTGCACGGAATTGCGGGAGGAAACGGTAACGGGGTCAAGAATCATGCCGCTTTCGCTCTTCTTGACGCGTTCCACTTCCAGGCGCTGGCGTTCGATGGGCATGTTCTTATGGATGATGCCGATGCCGCCCATGCGCGCCATGCTGATGGCCATGGCCGATTCGGTGACCGTGTCCATGGCGGCGGAGAGCAGGGGGATGCGCAATTCGATGGAAGGAGTGAGCCAGGTGGAGATGTCCACGGCGTCGGGAGTCACTTCCGAATAGCTGGGGACAAGCAAAATATCGTCAAAAGTCAGGGCCTTGCCGCGATTGGTGAACATATTTGCCTCGTAATGTGCTGGAATTGTTCAACAAAATTTAATATATAATCATATACATTCCTCGTATCTATGTCAATGCAAGAAAAGGGCCGGAAGTGCGGGGCAGGCGGGTAAAATTTTTTACAAGAGCAGGGCGAGGAAGGATGCGTGTCCCTGCATGCGGCATGCCCGTCCACCTCTATATATTAATGTAGTGCGGGGGCTGTCCGTACGAAAAAAACTGTCAGACTTCTGTGCCGGTGTGGATCGGGACACAGAAAGGAAGTGAGGAAGGCGGTGTGGGGGGGACCATGCTCGTCCCGTATCGTGAGTGCTCAGGGCAGCGGGTAGCGTTTGGTCTTGGACAGGCTGCGTGAAGATCTTGCGTACCACCAGGGTAATTGGGCTGGGGAACAGGCTTGGCATGTTGGGGCAAACTTGTCTGTGGTGCTGTGGCTACGCTTGATGAGGGTATGTCATGGTTCAGTTTTCTGTCCCGTTCCCGGGAGATTATTGAGCCAGAGCTGTAGAAATTTTCGCTTGGCGGGTAGGCTTGGCATGGATGATTTTCGAATGAAGAGTAGTTATCCTATTATAAAAAAAGACAATTTTTATGTCTGTTCCAAAAATAAATAAGTCGATATCGTTTTTATCCACTTAATATTGACAAACCGATAAAAGGGGTATAAAAATTTTTACAAGTTCGACGGACAAGCAGACTGCTGCCGCGGACTTTCAAAAACGAGCTTTTAGCTCCGGCCGTATCGGCCGGGATCCCTGCTCCGCTCCGCACAGGGCAGGGATGGGGTCCCGCAAGGGAAAAAGATCCCGCAGAGGGCGGGATCGAAAGATGCGGAAGTAATGAAGGAAGGTATATCATGAAGAAGCTTATGACTCTCGCTCTGGCTGCCGCTATGATGCTGGGTGCCGCTACCGGCGCCAACGCTATCGACTTCAAGGCCAAGGGCCAGTGGATCATGTCGTTCGACTACGGCATGCACGGCGATTTTGCCAAGAGCAAGGCCGCTCGTAACTCTGGTTACACGAATAGCAAGGGCAACGAAGACGAATTCGAAGCCCGCCAGCGTGTCCGCCTGCAGTTGGACGCCGTGGCCTCCGAATCCCTGTCCGGTACCGTGTTCTTCGAAATCGGTGACCAGCTTTGGGGCCAGAATGAGACCGGCGGCGCCTTGGGTGCTGATAACAACAGCGTGGTGGAACTGAAGCGCGCCTACATCGACTGGATGGTGCCCCAGACCGACCTGAAGGTCCGCATGGGTATCCAGGGCCTGGCGCTGCCTGCCTTCACCACCAACGCTTCCCAGATCCTCGACGATGACGTGGCCGCCGTCACCTTGAACTATCAGTTCAACGAAAACGTGGGCCTGACCGCTTTCTGGGCTCGCCCCTACAACGACAACTATGGCTACACTAAGCACGTTGCCGGTGCGGAACCGTACGACCACTACATGGACAACATGGACATGTTCGCCGTGCTGCTGCCCCTGAGCTTCGACGGCGTGAAGGTGACCCCCTGGGTCATGTACGCTGCCATGGGCCCCGGCATGTTCGGTGATGGTAAGTACGGCAGCGCTTGGAGTCGTGCCAGCACCGGTATGGTTTCCGGTTTCCAGGGTACCGACTGGAACGATTCTTACGGCAATGCTTTCTGGGCCGGCATCACCGGCGAAGTGACCTACTGGGATCCCTTCCGCATCGCTTGGGATGTGAACTACGGTTCCGCCGCTTATGCTGACGAAAAGATGAACCGCGAAGGCTGGTTGGCCAGCCTGCTGCTGGAATACAAGCTGGATTGGGGTACTCCCGGTCTGTACGGCTGGTACTCCACCGGTGACGACAACAACCCCCGCAACGGTTCCGAGCGCATGCCTACTGTGAGCGCCAACGGTAACAACGACTTCTCCAACTTCGCCTTCAACGGCAACCCCTACATCGCCCGTGAATGCGTGCTGGGCAGCACCATGACCGGTACCTGGGGCATCGGCGCCCGCCTGAAGGACGTGAGCTTCCTGGAAGACCTGAAGCACACCCTGCGTGTGAACTTCATGGGCGGCACCAACGCTCCCAAGATGGCCAAGTACGTGAGCGATTACGCTGCTTACGACAAGCGTGGTGTGTCCTCTGTGGTGGAAACCGGCTTCGGCTACGATCCTGTCTACCTGACCACCGAAGACTACGCTCTGGAAGTGGGTCTGACCAACACCTACAAGATGTACGACAACTTCACCGTCATGCTGGACGCCGCTTACCTGGCTCTGTGGCTGGACGACAGCCGCAGCACCTGGGGCAAGAACCCCATGCGCGGCTTCTCCGGCAAGGACGGCGGCGTGTACGACGCCTGGAACGTGAACCTGTCCTTCGTGTACTCCTTCTAAGCTTCGGCTTGAGAAGTTCGACCGTGGGGGCTTCGGCCCCCTCGGTTTCAAGCCCCGCTTCGGCGGGGCTTTTGTTGTTTCAGATAGAGTGTGCCTGAGATGAACGGAGATGTACTGTGTAGTCTGATGTTTTTCTAGAGAATGGTGGAGCAGCCTTCTTCTGAAGGTCTGATCCGCACAGCCCGGGCTGAAAGAATCGTCCGCAGAATCCTCGGCCATCCCGGATTGCCCGATCCTGTCACTTTATGACACGGTTCAAAAAATTGTCCTTTCCCTCTTGACGGCGAGAAAGGGCATGCGTATGCTTGCGTAGCAAAATTTGTACTCACGTGGAAAACGGATACATTTTTGCTATGTCTGGCTGGGATGTCCTTGGGGAGGAACGTCCCATGCACGTCAGGAAATTTCTCTCAGGAAGGAAGGTTTTTATCATGAAAAAGCTGATGACCCTCGCTCTTGCTGCGGGTATGCTGCTGGGTGCCGCTACCGGCGCCAGCGCTATTGATTTCAAGGCCAAAGGCCAGTGGCTGATGGGCTTCTCCGCCGGTGACGGTGCTCTTGTGAGCCACACCCGTAAGGCTGGTGAAACTTCCAGAAAAGCCAACGACACCAACGATATTTTCTCTGCTGCTCAGCGTCTGCGCCTGCAGTTGGACGCCGTGGCTTCCGAATCTCTGTCCGGCACCGTGTACTTTGAAATCGGTGATACTACTTGGGGCCAGAACGTCTCCGGCGGTGCTCTGGGGGCTGACCAGAAGATCGTGGAACTGAAGAACGCCTACATCGACTGGATGGTGCCCAACACCGACCTCAAGTTCCGCATGGGTATCCAGGGTATCCAGCTGCCCAACGTGGCCGGTGGTTCCGCCATCCTGGATGACGATGTGGCCGGTATCGTGGCCAGCTACCAGTTCAACGAAAACGTTGGTCTGACCGCCCTGTGGGCTCGTCCCTACAACGATAACTGGGGCGATAAGTCTACGCGCTGGGCCGGTTCCGATACCCAGTACGCCAACTATCATGACAATATGGATCTGTTCGCTCTGATGCTGCCCCTGACCTTCGACGGCGTGAAGGTGACCCCCTGGGTCATGTACGGCATGCGCGGCGAAAACGTGGAAGTCCGCGGTGAAATGCAGCCCTATCCTGTTGTAGCCAACGACACTGCCGTGGGTAACACCCACAAGGCTTACGGTTCCATGTTCTGGGCCGGCCTGCCCATCTCCCTGACCCTGTGGGATCCGCTGAACGTCGAGCTGGACATCAACTACGGCTATGTGGAATCCATGGGCCGTTATGACGCTCTGCGCTACAACGACCTCACCTCCCGCATGGGCAGCACCGAGCGTGAAGGCTGGCTGGTCAAGGCCCTGGTGGAATACAAGATGGATTGGGGTACCCCCGGCATCTTCGGCTGGTATGCTTCCGGTGACGACGGCAACGTCAAGAACGGTTCCGAGCGTATGCCCACCATCTCCGGCTGCGGTAACTTCATGTCCTTCATGGGCGACGGCAACTACGGCTGGTCCTCTGACGGTTCTCTGTACGACCGCAACATGACCTACGCCGGTACCTGGGGTATCGGTCTGCGCGTGCATGACATGAGCTTCGTGGAAGATCTGAAGCACTCCTTCCGCGTGGCCTACTGGGGTGGTACCAACTCTCCCAAGATGGCCAAGTACGCTAAAGACTCTTGGGGCTGGAACACTGGCGGCTGGGACGGTCCTTACCTGACCACCAACGACGGCCTGCTGGAATTCAACCTGGTCAACAGCTACCAGATCTACGAAAACCTGGAAGCCAACCTGGAACTGGGTTACATCGTGAACATGATGGACGACGACACCTGGAAGCGCAGCTACCGCGACGATTCCTACAAGAAGCAGGACGCCTGGAAGGCCCAGCTGATCTTCGCTTACAGCTTCTAGTCTTTACGACAACGATGCTTTCAAGGGGGGCGCAAGCCCCCCTTTTTTATTGGATAAGACGATCTTTCGCCTGGCGGGAGGTCGTCTTTTTTTTTGCCCGGAGGAGGGGAGAGCGGATGGAGCAAAGGCCATGCCTGGTGCAGCAGGCGTTTCATGCAGATGTTTGGGGACAGGATGTCTTGCAGGGAACAGTTTTTTGTATGGCTTTTTCCACACAAGTCTCTGGCGCTTTTTTAGGGGGACAGCCTCCTTTTTCTTCCTCGCTCCTTCTTTTTTTTACGACGCTGTCGAGTGATTCAATAAATTGACCAATCGCCTTGACCCACCCATATGCCCATGCTAACGCAACAAGATAATAGACTCTTTTGATGAGTCCTATAAGATCGATGGCCTGCCGGAGATGTCTCGGGGAAGGACGTGGAGTTCTCAGGCCTGGAAATTTTTCATTTAGGGAGGAAGGTTTTATCATGAAGAAGCTGATGACTCTTGCGCTTGCTGCGGGCATGTTGTTGGGGGCTGCCAGTGGTGCTCACGCTATCGATTTCAAAGCCCAGGAGATGTGGCTGATGGGCGTGGGGCCGGGGATGGTTCCTTCGTGAGCCATACCCGCCAGGCCGGTGCGACGTCGAATAAGGCCCGGGATACCGATGACGCCCTCAGTGCCATGCAGCTCGTGCGTTTGCAGTTGGATGCGGTGGCTTCCGAATCGCTGTCCGGTACGGTCTACTTCGAAATCGGCGACACCATGTGGGGCCAGGCATCTTCCGGCGGCGCCCTGGGCGCTGACAAGACCATCGTGGAATTAAGAAACGCCTATATCGACTGGACGGTGCCCAATACCGACCTCAAGCTCCGTATGGGTATCCAGGGGCTCTCCATGCCCAATGTGGCCGGTGGCTCCGCGGTGCTGTTTGACGATGCCGCCGCTGTCGTAGCCAACTACCAGTTCAACGAAAATGTTGGCCTGACAGCTTTCTGGGCCCGTCTGTTCAACGACAACTGGAACGAGAGCAGTGCCGCCAACCGCTGGTCTCCTGACGATGATGCCAACTACCAGGATAACGTGGACCTGTTCGCCCTCATGCTGCCGCTGACCTTTGAAGGTGTGAAGCTGACCCCCTGGGCCATGTACGGCATGATCGGCGTCAACTCCTGGGATGCCATGGATAACGGGCTGCATATGGGCAGCTATCCTCCCTACAGCCTGCGTCCTTATCCGCTGGCCTGCAACGGCGGGACGCTGGATACCGACAAATCCTATGGCTCTGCGTTCTGGGCCGGTCTGCCCATTGCCGTCACGGCCTTTGATCCGCTGAACATCGAAGTCGATATCAACTACGGTTATGTGGAATCCATGGGGCGCTATGATGTGCAGCAGCTGAACAGCGGTGCCTGGCGTCGTGGCGATACCCAGCGCGAGGGCTGGCTGGTCAAGGCCCTGGTGGAATACAAGCTGGATTGGGGTACTCCCGGCATCTTCGGCTGGTATTCCTCCGGTGATGACGGCAACGTGAAGAACGGTTCGGAGCGTATGCCCACCATGTCCGGTTGCGCTAATTTCATGTCCTTCATGGGCGACGGCAACTATGGCTGGGGCGACCCGCGTCTGTATGACCGCAACCTGACCTATGCCGGTACCTGGGGCGTGGGTCTGCGTATCCACGACATGAGCTTTGTGGAAGATCTGAAGCACTCCTTCCGTGTGGCTTACTGGGGTGGTACCAACAGCCCTGCCATGGCCAAGTATGTGAAGGACGCCTATGGCTGGGACAACGGTACCCCCGAAGGTCCGTACCTGACCACCAATGACGGCCTGCTGGAATTCAACCTGGTGAACAGCTACCAGATCTATGAGAATCTGGAAGCCAACCTGGAGTTGAGCTATATCGTGAACATGGTGGATGACGACACCTGGAAGCGCAGCTACCGCAACGACTCCTACAAGAAGCAGGATGCCTGGAAGGCCCAGCTGATCATTGCCTACACGTTCTAGTCTTTCCCGACCGGGATGTTTCAGGGGGGCGCAAGCCCCCCTTTTCCGTTTTTGAGGCAGCCGTATCAGACGTCCTTGCCTTGCCTGTCTCCTGCGTCTATGCTGCGGCATCCTTCGGATGCATAGCTCTCTTTTGGCGGGAGCGATGCAACTTTCTGCCGCTGTGTCCGTGCAGCCTGGCAGGCCCGACAGATTCCCCTCTTGTCACGAGGTCCCATGTTTGCCCGTATCGCTCTGCTTTCCGCTCCTTACAGCACCCTGACGTACGCCTTGCCTGACATCTTTCCCGAAGAGTTCTGGCAGGAAGGCCTGCGCGTGGCCATCCCCCTGGGCCGTGGTGCGTTGCGGGCAGGCATCCTGATGGAGCGGCTGGAGCACAGCGATCTTCCTGACGGTGTCACCTGCAAGGAGGTGGCCTGGCCGCTGGAGACCGTCCCCCTGCTTTCGGAGGAGGTCAGGGCGCTGGCACGGGATCTGGCCATCAGGCAGGGACTGGAGCCGGGCTGCGTGTTCGGGCATGTCCTGCCGCAGGGCTTGCGTCAGGTGGATCTGCGCATCCGCTGGCTGGCGGCGGACAGGGATTTTTCCTGTACGGTGAAGCAGGTCACGAAACTGGAACCTGATCTGCGCCAGGCCCTGGCCGTGGCCCTGTGTCGGGGGGAGGCCCGCCTTGTCGCTCCGGGCCGGGATGCCGCCGGGGAGGAACTTTGTGTGCTGCGGGTGGATCCTCCCTGGCCGGTACGGCCGCAGGCCGCACGGCAGCGCGAGATACTGGACTATCTGCATGAACGGGGACAGGTCAGCCGTCGCCGGTTGACTCGGGATCTGGGAGCCGGCAGTGCTCCGGCCCTGCGATCTTTGCTGCAGGCCGGATTCGTGGCTTTGCGCCACGCGGAGGCCGATGAGCCCGCTGACGAGCTGCTTCCGCCCGCGCCCCGGGCCTTTGAGCTCAATGCAGACCAGCAGCGGGCCCTGGAGGCCCTGCGTGCTGCGCTGGAGACGGAGCGGCCCGCATCGGTCCTGCTGTTTGGGGTGACCGGCAGCGGCAAGACGGCTGTCTATCTGGAGCTGATCCGGCATTGCATGGAGCAGGGCAGGAGCGTCCTCCTGCTGGCTCCCGAAGTGGCTCTTGCCTGCAAGCTGCGCCGGGATGCGGCCTGCGTCCTTCCCCATGTGCCCCTGTTTTTCTATCATGGCTACCAGCCTCCGGCACGACGGGAGGAGATCTTCCGCCGTCTGGCCACTCGGCAGGAGCCCTGCCTCGTGGTGGGGACGCGTTCGGCGCTCTTCCTGCCTGTACCGCAGCTGGGCTGCGTCATCCTGGACGAAGAGCATGACAGCTCGTTCAAGCAGGACGAGTCTTTGCCCTATCAGGCCAAGGAGCTGGCCTGGTCGCGCATCGCACGGCAGCGCGGCCTGCTGGTGCTGGGCTCGGCCACGCCGGACATCAAGACCTTCCATGCGGCCAGTCAGGGGCAGATAGATCTTCTTCGCCTGCCGGAGAGGGTAGGGGGGCGGCCTTTGCCGCCGGTGGAGCTGGTGGATACCAGCGGCCTGGCCGGGGAAGGGCTGCTGGCTGCCCGCAGCGAGCAGGCCCTGCGCGAAGTGCTGCAACGCGGGGAGCAGGCCGTTGTCCTGCTCAACCGGCGCGGTTACGCGCCCCTGCTGTACTGCCTGGACTGCAAGGAGACCGTCAGCTGTCCGCATTGCCACATCGCCCTGACCTACCATAAAGGGCGGGGGCGGCTCGTTTGCCATTACTGCGGCTATGCCGTTCCCTTTCCCAGTCCCTGCCCGCAGTGCAGGAGCATGAACTTCCTGCCCATGGGGGAGGGGACCGAAAGGCTGGAAGAATATTTGTCCACGCTGGCCGGGCAGCCTGTCCTGCGTCTCGACCGTGACAGTACCCGGCGGCCCGGACGCATGGAAGAGATACTGGCGGCCTTTGCCCGGCACGAGTCCCCCATCCTTGTAGGTACGCAGATGCTCTCCAAGGGCCACCACTTCCCTGATGTGACCCTGGCCATCGTGGCGGACGGGGATCTGGGGCTCAATCTGCCGGACTACAGGGCTGCGGAGCGGTCCTTCCAGCTGCTGGTCCAGTCCGCAGGCCGGGCAGGACGTGGTGACAAACCCGGACGGGTACTGATCCAGACCCGCAATACCGATCACTACTGCTGGCAGTATGTCCAGAGCGGTGATTATGAAGGTTTTTATGCCGCCGAGCTGGCCCGGCGGCGACAATACGGCTACCCGCCTTTCGTGCGTCTGGCGTTGCTGCGTATCTCCTTCCCTGCGGAAGATCCCGGTGGCGCCGCGGCGCTGGGGGAGCTGGCCCGTTTGCTGCAAACCAGGGCCCGTGAGCTGGGCGTGCGCCTGCTGGGGCCTATCCCGGCGCCCCTGGCCATGCTGCGGGGGCGCAGACGTTTTTCCTGCCTTATCAAAAGTGCCGACTGGCAGTCGGTCAGGCTGCTGTACCATGAAGCTTTGCGGCAGCAGTGCGCCAGCCGCTTGCGGCTTTTCCTTGACCTTGACCCTGTCAATATGCTCTAATCTTCCGGTTTATTTTTCCCGTACGCGGGATTTTACTGGGGAATGCTCTGCGGTGCCTGCCCCGGCATTTTTGCGGCCTTTGACCGGCCCTGATGCCGGAGCGTCCGGCATATGCCATGGCCGGGCACGGCAGGGCAGGAGTCAGTACCGGGCGAAACGAATATGCCTGGTGCTTCATGGTCAAGGGAGGAAGAATGAAAGCTTTGCGTGTGGTGGGCCTGTGGGTGGCCCTGGTTCTGGGTGTGGCGTCGTCCGCCATGGCTGAAGGTTTTGCGCTGACCGAGTGGAGCGCACGCGGTCTGGGTCTGGCCAGCGGTATGGTGGGCCGCGCCGACGACGTGTCGGCCATTGCCTACAATGCGGCCGGTATCACCCAGCTGCCCGGCGTCCAGGTCATGGGTGGTATGGGCCTTATCGCGCCCATGGGGACCTTGTCGCTGGATACGAAGTATGGCAAGGCCGAAACCACCACCAAGCCCGCTGTGTGGGCCGCGCCGCACGCCTATGCCAGCTGGCAGCTCAACGACAGCCTGTGGCTGGGTCTGGGCGTGTTCTCGCGCTTCGGCCTGGGCAACAGCTATGACCAGAACTGGACCGGCCGTTACAACCTGTACAGCGTCAACCTGCAGACCGTGTCCGCCGTGCCCACTCTGGCCTGGAAGATCAACGACATGTTCTCCGTGTCCGCCGGTCTGGAGATTATGAACGTCAATCTCACCACGCAGCAGAAGATTCCCGGTTTCAATTTCGGTGCGGCGGGGCCTACACCCGGTCTGGATCATGATGCCGAAGTCCAGGCCTCTGGCTGGGGCGTGGGCGGCCATTTTGGCCTGCACGCCCGCTTGAATGATGAGTGGTCCATCGGCCTTGCCTACAAGACCCAGGTCACGGTCAATGCCTATGGTGAAGGCAAGTTTGAGCGCAACAGTACACTTGCCCAAGTTTCTCTTGATGACTGCGACCTCCATGGCACTGTGCAGTTGCCCGACTCCCTGGCCCTGGGCATCGCCTACAAGCCTCTGGACAATCTGAGCTTTGAAGTGGGCGCCGTCTGGACGCGCTGGTCCACCTACAACTCCCTGAACATCTACATGGACAACGGCAACCAGTCCATCAGCCACAAAAACTGGAACGACGGCTGGAACTTCAACGCCAGCGTGGAATACAAGCCCCTGGACTGGTGGAGCCTGCGTGCCGGTTTCTGGTACGAGACCCCGGTCATCAACGAAGACCATTCCGATTTCATGGTGCCGTCCAATGGCCGCACGGCCCTGACCCTGGGCACGGGCGTGGAATGGAACGACTTCACCATCGACTTCGCCTACTGCCATATGTGGATCAATCCCACCAGCTACGATTCCACCGATGCCAGCGGTATCCGTGACAGTTTCCAGCTCACCGGCATCAGCGGTGGCAATTCCAAGGACACCGTGGCCAACATCTATATGCTGAGCTTCGGCTACAAGTTCTAGGCTGCTTTCCGGCAGATTTCAGGGGCGTCGTCCTTGGGGCGACGCCTTTTTTTGCGTCTTGCGGCACAGAGCATTTGACCGCGGGCTGGAAAATCTCTATAGTCCCGTTTGAGAAAGTCTAAACTTTTACCGCCTGAACAGGCCCTGCTTTGCAGGAAACATCTCTTTGGAGGAGAGCAATGAAACGCACCATCCTTGCACTGGCTCTGCTGGTGGCTCTGGTCCTGCCCGGCATGGCCAAGGCCGAAGGTACCGGTATGTACCTGGCTCCCAAATTCTTGATGACCATTCAGGAAACCGGCACCATCGAACGTTCCGGTATGGGCGGCGTGGACGAATACTCCCAGTTCACCCTGGGCGGCGCTCTGGCTGCCGGTTACGACTTCTGGCCCCAGTATCTGGTGCCCCTGCGTGTGGAACTGGAATACGCCCTGCGCGGCAACAGCGAAAAGAGCTGGGGCAGCAACTGGGGCAGCGTGGACTGCACCTGGAACAGCTCCACCCTGTTCGCCAACCTGTACTATGACTTCCGCAACGACAGCGCCTTCGTGCCCTACATCGGCGCCGGTATCGGTATGTCCTTCAACTACCTGGGCTTCGACCTGCACCGTGATGGCAGCGCCGTTTCCCGTGACGAAAGCACCACCAACTTCGCCTGGAACGTGGGCGCCGGTGTGGCTTACAACGTGAACGACGCCCTGTACATCGACGCCGCTTACCGCTATGTGGACCTGGGCTACACCGAAGCCAGTGGTGCTCTGAACGGCGACCAGATCAAGGTGGGCAGCCGTCCTTACAACCACGAATTCATGCTGGGCCTGCGCTTCGCTTTCTAAAGCGCATTACCCGCGATTTGAAAAGGCCGCTCCTTCGGGAGCGGCCTTTTTTGTATAAAAAGAAAACCTCCCGCTAGGCGGGAGGTTCAAAAAAGCTTAAAG